>ERZ1106963.716-NODE-716-length-45722-cov-6.802133_pt1 | contig 45722 bp, 41 predicted proteins | sample MGYA00403681_ERZ1106963 | MGnify/ENA primary metagenome ERZ1106963 (study PRJEB35170, sample SAMEA104062407) | human gut metagenome | biome: human gut; feature: human-associated habitat; material: faeces | place: Denmark | collected 2012-05-03 ...
TGGAGTGGAAGCGGCTGTCGCCCTTGAGGGCGTAGCACTCGGCGCCGCCCTTGCGGGCGCAGTCGAGCCTGCCGCCTATCTCGTTGGGATAGCGGTAGAACCAGCAGCGCACGTCCTGACAGATATTGCCTCCAATGGTGCCGATGCCGCGAACGAGCGGCGTGGCGACGGAGTGCGCCGCCTCGGCGAGGGCGGGGACGGCGGAGGCCACGGCTTCGCTCTCGGTGAGCTCGGCGAGGGTGGTCATGGCGCCGACCTTGAGCTTGCCGTCCTCAACGGCCACGCCCTTGAGCTCAGGGATGTCGCGGAGGGAGACGACCTTTTTCGGATATTTGGGCAGGATGTCCTGCTTGAGTTCGCCGAGCAGGTCGCTGCCGCCTGCCATGTATACGGCGCCATTTTCCATCTCGCCGGAGGCCTCGGCGCAGGTCTGGGGGCGAACATAATCAAATCTCTTCATCTTATTTCTCCTTCCCTCAAATCTTGCCGAGCGCCTTGAGTATCACGTCCGGCGTGGCCGGATAGGTGGCGACCTGGACGCCGATGGCGTTGGAGATGGCCTGCATGGTGGCGCTGGCCGCGGCCGCGCCCGCTATCTCGCCGACGCCCGTGGCCTTGAACTGGAAGGTGTCGAACTGGCTCTCCATGAAGCAGGTCTCGTACTTCGGGAACTCGTTGAAGGGGCGCCACTTGTACTCTATCATGTCGTAGGTCATCGTGCGGCCCGTGCCGGGGTCGATGATGTGCTCCTCGAATGTGGCAGTGTCGAGCGAGGCGGAGCCTATGCCGCCCTGGGCCTGCATCTCGAGGCCGGAGGGGTCGATGACCTGGCCGCAGTCCGTGCCGCCGAGCATGTTGAGAACGTCCACCTTGCCGGTCTCGCGGTCCACCTGGACCTCGAGGAACACGATGAACATGTTCGGCGTCGAGAAGTTCTCAAGGTGCTGGCCGTAGCCCGTGAGGGTGAGGTCCTGGGGGATGAGCTTCTTCCAGGTGACGAACTTGCCCGGGCGGGCGACGGTGGCGACGCCGTACTCGGTGAGGTACATGCTGTCCTCGGCGACCTCGAGGTAGGGCTTGGCGAGCTCGAAGAGCTTGTGCCTGGCGTCCTCGGCGGCGCTGGAAACGGCGTGGCCGTAGGTGATGGTGCCGCGGGAGCCGCAGAGGCCGAAGCCCGTCGGGTTGATCATCGTGTCTCCCGGGGTTATCTCCACGCGCTCATAGGGCACGTTCATTATCTCGGCGACCATCTTGACGATGTTGCTGCGCTGGCCCATGCCGGACTCGGTGATGTTGGTCTGCAGCACGATGTGGGCCTTGTCACCGATGAGGTCGGGCACTACGCGGACATAGGCCTCGGTGTTGTCCTCGCCGATGTCGGCGTTGCCGATTATGCCGCAGCCGACGCCGCGGACAAAGCGACCGTCCTCGCTCTCCCAGGTGGGCACGCCCCAGCCCTTCCACTTGTCCTTCCAGCCGAACTTCTCCGCCGCAGCCTCTATGGCCTTGACGTAGTTGACGGAGTGCGCCTGCCACTGGCGACCGTCGCGCCAGGTGTAGACGTCGCCCTCGCCGACGTAGTTCTTCTTGTAGCACTCGACGGGGTCGAAGCCGCCCGCGCGCATGGTGCGGCCTATGAGCAGCGAGAGGCAGGAGTTGAGCTCCTGGCCGCCGTAGCCGCGGACGATGCCGGCGGGCTGCTTGTTCGTGACGACGAGGTTGGTGTCGAGGTCCCAGTTGGGGCACTTGCACATGACGAGCTGAGCCTCGCCGATGCCGACGCCTATCTGGCCCTGGGTGGCGTTGCTCAGGCAGCCGGTGTCGACCGTCCACTCGGCCTTGACGGCCCTGACGACGCCGTCGGAATCCATGCCTATCTTCGCGTGGACCTGGCTGCCGAGGCGGGTCTCGAAGCAGCACATCTGCTCGGCCTTGGTCTGGTAGAACTTCACGGGGCGGCCGGTCTTCATGGACAGCACCGCCGCGGAGGAGACGATTGCGACCTGGCTCTGCTTGTTGCCGTAGGAGCCGCCGACGTTGAAGGTGTGGATGTCCATGTTGCAGTCCGTGATGACGGAGGCGTTGGTGACCTTGCAGATGTAGCCTGACTGTGTGTCGCACCAGACGGTGAAGTCGCGGCCTCCCTCCCAGCGGACTATGGCTCCGGGGGGCTCCGGAGAGGCCGGGGCGGCCATCTTGGAGAACTCGACCGTGTCCTCGGCTATATAGGCGCACTCCTCAAAGCCCTTCTCGGGGTCGCCCTTGACGAGGTGCCAGAACGGGCCGTCCTTCTGGAAGGGCGGATAGCCCGGGGTGACGATGTTGTTCTTGAACATGTCGGGATAGAGCTGCGGGGCGCCGTCCTTGATGGCCTCTATGCCGCTGGTGACGGCGGGCAGGACCTCATACTCGACCTCGATGAGCTCGATGGCCTCGTCGGCTATCTCGCGGGTCTCCGCTGCGACGAGGGCGACGGGGTCGCCTACGTAGAGCACCGTCTCGCCCAGTATGGGCTTCATCGGGGGCCAGCCCATGAGCCAGCTCTGGTCGATGTCCTTGTAGGTCAGCACAGCGGCGACGCCGTTGAGCTTCTTGGCCTTCTCGACGTTGATGCTCTTTATCCTCGCGTGGGCGTTGGGGCTGCGCTTGGCGCGGCCGATGAGCATCCTCGGCAGGGTGAAGTCGTCGAGGAAGGTGCATTTGCCGGTGACTATCTCGCGCGCGTCCTTGCGCGGGACGTTCACGCGGCCGACGTAGCGGTAGTTTTCCTGGGAATAGTTCTCGTTACCGAAGTGCTTCATCTTCTGCCCTCCCATTTCTCGTCGAGCTCCACGCCGCGGCCCGCGACGGAGGCTATGGCCTCAAAGACGTGGTATTGGCTTATGCAGCGGCAGTAGTTGCCGGAGAGCGCGTCGCGCACCTCCTCCTCGCTGGGGTTGGGGTTCTTGTCCAGCAGCGCCGTGGCCGTCATGATGATGCCCGGCGTGCAGAAGCCGCACTGGAAGGCGTTGTAGTCAAGGAACGCCTGCTGGACCTTGGAGAGCTCGCCCGTCTCGGGGTCGGCGAGGCCCTCGAGGGTGGTTATCTCCGCCCCGTCGCAGTCGGCGGTGAGCAGCATGCACGAGGGCACGGCGTCGCCGTCCTTGATAACGGTGCAGCAGCCGCAGGCGCCCTCGTCGCAGGCGCGCTTTGCGCCGGTGAGGCCCAGCCTGTCGCGCAGCGTCTCCAGCAGCGTCTCGCTGTACGGCACCTGGCCGAAGGCGTCGCCCATCGAGAACACGCGCTTCACGCCGTTGACCGTCAATGTGGTGGTTTCCACGCCCATTTGTATTCCTCCTTGCTTTTTAAAGGCCCGGGCGGATGCCCTCCGCCCTCCTGAGGCCATGATAAGGCAGCGGAACTTTCCCTTCAACGGCATATGTAGCCCAGACTACATTAAAAGTTTATTTTTTTGACGATGTCCCGTATATTTCCGGTTCACGGCACAAAAAACCCCGCCGGAGCTTATCCGGCGGGGCTTGGCGAATATTCTGTTGGCGTCAGATGGGAATGACCTCCACCCCGAAGGGCCCGAGCTCCCGGCCCAGGGCGGTCACGGGGCGGGCGTTGTGGTTCATCAAAATGCGAACGCGGCGCTCGCCCTCTCCCCTCACGGCGCACTCAACGCCCTCGGGCAGCTCCAGGCGCTCGAGCACGGCACGGCTCATCAGTTCGCCGAAGAGCGTGTCCAGCACTGCGGCGTCGGGGACGGTGCCGAGGTAATATGCCGCGCCGAGGCCGTAGTCGCAGCGGGTCACGGCGGCGTACGGGCGGTAAAACTCGTCGTCGTAGCGCCAGAGCACGTGCGCGCCCTCGGGGACTATCATGTCCCGGAACACCCCGGCCGTGCCGCGGCCGCTCTCGCCCGCGAGGGGGACGGCGTCAGGCTCCTGCAGGCTCTCGGTCTCGACGACGCACAGGCCCAGCATGTCCGTGAGGTCCACGGGGAGGCTCTTGCCGAAGACGAGGTTGTTGTCGCGGTCCTTCACAGCGGTGCGGAAGGTCACGAGCGCCACGCCGCCGGAGGCGACGTAGGCCTTCAGCCGCGCGGTGAAGTCCGGGTCGGTAACGGCCATGTTGGGGACGATGACCAGCTTGTAGCCCGAAAAGTCCCTCGAGGCGGGGATGACGTCCACGCCAACGCCGCTGCGGTGGAGGAGGCCGTGCAGGCGCTTCATCTCCCGCTCCGGCTCCAGCAGCAGGCTCTGGCGCTGGATGCGGAAGGAAGCGAGGGAGTCGTAATCATATAGTATCGCCGCCTCGGCCCTCACGGGCGCAGAGAGGGCGGCCTCGAACTGCTTCACCTCGGAGAAGAAGCTCTGCGCCTCGAAAAAGCGGCGGCGCGGGACGTTGTCCGGGTCCAGCAGGCCGCAGCAGAACTGCTCCGCCCCCTTGGCCGCGCCGCGGTAGCGGAAATAGAGGAGCCCGTCGCAGCCGTGGGCCATGGCCTGCCAGCTCCAGAGCTTTGCCTGTCCCGGGCGGGGAAGGCAGCCCGTAATGTCGTGGCCCTGCGCGCCCATGATGGCCTCTGTTATCCAGAAGTTTTCGCCCTTGAGGCCGCGGATGTAGTCGAGGCCGAAGGCTATCTCCTCCGGCGGCAGAGGCTCCCTCTGCCCGCCCCAGACGGGGTAGTTGTTGTAGGCCGCCTTGTCCAGCAGCGCCGAGACGGCGGCGTAGTCCACGCTCTTGGTGAGGCCCCCGCCGGGGAAGTCGTGGATGATACAGGCCTCCGGGATGATGCGGCGGAGGATTTCGCACTGCTCCTCGGCGAAGGCGCGGATGTTCTCTCCGCAAAAGCGCTCCCAGTCGAGCCTCAGCGCGGGGTTTTGGGCGGCAATGGTCGGCGCGGGCATGGGTATCTCGTCAAAGGAGTTGTACTCCTGACCCCAGAAGGCCGTGCCGTAGGCGCTGTTTAGCGCCGAGACGTCGCCGCCGAACTTGCGTGAGAGCCAGCCCTGGAATTTGCGTCGGCAGCGGGGACACCAGCACTTGTCGCTGCCCTCGTGGCCGAGCTCGTTGTCTATCTGCCAGGCGACGATGTTTCGCTCGCCGCGGTAGTGCTCGGCGAGGGCGGTGACTATGGCGCGGCAGCGCTCGAGATAAGGCTCGCTGCTGTAACAGGCCACATGCCGCCCGCCGTAGGCCCTAGGCACGCCGGTCTCGGACTGCGAGAGGATGTCCGGGTGAGCGTGCGCCAGCCACGCGGGCGGGGCGGCGGTGGGCGTGCCGAAGATGACGGAGAGTCCCCTCTTCCCCGCCGCGGCTATGACGCGGTCGAAGAAAGAGAAGTCGAATTTCCCCTCCTGCGGCTCCATGAGGTGCCAGGCGAACTCGCCTATGCGTATCACATTGCAGCCGAGCTCCACCATGCGGTCCAGGTCCTCATCCAGCATCCCGGGCTCCCACTGCTCGGGATAGTAGTCCACGCCAAAGTACATGGCTCCCGCCTCCTTTTGCCCACATGATATCAAGTCCCGCCCGCCCTGTCCAGCGCAAGGCGCAAAAAACCGGCCCCGTCATGGCGGAGCCGGTTTGGCGATATTCAGTCCTCGACCTCGACCTGCGTCGGGTAAGCTATGGTGCCCGTCCCTATGCTGCTCATCACTGTGATGTGTGCGCAAGTCTATGAGCCTGGGCAGCATTGCGCCGGGGAAGTTCATAATCTATTTGCAGTCGCCGCCTGCAAGGAAGTCGATTCCCTTGAGGCACTTCATGCGGAAGAAAAAGTAGTAGACGAGGAGCTGCTAGCACAGGGCCATATCCCCGATATACTCAGCAGGTGGTGTATTGACGAACTTCGTTATACACAACTCCACCGCGTCTGGCAAGCCGCACGAAGGCATATATTCCGAGCGCCCGGTATCTACCCGCGTTGCATATCCAGTTCCCCGCTGAGCAGCCGCTCTCTCAGTGAGAGCACACGCTGGTGTATGGCCGCTATCGTCTCGCGGAAGGCTGCGTCTCCCCTGCCCGTCGGGTCCTCCAGGCCCCAGTCCTCGCGGTGACGGCAGGGCAGGTGCGGACAGTTCACGTTGCAGCCCATGGTCACGACGATGTCCACCGGCGGCAGCTCGGTTATGAGCTTGCTGCGCTGCGTGAGTTCCATGTCCACGCCGTAGAGCTCACGCATGAGCCGCACCGCGTCCTGATTTATGCGCGGCACCGTCTCCGTCCCGCCGGAGCAGCTCTCAAAGGCGTCGGCCGCCAGGAGCTTCCCCAGCGCCTCGGCTATCTGGCTCCGGCAGGAGTTGTGCACGCAGACGAAGGCCACCCTCGGCCGGCGGCTCATTCCACTCCCCTGGCCCTGGCTATCAGGTCATGGGCGTCGTCCTTGTTGAGCGCCTTGCCGCAGGACACGACCTTGCCGTCCACTACGAGGGCGGGCGTGCTCATTACGCCGTAGGCCGCGATGCTGGCAAAGTCCGTGACATGTTCGACCTCATCCGTCATGCCGAGCTCGGCCAGCGCCTCCTTTGCAGAGGCCTCGGTCGCGCGGCACTTGGGGCAGCCCGCGCCCAGGACCTTTATGCCCGGCGCGGCCTTTTCGCTCTCCGCGCGCGCCATGTCCTCGCCGGTGCAGCTCCCCGAGCAGCAGCAGCTGTGTGATCCATCCTTTTTCTTGCCGAAAAGACCCATGATTGATTCCTCCTATATATCGTGTTTATATCAGAATGCCCTGGAATGCGTTGAAGAGATATCCCACGGCTATTATGCCCGCCACGCAGACGGCGATGAACAGCCCCAGCAGCTTCGGCTTCACCGCCTTGCGCAGCATGATGAGCGAGGGCAGCGACAGCGTGGTCACCGCCATCATGAATGCCAGCACCGTGCCGAGCTGCGCGCCCTTTGCGAGCAGCGCCTCGGCCACGGGGATGGTGCCGAAGATGTCCGCGTACATCGGCACGCCAACTATCGTGGCCAGCACGACGCCGAAGGGGTTGTCGCTGCCGAGCACCGTCTCGATCCAGCTCTGGGGTATCCAGTTGTGGATGACCGCGCCGATTCCGACGCCGACGAGGATATAGGGAAAAACCTTTTTGAAGGTGCCGAGCATCTGCTCCTTGGCGTACTGCGCCCGCTCTCTGGGCGTCAGGCTCGGCGAGTCTATGTCCGCGCCCGTGGCCGAGAGGACGAAGCCTTCGACGTACTTTTCCATGTGCAGCCGCTCGATGACCGTGCCGCCTATGACCGCGATTACCAGCCCGAGCAGCACGTACACAGCCGCGACCTTTGCGCCGAAGATGCTCATCAGCAGCACCAGACTGCCGAGATCCACCATCGGCGACGAGATGAGGAACGAGAACGTCACGCCCAGGGGCAGTCCCGCGCTGGTGAAGCCGATGAACAGCGGTATCGACGAGCAGGAGCAAAACGGCGTCACCGTCCCGAGCAGCGCCGAGATGATGTTCGCCCAGATGCCGCGGAAGCGCCCGAGTATCTTGCGGCTGCGCTCCGGCGGAAAGTAGCTCTGTATGTAGGAGATGATGAAGATAAGCACGCAGAGCAGCACGCATATCTTCACCACGTCGTAGAGGAAAAACTGCACGCTGCCGCCGACGCGCCCGTCCACGTCCAGCCCCAGCGCCTCAAGTCCCGCGCCGATAAGCCCGTTGAGCCACTTCATGCCGAGCAGCTGATCCTGTATGAAGGTCCACACACCCATGTGTCCGCCCCGCTTTCCAAGTTATATCAAGAATTTTTGATGTGTTCTGCCAAGCAAACGCCATTCCCGCGGGAATGGCGTGCTATTTTCCGCAGCAGCAAGCATCCTGCTCCGCTGTGGGGGTGGTGAGCGCTTTCAGCAGCTCCACCGCGCGCTCGCGGCCCTCGCCGCTGAGGCGGTAGTGGGTCCACTTCCCCTCCTGACGGCTGACCACCAGGCCGGAGTCGCAGAGGATCTTCATGTGGTAGGAGAGGCCGGACTGCGTCAGATCCATGGGCTCCAGCAGCACGCAGGCGCACTTTTCGCCGCTCCTGAGCTGCTCGAGTATTGCCAGCCGCTTCGGGTCGCACAGCGCCTTGAACACCCTCGCCTGCTCCTGATACGTCCCGTCCACGCTCTCACCTCACATCAAATAATTTTGATGCGTTCATTATAGCACCGTCTGCGTCGATGTCAAGGGGCAATTTCGGTTGACAGCCGTGCGGTACCGCTGCTATATTTGTTTCTTAGATGACACTGTGTTGGGAGATGAGCGCATATGCTGCAATACACAAAGGACGCCTCGCTCGCGGGGGTGGACATACCCTTCGGCGTAGTGGAGGTAAGCTATCCCGAGCCGGAGCTCTGGCGCCGCGAGGAGTTCTATGCCCTTGCCGGGAGCGAGCTAGCCGCGGCGCGCGAGGCCGCCGAGCCCTATGAGCGCAAGGCCGTGTTCGGGGAGAACCCGTATTTCCGCTTCTTCAAGAAGTTCAAAAAGACCTTCCCCATCGTGCTGCAATTCGAGTCCGCCGTCATACGCGGCGCTGGCATACCCGGCGAGAACCCCGTGACGGACGTGCCTTATCTGCTGGAGCTCACGTCCCACGTCCTCTCCGGCACGCACGACATCGACCACATCGTGGGCGGCGTGGAGCTCTATCTGAGCTCGGAGCGCACGAATTTCCCAGGCATGCGCGGCTTTGAAGTGCACACCTACCCCGGCGACTTCTGCGCCCGGGACGGCGAGGGCATCATCTTCAGCGAGATCGCCGGCGCGGACGGCCGCACCTTCGCCCGGCCCGAGAGCCGCAGGGTCTTTTACCCCATCTTCGGCACCCCCGGACTGCCGGTGGAGGTCATCGAGCGCGCGATAAACTCCCTCCGCCGCTACGTCGGCACCCTGGCCCCCGAGGCCGTCTTTGAGAGCGAGATACTTTGAAATACAGCAAACCCGGAGCGCCCCGCAGAGCGCTCCGGGTATTTTTTATGCCTCCATGCAGCGCATGATGCAAACGCAGCCCGCACGGGCGGCCGCCTGTCGCGATGGATGGTACCAAGCCTCCGTTGTTATCTTGATTACGATTGTCAATTGAAGCAAGGAAAAATAATTTTTGACTATATGCAACCTGCTCTATATGGATTGGATCTATCCGTGCCGTAACTGGGGCGAAAAACAGGCCATGATCCGGTCCCGGTACGAGGACTAAATCGAGGTGCGAAAATGAATGCTATAAGGAGGCGCTGACCTGCGTTCTGCCGCTGACGGCCCGGGACTTCACGCACGCGCTGTGGAAATCCGCAGCCGAGCGTCCGGTCGTGTTCCCGGAGGGCGTGGGCGTGGTACCGTGGATGGTGCCATGCGTGGCAGACTAAGTCACTGCCTTCGGCCCCCCACAGAATCTTAGCAGCCGGTGAAAAGTCTGCTGTTTCTGCAATTCTCATTTTAATAATTTATGGGCATCTCTGCTGCATTTTCATTATGTAAAAGGAAAAAAGTAGTTCCAGCACCGCGCATTGCATAAATAAAATACACTTGGTGTCTAAAGTTGGCACTATGTGCTTTTCAAAATCAACATGCGTCCAAATTGAGAGCTTGCGTGATTAATAATTATAGCTGAAATCCCCGAAAAGCCTGCAAAGACAGGCTTTTCGGGGATTTCATTAAATCTATGCTTTTCAGGCCCATATCAGGTGGCAGAAGACATGTAATTGCCAATACTGCCCCAAGCAAATGGTTTGTGTCATTTCTTCAAAACTCCAGCCAAACGACAGTCCAAAGTTTTACCTCAGGCACTGTCAGCTCTGCAAAGCGGCCTTTGTCGGTCACCTCATAGTTCAGCTCCAGTTCCAGAGGCTCAGGGCGTTCCGGGGCGGCGGCGTATGCCGCTTTTGGCATGTTGTCTATCTGGATGCTCCATGTCATCTCCCTTTGCGGCGTTGGAGCTGGTTTGGCACGGTTCCAATGGTCGTCACATCCTGCGAGGTTTATGAGGGATATGCACTTGCGCCGCTCCCCCTCTCTCAGCACGGCCCAGAGTTTTCCCGCCTCGCCGTCGGCGCTCACTTGGTGGCTCAGGCAGCGGTATTCGTAGTTGTCCCATCCCATGTGCGTCATGCTGACGTCTCTCATATCCGCGGAATAGAACAGCTCGCCGTACCTGGTCTGGAAGTCGTAATACCGCCTCAATTCCCGGGCCTCATCTTCCGTGAGTTTCGTATAGTCGCTGTAATAGCCCTGAGTCAGCACCGCTCCGCTCTCACCGGTCAGCAAACTGCTCGCCCCATTGGAAACCACGGCTGCTGTCAGGAGCTTTGCCGCCGTCATGGCGCCGCGCCTGTCATTCTCTCTGAACGGCTGCAAGTATGCCGCAAGGATGACGGGTTTTTCGTTCTTCGTGCACAGTTTGGCCTCGCGTATGAGCTGCGACAGATGGTGATACCGCTCATACGGCGGCCAGACCTCGATATACACCGCGTCCTGCGGTGCTTTCGCCGTGGCCGACGCCGGCCAGTTGCCGACGTTGTTGAAAACCAGGCACGGCTCCAGCCCCTCGGACGAAAGAGCCGAGCGCGCATCTGCAATCAAGCTTGGGAACTCCTCGTCCAGGTGAACCAGTTCCGGTTCCGCGCTCAGGTGTGAATACGCAGTCTTGGGAAAGCCGTAGGTGTCCATGTGTATGCCGTCAAAGCCGACGCCAAGCGCGCTTTTGTACTGGCCGATGAGGTGCTCGCGCCAGGGCGAACCTCTTTGGATGTTCATGATGTAAAACACGTCGATGAACACGAACGGCCGCTGCTCCGAGTTGTAAAAGGCCCAGGACCTGTGCCGCTCAAAGAACTCCCGGCTCGCAGCGTACACCGCGCCGTAGGCCATGGCCAGCATGCCGCGCTCGTGGCACCGGCGAATTTTGTCCATGACCGTGTCGAGGCAGAGGATCTTGCCCATCATGTCCGTATAGTCGTTCTCAGGCGGAACGAGGGAGTCGTGCCGGTACGACCAGTCGTAGAACTGGACCATGTTTATATGGCATTTGCAAAGCCAATCCACGGCTCCGTTCCCGGCGTCCTCTCGCGTGAAGTCGCTGAGGAAGCCGTAACGAAGGCAGCGTCTGGGCTCGTCTGTGACGTCGAAAGCGGTGTGCAGCTCAAAGCTGCCGCCTTCGGTCTCAACTCTCGCGTCAACGCCGTATGAGGCAAAGCTCTCGTCGAAGCTGCCGAGGGGGATATTTGTGTCCGCCGTCACGTCGTGCAGCCTGAGCTCACGCACTGTCTCCCCCAGCCTGCTCAGGCGTATCACAACTTTGAGCACGGCGGCGCCGCATGTTTCCAGTCTCAGCGAAGCCTCTTCACCGCGCAGAAATTGAGCCTTTGTCGGGTATATGTCCATGGCTCACCCCTTGACCGCGCCCTCGGCGAGGCCCTTCATAAACTGCTTCTGAAACACAAGGAAAATGACGACTACAGGCACTATCGCTATTGCAGCTGTTGCAGCCATGAGATGCCACTTTGCGCCCGCGAACTGCTGGAAAAACACCGAGAGCGCCTGCGGTATGTTCTGCTTCTCCCGGCTCTGGAGGAAGAACACGGCCTGCGCGTAGTTGTTCCATATGCCGAAGCCGTTGAGTATCACAAATGACGCCGTGGCCGGGCGGATGAGCGGGAATATGACCCGCCAGAAGGCCGAAAAGCCGGTGCAGCCGTCGAGCGCCGCAGCCTCGTCCAGCTCTTTTGGCAGCGCGCGGATAAAAGTCGTGTAGATGAACACCGCCGAGGGCATGGCGAGGGTCGAGCAGACGAGTATCATGCCCCAGAGCGTGTTGATAGCCTGTATTTTGCGCATGAGCGTGTAGAGAGGCACGGTGTTTATTATGCCGGGTATCATCATGCAGCTGAGCAGCAGGCCGAAAACCAGCTTGTTGTAGCGCGTGTTGTGCCTTGCAATTGCGTAACCGGCAAGGCCGCCCGTGACTATGGTCAGGACGAGTGACCCGGCAGTTATTATCGCGGAGTTGAGCATCGCCGTGCCGATTTTCGACTTGTTCCACGCATCCACAAAGTTCTGCCAGTAGAAATCGGGCACAAAGATGTTGCCCTCGTAAAATATCCTCTGCGGCGAGTTGAGCGCCAGCACGAGCAGGATATAGAACGGCATGATGCATAGCAGACAGATGACTACGATCGCCGCGATCCTCAGTATCTTTGCCGCTGTTTTCACTGCTATTCCCTCCCTATTCCTTTGCCCGCGTTAGGCGCATGGATATGAGCACCGGCACGAGTATGATGAAGAACAGTATCAGCGCCACAGCCGTGGAGTAACCCGTCCGGCTGCCGTAGCACATGCGCATGATGTAGATGCTCAGGCTCTCCGTAGAGTAGCCCGGGCCGCCCTCGGTAAGAGACATGATGATGTCGAACACCGACAGCGAGCCAATGATATTCGTCACGACATTTATCCTGATTGCCGGCATGAGCAGAGGCAGCGTCACCCGCGTGAAGCGCTGCCACGGCGTTGCGCCGTCTATCGTGGCCGCCTCGAGAAGCTCGCCGGGTATCGACTGCAAGCCTGCAAGGTAGATAATCATCGTCATGCCCGCAAACTGCCAGACGTTCACCAGTATGAGCACCAGCATGGACTTAGGATAGGTCAGCACCCAGTTTCCGATGAGGTCCGGCCATCCGAGCTGCTGGAATGCGTAGTAGAGGAATCCCCGGCCGGGCTGCAGCAGGAAATACCAGATATAGCCCATGATCAGCTGGCTTATGATGGCCGGGAGATAGATTATTACCCGCACTATGCTCCGCCCCCGGAAGTCGCGGTTCATCAGCAGCGCATAACACAGCCCCACTAGGTTCAAAAGCGCCGCACTGCCCACGGCGAAGAGCAGCGTGGTCTTTATGTCGTGCATCGCCCGCTCGTCGGAGAAGAAATCTATAAAGTTTTTGAGCCCCACAAAGTTGGCCTGCCCCATGCCGTCCCAGTCCGTCAGGCTCATGCCCACGCCCCGCAGAAGCGGATACACAAAGAACATGCCGTAGAGCATGAGCGCGGGCAGTGACAAAAACTGCGTCCAGCAGATCCGTTTTCTCCCCATGGTCGTACCTCCATGCGAAAGCAGGACCCGGAGCATCGGAACAAAGTCCCCCGCATCCGAGTCCTGCGCAGTTGTTATTTATCAGTCACTTGTCTGATCGCTCAGGAGCCGAATCCGGCGTCCCAGGCCGCCTCATATGCCGCGGCGAACTCCTCGGCGGTGTATTTTCCGGCGAGCAGGTCCTGGACCATTCTGCCTGCGTCGTCGCCGGTGAAGCCCGCGGGTTTCTCGTTGGTGTAGCCGATGTTGGCGGCGGATTCGACGGCGCTGTTCACGCCCTCGACGACCGAGGCGGGGGCCCACTCAGCGTCAACGTCCGTGAATGCGGAGGGCGAGCCGAGGCTCTCGGAATACTTCTTCTGGTTCTCGGGGCTGAAGAGGAAGCTGAGGAACTCCTTGGCCTCGTCTATGTGCTCGGAATCCGCGCTTATGCTGTAACCGGAATCCTCCGCCACGAGCACCATGGGCGTGCCGTCCTCCATCATGACCGGGTAGGGCGCAAAGCCTATCTTGTCGGCCATCTCGGGGTCCTTTTCAAGTATGCTGGAGAGGCACCACATGCCGTTGCTGAGCATAGCGGCCTTTCCGGTGACGAAGGCGTCCACGCAGTTGTCGCTCGTCGCGGTGAGGACGTCGGCGTTGATGAGTCCCTTCTCCTGGAGCTCCAGCAGTCCGGCCGCAAAGGTGGCCATCGCGCCGTTGGGGTCGCCGAAGTTCAGTATGCTCTTGTCGTTGTTGAGCATGGCCTCCTTGGCCTCGGTGGCTCCGTACTTGGCCTTTATGTAGCCATGGGGGATGAACTCTATGAGGTGGCCGAGGTGCCAGGCCTCGCTGCCGAAGATGAACCACGGGTCAACGTCCGGGTAAGCGGCCTTTATGGCCTCGAGGTTCGCAACGAAGTCCTCCCAGGTCGTCGCCGGGGTCAGGCCCAGTTTCTCGAACATCTCCTTGTTGTAGAAGAAGCCGGCCATGGTCATGTTGGTGCAGATGCGGTACTGATTTCCGGTGCTGAGGTCCGTGCAGTTCTCACGCATGGAGGGGATGAGGCGGTCCCACCACTCGTCCATGTCGGAAATGTCGAGGTACTTGCCTTGGTCGACGTACTCCTGCTCATAGGTGGTCATGATGTCAGGGGCGGCGCCGGAGGCGAACTTTATCTTTATGATGTTGCTCGCGTCGTTCTGATACTCCTGCTCCACCGTCACGCCGTTGCTCTGGGCGTTGAAGTCCGCGATGATCTCGTCGATGAGGTCCACCGTCTCCACCTTGCCGGTGAAGAAGGCCAGATCGACATCGCGGGCCTCCGGGGTCTCTGCGGCGGGGTCCCCGCTCTCCGCCGGGGGCTCCGAGGTCACTGACGGTTCCGCACCGCATCCGGCGAGTCCCGTTGCCAGAAGGCAGAGCACCATGAGCATCGCAATCGCACGTTTCTTCATTTTCATTCCTCCCATACATTTTAAATTCGTCTCTATCATGTTTGTCTGATTCAATTATAAAGCCGCTCCCCTGCCCGGTAAACCCCGCATTCTTTAGGTCGCAATCCGATTTTATAAGGCACATCGCACACATTCTTGAAATGCACGGAGGCTTGTTCTATAATATTTATACAAACGTCTGGAGGGGTCCCGGATGAAAGAGCGACTGAAAAAAGCCACGCGCGACAATAGCATACAGGCAAAGCTGCTGGCTGCGGTATCGGTGCTCATCTTCACCGCGGGCATACTCATCATCTGTCTCGGGCACCTCCGGTTCACCTATGACTACTCGGAACAGGCCGCAGAGGACATGCAGCAGCTCATCGACCAGGTGGCGCTGAACATAGATACTTACCTTGACGAACTCGCGAGGCTCTGTCTGAGTCCCTATTACAGCAACGAGGTCATGGACCTGCTTGATGTCGAGCCCTCCACCGGCCAGGAACTGCTCGACAAACGCCGCGGCATAGAGAATTACCTCCGTCAGGTCATGATAACGCCCCGTGAGGACATTCTCAGGGTGTACATATTCTCCGACGCGGTGTACTCCTGCGCCCGCACGGGCCGGAGCAGCATACCCGACGACTACACCGAAGAAACGTGGTACGCCGACAGTCTCGTGACCGACGACTATATCTACCTGCCCGCCGATACCGAAAACTTCGGCAGCTCGTCGTACATGGTCTTCTCCGTGGCAAAGCGTATTCAAAGCCTGAACGACAACAGCCGCACCGTCGGCGTCATACGTGTGGACGCCAACTACAACGGCATAAAGGCCGTCTGCGACCGCGTCTCAGTTGGCACTGACGCCGCACTGCTGATAATCGACGGCTCCGGCAACCTCATATACTCCAACTCCAACCTGCCCGCAGATATCACGACGGCCGAAATACAAAACGCCGCCCCAGGCTCCGGCTATTCCATCGGAAAACTGGACGGCAGAAACTATATATTCAATTCGCAGTCTGTATCCACCACCGACTGGCGCGTTATTTCGGTCAACTCCCGCTCCGAGGTCACCAAGAGCGCTAAGACCACGCTGCTGTTCAACATGGTGCTCGCCATAGTGCTGGCTGGCGCCGGCGTGCTCGTATCTGCGTACTACGTGAAGAAGCTTCTTCGGCCTCTGTATCAAACGGTAGGCCTCATGGAGCTGGTCCAGGCCGGGGACCTCGACGTACGCGCACCCGAGGGCGGCACGGATGAGATCGCTTATCTCAACACCGCCTTCAACCGCATGCTGGGCCAGATACAAGAGATGCTCATACAGGAGGGCCTGCTCACAAAGCAGGTCTACGAGGCAAAGTATCTGCAAAAGCAGGCTCAGTTCGACGCGCTATACCACCAGATACAGCCGCACTTTCTCTTCAATACGCTCAACACGATAAGCCTGCTTGTAAAATGCGGCCGCAACCCAGAGGCTGTCTCAGGCATCGACCAGCTGGCGACGCTGCTGCGCGGGATGGTCAACGCCAATCGAGAGATAAACCTCAGGGACGAGCTGAAGATAACTGAGAGCTATCTGCACCTGCAAAAGCTGCGCCACGACGACCTGAGTTACAGCATTGATGCAAGCGGCGCCGCACCTGACTACCGGCTGCCTGCACTCACCATACAGCCGCTCGTGGAAAACGCTCTCATACACGGCTGCGAGGCCAAATCGGGCGCTATACGCATAGACATCGCAGTCAAGGTCACGGGTCCGTGCCTGTACATATCGGTGAGCGACAACGGCGTCGGCATGGACGCGGAGACCCTTGCCCGCGTGCGCGAGCGGCTGGAGCGCTGCGACGACGCCGGACTCGCGGATGATGCGTCCGGAGGCATCGGGCTTATAAACATCCAGCGCCGCATACGCCTCGCCTTCGGGCCGGAGCACGGCCTGAGCATTACATCGGAACCGGGTCGAGGCACCACGGTTACACTTATTCTGCCTGGGAGGGAATGAAATGTACACAGCCCTGGTCGTCGAGGACGAGCCGCTCATGCGTGAGTATTTGATGCTGCACCTGAACGGCATACATGGCATGTGGGAGACCAAAGGCTGCGCCCGCGACGGGCTCGAGGCCCTGGCGCTGCTGAAGGGCAACACCTTCGACCTGGTCATAACGGACATCAAGATGCCTCACATGGACGGACTTGAGCTGGCAGACTATGTCCACTCCAACTGCCCGGGCACGGACATAATCATACTCACGGGTTACAGCGAGTTCGACTATGCGAGGTCGGCAGTTAGAGCCGGAGCGGCGGACTATCTGCTCAAGCCTCTCCAGGACGTTGAGCTGCACGAGGTACTCAGCCGCCTTGCCTCCAAGCGGAGCACCAAGCCCATTGATGAACAGGAGCCTGCGCCGGAGGCGGCGGACGCCCCGACACACGATGACGCCGGTGTGCTTGTCCAGCGGGCCAGAGCCTATGTCCAGGCGCACTTTTCCGAACCGCTGTCGCTCAGCGAGGTGGCCGACCGGCTGCACGTAAGCCCGGCATATCTGAGCAGCGTTTTCAAATCCGAGCGCGGCGAGTCGTATTCCAAGTACGTCCTCCGCCTGCGCATGGAGCGCGCCCAGCTGCTTCTCGAAACGCACTCCGCCGGAAAAATCAACGACATTGCCGTAGAGGTCGGCTACTCATCCACGAAGCACTTCCACTCCGTCTTTAAAGAATACTTCGGCGTGACCCCGAATGAGTATCGAAAGCGCAGGAGTTCCCGCGAGCGCTGATCGTCACCGTCAAGTCATTGCCGCCGTTATAAATGCAGGGAGGACAATATGGAGATACATTATTTTCAAAGGTACCATTCAAAAGAGAACGTGGTCACTTCAAATACGCTGCTCATGCTCTCGAGGCTCTACAACTACAACTCGGGCAAGTTTTTCTCCATGCTCAACTCGCTGGTCTTAGGCGCGGACAGCAGCCCTGAACTCAGCTTTGAGCTCCAGGTCCGCGGCGAGGGAAGCGTGCCCGACGCGGTGATAGGTCAGCCGAGCTTCAAGATCGTCATCGAGACCAAACTGCATAACCAGTTTGGCAAGGAACAGCTGCTCAAGCACCTGAACAACTTCTCATCGGAGGACATAAAGGTGCTGCTCACGATAGACCCACAGCGCATGGACAGTACGCTTTCCTCGGAGCTGCAGGCCGGGATCGATGAATATAACCGCTCCAATCTGCCACGCCTCATTAGCCCGATAAAGCATGTAAACATTACGTTCGAGCGGCTTGTGCAGGCCATGGAGGACATCGTCGATGACAGGGATACGGAGATCGTAGACGTTCTGGATGACTTCAAGAAATACTGCTTCGATGAAAAACTGATCCCGGACGGCTACAAATGGATGCGCGCGGTCACGGTCGGCACCACCATGGAGGACAACCGTGAGCTGGGCCTCTACTATGACAAGGAGTCTGTGAACAGCTCGGAGCACGGGTATGTCGGCCTGTACAACAAAAAGCGCATCTTCGCCATCGGCAAGCTGCTGAAGACCGTAGTCGCGTATGAGGAAAACGGTGAATTGAAGTTCCGGCCCGAAGGCGGCGCCACGGTGACAGACGATGAAAAGGAACGCATAAGAGAGGCGATACGCCGCGCGGCCAATTACGGCTACGACCTGATCTCATGCCGGCATAGGTTCTTTATCGTCGACAATTTCTATGACACGGACTTCAGAAAGAACAGCAAAAACCCGATACAAAAAAGCAAATTCTTCAACCTTGCGGAAATGCTTGATTACTCGGCGATGCCGGACACTCAAAAGATCGCCGACGACCTGTCCGGCAGGACCTGGGAGGAGTTTTGACCTCAGGTTAAGGCAGACGATTATCCAGAGTCTGTTTTTGTGAGGAAGTTTGAGGCTGCACACTGAAAAAACGGAAGCCCTGTGCGGGCTTCCGTTTTCATATATTCTCGTCGCGCTTGACTCGCAAGACGAGCCTCTGCCGCAGCTTGCGGTAATAGCCGTCGACACAGCACACAAAGACGATGATGCCGACGACGTAAAACACGGCGGTTATGGCAAAGCCGTTCGTCAGACCGATGGGCTCCTGCATGAAGCCCATGAGCAGCGAGCCTATGCCTATGTCATAGGAGAGCATGTAGGTCGAGTTTGCCACGCCGCGCTCCGGGCCGGGCGTCGTGCCGGTGACGAAGGACTGGAAGAGCGGCTGCAAGATGCCGTAGCCCAGTCCGAAGAAGAAACCGGCGATGAGCAGATGCAGCCCGGTCTCGAGGAAGAGGAAGCTCAGCATCGTGAGTATCAGCACCACTATGCTGGCAAAGACCAGCGCCTTGTGCTCGCCGGCGTCAATGACCTTCTTGGTCGAGAGCTTGGAGACGAGCATTCCGGCGACGAGGCAGATGTAGAAATAGGGCAGCCAGGCCATGATGTCCTTCTCCTGCGCCAGGATGGAGGAGTAGGCGATGACCGCGCCGTAGGGTATCATCAGGAACATCATGTTCAGCATGAAGGGCAGCGCGGGCTTGTAGATGCTCTCCTTCAGTGAGAACTTGCGGCGCTGCACCTTGGGATAGCGCAGCCGGCAGCAGGCCACGCAAATGAGCGCGGCCACCGTTATGCCGAAGATGGTCCAGAAGGAGGCTATGCTGCTCAGGTTTTCCTGCACCTGCAGCCCCACATAAGGGCCGACGGCCATGCCTATGGACACCGTGAAGGCAAAGCGGCTGATGCCCTCGGTCACCTTCGCCGCGGGCAGCACGTCGCCCGCCATGGTCATCGTCGCCGACGCGCAGACCGAGTACACCGCGCCCATATAGAGGCGGACGATGATCAGCAGCCCGAAGACGGGGAAGACGATAAACGCCGGGAAGGACAGGCAAAACAGCGCCAGAAAAATGAGATATACCTTGAAGCGGTTGAAGTTGTCCAGCAGATACCCCGCCACGGGGCGAAACAGCACCGTCGCCACGCTCATGGCCGTCAGCACGATGCCGATCCTTGAGCCTGTGATGCCGATCTCCTCGCAGTAGACGGGTATGATGGGGATGGACGCATAAAACGCGGCGAGGACAAGCAGGTTTGTGATAAATAAGAGGATAAACCTCCAATTCCAGATCTTTTCGAACTTTTCCAATGAAATCAAAACTCCTTTTACTCGAATCAAAGCCAAACAAATGGTGGCAGCTGCCACCATTTACGGACTATAACACAGAAGCGCACCCAAGTCAACAACCAGTTGCAATTGCCACTATATCGTTGTATAATGTTGGCGCGAACATGAAGGAGGCGAGCGCTATGGCGGGGATAATGGACAGCCCGTTCAAAGCGATATCGATACTGTACAGAAAGTCGCACATCTGGCTGAGCGAGAGCTGCGAGAAATATGACCTGACGGCGGCGCAGGCGGTGGTCATCCTGATAGTCTGCGACTACGGCGAGCTGACGCAGGATGAGATAACAAAGCGCCTTGGCCTGGACAAGAGCGTCATCGCAAAGACCGTGACCAAACTGACGGAGCTCGGCTTTCTCGTGCGCAGCACTAACCCGAAGGACAAGCGCACTTTTGATATCCGCCCGACGGAAAAGGCCTGGGGTGCATACCCGCATGTGCAAAAAGAGATAGACGCATGTTTTGAGCGCATGACCAGGCAGATGACCGCCGACGAGCGCGCCGAGTTCAAACGTCTGCTGCTCCTCGCCGCGGACGAGGCAATAACCTCCGGCGACTGAAAAGTGAAGATATGAAAAGCCCCTGCGGACCAGCTGGTCTGCAGGGGCTTTTCTGCGCCCTGGAGGCTATTTTAACAGCTCGCAGAGCTTGTCTACAAATGCAGCGGCCCTAGCGTTGGTGTCGCGGTATGCCAGCACCAGATCGCCGAAGGGCACGCATGCGTCGCTTATGATGATGTTCTTGTAGTACTCGTTGGAGCCTATGGAGTTGTCTATAGAGTAGACGCCGTTGAGGCCGATGCCCGCGCCGGCGCAGATGTCCACCAGCAGCTTGCAGGTGCTGCCCTTGAAGTGTATGTCCGCGTCCGGGATGCGGCGGCTTATGAAGTCCAGCACCTTTGCAGTGGTGGCGCTGATGTCTTTGTCGCTGCAGCCGATGAAGAAGGTCTCCCCCACCAGGTCTGCGCAGGTCACAAAATTCCTCTGCCAGAGCCTGTGTCCCGCCGGGACGAGCACGGAGAGATTGTTGCTCTCGGCCTTGACGTACTTAAGCCCGGCTATGTCCGCCACCTCGCCCTGCATCACGTAGGCCACGTCCACACAGCCGGTGAGCAGGGCGTTCGGTATTTCCTTCGCAGGCAGGTCGAAAAACGCCAGGCTGGTGTCCGGCAGGAACTTGCGGCTTATCGACTGGATTCTCAGCAAGCCCTTCATATTTATGTCCGCGACAAAGCCGAAGCGGATATCCACGTCGTGCTTGTAGAACTCTATCTCCTTGAGCGCCTTTATCAGGCTTTCGACTATCCTGCGCGCGTTTATGGAAAAGTGCTCGCCCGCGGGCGTGAGCTCCACAAAGCGACGGCCCCTTATGAACAGCTTCACACCGCACTCGTCCTCCAGGAACTGTATGCGCCTGCTCAGGGCAGGCTGTGAGATGTGGAGCACTTCGGCGGCCTTGGTGATGCTGCGGTAGTCGCAAACCGCGAGGAAATATTGCAGATCCTGTATGTCCATTCAAAGACCTCCGCGCCGATTTTTGTCTACATTATAACACAAAAACAACATAAAAGCAGCCGAGCGTGGCGGGAAATCGGCGGATTCCATGTTATTTGCGTATGGATTCCTGCGTTTTTTGCATGGTTCCGGCGGTCTGGCACGCTGCGGCGCTCCGCTCTTGTGCACTTTTCACACCTGGGGCGCGGCAGCTTTGCCAAAATATACAGGCGGGCCGCGCTGCCATGCGGCGCGCGCCGGTATTCCTGTGCTTACGGCATTTTTTCAGGCGCGTGTTTTTAAATGAATCATTATGACATTTAATTAACTAACTGTCAGGGGTGTTCTTTTATGGACGACATCAGGGACGTTCTCTTTGAGCAGGACTCCGGCAGCAGGGTCACGGCCTGCATCTTTTCGGACGGCGACGGCGTGCTCTCCGGTGTGGAGCGCGCTGCCGCGAAGGCGGCGGAGCTGGGCCTTGCGGTGAATTTCGCGGCCTCAGAGGGCGCGGCGCTCATGGTGGGCGACCTGGTCATGGAGCTCTGCGGCTCTCCCAAGGCGATAGCCCAGGCCGAGGACAGGCTTATGGGCCTGATGCTCAAGCCCTCAGGCATCGCTACGGCGGCCTCACGCTTCGTACACGCCGCCGGAAACATGCGCATAGTCTGCGGCTCATGGAAGAAGCTGCCCTATGAGATGAAGCCGCTCATAAGCGAGGCCGTAACAGCGGGAGGCGCGGGCGCGCGCATCTGTGAGGAACCGATGGTCTACCTCGACAAGAACTACGTCGAGATGCTGGGCGGCATCCAGGCCAGCCTCAGGGCTGCGGACAAGCTCGAAGGCCGGAAAAAGGTCGTCCAGATTCGCGGCAGGTACGAAAACGGCGACATAGTCCGCGAGGCGTTCTCGGCTATCAGCGCCGGGGCCGACATCGTGTTTGTCGATACTGGCAGGCTCTCCGACATACGCAAGGTCTGCGAGGCCCTGCTCCCGGCGCTCAAGAGCTGGAAGGAGGAGTTCGGCTACCGGGACGTGAAGCTCGCCTACGCGGGCGGCGTCAGCTTTGAGCAAATACCTGAGCTGCGCTCTCTCGGTGTGGACATAGTCGGCGTCGGCCGCGCCATCATCGACGCTCCGCTGCTGGACATGCACATGGACGTCGTGAAGGTCGAGTCCGACGAGGACCATCGGCACAAATACGACCTGCTCGACAAGAGCGAGCTGCTGATAGAGGGCATCCGCCTAGAGCACGGCAACCTGAACCGCATCTCGGACATCGTGGCCGGGGAACTGGGCATAGACCCGGACGACGTGCTGGTCATCGACGTGCGCGACAGCTCCGTGGCGCTGGACATACTTCAAAAGCAGCTTGACCCGAACGTCTTTATAGGCAAGGAACGGGCCATTCTGGACAGGCTCTCACACACGGACGGCGTATTTGTCTCGGAGGAGACACGCATCTCCTCGCGCGGAATGTTGGGCTGGATAGTCGCGGATGAGGACGAGGCCGCGAACATGTTCAGTGAACTGGAGCGCGGCTGGCAGAATACGGAAAAGATAACGCAGATAATCAGGAAGCGGGCCATCGTGTTCCCTAGCGGCACCGAGGTCGAGGCCGGGGAGATCGAGGACACGAACACTCCCCTGCTCATCTCCAAGCTCACCGAGGCCGGTTTTACGGCGGAGGCGGGCCCGGTGCTCAAGGACGACCTCGATCTCTTTACCGGGAAGCTGCGCAGGGCGATGGACGGCGGCTACGGCGTTCTCATCACCACCGGCGGCGTGGGAGCGGAAAACAAGGATTTCAGCGTTGAAGTCATTCTCCGCCTCGACCCCGCGGCAGCCACGCCTTACATAGCCAAATTCAAGGTCGGAGAGGGCCGTCACCGGAAGGAAGGCATACGCATAGCGGTGGGCCGGGTAGGCTTCACCACGCTCGTGGCCCTGCCCGGGCCCAACGACGAGGTGGCCCTATGCGCGGATTGCCTGATAGAGGGTCTTACGAAAGGCTGGAGCAAGGAAGTGCTCGCGGGACAGCTAGCAAAGCTCCTGCGGGCCCGGCTCTCGGAGAAAATGACCGCGCATCACGGTCACGCGCATTGACACTATCCCCTTTCAAGCAACCAAAAATATTCTGAAAAGGAGAAGCAGAAAATGAAAATTGTTCAGCGCGTATCCTCAGTAAATGCGGACAAGTGTGTCGCTGCAGAAGCTGCGAGGTGCACTGTCCCACCGGGGCGATCAAGGTGAGGGCCGGCGTCGGCGAAGAGGGCTATATCTCTCCCTGCCAGAAGGCCTGTCCGGCCGGCATCAACGTCTCCGGCTACATCGCCCTGGCCGCCGCGGGCAGGTATGAGGACTCCTATCGCCTCATCAGGAGGGGCAACCCCTTCCCCTCCGTCTGCGGGCGCATCTGCACCCACAACTGCCAGAGTGAATGCAACCGCAACAACTATGACAGCTCGGTCGCCATCCGCGATATCAAGCGCTTCGTGGCGGACAAGGCCTTTAAAATGGGCATAAAGCTCGAGAACGTCTGGCCTCTCAACGGCAAGCGCGTCGGCATCATCGGCGCAGGCCCCAGCGGCCTCACCGCGGCCTATTATCTGGCCCTCAGCGGCTACACCGTGGACGTCTACGACTCCGCGCCCGTGGCTGGCGGCGTTCTTGCCTTCGGCATACCCAAGTGGAGGCTCCCCAAGGACGTCATCGAGCGCGAGGTAAAGGCCATCGAGGTTGTCGGCGTGAAGATACACCTGAACACTGAGATAGGCCGTGACAAGAGCTTCGACGAGCTCCGGTCCGAGTGCGACGCCATCTACATAGCCACCGGCACCCAGTTCTCCAAGAAGGCCGGCGTCAAGGGCGAGGACCTGCCCGGCGTGACCCATGGCCTGGACTTCCTGCGCGACGTGAACCTCGGCAAGAAGCCGCCCGTCGGCAAGAAGGTTGTGGTCATCGGCGGCGGCAACACCGCGATGGACGCCTCCCGCACCGCCCTGCGCCTCGGCGCTGAGGATGTGTCCATCCTTTACAGGCGCCGCGAGGTTGACATGCCTGCCGACCAGCGCGAGGTCATGGAGGCCAAGGAGGAGGGCATCAAGTTCATCACCATGGCCGCGCCCGAGGAATTCGTGGGCGACGGCAAGGTTGAGAAGATAGTCTGCTCGAAGATGGCGCTCGGCGAGCGCGACGCCAAGGGCCGCCGCGGCACCGTGAAGCTCAAGGGCGAGACCTTCGAGGTGGAGGCCGACACCGTCATCGTGGCGGTGAGCCAGTACTCCGACTTCCCGTTCATAGGCAAGGACGAGGTCGAGATGACCGAGTGGGGCAAGCTGATCGTCAATGACGACATGATGACCACCCTGCCCGGCGTGTTCGCAGGCGGCGACGTCGCCAGGGGCTCCGCCACGGCCATTCAGGCCATTGCAGACGGCAAGCACGCGGCCGAGAAAATAGCCGCGTATCTGGGCCTGACCACCTCCATCAACCAGGGCGCCGAGATAGAGCTGCCGCCCAGGGGCGAGAAGAAGACAAACTACAAGTCCGCCGGCAAGATGCGCAACCTCCCCGCCAAGGAGCGCATCCACAGCGAGGACGAGGTCGCCCTCGGCCTCACCGAGGAGATGCTCCAGGCCGAGGCCGCGCGCTGCTACCGCTGCTCGGGCAAGGCCTCCGTGGACACCGAGCGCTGCGTCGACTGCGGCATGTGCTGGGAGCACTGCAACTACGGCGCAGTGGAGCTCAAAATGCTCGACCAGCCCATCATCCACGCCGTGACCCAGACCATCTAGCCCGAGCTCTATCAGCAGGTGCACGACATCCTCAAGAAGATACATGAGTACCCCTTTGACATGATCTGCCCCTGCTCGCTCACACCCATGTGGGAGATAATCTGCGCCATCCTCAAGGGTGCGCACACCTACGCCGACCTCACCGTTGCCACGGGCGTGCGCAGCGGCTGCTCCATCTACTGCATCACGAACACTCTCGCGGCCTTCGAGGCCTGCGGATACCCCCAGACTCCCCCCGACAACGGCGGCTGGAACTATCCCAAGGTCACGCTTTACAACCTCGACCCCGAGGCCTGCGCGCATGACCCGCACATCAACCTCAAAAAGGCGCAGGACCGCATCTGGGACGAGGAAAAGTTTGAACAGGCATGGTCTGAATTTATTGCAAGTCAGGAGGCAATGAAAAAATGAGCGTAAATTACGATGAACTCATCCATCCCGTACAGGAGCCGACGACGTATATGCCGTCAGTCTACTGCAACACCCCCGAGATGCACGCCAGAGACCTGCCCGGCATGGTCTCCGTCAATCTGAGGGAGCTCTTCCCCAGCCTCCCCGAGCCCTGCTACACGAGGGACGGCGACGACCTCACCGTGATCGCCAAAAGACCCGCGAGGCCCTTGAGCACGTGGACATGAGCGACATCACGCCCGAGACCTCCGTCAACATCGTCTGCGCGGAGCACGGCTTCTGCCTCTGCGGCGGCAAGCCGTACATAGAGATGATCAAGACCATACGCGACGTGGTGCTCGAGCGCACCGGCTGCATAGACCTGCGCCTGCGCGTCGTCATGTGGCGCACGCCCAGGGAGTGCACCGAGGCCATAGAGTACTACAACCTCAACGAGGAGTTCGACAACAACGTCGGCTACTCCTGGGCTTACGACAAGGCCGTCCCCATCGAGACCCGCATCGGCACTATGTACGGCCTCGAGAAGGTATACGACGCGGACAAGTTCATCCTCGCCTATTACGACGACCCCCGCGAGCTCTACCTCCACAGGATGTACCGCAAGTCCTTCAAGGCCTTCACCATGAACATGGCCCGCTTCGAGACCCGCTCCATGTACCACGAGGCCATCGGCAAGTTCCACGGACAGGCAAGCAACCTGGCCTCCATCGTCCCCACCTCCATTTACGACTCCGACTTCGTTCAGAGCAAGTGGGCCTTCGGCTGCTTCCTGACCTCCTCGCCCTCTGGCATCAACGGCGTGTACGCAGGCGACGACCTCTATGAGATCGACGACCATCTGGACACGAGCCTGCTCAAAAACTACTCCTATATCGTGCAGCTCTACCGCCAGCTCGAGAACGTCAACGCCATAGTCGAGGGCGGCAGGTGGCACAACTACGTCCACGGCGGCGGCCTCATCAGCGGCGTCATGCTCCATCTCAGCAAGGACCAGATGGACCTGGACGACGACTCCGTCGACTCCGTCGACTCCGTCGCCCCCGGCCTTCGCTCCTACATCATCAACCAGTGCTGGTACGGCCTGCCGACGGCCGCCCCCATTCCCATCGTCCTGGTCGGCGATGAGCTTACCGAAAACATCTCCAAGAAGGACATCTTCTCGAAATACTTCAGCCTGCTGCCCACGTCAAAGTCCTGCAAAACTCTGCCCGAGGCGATCGAATACACCAAGGAGCTCTCCAACGGCGGCGGCTATCTGATTTTCGACGGCAGCTTCGGCTTCGTGAACTGCTCCCGCTCCATAGCCGAGGAGATGATCCGCAAGGCTCCCGGCATAATCAAGCTGGTCGATGAGGAGCTCTATCCCAAGTACATGAAGCAGCGCGGCCTTGAAATCAAGTAAGCTGAAACTCTGGCTTGGCTCCGATGCTCTGCCCGGGAACGCCGCCGCTGTGTCCGACATGGTGGATACCGCTATCAAAGGCGGCGTCGACACCTTTGAGGCCGCGCCGGAGATCGTTGCCGCGCTCAGAAAATATCCAAGAGAGAGCTACCGTCTCTTTTCCCGCTGCGACATCTACGGCCTCGGCAGCTCAGACGCAGGTGACCGGCTTGAACAGCGGCGGGCCCGTCTGGGCATAGACCGCTTTGACTTCTTCATGCTCACTTATCTGAACGAAGCAACCGCGGACTTCGCTTACGACGAGGAGCGGCAGCTCATGGCGCTTGAGGAAAAACGCCGTCAGGGCGCCGTTGGGCATGTCGGGGTGTACTTCTCGGGCGGCTTCAAGGCGCTCAAGGCCTTCCTGGACAAGTATAGGGAATCTGTGGAGTTTTGCAGCATCCAGCTCAACTACATGGACTGGTCACTGCAGCGCGCGCGGGAAAAGGCCGGAATACTCAGGGACATCGGCCTTCCCGTCATAGCGGCAAAGCCTCTGCGTGGCGGCCTGCTGGGAAACCTGCCTCCCGAACTTGAGGCCGAGCTCAGGGCCGTCCGGTGTGATGATAGCCCGCTCAACTGGGGGATTAACTGGCTCAAGGCCCAGGATGCCGCCGCGGCGATAGTGGACGCGCGCTGCAAGGATGAGCTTGCGGCATATATCCGGGCCTCCCTGCTCGGCAAAGAGCTCAGCCCAGATGAGCAGTGCCTGCTGTACTACGTCGCGGGCGAGCTGCGGCACATCGAAGAGGCCCCGCCGTGTACGGATTGCCGCCATTGCGCGGGCGTCTGCCCTGCCGGGCTGGAGGTCCCCTTTTACATCGACCTGCTGACGGACCTCAAGGTCCGGAGGGATGAGTCCTTGGTAAGGCAGTACAGGTCCCTCCCGCCGGAGCGGCGCGCCTCGGCCTGCATCGGCTGCTTCAAGTGTGCAGCGAGCTGCCCAAAGGGCATACCCGTGCCCCTTCTCATGGCGGAGTTGGAAGATATAACGGCGTCTGGAGGTGTCGGCGACGCAACTGCATGAATTTTTGATGCACTACAAAAAGGCCGCGATCATCTACCGCGGCGGCCTCTGTTCGGCCTATCTGCTCTATGCGGCGTCGGCCTGCCGCATACACACCGCGGCCTACATGGCGGCTGACCTGGAATCCGCAGAATACGCCGTCGCCATCGCAAAGGCGCTTGGCGCGGAGGCGCAGCCCCTTGCCCGCAAGCCGGGAGAGGACGAGCCGGCGCTGCTCTGCCGCATCCGGGATACGGCGCTGCGCGACGGATACGACGTGCTCTTTGACGCCGCCTGCGCCGACAGGCCGGAGGATGAGCCGGAGATACGGCTGCTCAATGAACTGGGAATACTCCTGCCCTTCAGGGCCTGCGGGCTCGATGAAAACGAGGTGAAGCGCAGAGCCGGAAACGCCGGGCTGAGGCTCGGCTGAGGCAGGCGCAAAAGAAATATTTTTACAGCAAGGAGATTATTTTCATGGATGAAAAAATGAAAAAGCTGCTCACTCCCATCAACATAGGCAACGTCACCGTCAAGAACAGGTTTTTCGTCGGTCCCATGGGCATCGACTACAACAACGGAGCCTACTCCGAGCCCACGGCGGAGAACATCGAATACTTCGTGGAGCGCGCCAAGGGCGGCTTCGGCGCCATTTTCACCGGCTGCATGATACCCGATAACGTGACCTCAGATAAGGTTGCGGGCAAGAGCATGCTGAACAACCCCAACGCCGCACGCCTCGCCTTCACCGCGCTGACGGAGCGCCTCGCCGCCTACGACACCAAGCTCTTTGCCCAGCTCACCTTCGGCGCAGGCAGGAACTACCCGACAATGCTCGCGCCCTCTGCCGTTGAAGCTTACAAGTATCCCATGTTCAAGAGCGTCGAGATGACCAAGGACGACATCAAGGCCAAGGAGGAGTCCATCATCAAGGCCGCGGCGATAATGAAATCCGCCGGCGTCGCGGGCGTCGACTTCCACGCGCTGCACTGGGGCTATCTGCTTGACTGCTTTGCGATGGCCATCACGAACAAGCGCGAGGACGAGTACGGCGGCGCGCTTGAAAACCGCCTCCGCATCGTCAAGGAGACCATCGACGGCATCCATCAGGAATGCGGCGCGGACTACCCCGTGACCATGCGCCTCGGCCTGAAGAGCTACATAAAGGCCCTGAACAAGGCCTCTCTCGACGGATCCGACGAGGCCGGCCGCACGCTTGAGGAGGGCATCCGCATCGCCAAGCTGCTCGAGGAGATGGGCTTTGCCGCTCTCAGCGTCGACGTCGGCATCTACGACTCCTTCTATCACGCCTGCCCGCCGAGCTACATGCCCAAGGGCCACGCGCTCAAGCTCTACGCCGAGTGCAAGAAGGCGGTCAGCATCCCCGTCCTTGGCGGTTCCCGCATGGGCGACCCCTACCTTTGCGCCGACGCCCTGGACAAGGGCATGTGCGACGGCTTTGTGCTCTCCCGTCCGGCTCTTGCGGACCCGTATTTTGCCCGCAAGGTGGAGATGGGTGAGCCGGAGAAGATACGTCCCTGCATCGGCTGCAACATGGGCTGCATAGGCCGGCTGCTTGAAAAGGGCCTGCCCCAGACCTGCGCCGTCAACCCGCGCGCCAACCGCGAGCTGCTGACCCGCCCCAAAAAGGCGGCTGAACCCAAGAACATCATCATCGTCGGCGCAGGCGTAGGCGGCATGGAGGCCGCCCGCACCGGCAAGATGTGCGGCCACAGCGTGGAGATCTACGAAAAGAGCGGCGTGGTCGGCGGCCAGCTCAACGCGGCGGGCGCGCACGACTTCAAGGCCGACATCCACGGCCTGCGCGACTGGTACATTCGCGAGCTCAAGGAGCTGAATGTCCCCATTCACCTCAACAGCGAGGTAACGCCCGAGCTGGTAAAGGAGAAAAAGGCCGACGTTATCATATTCGCCACCGGCGCTTCGCCCGTGATGCCCCGGTCCATCGCCGGCATCGAGAAAGCCGCCTCCGCGGTGGACGTGCTGGAAGGCAAAAAGGCCGTGGGCGACAGCGTAGTAGTTGTCGGCGGTGGCATGGTGGGCTGCGAGACGGCGGTCGACCTGGCCAACCACGGCAAGAAGGTGACGCTGGTCGAGGCTCTGGACAACATCCTCAGCAGCGACTTCGTGCCCCAGCAGCACAGCATGATGCTCAAGGACCTCATCGAGGACAGGAAGATAGATGTCATCACCGGCCACAAGCTGGTAGCCGTGACCGATTCCGGCGCAGAACTCGAGTGTGTTGCGAGCGGCGAAAAAAAGTCTGTGCCCGCGGACACGACCGTCATTTCCATCGGCCTCAAGCCGAACCCCATCGACGTCTCGGAGTTCTACGGTCTCGGCGCGCAGGTCTACAAGATAGGCAGCGCCAAGCGCGCCGGCAACGTCATCGACGCCGTCGGTGAGGCATTCGAGGTCGTCTACAACCTCGACTAACGAAATGGCGCAGGCCGGGGCTGCACAAGCGGCGGCCCCGGCTATTTTAAACAGCAAGGCAGGGAATCTATATGGATAAGCAGGAACTTACTAAGCTGCTGAACTCAGTTGCCGCCGGAAGCGTCACGCCGGACGAGGCGGCATTGCAGCTCAAGCTGGAGCCCTTCCACGAGGTCGGCGGCTACGCCCGCGTGGACTTCCACCGCGGCATCCGCCAGGGCGTTCCGGAGGTCATCTACGTCGAGGGCAAGACGAAGGAGCACATCCTCGGCATCGCGCGCACGATGCTGGAAAACGGCCAGAGCACGGTGCTCATAACCCGGCTCTCGCAGGAGAAGGCGGACTATATCGCGCGGGAGCTGCCCATAGACTACAACGAGCTGGCCCGCACCGGCCTGCTCGGCAAGATGCCGGAGCCCTCCGGCATGGGCAAGATCCTGGTCGCCACGGGCGGCACGAGCGACATCCCCGTCGCGGAGGAGGCCGCCGTCACGGCCGAGGCCCTCGGCAACGAGGTGCAGCGCCTCTACGACGTCGGAGTGTCCGGCATCCACCGGCTGCTGGGCAACATGGAATACGTCATGAGCGCCCGGGTCATCATCGCCGTCGCGGGCATGGAGGGCGCGCTGCCCTCGGTCATAGGCGGCCTCGCGGACTGCCCGGTCATCGCCGTGCCGACGAGCATAGGCTACGGCGCCTCACTCGGCGGCATAGCAGCCCTGCTGAGCATGCTCAATTCCTGCGCCAGCGGCGTCTCCGTAGTGAACATAGACAACGGCTTCGGCGCGGGCTATATGGTCAGCATGATAAACCACCTCGGCAAGTGACGGGAGACAAAAAGATGAAGCTGCTGTATCTGGACTGCTATATGGGCGCGGCGGGTGACATGCTCATGGCCGCGCTGCTGTCCCTGCTGCCCGAGCCCGAGGGCTATGTGGAGCGCATGAACGCCCTGCTCGGCGGCCGGGCTCAAGTCTCCTGCACGAAGGACGAGAAGTGCGGCATCTCCGGCCTGCACGTCAGCGTGACGGTCAACGGCGAGGAAGAGGACGAGCACCTGCATGAGCACCATCATCACCACCATCACACCGGCGTCGGCGAAATTTGCGGCATGATAGACGCTATGGACATCCCGGACGTGGTTAAGTCGGACGCGAAGGCCGTGTTCACTCTCGTGGCCGAGGCTGAAGGTCAAGTGCACGGCAAGCCGGTGGAGAACATTCACTTCCACGAGCTCGGCACGCTGGACGCCCTGGCCGACGTACTGGGTGTGTGCCTGCTGCTGCACGAACTCGCGCCGGATAAGGTGTGTGCTTCACCTGTGAACGTGGGCAGCGGCCGTGTAAAGTGCGCGCACGGCGTTCTCCCCGTCCCAACGCCAGCCACGGAGCTGCTCCTGCGCGGCGTGCCGGTGTACTCCTCCGGCATAGAGGGCGAGCTCTGCACCCCCACCGGCGCCGCCCTGCTGCACCACTTCGCCCGCGCGTTCGGCCCCCTGCCGCCCATGCGCATAGCCCGCACCGGCTGCGGCACCGGCAAGCGCGACTACCCCGCCGCGAACATCGTGCGTGCCATGCTCGGCGAGGCCCTGTAACGGGCGCTTGAAAAGCTTCAGTCCCCCTGCCTCTGAACCGGCCAGGAATTATTCCCGTATCTTGTCAGACCAAGGCGCTTTTTAAGCGCTGCGTATATTTCACCGCTCTGCAAGATTGCTGACCTTTTGGGGCTGTGATCATCACAGTCAACGACTTATCTTGCACAACAATGACGTTTGTTTCGATCTGGACATTGATAGTGAATTGTCAAACTAAGTGCAACAGGAATTGAGTTCGAAGTCCCATAATTCCTGAGCAGAACGAAAGTTAAGAACTTTACGAGGCCTGGCGTTAATCAACGCCAGGTTTCGTTTTAGTGTGGCAGGAGCAACGCGGGAGAGGTTTCTGCCTTTGGGATAAAACTCCCGGAGCAAACCATTGAGGTTTTCGTTTGTGCCTTTCTGCCAGGCACAATAGGGGTCGGTAAAATAGACGTCACAATGGAGCCGCTCCTCAATTCTGCGCCAGTTGGCAAACTCCGTCCCCCGGTCACAGGTAATGGTCTTGACCAACTGTGGGGGGAAGGCAGACAGCGCTGAAACAATGGCGTTTTCCATGGTTCCCGCTTTTTTGTCAGGAAGTTCACAGCAATGTAAAACCGGGTTTTGCGTTCTGCCAAGGTGGCAAAGCAGGCCTTACTTTTACCTTGGCCACTCACTACCGTATCCGCCTCCCAGTGCCCGGCTTCCTGACGGCTATATACTGACTTGTCCCGCTTACGAATCGATTTCCCCTTGCTGTATTTCCCTCGTGTTTCTTTTACTCCATGACTTTTTCCCTTCCGGCTCAGCACTTTCAGGTTGCCCTTTACCAGGTATTTCTCATAGATCCAGCGATAGATAGTCCGCCAACTGGGCATCTTCAGCTCGCAAGGAGTACAGGCAATCTGCTCCGGCGACCAAGTTGCCCGCAGCTTTTCCTCTATGTAGTCAATCACCTCTTGTGAATGAAACATCCCCCGGTGACAGTACGAGCGACGCAGCAAATACTTTTTCTGTGCAGTATGCGGGTAGTAGGTTGGAATATCATACATATGGGTGCAGTTCCGGCGTATCTCACGGGATACCGTGCTTACGCTCCGCCCGATTAACCGGGCGATTTCTCGGTAACTCAGTCCATCCACATAATATTTCCGTATACAACTGCGCTCTTCTATGCTAAGATGACGGTAGTTCATACAGTTCCCTCCGGTGGTTTGGTGGTGTGGTAACTTCATTCTACCATGGGCCTGTATGTACTTCTTTTTATCCCCCTAAAGTGTTGCACTTGATAGTATAATTCACCTCTATATAGCCAACTTGTAGCCAACAAAAACAGCAAAATCCCCGAAATGCCTGTATTTTCAGGCATTTCGGGGATTTGAAAGAAGCTAAATTATTATTCCCATTCGCCGAGTTAAATCCATTTCTAAACTTTTTTGTATAGAGGATTTAATTCGTCGTGGTTTTATTTGATGCAGATTATCCTTATCCTAAGGTCTATTCGGACTTTTGCTATCAAAAATCTATCCGGGCCATCCTATCAGGGGGGGTGCTTGAGATGGGCGATCGGGTGGCTCAAAAGTATTATAGCACACGCCGATTAGCTTTTCCAGAAAGGATACTGCTTTATTTTACTCCACTTATTCCGCTCATAGTTTTTTCTCTACATCAAGTGCTTTACAATTATTACCAGTCAAGTTTTTGGCACCGCGGTAGTCACTTGGGGTCTTGGCCACAGTAAACATATACCTTGGATCTTTGAAAACCAGTTTACAATGCGGTCCATCTTCTTCAATCGTGAATCCTAAATCTCGCAGTTTCCCTCTCGAAGCTTTAGTCAGCTTTTCGCCTGACCGAAAGGCGGCTTCAACGCCTTTTATTATTTTCTCACAGGTACCGACTTTGGGATTTGCATCAAGAAGCGACTTAATAATACTATGCAGACGTGTACCTTCTTCGTATTTGTTCAATACTTGAGACAAAATACTATACAATAGATCATTGCGCTCACCAGGATACAGTTCATCCTCTGATCCAGCATTATAAAAAAGTCCGTCTCTACTTGTGGTACCTCTAGCTGCGATCAAGCCGTCGCGTTCAGCTCGAAGAGAAAGTACTTTCCGACTTAGGTCTTCAACTTTCTCTTCTAATTCCTTCTTTTCCTGATCAAATGTACCAATATAAGCGTCTAGTTCCTCCTTACTCCGCTCACTAACACCTTTCATTTTCAGCATTTTCTGCCGAGCTTGCAGCGCAAGAATCTGGTTCCAGTTGTACTGGGTTGAGTCCGCACGATTCATGATGGCATCCCAGACATCATCGATGATACCCTGGCACATTTTGTAGAAGTTATCATCATAATACTTAAGTCCATGCCTTTGACAGTACGGCGTTCCCGGAAAATAAATACCAACATAGCCGAGATAAGCGTTGTTTCCGTCTGTATCATTTTGAAGCTTTGTTGCAATATCGTAATCTTTCTCCACAAAAACATGAGCGACACCGCTTAATTCCCGTGCCAGATAATCAGCACTAACTGCAGTTCTTCCCCAATAATCCTTACTGATATATACAACCGGCATTTCATAGGGGTGCTTACCACACATAATGTCTCGGCAAGTTTCATAAATACTTTCATCTGCTATAATCGGTGTATCTGTTACAGGGATATTCCCATCAAAGGAGCAGTATCCACTTTCTATACACATTTTAACGATATGCGGCTTATGAACCCGAGGAAAGTCTGTTCGAAAATCTACCCAGTTACAATTTAATTGAATGAGAAGACTCTTTTTACCTTCGGATGTTAAAGCAACACAGTCTGTGTCCCAAACAAGATTTGGCTCTCGGTTTTGCAGTCTACAAGCGGATAATTCTACAGATTCATCCTTATAATGCCGAACGGAAAATGTCATATTATCTTTGGTGTAATCATAATCATCGTGTGAGTCCACATCAAAATAAAGTCCATCCGTCTGATAGTGAGGACTTCCTTTAACCCATTTAGTAAACAGTCGCATACAGTCTTCATGTGTAATTTCCGCTTTAAGCGGCAGACGAGTGCTAAATACCAACATCGGAAATCCTCTCTTTCTATATTCCTTGCTGATTTATTCATCTATGCCATTACCATAATGGGGCGGGTTTATGCCTGGTACCCATAAACCCACCCCATCTGTTCAGCCTTCCGGAGGATACGGATCGTTTCCGTAGGAGTCTCTCTCCCGAATACGTCCATTCATCCCGTAGATGAACAATTCTGCTTCCTGGTTGCGTGCGATTTCTCTGGCTACGGCAATGGCCTCTGCCTGAGTCTCAGTGCGAATCGTAGCTCTGGAATTTCCTGCACCCTTTACCTGCCAGCCTCCATCCGGATGCGGCGTCACATGCTGATTTTTTCCCATCAGTAATTCCCCCTTCACTCACGCGGCAGGTCGAGAAGATTGTCGTGCGTGTAGTCGTTAGGGCTGGAACGCACATACTTCTCGTCCGCATTACTGGTGGCAGGAATCACATTGGGGTAGGGCCAAATCTTCACCTGGATAGTGCCGGGGTTCTCTTTCAAAAAGTCGTGAAGAACCGCCTTCTTAAAAAAGCCAGGATTCTCACAGCCCTCGATGTAGATTGAATCGATTTCCAACAGCTTACTGGAACTGTCACATCCCGGCATCATCTTAATTTTTGTCGCATACATAAGTATCACGTTTCCTTTCTCCGCACAGTTTGCGGACGGTTGGTTGTTAGGAACATCTATTCAAAACAGCCAAAAGAAAAGCTCGGCTACATGGAACAAGTCAACTTCGTGAAATATCCCATATTGAACCGAGCCCAGAAACGTGATATAGTAAATGTGTCTAAGGGAAACACAGTCTATATCATGCTTCCGAGCATCGTATTCTGTGTAGACGCAAGATACAGCGCAACGGGTACCAGCCGGAGCGCTGTTTTCTTTTGCCTGGAATCTGGAATGATTATAGCAAGACAGGGGAAATCTGTCAACTATATATTGCGTTTACTTTTTATAGAAACACTATATATTGTGCTTTACTGGCCGTTTTCGACCTCCTCGATAAGGTCAAACAGTGATGGCTCTCCGGAACTTTCTTCCTGTTCACGGAGATCAATGATTGCGTCTAATCTAGCACCCATTTTTCTGTTGATAAGGGCTGCTGTTTTCAGCTTGTCCAGTTCACCACTATCAGCAGTTGCCAAAAGCATCTTCATGGAAAACATGTATTGAGCCATTGCCTGCTTGAATGTAACGGACTCAAAAATCTTATGGAAGTCTTGTTCTTTGACTCGTTTCCCTTGCGAATTTTGAGTAAGTTCCTGAGCCCTTGTGCTGGTATCAGTTACAATCTTTTTGGCGACTTCATCCAATTCTTTCTCGTAAAAATACTCCGGGCCTATACCGTAGTAGATTGACAGTTTTTCCTGGTTACTACTGGATGCAACAGAGGTTCCATTTTCCCAGTTTGCCACGGTGACACGGTTCACATTGATGGCTTGGGCGATCTGTTCCTGTGTGGCCCCATACAGTTCTCGGATCTGTTTTAAGTTGTTCATAGGGGTTCACCTCATGGCCTGCATTATACACCAAAATGTCATATTTGTCAAGGCACTACAAAAATTTGTAGTGTCTTGTTAGCTTTTAGAGGAAAGCACTTCTTCCACGCTCTCCTCGCCGGGGTCGTTGGTGCCCAGTTCGCCGCGGAAGGCGCGGGCGAGGATGGATTTTTTGATGAGGTCAATTTGCTCCATCACCCCTTCAGCGGCTTCTTTGGCCTGCTGCTCTTTGATAAGGAGGTCATTAAGAAGACGGACGATTTCAGCCTGCTCATCGATTTGGGGCATTGCGAATATATATGCTCCGATTTTTTTAGCATTAATATTAGACTGATTGACACCATCCGTTTTGACAGAATTACAATACTCCTTAGCAGAAACAGTATTCAGCGAATAATTTAGGTAATCGCCAATAACACGAGAACGGTCATAATCAAGTTTAATCAGATACCCTGCGTAAATAGCGGGATATTCACCGCGATATATTGATGTTTTGCCTACAAGGGCAGGACTATTCGTTCTGTTAAACAGAACATCACCCGGTACTAGCTTGTATTTTTCTATATCTTCCTCGTCATTGGAATAAGCTAAATCATCCCAGCTGATCTCACCATCCTGTAAATTTCCCATTCTTATCACTACTACGGTACCTTCCGATGAGGACTTTTTTGCCGTACCATATTTTAATGAATGACAAATTTCGGAAACGGATACATTTTCCCAACTCTCCATCCCTACACCATGTTCTTTTCTCCACTGGGCGGTGAGTTCGCCGTTGAAGGCTTTGTGGAGGATGGCGGCTTTGCGGGTTTCAAAGCTGTCCAGCGCATCCTGCGCCTTTTGCCTGGCCTCATCCAGCTTGACAAACAGGCTTTCAATGCGGTCAACAATGCGCTGTTGTTCTGCAAGAGGTGGAAGAGGAATCGTATACTGGTCAAACAGCGGGAAATGTCGGCGATAACCCATATTGGGGATATTAACATTTTGAAATGCATAATAGAATGCTTTTGCATCAAAAAACGGCTTCGGTTTTAATACTTTAACACCATCAGCACCTTGGGCAAAAGGAAAATCAATGTATTTTATACATCTTGTATGGTCACCAAAAATAATAACAGGTAAATTACCGCTAAAAGCCAGTTCTCTATCATTGGTATAACCGCCCACTAGGTCTTGCCCTTGATCAACAACAGCAATATCCCCATCTTTTATGTACTCTTTTTGCGGGATTTTCTTTTTACTGTCGGTGTAGTTATAGAAAGAATCAAGCAAATGAATCCAGCACCAATTCCCCGGCACCGGATACGGCTGTTCACTCTCCGGCACCAGTGCCGCCTGCAAGCGTTCCTCCGGCGTCAGGGTTTCTTTTTTCTTTCCTCTCGCCATCAGTCCTGCACCCCCAGTGCCCGCAACTCCTTCACCACGCTCATCAGTAGGTCGACGGCCTCCTCCAGATTAGCGGCAGCCTCCTCCGCACTCTCCGCCGGGTCGGGCAGGTTGTTGTAGTCCAGCACCGAGTCGTCCCGGATGAGGCCCAGGTCCAGGCTGTTGCCCTTTTCCGCAATCTGCTCCCGGGTAAAGACGCTCCACCGCTCGTCCTGCACGGCATGGCGATCCTCGGCCTCGTAAGCCTTCTCAAAGTCCGCAAAATGCTCGGTTTTCAGAGGGGTGGTCTTGCCGAAGCTGGGCATATTGGTGCGCAGGTCGTAGAACCAGACCTCCTTGGTATTGCCTTTGTCGCTCTTACCCCGGGTGAAAAACAGCACATTGGTCTTAACGCCCTGGGCGTAGAAAATGCCGGTAGGCAGGCGGAGAATGGTATGCAGATCACACTTGTCCATCAGATCGCAGCGGATTTTCTCGCCGTCGCCGTCGGCAAAGAGCACATTGTCAGGCAGCACCACGGCGGCCCGAGCCTTGCCATTGGTCTTCAGGCTGCGGTAGATGTGCTGGAGGAAGTTCAGCTGTTTGTTGCTGGTAGGGAAGGTGAAGTCGTCCCGGGTGGCACGCTCGCCGCCCTTCTTGGTGCCGAAAGGCGGATTGGTGAGCACCAGGTCAAAGTCGTGGAGAGTCTTGCCCTGGTTGGACAGGGTGTCGGCCAGCAAAATCTGACCGTCGATGTCGTGGAGCATGGCATTCATCAGGGCCAAACGGTGGGTGTCGTGGACCAATTCGCAGCCGGTGAAGGCTTCTTCCCGCTCAAATTTGGCCATGTCAGAATCCAGATCGTAAAAATCATCGGTGTGGTCTTTGACATATCGGTGGGCGGCAATCATAAAGCCGAAGGTACCACAAGCAGGGTCGTTGCACTGCTCACCGGGCTGGGGCTTCATCAACCGGGTCATCACATCAATGAGGACACGAGGGGTGAAGTACTGGCCTGCGCCGGACTTCTTTTCATTGGCGTTCTTCTCCAACAGCCCTTCATACAGGTTGCCCAACCCCTCTTCCCGGGCGGAGTACCAGTCCAGGCCATCAATGGTGGTGATGATCTTTTCCAGATTCTTGGGCTCGTCGATGTTTGTAGCAGAGCCCTGGTAGATCTCCCGCACCCGGCCGGTGCAGTTTTCGCCCAGATGGGCCAGCAGCTCTTTGTAGAACTTCTTCAGCTCGATGCCGCTTTTGGCAGTAAGCTGGTCCCAGCGGTAGGCAGCGGGAATCTGGCTTTCTGCACCGGTCTCCTTTGCCATCTTCAAAAATAAAATATAAGTAAGCTCGGTGACATACTGGTGATAGGTAATGCCATCATCCCGCAGCACATTGCAGAGGTTCCAGAGCTTGGATACGATTTCCTGTGTGGTCATGTGCGGTTCCCTCCGTTATCGATAGCAGCCTGACGCAATATTTCTGCAAGGCAACAGTTCATAGCCGCCTGTTGGTAATCGGCATCTACTTTTCTGGCCGCCTCGCAAAGATCAGAAATCGCCTTGACCATATCATGAATGTTTTTCTGCTGTTCCAGGTTTCTTTGCGCTTCCATCTGTTGAGCCTGGAACTGGCTTAAATACTGAGGGTTAAAAATCCCATAAGGATAGGTGTTATAGTTCATGCGCTTCTTCCTCCGTCATCGTACAGATATTCGTTAAGTTCCAGCACGATGTTCTCTAACTTGTTCTGGAAAATCCGGTTGATTTTCTTGAATCCCCCCTCACTTCTGAAACGAGTATCTTCATCAAACACGCCCACATTGAGAACCGATTCCTCCATGAGGTATTTTTCCATACGCCCAATCCACTTTTGTTCGATGGCGGTAAATTTATGGGCTTTTTTCAGCTTGTCCACCGCCCGGCGAATACGAGCCTCGTGGCTGATGAGGGTGGAACCAATGGCATACCGGCGAATCAGACTGATGATGTCCGCTGCCATCTCCTCGTTGGTCAGTTCCGAAATGGCGGTGTTGAGCTGCTGGGTTGTGAAACCCTCCCGATCCAGCGTCAGGCGCAGATCCTTCAAGCCCGTCCGGGTCAGCTCCTTTGGCCGGGTGCAAACAATATTCAACGCCGCAATTTCATTGATATGGGTCTTTATATAGTCAGCAAAGGCATCCAGGTAGTCCTCCGGGCGGCTGCCAGTACCATAACCACGGGTGTGGCTGATCAGCTCATCCAGCGCGTCGGAGATAACCACCGGGCGGCCGCCGTTGGCCCGGGTCTCTCCAAGCAGTTCAAAAAGATCCCGATGGGCCAAAATATGGTTGCGGGCCTGCTGGGGCGGCTCCTGCTCCAACTGCTGAATAAACTGGGTGGGGTCCATGCCGCCGGTCATGCTGACGAAATGCTCCATGGTCTTACCGTCCAGCTTCCGCTTTTTCCGCTGGAGCTTGGCGATGATCTGGTCGATCTGGTACTCGATCTGCTTTTCATCTTCCAGCACCTCGAGTCCGTCCAGCAGTTGTCCAAAGGACGCAGATGGATTGGCTACCACCGGTTTCATGGTATTGACCGCATCTAGAGATTCGTAGACGCCCACGGGGTCATAAATCTCGAAATGGGTCTTATGGATCTTGGGACACAGACGGGTGGCACGGCCCAGCATCTGTTCAAACAGAATGCGGGATTTTACCCGGCGCAGGAACACCAGATTGGTGATCTCCGGCACATCGATGCCAGTGGTCAGCAGATCCACGGTAACGGCAATACTGGGATAGCGCTCGTTTTTGAACCGCTTGATGGCCTCCTGCACCTTCTTGGGATTGCCTCCACCTACACTGCCGGTGATCTTCATGATCGCATCATTGTCCACGCCGTATTCTGCATAGATATTTTTGAGGATGTCCACGATCATATCGGCATGTTGGTCATCCACGGCATAAATGAGCGTTTTGCCCTGCTCGTCTGGATTCTCGGGGTCGATGTCTTTGGCAATCTCAGCCAGCACTGCCTCGTTGAATGGGCGAGTAATGACTTTTTTATTAAACTGCTCCACATCGAAGTTGAGTTCATCATTCAGCAGTTCGCTGTTGGTGATCTCCCCGGTCACCGGGTCGTAGACAGTGACGGTATCGCCGGATTGATAGTGGATGCCCTCATCCCGCAGTTTGGTATGGAGGTCGTGAGGGGCGTCGTGGTCCACCAGATAGCCCTCGATAACTGCTTCCCGATAGGTATACTTGAAAACCGGTTGGCCGAAAATCTCGGTGGTTTGGAGGGCAGGAGTCGCGGTCAGAGCGATTTTTACCGCATCAAAATACTCAATCACACTGCGGTATTTGCTCTGGTAATCCCGCTGATCCCGGTAGAGAAGTTCGGTGTCTCCCATCTCCTTGTCCAGAAGATAGCCCCGGTGAGCCTCATCTATGATAATCAGGTCATAGTCGTTGACTGCAGGCATGGTTTCCCCGTCATTGTAGAGAATACGCTTCACCATTCCCTGTACGGTGGCAACCTGGATACGGGTCTCCCGCTCAATCTCTTTGTCTTCCAGTCCCTTAATGTTATAGATGTCCGCCAGGGGCATCAAATCCTCTAGCTTGACCTCTTTGAATACATCCAATGCCTGCTCTCCCAGAGCGGTGCGGTCCACCAGAAACAGAATGCGCTTGAAACGGCCTGTTTTCAAGAAACGGTAGATCATGCCCAGCACCGTCCGGGTCTTGCCGGTACCGGTGGCCATGGCCAACAGAGCTGTATTTTTCCCATCCATGATGGTCTGCTCCGCTGCCTGAATAGCCCGCAGCTGATAATCGCGGAGGTTCAGTCCATCCTTATCCCACAGCAGATCGAAGGGCATCTGCTCCAGCGCCCGATTGCCGGCGTCGATGTCCTTCCCCAACAGGTCCAGAAGGTTTTCCGGACTCATCCATCCCCGCAGAGCCTTCGGCACATTGGAGGGTTTCCTAAGATCCAAAAACCAGATGCCAGACTTTGTTCTATACTGCTCCAAGTACGGCCTGCCATTGGTGGCAAAGGTAAACGGCACTTTATAGCTGCCCCAGCTTCCCACCTGGTATTGGGCATCGTCAACACGAATATTCCTGGGATAGTCTTTCCCCTGATAGTCGATCACGGAGGGAATGTCCTCGTGTTCCGCTTTTGCCTCAATGATACCGACAAATTGCAGACCAATAAAAAGGGCATAATCAGCGCGGCCGTGATTTCCCACAGTTGAGTCAGTGGGCCACTCAGCTATGGCAAGATTCCGACCTTTGGTTGGGCGAGTTCCGTTAGAAAAGCGCAGATTCTCAGTATCAGCCTCCCAGCCCACTTGACGGAGTTGCTGGTCAATGATGTAGCGCGTTTCTGCTTCTGTCTTTTGCCGCTTACTGGCCGCCCTGGCTGCCTGCTGGCGACGCTTTTCTTTTGTGACAGAATTCGAAGCGGCAGCCTTTTCTTCCGCTTCTTTGACCAGACTTTCCTCCTGTGCATCGTCAGTATCTGCAATATCTTGCTTCTGCGAGTCAGTCGGCATCACAAAAGGAATAGATTGATAGTTCCAGTCACCATAGGTCTGCATGAACCATTCGCATAGGCTGTGCGCCATTTGAAGCAGCACTTTTCCCTCTTCTACGGAGGAGTAGTTCTCATGTACCGCCTTATTGCGCACCTTGCGTAGCGCATGAAGAATATCCACAAGATCCTGCGTGAGGAGGCCCTCTCGGAACAGTACGCCGATCCGATTGACCGCTGTATTTTCGGAAGGAGGCATGATTCGATCATAAGTAAACATCAAGTTCACAACTGTTTCGCCGATCATCCCTAACTTCATCAAGCAGGAGTTTGAATCTGAATAAAGATATGCTTCTGCTTTTTTCCCGAACTGGGATAACACAGGAAATTCTTTATTAAGAAATTCAAAATTACTTTTCATCACGGCTCACCACCCTTGCAAGTTCTGCACATTTTCATGTCATAAGTAAGATTGTCAGTAGATGCACTCGTCGTTTTGTTAAATGCCAGTTTTATTCCTCTGGCGGAACGGGGATGTACACCATTTTCAGGGGAATCATTTTACGGTATTTGACACTGAGCTGGTCGTAATATTTCAAGACCAGATCCACAAGTTCTGTGCCGTTAATGCCGCGAATAATAGGGGTGTTATCCAGGTATTTCTGCGCATTTTTGGTATAGTTGGACAGTGTCACAAACAGGCCATAATCTCCTTCACGCATAGCACCTTTCAGAGACTGGATGGTAGTCTCTTTAATATCTCCATCTTGGCTTTTGACCTGGACAACAATGCGGGGCGGCAGCTCATCTTTATAGGCAGTAATGTCGATACCGCTGTCTCCACCATGCGGAGACAGGATCGTGCGATAGCCCATGGCCTGCAAAAGATTTGCAACAAACGGCTCCAGATCATAGCCTTTCAGATTTTTGCTCAACTCTTTCAAGATAAAGTCGCGGGTAGCCTCGATGATTTCATCCGCCGTTTGTGCTACTGTCTCATCGGTATCCGGCTCCAGAATATTGCCTTTGAAATCTTTATCCAGAGCCTTAAAATACTCATCTGTATAGTTTTTCACCTGAAAAAAGCTCAGTGCCGAGCCAACTTCATGCAGAGCGCCCTGGGAAAAGGCTGTACGCGGCAGATGTTTGAGCCACTTTACTTTCCGGCGATTAGGATACAGTGCTGCGGTAGCCTCATAGAAATAGGCACTCTCCACGACCCCAATATTGATCTTACGGTCAATTTTGGACGGGAACACCACATAGTCTCCTTCCTGTACCTCGTGGACAAATCGGTACAGCATTCCAGCACTTGTGGCAATCGAACCTTTTTTAGCGTCCGGATAGGCCGCAATATATTTTTCTTTGTAGGCATCACGGGATGTACTTATAGCCGATAAGTCGCCCATCTCTTCCCAGCCGATTGCAATTAGATTCTGATTCAAAAAAAGGGGATCGTCCATGGTATGGATTCCCCAAACCGTTTTGTTTGCTGCTGCCATCACAGCCACACTCCTATCCGATCTTTCACAGCTTCTCAGCCTGCGAGAATCATGTATCCTGAAAGTCACCTTCAAAATCAAGCCACTTTGTCAAAATTCTTGCTTATTTTTCTTCCGGAACAAACTCCAGAATATCGTCCACGCCGCACTCCATCACGCGGCAAATCTTCTCGATACTTTCGATAGAAACATACTCATTGCGCTTTAAGCGGGTGATAATATTGGCACTAAAACCGGCCTTCTCTTTTAGCTGTGCGTTGCTTATCTTTTTATCAATCATCAGATGGAATAAGCGGTCATAACAAATCGCCATTTTAGTCCCTCCAAAGCAAGAAATGCTTGGATTTATTTTATCACATTTTCGTGAAAAACTCAATTCGATATCTAATTATCAGGCTTTATCAATGTTATGGAAAGGCAGAGATTTCGCTGCCTTTTCCGAGCATATTCAACCAGCTCCCGCGCGTTGCTGGCTGGGTGCCAGGCATAGGCGATGAGATAGTCTACATGATCTACAATATAGCGATTTGCCCTCACGATTGCAACCTTGCGTGGAACACCCTCCATTCCAGGCGGATAGAATGTTCCGTCAAATCCATCTGGCGTTGAGATGGGCTGCTCTGCTGGGTGGTACGGCAATAGCAAAATGAGCTTCACATCTGGGTAGAGATGCTTCGCGGCCTTAACTGCTGACGCTGCAAGGCGGTCAAATCCACCATAGTGACCGACGATAAATTCTTTGACACCATATTCAACAATGTGCTGCTCCACAGCCGCATACAATGCCGGATAAATTTCTTCCGATGCCTCGCGGTGTCCGATGAAAAAACAGCTTTTTCTGCCCAAAGTTCTCTCTCCTTTGTAGTTGTGTTTATCGTTAAAATTATACGATACAAATGATTAAATCACAACGATTTATCAAAGTATAATTTACGAAGAACACAAGCAAAGGAGTGATGCAGGTGAAGGATATTCTCTCGGTTATAACCGCGTATCGGGAGGAACGGGGCTGGACAGAGTATCAGCTTGCAGAACGCTCCGGTTTACCACAATCCACGATCTCCTCATGGTATCGCAAGAACATGGTTCCGACCATTCCATCCTTGGAGAAAATCTGCACAGCTTTTGGTATTACGCTGTCTCAGCTGTTTGCAGAAGAAGATGCACCTGTTTCCTTGACCGAAGCGCAGAAAAAGCTGCTGGAACGCTGGTCAAGATTGAGCGAAGAACAGCAGGCCGTTGTATTTGCTTTGATTGATAAGATGTAAAAAATCCGTCAGAGGCACATCATGGGGATGCTGCTTCTGGCGGATTTTTTTGCCATCAATCTAACGGAGTTTTCTTTGTTACGGCTTTTAGATATAATTCAGGGTCCCCATTCAAAATCAGTTCGGCATAGGCCAGCGGATCGTTGTAGATCAGCCAGTCCAGTTCTGACCGCTGGTACATACTGTTTGCTAGTTCGTTCTCCACGGCCGTGCAGTCGATGGAGAGCAGTGTCCCATCCTCCAGACACAGCTCCACGCAGGCCGTGTCCAGGTTAAACTCACAGAACAAAATCTTTCTCATACTCGTTACCTCCCAACACGTGAATTTCAGTTGATTTTCCGTAGCGGCATAAGGGCCGTTGCAGTCGTTTTAGATATCGGCAAACCTGCTAATGTGTGTCAAGCACAAAAGAAGGGAAGTACCGGATAAGAAACAGGCATAGCAAAAGGACCTGCAACATTTTCCGGCTGCAGGTCTGAGAGGATATGACCCGTCGATGACGCAGTAAATATGATGATGGCTGTGCTGCGGAGCAGCATGGCCATCGTTGTTATGTATCAGGCGGTCTCTTCTAAAGCGTTCAGGTATTCTTTGACCTTTGCATAATATATGCGCAGAAATTTGGCGGAGCCGGCAACAGTATAAACGTAAAAGTGCTTTCCTTCGG
>ERZ1106963.726-NODE-726-length-45284-cov-8.794888_pt1 | contig 45284 bp, 53 predicted proteins | sample MGYA00403681_ERZ1106963 | MGnify/ENA primary metagenome ERZ1106963 (study PRJEB35170, sample SAMEA104062407) | human gut metagenome | biome: human gut; feature: human-associated habitat; material: faeces | place: Denmark | collected 2012-05-03 ...
ATGTGTATTTGGAATTTCTCATTTTGGCTTGTACTATTTATATTCTAGCACCACGCACCTTTTCCCTTAAAATCTAGTGGTTCGAGCCTGTGATAACCTTGAATTGTCCTATAATTTGTATAGGCAAATTAGCAGCTATTATATTTCTTCAATATATTCTCTGAAAATATCAAGTATGAAATCTGCACTTGCCGGGGTATAATTGGGTGATTGTGCCATAACTGCATAATCAAATTTTCCGTCAAATTTCACATCCTCAATCGTTGGAATTATTAACAGTTCCACTTCTGGATCTTTTATTGCACCCTCGAGATATTTTTTCTTATATGCGTCAGACGAATCATAATCAGGAATTTCCATCGTTTTATTATACTTTAACTGTATATAATTTTTTACAGGCTTATCCCAAATGTACTCTTCATGAAAATCCTTTAACGTGTCAAGCACATAATCGTTCTTGTCACCATGAGGATTTGCACAATATGTGATAGATGAAACCATTTTATAGGCAACTGCCCAAAGCAAATAGTCACCTATACTAATTCTTTTTATTTTATCGCAAAATTCATACTCACTTATTTTTCTTCTCGAATCAATCGGAAGTGTAAGAAACGCACTTTGCAAAAAACTCCATGATGCATCACCCAAGCCTAAATCAGCATGAGAATCAACATGAACAACATCAAAGGGATCTGAAAGCTTTTTGCCATTAATAAGTTCTTCCCAGAAGAACAGTGCTTCATTATGCCCACTCACAATCTTTCCCGGTATTTTGTGTGTTTTTGATAATCCTAAATTATGTTCTAAAAATTCTCGAACTTCTTCTGCAGACCATACTGAATTGCCATAATCCTCTTCAGCAAGTCTTTCCTTACAAGAAAATGGTGTATTAGCTATTTCAGTCATGAAATAATCCATATCCAAATCCAACACTCTCATGTCAACGCCTCCTACAAATTAGATAACTTCCCAGAAGTTTCTATTATTTTTTGCAATAACAATGACTTCGAAACCAAATCAACCGATACTACTTTAAAACCTGCTGCCAAGATAGTATTCGGCATCGTATGGGTCGGTGATGGATTCCAGTATGCAGAATAGTTATATGCAGACTTACAAAGGGTACAGCCAATAATAGCTTCAATATCAGCAAAGGTCAATGTCAGTTCGGTCTTTCCACAGTTTTCAAGATACTGTTTCAACTTTGAAAACTTATCTTTCTCTTGTGGTTCTTCGTCCATTTCTCCAACTTGCACAAGAGCATTGCTGAGTTCATCACATTTATCAATCATCCAAGCAAAATACTCTTCTTGCTTGGATGGATTGAACACGTCTGCTTCACGCTTATAAATAATTCGTTTTGCTTCGCTACCTTCACGGCTAGAATACCAATCCAGCTTATCACCAAAGATTTCTTCAATTTTACTTTTCTTGCTTTCAAGTCTTTCAAATACTTCTTTATTATACGCATAAATCAACAAGGATAAATATTTGCTCCGAGTTACGGTATAGGACAGATGATAATCGGCACCGTTCACTGGAACATCATACCAGTTTTGTGCCAAAGGCTTACGAAGTGCAATATCACACTCTCTACCTTCTGCTTTACAGTACTCTACAAATTCTGTCCAGAACTTTAGCTGAAGTCTCTCTAAATTTCCAATAGGTTTTTCGGGCATTTTATCTTTACTTAATGAAATTACTGATTCTTCACTTTCTTTCGGTAATGAAGCCGGCATAGGCCTATCATCATTTACCCAAGTCACATAGATAAGTTTATTCAGCTGATCCGATGTAAAACTAAACTTCCACCTGTTTTCCATGAATTCCAGAAGTTTTTTACTTCTTTGATAGATACATTCTGCAGTCCAATCGTTTTCCTGGGCAACCTCGATTTCGGAATGCGAACCGTTCTGATATCCTCTTCGTCCGCCATTCTTGGATGCCTTTTTGTCCTCAAAACTATCATTCTGTAATGCAGAGTTGATGCTCTGTGAAAGAGGAAGAAGGTTTCCTATAGCACAAGAAAGTAGCTCAATCTCCTCATTGCTAAACTGTCTGAACTGATTACGCCAATAATATTTTGTAGGAGTCTGTGGAAGAATATGTTCAATAGAAACTTTGTCCTTTTCAGTCTTTGTAAACATCTCCCAACTCACCTTATCCAGATTGTTTTTCTTTGCAAGTTGGTACTCATACTCATATAAAAAGTACTTGATTGAGTTCCAGTAATAGAAACCACCCTTGTTATCGAAGTGCTTTTCTATCTTGGTTATAAAGTTCGGAAGTGCATATTCAATGTTTGCATCCGTAGTTTCATTGATATTATTGATTAAATCATCAATATCCATTTCCTTGCGGTAAATGCTGCGAGATGCACGATAATACTCACTACTTCTGAATGTGGCATTAAAGTAGCCAAGACGGAAACAAATAAAGATAAATCTCTCAACAGCCGTATACAGTTCAATTCTCTTTTCTGGTTTCAAATCCTTTCGGCTAATAACAACCATAATCAAAGGTCTGAAATGTCCAATGCCGATACGATTCAAACGATCAACCCATACTTTTTCATCATCAGAAAGGTTCTCGCTCTGGAATGGAAAAAAAGTATCATACCAATACTTTGCCATATCTTTCAGGCTGTTTACATATTCAAGGATTTCCCTAGGTTCAAGTTTGGAAACCGCAACAGTTTCTACTTCATTAGATTCATCTTCAATATCAGTATCCGAATCATAGTCCGTATCACTAGCAAATGTCAAAAAGTCATCGGTAACAGCCACCGTTTTCTTTTCAAAAATATTCTTGGCAGAGAATTTATTCAAAAGGAAATGGATATAGTCATCACCTTTTCTTCTGGAATAAGCGAAATACACAATCCAATGTGCCCTCAAAAAATCATCGTCCGAGAGTGGGGTTTTATCATTTCTGCCAAGTTGGAAGTACACTTCCTTCCATGTATCATTAATCTGTTTACGCAAATTCTCTTTATCCATCTTATCGAACTTACTGTCTGGATAAAGAGTTGTCAGGTAAATCAGTCGATTCTTCAATAATTCTAGGTTTGTGAGTTTCTTACCGCGGTTGTTCATGGTTTCAAATGCTACAAACACATCATAATCATCATCAATTTCATGAATGTTAAACATCAACCGCTGTGTCAGTTTAAGATAAAGCTCATTGATACCATCCAGACCTTCGCTCTCATAAAGGGCGGTAAGATTATCTCTAAAGAAGTTCTTAGCAAACTTCAGATTTCTTGTGTAATATGTTTCATTAACAGTCCCGGAATATGGTTCATTAAAAATCCTGTACTGTAAATAGTCCGAACTAGGGTTATCCACCTCATAGCCGAACAGGTATGTAGTTATCTGTTTATTAGGCGGTCTATGCTGACAGATGTATTTGGAAACTACATCTTCCAGCGTTTCATATCCTAGCACAATGTTCTGGTCGGATAGATCTTCATTCTCTTCTAATGTTCTGGAATACTCTACGATTTCATTCAAAAGAATAATAAAGGTTGTCAGTCTCTGCTGCCCATCAACAATATGACACGGCTTAAATCCTTTTGATACCATCCAAAGGTCACTTCCCCATGATGTCGTTTCAGAAGATTTCAGATTCTTAAGAGACAGCAAACCCGTATAGTGATATCTTCCATCTTGCAAATTAACTAAATCATCCCAAAAATCAATAAGCTGTGACTGCTGCCAAGCATAACCTCTCTGATAGTCTGGAATTCTGAAAAGTCTGTTTTGAAAAAGTAAAGAAAGTGGCTGTAGTTCATCTGCCATTATTTAAGTCCTCCTAACTTTCCTATTCGTTACTTGTTTTTATCTGTTCTCCATTCGGAAAGACAAATGACTGAATATTCCCGTGCGGTAGGTTCTTCCGCAATTATCCGTTATTATTGTTATATCCCATGTACCTCAACTTTGCTTCAAGCAACTGCCTGCCACATCTTCCATACATTGTACGTTTTATCATTTTTAATCTGCTATTAGTTCCTTCCACAAATCCATTACTGTAATCATATGCTACAGCATTTTCAACTGCATCTATATCTCTTTTTAATCCCTCAGCAAAACTTCTTAAGGGTTTAAGAAGACTTTTACTATATTTTTCAACAAATAAATAGAGCATTGGCACATTATGATTTTTAAAAATATTTCTAAACTCTTTTATGCAGCATTGAAGTTCCCAAATATTTGGATACTTTTCATAAATATATTCCTTATGATTATCTGAAAGTTCAGTATTCATCCACATGTACCTAAACACACCTTCTTTATTTTAACATGAAAAAGGATATTAAAATATATGTTTTGTGCAATATTTAATTTTCAAACAGATGTCTCCAATTTCTTAATTATTATATTTTCATTAATACATCTAAATTGTTATTAATAACAAAGTCATAAAAATCATCTGCTCCTGAAAGAAGCCGATAAATAACTACAAATACTTTTCCTCTTTTTCTTAATCTCCATGTTCCCTGAGTCGTTCTAAATAAATAATCATTTTGGACAAAATGAAAATCTCCATATTCATCTTCGTATCCAGCCATAGGACCATCATATCTTGTTTCTTCTACCACTTTTTCTTTTGCCAACAGCATGAATATTTCCGCATATTGATATATATCCAAGTTAACACTTGCATGTAGTCGTTGAACATCTATATACTCCGACATATTATTAGCACACTGTACTGTTATCCCATAAACAACTGATCTAATGGCAATATTAAGTGAATAAATCTGTTTAATTATTTTATGCACATATGATGCATCAATATTTTTCTCATAAACATTGTTAAAATACGTCACGATTCTATCAACATTGTAAGTTTCTACATGCACTGGTGGACTTATGACTGTTTGCGCCATCAAAGCATCATAAATTTGTTGTTCATGAATTCTTTTCATTTCTTTCAAATATTCAACCGTATAAATACTTTCATTTGCTTTATTATCAACAATCGCATGACATCTAGGGCATAATAACACTAAATTATCATATGAATTGACCTCTTCATCAGTTAAATTATCATTATATCGCGCCCCATCATCATTTACAGCTTCAATATGACATATTTCACTGATATTGGATGTGTTTTCATTAATCAGTACATTATTACAACCATACATCGCACACATATTTCCAGATCTTGCATACAACATTCTACGAGTACTTTCTTTTATGTTTCTTCTATATCCCATAGTGTCCTCCTTAATTTTATTGTGCTTAAGGAAAAGTATATCACAAAAGAAAGAACTAATCTCTATAACGATACCTAATCAAGATATTTTTCCAAAACCCTAATGGAAACACCTATACTATTTGCAAATATCTGCAAAACATCCTTATCAATCTGTTCTTCGCATGTTTTATGAGCGATAAAATTCATTAAATCCTGTAATGCGGTTAAATCTAAAACTGCAAGATAGAGAGCTTCTTCTAACACTTTGAACATTTACGCCTCTTCCTTTCCAGGGACTGAGTATATTATAAAACTCTACTCATTCCCTGAAAAAGCACAATACGCGTCTTTTTTCTGACATACCAAGAAAACAAATCAGAATCGATCGAAGTCTTCCTGCGTTGCAAGCTCTGCATACTTACAATCATCGTTTCTGCTCTCTGCATACATATCATTGATAAGTCCAATCGACAGCAATTCTAAATCAGCCATTGAAAGACCTAACTGTACACACCGAAGCAGGAACAGCAGCGTTGTCATTTCACGCTCTGTTGGACGAAGTTTTTTTTAGCTTCGACATCTGTTTTTACATTCAGTCCCCACAACTCTATAAGCTGAGGAAGCACCTGATAAATAGAAAACGTATTGAATTCATCCAACCATTCCTCCGGTGTATCTGGAATATTCGGATCCGCATGCTTTGCCATAACAAATGCTATGTTCTCAAACATCTCAAGCGAAAATAAATCCAAATTGGAAGCATCCGGATTTGCCTGATTGATACTCTTTTCCAGTGCTGATAAATCCTTATAGATATCACGCTGGAATTTCAAGCGATATATTCTTGGAATGGCGGCAGATGCCTTGAAAGGTACCTGCTTACCATCGATTTCAACTTTCTTTACAATACTCATCTGCTACCTCCTACTTACTTGTCTGTGTACTTTTGCTGGCCTGCTCTACAACCGCTGTTGGCTGATAAACCGTTTTATACCAATTGTTGTAAACGGTATCTGTGGTAGAATCACCCGTCTTTGCCTTTACATAACCACTTGCCATCGGTCTTGCTTTAATAGTCAATGTTTCCGTCTGCACTTCCTTGTCTTCCTCGTTGGTCTTTGACTCAATGGTAGGACGGGAGGCAGAACAATTATACAGCACGTGTCTGATCTTCCTGATATCGCCATCAAACTCAAATAAAAGTGCAAAGCTGCCTGTCTCTGAGTTCGCATTTTCCACCAGCACCTTATTAGCATCGGCTTCTTCCTTCAGGATATTAGTACGGAAAGATTCAGTAATCATTGCAAGGTAAGTGCAAAATATGTCAATCCTCAATAATCAGTACCTGTTCATCTTAGCACATTTCTGAGATAATCGCTCCAACAACATTTCTAAACATGAATTCGTGCAATTCGCTCGATTTGCGCGATTCGTGTTCATTTTATCTAGGAGGATCATCTCATGAATGCAAAACAAAAACTTCACCAGATCCATCTTCAGGAATGGACCGTCAGATTTGCCGATCAGAAAGCCAGCGGCCTTACTGTCCGGCAATGGTGTGAACAAAATAATCTTTCTTTCCACACCTATAACTACTGGAAGCATCTTCTCAAAGAAGAAGTTGTTGAGCAGGTTCTGCCAGATATCGTTCCGCTCACTGTTCCTGCTCTCTCAGACTCTGATTCTTCGTTAGAAACAGCAGCACCTGAAATTCGTGCGAATCGCGCGATTCGCTCAAATGGCTCTAACATAAAACTGCGGATAAACGGCGTTTCTATCGAAATAGATACATCTGTTTCCGAAGAGTTTCTCTCCAAGCTCATCAGGGCGGTGTGCCATGCTTAAAGATGCCGACCACAGTTACTTTGCCGGTGTCTATATCGTCTGCGGATACACAGACCTACGCTTCGGGATCGATTCGCTGGCTGCCATCATCGAACGCATGTTTCATATGCATCTGTTTGTACCTAACACCCTGTTCCTTTTCTGTGGCAGGTCTTCCACCAGGATCAAAGGGCTTCTCTGGGAAGGGGATGGATTCCTGCTCCTTTACAAACGTGTAGAATCCGGTCATTTCACATGGCCGCGTTCTTCCACAGAACTCAGATCCTTATCTGCTGAGCAGTTTCACTGGCTGATGCAGGGATTTTCCATTGATCCGGTCATCCACGATATCACACCTGACGCTTCCGTATGATACTGATATTTGTGCAAAACAGAGAACTTTTTTCCTGTTCTCGTCCATGTTTTCCATGTGCTGTGCACAGCTTCCAGACGCTTTTTAATCATCTTTAAAAGGCATCTAAAGCTCTGTACAGCACTTTTTCTTTTTCATCTCATTCAATCTTTAGTCTTCTCATGTCTTTCTTTTCCAGCCTTTCATCCATAGTCATTTTTACCTTCCTGCCATTTTTATAAAGTATCCTTTTTCCACCGGTTCTGGTATAATGTTCCTGTCAATGCAGGAGGTGCCAGATATGATCCAGTTATCAGATGAACAATTAAATAATCTCGACAAAGAAGCTCTTGTCATTATCGTATCTTCTTTGCAGGATCAGCTCCTTGCCCTGCAGTCCCAGCTGGATCATGCCAATGCACAGCTCTCCGATAATAACCGGCAGATTGAGCTGCTCACAGAGCAGATCCGCATCATGAACCAGCGGTTCTTTGGCCGCAGATCTGAATCTGCTGTTTCTGATATCGATGGCCAGATATCCCTCTTCGATTCTTTCAACGAAGCCGAATACATGAATCAGGAACCTTCAAAAGAACCTGCGATCACGGAAGTGATCATTCCGTCTTACCACCGTAAAAAAGCTGTCGGCAAACGTGAATCCGATCTGTCCGGACTTCCGGCACGTATCATCGAGCACACTCTTTCTGACGGGGAACTGGCAGTAAAATTTCCTGACGGTTACAAAGAACTCCCTGCGGAAGTTTATAAACGCCTGCACATCATTCCGGAAACATTTATCGTGGATGAACATCATGTCCATGTCTATGCTTCCAAAAACAATGACGGGACTATCCTGAAAGCCCCAAGATCAAAGGATCTTTTCCGTAACAGCATTGCTACCCCTGCACTGGTCGCTTCCATCATCAATGGAAAGTATACAAATGCACTGCCTCTAGAACGACAGTCTAAAGCTTTTAAAACAAATGGTATACAGCTTTCCACAAATACCATGGCAAACTGGGTGGTCAAACGTGCCGATGTATATCTGTCCCTGATCTATGACCGTCTCCATGAACTGATCCATGACAGTAAGGTCATACATGCAGATGAGTCACCGGTAAAAGTCATGCGGATCGATCATGCGAAGATCAAAAATGGCAAAAAGACTTATATGTGGGTCTACCGGAACCGGACACTACGCGGAACCCATCCCATTGTCCTCTTTGACTGGCAGCCTTCCCGTCACTCAGACCATCCGCGTGAATTCCTGAAGACCTTCTCCGGTACTGTAGTCACGGACGGATACCAGGTCTACCATAAACTTGCAAAAGAACGCCGGGATCTTAAAGTCGCAGGCTGCTGGGTACACGCCAGAAGGCCTTTTGCAGAATTCATAAAATCTGTCGGTCAGGACACTGCCAAAGGGTCCATCGCCCAGGAGGCATATAGCATGATCACGGAGATCATGCACATGGATAATACTTTTGATGACCTCTCTGTCACAGAACGTAAAAAGCAGCGTCAGCTTGTTCTTTATGAAAAAGTGGATGCTTATTTCGCATGGGCAAAACAGAAGTACTCACAGATAACTCACAATAGCACGATCGGTAAGGCTCTTGCTTACAGCATAAATCAGGAAGAATATCTCCGTGTGTTCTTATCTGACGGAAATGTCCCGATGGATAACACTATGCAGAACAGGCAATCCGTCCTTTTACCATTGGCCGCAAGAATTTTGTAATGATCGAATCTTCCAATGGTGCAAAAGCAAGTGCCATCCTGTACAGTCTGGTTGAAACAGCAAAGGCAAACCTGATAAATACTTTTGAATATTTCAACCTGCTGCTTACTGAGATTCCTCAGCACATGGATGACAAAGATCTCAGATTTATCGATGATCTTCTGCCATGGTCACCCAGAGTCCAGAAAGAATGCCCAAGCCGATACAAAAAATCTTGATTTTTCAATGTGCATACCTATTCTATAAAGTCTGTTCAATCCCCGCATTTTAGCGGAGATTTTTGATACCCGGTACTCATGTTTGAAGATTTACATTTCTTCAAGGCGACCATAATAATTATAAGTAACGGTTCGGGTTTGAAAAAATTCGTCTATCTCTAATCCATTCTGAAATAAATCTAAAATATCTCGCTTTGTTATTTCTGTAATACGGTTCACTCCATTTTCCTCCTTTCAAGCATATTCAACACTTATATATTGCTTCCCAAATATTTTAAAGAAAAAGCGTACCACTATTTTTAATGATACGCTCACCATTATTAAATCACTTCAAAATGCTTCAACGCATCCTTTATCGCTTCCACTTTCTCCGCTGTCGGATGCTTCCTCGGCTGTTTCAATTCTTCTACCGCATTAGGAGCATCATACATTGGCAAGCCTAAATCTCTCTTTACCTCTGCGATATATGCGGTATGTACCTTGAAGCCGTATTTTGCTTCTATGTACTCCTTTATCATTTTGTAGGTCACTCGTTCCTTGGGCTTGTATTCTTCGGCTCTTTTAGCGATATTATCAAGCGGAACTTTTCCCTCACCCTCGCCAAACTCAACTTTTACGTTGATATGTCCGTCTGGCTTTTTGTGGGAAAGCAGTACTACCGTCTCCACATGAACCGTTTATCTATGGTTCACTTTTCATTGCTTTTTACAGCTTTCAAACTCCTATAGCATAAGTAATTATCAGGCGTTCAGTTTATTTGTCTTTTTAAGTCTTTCACGTATATTTCTATGTCGGTGGCAAATTGGTGGCATTGCCACCATATTCGCATCAAATAGCAATTAGATCTTTCCATGTTGCTGATCCGCATACCCCATCAACATTCAGACCTCTTGATTTCTGATACTGTTTCAGAGCATATATGGTATTATCTCCTGCTTCCCAGTCAAGGTCAAGGTCTTTTTTATTTTTTCCTTTGAATCCTCTTGCTCTCAGGATTTCCTGTAACAAAAGTACAGAGGTATTCTTGTCACCAGCTTTTACAGTTTTCGGTTCAAACATATATTTCTCTCCTATCTGCGTAGTATTAGATGATGTATTCTCAGCTTTTGCAGGTGCGACTACATCAGATACAATACTATAATCAGGTGTACAGAACTTAGTTCCGGGCATCTGACTATTGAGGTAACTTTTAGCACATACACCGCCACCATTTGCGATAATACCGGATGCCCCACTTGTGTTACCTTCAATCGTATAGAAACGATCACCGATTACGGCGGTAACAAGTCCTGTATGGGTAAATGTACCGTTATGATAAAAGATAACAATGTCACCGATTTTCGGGTTTGCGTTCCGGGTAAACAAATTTCCCAGTGTTGGACAATACACATAAGGCCAGTGTTTTAGTATTTTTTTAGCTTTTTCCAGACCAAAGGCTTTCATAAAACACCAGGAGATAAACGCTGCGCACCAGGCCTGCCCCTGATAGGCTGGTTCTATATCTCTCCAATATTTTGTATAGTTAGCAGATCCTGCATTTGCTGTTTTACTGTCAAGCTGACTGTTTGATTTTTTCTCCAAATAGCCCTCTTCGTTTTTCGCAATCAGGATAACTTTTTCAATAGCTTTATCCATTGTCGTTTCCCCCTTATTCTCATTTTTTACAGCAGCAGTGTAATCTTTATAAAATACATTTCTGTCTACTGTTCCAGCAATCCCCGGTATCTTTGCTTTGCTGGAATACTGCCAGCCAATACCAGCGGCAGGTTTTAATCTGATCTGCATTGTTCCATCATCCTGTGACGGATAAGCAGCTAACCAACAATCATACTTTTTCGCATCCTCTGGAAGCTGGTACTGATACCAAGAGTACCCGCAATAAATGCCAAACTGATAACCGGCTTTAATGATGATTTCTCTGAATGCGTTAATCATCTGCATCATAAGATGTTTTGACAGATTCTCCTGACACTTATCTTCAATATCCAAAAACACAGGATAATCCAATTTTCGTCCATTCAGGACTTCAATTACTTTTTTTGCTTCATATTGAATTTCTGAAACATTGACTGCATAACTATACTTGTAAACACCGACAGGAATACTATTGGCAGTACAGCCTTTATAATTGGCTTCAAAGTAGCTATCTATCACGTTTCCCGCTTCTGTGATTCGCAGGATAGCAAAGCCCATACCGTAGTTTGCTACGGTGGGCCAGTCAATAACTCCATTCCATCTGGAAACATCAATACCCTTAATCTCCACAGTCCTACCCCCTATTTTTTCGGTTCTGTATATTCAAGTGCCTGTGTACTATCGGTGATTCCAGCAGTAGTAGGGTCTGTAACTACTCCAAGAATTACCAGTATACTGAACACTGCATTGACCACTTCTAACAATTTATTTCCCAGATTACCCAGATCAATCTGGATGCCAAACACAGATGCAATTACCTGAATTAACAGGAGTACCGCTGGGATAAATGCAACCCAGAACGCTTTATTCTTAATTCTTACAAGCCAGTTAATTTTTTTCATGACTATTCCCTTCTTTCTTCTTTAAGTGCAATTCTTCAATCTCATGTTTCATTTTTGTAATCATACCATTACCACCAAGAGCATGATATGCATCATACATCTCACAAAAATTTTGATAAGCGTAGGATGGAATATCACCATCTGTCATATAACGGTCATGGTATTCAATTAATTGTACTTTCAGTAACAGCATGGTCCCTTTACTGTTCGCATCCCTATCTTTTTTCTGATTCTTTAAAAGCCACACAATGTAGCCCATAAGAGCAGTTAAAATAATAGGAAGTGCAACAGAATAGGTTTCCAGTAGAATCTCTTTCATTACTTCCTTTCTGTACACAAAACAACCGCCTGTGACATTATATAAATGTCATATGGCGGTTGTTTTTGTACCTATGGTCTATTTTACTTCTGTGACTGTACCGTCTTCATTTACGACATACCCATCTGCAAGAAGAATCAGATCAATATCTTCCTTGAACTGTGGATATTTCTGAACTACTGTGTTGTAATTCAATTTGCCTTTTTCAAGACGCAATGCAAAATATGCTCCCATAAGTCTCACCCCTTTCTATCATTAAGCATTAAATAAAAGGAAATCAAGTGCTTCCTGAGTGGTTTCCACCTGTTCCTGCAATGATTTATTTGATGTTGCTTGTAATTTGATATACTCATCTTTGTCATATCCGACAAGATCAAACTCATACCCAGCAAATCCTGGCTGACTATCTGTACCTTCTTCTGTAATTTCTGAGATTCCAGATGCAATGAATACCATATCCTCTGTAATCTCAATTTCCTCTGGTTTTACTGTACTTTTCTGTCTTCCATAATCAATCATGCTGCTTTCTGTCCTTTCTTAGATTTTGGTTTTATGTTGTATTTATAATAATCATCTGCATAGGGTAATAACGGTTCTATGTATTTCTGATACAACCGGAAGGAATCACATGATATAAGCCATCCTTTATAGCTGTTTAAGCTGCACCATTCTGAATAGTTCATCATATTCCCTGATTCCACTTTTACACGCAATGCAGTTAATTTCTTAGTCATATCTATACAGGTTGTCTTTCTCAACAAAGTGTATTTGCAAAATGTTCGGTATCCTAAAAAGTCAACCCCTCTGACAAATGTTGGGAATACCTGCCAGTTTCCTTTAATGTTTAGTTTTAGTTCATCTCTAAAGTAAACATCAATTTCTTTTCTTAACTCAACAAGTTCTTCTTTTGTCTTTGCAAAAATAACAATATCGTCCATATACCGAAAGTAATACTTGATGTGTTTTTGTTCCTTTATCCAATGGTCAAATGGTGAAAAATAAAAATTTCCTGAATACTGTGATAAGTAATTGCCAATCGGTATTCCAGTTTCAGGATCAACATCTTCTTCCAGTAAATAAATTGCCGTCAGATCTTCAATGTCTGCGGTCTGTATGCTATCAATAATTTCAGTCAGTAACCATACCAGTTCAGAATCATTGAACATTCTGGAATATTTTTCTTTCAGAAGATCATGGTTGATTGACTGATAGTAATGTCGTGCATCCAGTTTTAAGCAATACTTACATTCTTCTGGATGATTCCACATTGCATCCTGCATTTTATGCAGAGCCTTATGTATTCCTCTATCCGGTATTGCTGAGTATGTGTCAGTAGTCAGGTTATTGATGATGCAAGGTTCAATTACCTGTAAGATAGCCCACTGACAAATTCTGTCAGGAAAGTAAGGCAACTTATAAATCTTTCTCTTCTTTCTGCCATCATCCTTATAAAACACTTCATACTCAGATGTTCTATAAGTATGATTGATAAGCATTTCCTGAATCTGCTCCAGATACTTATCTGGATCTTTATCTATTTCCTGAACTTCTTTGTACCACCCTTTTCCTTTCTTTGCGTTCTTATGTGCTTTTCTCAGATTTTCAATATCACAAATTTTCTCAAATAGATGGTCATAACGTTTCATTTTTGGTATATTGCAGTTCCGAATTTCAGTCAGCATACATCAGATGTATGCCCGGTAAATACGGTTGACATTTCCTCTTTAGTAATTAAGTAAGGCGGTATTATCATTTCTGACTTGTCTGCACCGCCTATTTTTCTGTTTTGCCGTGTGGCAGGGTTGAAAGAAATGGGATTAAAAATCAGCCGGATATCTCACCCGGCTGACAATGCAAATATATTAAGTGACCCCTGATATTACGATTCCGATTACTGACACTGTTATTCAGATTCCAATAGAATGGCCTGGTATTAACGTCATTATTCCAATTACTACCTAATTGAGTAATTGATTTTTATGTTAATCAATACAGGTAAAAATATCAGCGATTCTTTCAACCCATTATTTAGTTATTTATTAAGCGGCTGCCATTTGAGCCTTCCATGATGCAATGGTAGCAAGATAAACATCTGAGTCCTTGGTTGGGATATATACCAAGCGACCCCCGATAATACGAGTCCGAGTACCGACACCGTCAGCCAGAGTCCAAGAGAACGGCCCGGCATTAACGCCATCAGCCCAACCACCACCCAATCGAGCAATCCTGTAACCATTCAGAAGCTCAGTAATATAGGTGTAGTCACCAACAGGAAGTGCGCTGTTTCCAAGACATTCAGAAGCCATAAACAACCAGTCGCATTTTGTTGAATACCCCATTGCAGAAATGTAACCAGCTTTTGCGGCTACGGTGAAACCAGCAGCTTCATAGTTATCACTATTCTTGTTTTCTGCAAAATTGAAGTCTTTGCAAATATATGGCTGACCCCCTGCCATTTTGCCATTACCCCAAATATTCACACCGTATACAAATTTCCATATGTTACCCCAGAAGTTTTCTTTTCCACGCCAACAAATTGATGTTTTACCGTTATCTGTATATTCTGTTGCAACATTGCCTGGATAAACAGTTGATTTTGCTGCCCTACCTGTACCGTTTCCAATACTGGAAGTACTACCTGTTACTGTGGCATAAGAACAGGTTTTATTATCGCCAGTTTCCCACGGAATATTGACCACACCTGAACCAATCGGTGTCTGTAATTCCATAACACCCATTTCAATAATCATCAGCAGCTGTTCGGCAGATACCTGTTTGATGAGATCGCCATGCCAGTTTGCACCTCTGTTCTGTGCCAACTGTTCAACAGATGTTCTTGTGAGATTCTGTGAGTACCCAGATGCAGGTCTTGCGCCTGAAATACTACAAAACTTATCTTCTGCCGCATTTAACACCTGTTCATCCTGTAACAGATAAGCGGATGCAGATACATCATATACAGAGCCTTCATCTGCACTGGTCAGGAAATAATCAATCTCATTTCCATTTACATCATAAAAAGCAGGATGTAGTCTGAAACCTGGTCTTGGTTTTTCTGATACATAGTAATTTGCTTTTCTCAAATGGTAACCAATACCTGTATCAATTGGATCATATACGACCGGGCATACCAGATAATAGAACTTAGGCTGATATACCATAACCTGTCCATTTGAACCATCTTCCGCATAACTTTCATCACCAAACCAAGCACTGATAGTTCCATCATCAGCAACATTACATTTACGTCTGCCACCATACATGGAAAATCTGTCAAAGTCAGTGCCGGGTGTCAGGTTAGTGGCACCTGCCAGTCTCTTAAAAGTTTTATTCCTGTAATCTACCTGTAAACCAAGAATATCATCATCTGACAGTCCAAGATATGCTCTCAGGTCAGCAACCCCTGCCAGAATTTCCTGTGAATTAAAGTTTTCACCTCTCAACTCTTCAAGGTTTGATGCGGCTGAACTATTTTCACTCTGTAATGCCTGCAATGCATTGTTTCCAGTAGTCGTGGCAGTATCTAATGCAGTCTTTGCTGTATCAGCATTTTTGATACTGGTATCAAGATCTGATTTTTTGCCGGTACTTGTTTCAATACTCTTATCCAGATTATTTTTGGATGTGGCAGAATTGGTAATACTACCGTCCAGAGCTGTTTTTGCTTTTTCTGAATTTGATATGGACTGTTCTAATGCAGTCTTTGCTGTACTTGCTGCTTTATTCAGTTCTGTAATCTTATCAGATGTATGTTTATTAATCTGGTCTTCTGCTACGCTTTCTTTTTCTGTAATGTAGGACGCAATCTGACTTTTTGCTTCCTGAATAGATGCAGTCTGCTGATCTGTCACAGCTTTGACTGCGGCATCTTTCGTTTTATTTATTGCTGTGTCTGCTTCGCTTTTCTTTTCTTCGACATGACTATCAAAAGCTGTCACGGTATTGTTGATGTTCTGTTCAGACTTAGCAGCGGCCTGTTTTGATGCTTCTGCGTTACTTGCAGACTGTTTTGCTTTTTCAGCGGCTTCGACGGCTGTATTCATGTTAGATGCCACAGTCTCCTGTTTCTGTGTTACATCTGACTGCATTTCTTCTACGGATGCCTTTGCAGCTTCTACCGCTGTCCTGTCTGCCGCAACCTGTGTTGCAGAATCTGCAAAATTAGCCAGCACCTGACCAAATTCTTCACGAGTTCCTGTGTAACCCTGTGCTACTGCATCAGCATAGGCAGTCACACATCCTAAATCTGTTTCTATCATGACATCATAACCCCCAATCTCCCTTTATCATTTATCTTAAAATCCAAACTCTGTACAATATTTTCTGTACGGGATAAATATAGATGTCCATCTTCCCGTATTTCCATACGACAGAAACCATTTTGTGTGGCAACCTGTTTTGCCTGATCTGCATAATACTTTGCATTGTCTTTATCCCGTTCTGGATAAAGTTTATGTCCATGTGCCCAGGATTCCGACTCGGTTGCTCTGGTATCTGCCATATGTGCAGCTTCTTTTGTCTGCCTTGTATATTCCCCAACAGCGGTCAATGTGTGGTGGAATAAATCAATGTCTTCGGGAATTTCAAATCCTTCAGGCTCTGGCCGTTTATTTACAAACATCATCACGGTATTTACAGTTTTTCCTGTTTCAGGTGTTGATAAATAAATATAAACAGTGATAGCTTGTCTCTGTTTAAGTGACTCGTTTGGAATATCAACATAAAACTTATTATTCTCGGTATAACCTGTTACAACTTTTGCTTCTTCCAATCCCTTCCAGAATAAATGAACCTCAAATACATCTGGGAGATTAAGTCCATTAATTTGTAATCTTTGACCATAATCATATTGCCAAAGTCCGTCTACTGTAATTTCTTCACCATAATTGGTGAAATTCGCAATCAGCATTATTTAACCACCCCTTTCAACATTCCCTCTAATTTGTTCAGTCTTTCGTTCAATGTGTTCACTGTATCTTCCAATGTATTAATTCTTTCATTCTGATCCTGAATAACTTTCATCATTGCCGGAATCATGGTTCTGTAATTCCAGTCTTCTATCTGCCCATCCTCATTGAATATTACTCCTTCAGGATATTGTTTATACACGTCTTCCGCATAGAATCCCGGCACTGGTTTGTCTTCAAATGAGTCTCCTTCTTTCAAATAGCCTTTTTTATATTGAAACCATACTACTGGAATTTTAAGGAGTTTATCCGCTTCAGAGCTATCCATATTTCGAACATGGTTTTTGTATCTTTTTGAAGAAGATGACAACTTATATACGATATTACTCGCGATGCAAAGAGTTTGACATCCCGATGAGACAGTAGCCAAGTTGATTAGTTTAAATTCGCCTGAACCGTCTGTGAATTGTCCAGATGATCTTTGAGTGTGTACCTGCATGCCATATTTGACGCTCAGAGACTTTTTATCAGATGCTTCCGCAAGAGTTACATTGCCTAATTTGATAGTACCGCCTTTTATTTGCAATCCTACACTAGTGTTCATGTTAAAATAATTGCTCGCGTCTTTATATACGCTAAATCCGTTTGTTCCTATGTATACGCCTTGCGTAGTTGACGTCATGGAATTGCGGCCGCTGGTATGTATACTGGTAGACCCGACCACAAATCCGCCTATTTTTGCAACAATCGCATCGAGTGTATCCACGTCGATAAGATCGGCCGTTATGGTTTTAGACTTTATGTATTCGCCATTAATGTACAATTTCCCATCTGAGCCATAGGCTATAAGTTGACGATCGCCATTGTCAGTCAGAGCGTTAAAAACAGCTTCTCTTGTCACTTCCGCATCCGCAAGTACGGATACGCTCAACATCCCGAGGATGACTCCGGAAGAATTTCCGACAGTACATCTGATGGCAGTGGTTCTGTTAGTTATCCTATCCCATGCGGAGAATTTCATATCTATTCCCACGCCAGTTCCAGAAATAGCGTTCCATGTGCTTCCGTCTTCTGTATACTCAAACGTCCATCTACCGGAAATGTTTTGTTTTCTCTCCTCTGCTCCTGTCTGCGAATACAAATGAAACACCAGCGGAGAAGGCGAATAATCATATCCGCCAGAGCTGTTTGAACATCTTTTGATCGTTGTTGTTTCACATTCAAGGTAATAAACAGTGGCATCTTTTCCGTTCGTACCGTTCCCGCCAGCATACTGTTTTGCAAGATTAAAGCGCTTGGTTATTGTTATTCCATTATAAGTCGTTGAAAAATCAACCCATCCAATGTCTTCGGATAAGCTCTTTACGGAATAAGTGTGTGTACCTGAAGACCACGTGCCTGTTATGTTTTCTGTCGAGTACGATATAGCCGCTTCTGATGTAACATCCGATTCCCCATAAAAAACCTGTACTTTTACCTCGCATCTTGGAAAACTTGAATAGTTTCCATCTGCATTTACCGGAATTGCCTGATACTCACTTGATAACTGTATAACCAACGGAATTGCTTTCTTTATTTTTTCATCAATAGTATCTCCAGCAATATCTTCTACATCCTTACCACCTATAGTAAGAGTTTTGGCGGCAATCATGACATTGCCATCATTATCAATATAAAATGTTGTTTTATTTTCCTTATCAGTGACACTCATGCCTTTTCCATTAATAAACTTACCGGCCAAAACGCCAGACAGGATATAGCTTGCATTTATATACAGTTCACCGTCCTGAATATAAATACCTTTGTTTTTTCCGTTATTGGTCAGTTTATTAAAAATTTCCGGTTGCCCTAAACTGGTATCATACTCATTAATCGCATTATCCACATCATCAGAATCCACATAAGACGGACTAATCCAGTCTGTCGAAACGAATGTACCGGATTGTCTGGGGGTTTTGCAGATTTTTATTTCACCTTTTCCATCAGTGGTAGAGGTAACCCACATATCACCCTCATCATATGGTGGTTTAGGTGTGACCAAAAACACGCGTCTTTTTCCATCTGCGGTATCTTGTGCTGTTGAAGCAGCATCAAGCGCAGCTTTTATATCAGGATCATCAAAGCTCTCCCAACTATAAACGCCATCAATCTTGACGAAACGGAACATTTTCTTAGTATTGGTGTTATAGAAAATATCATCAATGTGTTTCTCCTTCGCATCCGCATCAGTCCAGTCTGACGCTGGCTTATTGGTAAGCGTAGGGTCATAGGAATCAAAATACTGTGTGTTTATATCCTTTATCTTATCCCCAATAACTGCGTCAACGTAATTCTTTGTTGATTCTTTCGCTATCTCTTCAAGAGTTTTCCCCCTCAATTGAAAAGAATTTGCTACAATATCCACACGCCCGGTTGCAGTGTCAGCTTTAAACATGATATTTCCATCAGAATCAAGGACGGTAAAAGCCCCGGTATTGATCCAATCCGCATTAATTCCAATACTGTTCAAAATCTTTGTTATCATGGTACCATCCACAAGTAAACCTGCGTTCCATGTTCTTCCACCGTCTGTACTTACCGCCCAACCTTTTCCATTAAGTTCAAACACAACCTGGGATTCTTCCAGTGTCTGATGGTCACACATATAATATACTTTGCTTCCATCATCCAGTGTTTTAATAACTGGATAAAGGCCCACTTGCTCTTTCATTGCCTTTTCCAGTTCTTCCATTGCTTTTTCCCATTCAGTTTTATTTTTATTTAAATGTTTTTTCAGATTCTGATAAATTTTTGATGCTTCTGAAAATCTTTCGGCACTGTTACGCAGTGCTGATTCTGCGTCATTTGACATTTGATTATCTGCATCAATAGAAAATACAACGTTTGTAAAAAAAGTCTTATATGACTTTAATTTACGGTCATATACTATTGCCCCGTCCCCTGCTTCAATCGTAGGGTCTTGCAATGAACTGACAGTCATTGGTCTGAACCTCAATCCAACAACACGTCCACCAACCATTGACGCAATTTCAGCTGCATTATCCTTATTGATAAATTTATTGCTGTCGATAACAACTGCATACCCATCTGAGCCAGACTGAAAAGTTACCTGATTAGAATTTTCATCTTCAGTTACGATTCTTACACATGTAATTACAACATCATCCATGTCAACGTTTACATCCGTGACAACATTTGTCTGTAAGGTATGTATATTCCTACCAGCGGACAGATCTGACATATTGTACCAACCAGCTGACAACTGACCACTTTTATTACATTTCCAAAAATGCCCTGAAATCTGGCCAACCCACGTCAAAACATCACGGAATGTCATAGTGTTATCATCTTGTTTTTTCTGAATCACATAATTGTAATACTCAAACTGTAGAGAATCTGTTGCTAAAGTCACACCGCAGCACCTACATGCATCCTGTACAATCTGTAATAGCGTTGCAGGATATGTAAGATTACTCTTGCTGTAATTAACATCAAATTTATGCATGTTGTCCAAGCATTCCAGTGTAATGATATCGCCATCATAGCTTGTATCATTTACTGTAAACACGCCCTTAGAAACAGCTTCAGTCTTACCAGATAAACTCAATGACACTTTTATATTTGAAATTTCAGCACCTGTAAAATCGTACTCAGTAAAATCATCATACATGTTGTTCAGTCTTAATGTGAACTTCTGAACTATTGCTGAACCTATATCAAAACCGCCCGTACTAGATGTAGAATCATTAATTACAAAACCATTATCCCACAGTTGGCTGTCGTCAATGGGGATTGACTTACCAGATGCTAATGTAATTGTACAGGATCCTGAAAAATTTCTGTTATCATTTTCTAATGCTGCTTTGAATGCGGCTGATACATTAATCATTTTTATTACCTCTCAATCACATCAAAATCAAGTGTGGAATAACGTTCATGACCTTTCGCCCACCATTTTACATTTGCTTCCATATCACCTGTATAAAACTCTTTTGTTACATCAGTACCAGCTAAAGGATCCCAGTAAGTTACCATTATATATTCTGGATCAAATGCAACAAGAATCTGGTGTATCTGCTCTTTTGTCAGATTTACCCAACCAAGGCTCAGAGTACGCTTTTTTGCAAGCCTGTTCTTATGCATCTTAACATCCTGCGTTCTTCCTGCATTCTTCGCAGATACATCTGATTTTTTCCATTTAAACTTGGAAACTTCCTTGGGTAGTGTCACACCACCCACTTTGATTACAATGTTGTCCATGTGACACCCCCTGTCAAATTGTCTCAGTTACCGCAAAACGGTAATCATATTTCTTTTTGCCCTTGCGAACTACCTTGTACAGTGTTTCGCTGTCAGCCTTCAGTGTAAATTCAAGAGTAACTTCTTTTTCAGTATCATCCCTGTCAAGGATTCCGCTGGCATTGAACGCATCAAGTACAGCTTCAAATACACCATTCTTGATACCGTCAACGATCTGATTGTTATTAGCTACTGCATTTCGGTTTCCCATCTTACCGACCATCTCAGGTCCTGCTTCGTTTGCAATGAATAACTGTCCCATTTCCGGGAAACCACCCTTTGCGTACCATTGCAAATTAAAACGTGGTAATGAAAATGAGAAATTACCAATACGGATGCTCCCACCTGTCCAGTCCCAACCAATGTGTGGCATAGGAATATGAACACTTGAAAATCCGTTTGCAAAGTTCTGAATGATACTTGATCCTACATCAAACAGGTTTGGAATAGCGTTCCTGATTGTCTCAGGAAGTGTACCGAGAACACTGGTGAATGTAGAAACTTTTTCATTAAATCCATCTTTCAGGCCGGAAACAATGTCAGAACCTTTTTGTAAGACTTTGTTCTTGATGTTTCCAATTGCTTTCAGTACTTTACCCGGAATTTCTTTAATATAATTCAGGAACTTGCTGATATTATCTTTCACACCTTTCAGCAGGCCATCAATGATATATCCACCCTGTTCAGCCATAACGGTTGACGGTGAATGAATACCAAATGCAGCTGTAAAACCTTTCATGAATGGTGTAAAAATATGATCTTTTATCCACTCTGCAATGCCAACAACGGCATCCTTGATACCTTTAAAGATTCCTTTGACAACATTTCCACCACATTCTTCAATCTTCTTCTGGAAGTATTTCTGAGCACCAGAAACTGCATCAGAAAGAAGACCACCAAAAAATGCAGATAAGCCACCAAATGCAGCGCCAATAAGTTCAAAGAATCCGTCAGCTATGCCGTTCCAGTCAATAGCAGCTAAACCATCACGAACTTTTTCACCAATTGTCCACCAGTCAATGCCCTCAATCGCAGCTATGCCAAAATCAAAAACACCTTTGATTCCATCTGATATAGTTTGTCCTAAATTGACAAAATCAATGGTATTTACTGCATTATTGACAAAATCTGCAAGTGCTGTACCAGCACCTGTCCAATCGAAGTTATTGATAGCGGTATGGAAGAAGTCCAGAATGGTATTGATGCCATTACCGAACGACTGACCAACTAACGCCCAGTCAGTTGTTTGAATGAAGCTGTTTAGTGTATCAGTAATTCCTGTTGCAATATTGCGTACAGTTTCCTGTATCAGGTTCCAGTCCAGACCACCCAGCGCACCATTGATACCGTTACCAATTGCTTTCCCAAGGCTATCCCAGTGGAAATTTTCGGCAAACGTATTTGCCATACCGAAGGCGGTGTTGATGCCTTGAGCAAGGGTATTACCAACCAGTTTCCAGTCAACTGTTTCAAGAAAACCGTTCAGAAAAGTGGCAACACTCTTTGCAATCTTGTTGCAGGTGTTCTTGATCTTATCCCATGGGATGCTGTTCAGTGCGGCATTCAGTTTATTACCGACCATAGCACCGATTTCTGTAAAATCAGCATTCTTCCATGCCTGTTTAATCATGTCGGCAATCCCTTTAATCTTTGAAGGAATGCTTTCAGTCTCAAACATATCTGAAGGTGACAGACCACCTGTATCAGCTATTCCACTGTTACTGTCAGAACTGCTGTTATCATCCATCTTATTGATCTGGTCAAAACTCAGAATGGTACGTTTCAATTCCTCATTTGCTTTTTTGGCATTTTTAGCTGAATTGGCATTACTGTTCAGGCTCTTGGCGTAATCCTGCTGAACTTTTTTCGCTTTAATGTAAGTTGTTTTACCTGTTAATGCACTCGTCAACTGACCAAATGTATTAACTACAGAAATAATCTTCTGGATCAGTGTATTCAGAATAGGTGCGATCACATTCAAAATAGGTGCAAATGCTGCCGCAAATGCATTCTTTAACTGCGTCAGGGAAGACATCAGCATTGAAATACTGTTATTTGTCTCACCACTGTACTGTGCCAGGTTTTTGAATCCATCTACTAACGCACTTCTCAGCTTGTTCACCAAAGCAAAAAGTGACCTGATACCGAACGCATATTTGAGAATGTTTTTTAATCCACCGCCCAGTCCACCAGATGCTGATTTTGTTGCACCTGTGAACCTTCGTAAAATAGGAATACCGCTTGTAAACTTCTGTATGAGTGCGGCGAATGCACCAGATGTTCTTTTAATGACCGTGGTTACCTTTGTCAGTGCAGACGCTGTACCACTAATAATCTTTTTCAAACCACCCCAGCCCTTTTGAGCAGCATTCAGTCCCAAATTTCCAAGACCTAACGCACCTTTACCAATTCCTTTAAAGATTTCTTTCGGTATAGAATAGCCCCTTGTAAACGCAGTACCATTTGACTGCATTTCAGCCATTTCATTTTTGTACCCTTCAATCTCATTTTTGGCTCCCTGAATGTCATACTGTAATGACTTCCACGCTGAACTGTTCTTTTTCACACCAATTGCTTCGTACTTTTCCTGTTTTGCAATCAAAGAACTAAGCGTACCTTCTGCCTTTTTCATACCGGACTGCAATTCCTGAAAGTCCTGTGTAGGTACTTTTATTCCGGCCTTCACCTGATATTTAGTAATCGCCTGTTTCATTTTCTGGAACACAGAAGCCTGCTTTTTCACTGACTCTGTTGCATCATCCATTTTCATAGCCTGTTTGACTTTTGATATTTCAGACTTAACAGAATCACTGACATTTTTAGTCACTTTCTGGGCTTTTTCCATCTCTTTCTTGTAAGAAGCTGTGGATGCTTCCAGAATGACTTTCAGTTTTGCAAGTGTATCACCCATACATTTTCACCCCCTTCCCGACAATAAAATAAGCAGGGTTACATTCCCTGCTGCCTTCGTCTGTTAAATTCATCAGCCCACCGTCTGCGCTTGTCCCTGTAATCGGCAAGTTCTGCTTCCAGCTTCTGATGTTCATAATTTTCTTTATCTTCTTTGAATGTTTGTGGGTAAAAATCCCATGGATTACAAAGTTCAGCCTTTTCATTGAACAAGGTTGAAAGGTTCAGTGTCAGAACCTTTGACAGAATAAAGTTATCACTGATCTGCTGTTTCCTATCTCTTGCTCTGCATCTGACATAACTCTCCATCATATCCATAATCTCATTTAAAGTGGAATCCCAAAATAATTCAGGCCGTATTCCACAATCTAATGCATCCGGGTAAATCGCCCACAAATATTCGCTTGTAGTTGTTACAGTTCTTCGTCTGTTGCTTCCAGAATTTCCGCTGCCATCTTCGGCGTAAAAAAACCGGATACCGCCAGAGTCGGAATCACAACATTTTTGTACAGATCAATCTGACTTCCACCCTCTTCAACATATTTGTCAAACAGGTTCAAAATATCATCATACTTAACCCCATGTTCCCACGGAAGCATTGCCGCCTGGATGATAGTAAGCATTACAGATAATGCCGGCATATCATCCACCAGATGCATGACGTTACATTTATATTTATTTTCCAGCTTTTCAATATTAGACGCTTTAAGTTTCAGACGGTAATCTCTGCCGCCTACTGTCCAATAATGAAAAGGCTTTCTTTTATTTTTTTCTTCATCCAAATCTACAATTTTTGTTTCTTCTTTCTGATTTTTTACTTCTTCATCTAAACCGCCCATGTTATATCCTCCTGAATTTTCTTAATAAAAGACCCGGTATTATGCCGGGTCTGTGTAAGTAATATCTGTCTGTACAGTCATGGTTACCTCAAATTCAATTACACCATTGACACCGCCGCCTGTACGTTTTACGGACACTGTAGCACCAAAATCCAGAGTTGTTTTATCTGGATCAGTTTCTCTGAAATACAGTACTGTTCCATCCTGATCTGCTTTTCTCAGTGTACGATAAGGACTGTCTGCTTTCGTGTTGTCATATTTAAACTTATATGTCATTTCAGGCAGATCACCGATACCTTTTTCATACACTTTATGCTTATCTGTCAGAACTGTATTATCTACTTTTTCAGGATCTGTTCCAACATCCGGGATTTCCTTCAGTCCTGGTAAGTCAGTATAGGGTGTAGAACTGCCAGAAGGGGCTGTCTTAGAGTAACCCAGTTTTGTACCATTTGCTAACATTTATCTTCACCTCTTTCTTAATTCCAGTACACTATGTCGGAACTCATGTCAATGATTCCCTCATAGCGCATTACTTTATGTTTCAATCCGCTTGGATCTGGTGCATCACCGCAATAGGTTCTCACCAGACCTAAAGCAGAAACAGCAGCATCAACTGCAAGGGCTGTATCAGATGTGTTCTGATTGTGCCATATATCAATCTTGTATGATACTTTAGCCTTCTGTTCAGCATTGTCAGTACGTTCCCACACACTGTTATTTTCTTCTACATACTGAATTGTTGGGAAGTTCGCCCAGTCTTTCGGATATGTGTCTGATACATTCTCAGTAACAGTGAGAAGTGCTGAATATACCTGATCTTTTACATTTTTCATCTTGTCACCTTTTTCAAATCTTTTTCGAGTGCCGCTTTAATTTCCTGTGTCACATCATCCTTCAATTCTGCAAAAGCAGGGTACATGAAAGGCTGCGCAACCTGACCTTTTGTATAATATCCAATGACTTCGCCGTCTTTCCCTTTTGCGATACCAAAACCATACTGTTCGGCATCATCTGGTGACATTGCATCAGCTGGTATCATCCAACCCGACTGGGAATATACAGGGTCAACGTCCGGGGATATACCGTTGTGATGCGCTTGTCCTGTGGGACCAGTACCAAACTCAACATAAGGTGCATACTCTGAATTGGTGTATATCTCACTGTGAATCAAGTCTTCCTGTCGTTCTGTACTAACATGGATTGACTGTCTTAATGATCCACCCCCGGAACCGTACCTTCTGACAGGACATAATTCTTTAGCTTGTGCCTGAATGCGTAAAGCCTGTTCGTGTACTTTTGACTGTAAACCGCCTTCAGCCATATCAACAAGCCCTGAAAATTTCTGCATCAGATCATCACTCATATCTTCTCTAACTCCATCTTTAGTTGTCGGTAAGGTTTAATTGCAATGATCCGGTAATCTGGATTAGATTCTTCATCAGCAAAAATACAGATTCCATCCTGTTCTCTGAAAACTAAGTCATTGCCGAAATCAAAAGAAGCACCCTGTTTTTCCTTTATAATCTGATACGCACCATCAAGTTTTAGGTTCAGTATATAGTTCAGTCTATCTCCATATTGCTGAACCTGCACTTTACCAGATGCAGGCCACTGTTCCCCTACAAAGGGGACCCCTGTTCCCCATTCTTCTGTTGAACACCCCTCTTTATCTTTCTTTGAGATTCTCTTTTTCAGATAAAATGTGTTTAGTCTACTTCTTTTTATTCTCATAAACCTTACCACCTACCCGGCAAATACGATAACGATTAAGGGTGTCAAAAATCTGCTTCGGTGCGTCATTGAAGTTATAGGTTTCTCCACCCTCTGACCTACTGTTTTCACCCTCTGTCCCCATACGATTTAGAGCAATCACGGCAAGATCACGAACAGGCTTTTCAAGTGGCTGTATGATTTTTGTACGCATTGTATAAGCCAATACGAAAGATTCTGCATCATCAAGAAGAACAGCAATCAGTTCTTCATCCTGTTCACCTGTCAACTTCTCTACAATACGCACATCAGACGGTCTTACCATCCGCATTCACCCCATTTTCTGTTTTTCCTTTTCTTTTTGGTTTGGAATCAGTTACAACAGGGACTTTTGACCAGCCATCTAATAACAGCTGGTCAATAATTCCCTGTGAATCATCATCAATGATTCTTTCAACATTTTCCTTAATCAGAATCATTTACATCTCCTCACTCAGCGTCTTTGATTGATACAAATACAGAATCAATCTTGTTTTCAAGCACCCACAGATCATGATGTCTACGATAATTCATCTTCCAAGCATCTGCATCCTGGTTCTGATCCGGTGTAAAGATTTTCATTTTGTCCTGTTTTGTTACCGCAATCGGTGTAGTTCTTGCAGTAACGATAAAGTTGATGTCTTTTGCAGTAGTGCCTTTGATATAACCACCTGCTTCCTGACCTTTTGTTTTACCGTCATACAGGGTAATTGCAGAATACATTCTGTTTGACGGTACAGAAATAAATGGTACACCGTCAATAGATGGTACCTGCGTATTGATTCCACCCTGAGAAAATGTCATTGCTGTAATCTTACCAGCGAGTTCCAGTTCCAATTCAGTAATGAAATCAGAGGTTGCCATAATAACGAGCGGACCATTGTATCCGCAATCACGAACAGCCTTGATACCTTCTTTTGCTTTTCTGAGGGCAGATGTGTTTGCTGCTCCAGGTGTATAACCATAAGTTACCATACCTGCTTTTTTTGCAGTAATTGCAGTAGTTACCAGTTTAGAAATACGGTATGCGTCAATCTCTGGTACTACATGGACACGCTGAAATTCACCCATAACAGAAGCGGCAGTTGTAACAAAACCAGTTTCATCAATGTCCATTGCATCAAGCTGGAATTTACGACCTCTGTCCTGTGTCATTGTAAGAGTTTCGTATGTCATAGTAGCACCGCCCATAACATAACCATTGTCACGGTCATAGTCAGCAAGTCCCTGAACGGACAGTTTAGGAATCTTTACTTCTTTACCACCATTATAAATAACCTGTCCTGAATTGGCATCCATCCAACCAGTCACAGCTTCCTGTACAGCTAACTTGTCAAGAGTACGCTGAAACAGGGTTTCAGTTGCTAATGTATTAATAGCCATTACATTCACCTATCCTTTTCTTTAATACCCACGCATCAATTTCTCAATCTGCGTTTCCAGTTCTTTGTTACCTTCTGGTGCTTTTTTCTGAGGGTCACCACCCTTTAATTTTTCCTGAACAGCTGCTTCAACAGCTTCCTGAAAAATCTTTTCAACAGTGGCAATAGATTTATTGCAACTGTCAGCATCTGTGTATACCAGCAGATCAGCAAGGGAAACAGGAAGTTTCTTTTCTGCAAGTGTGTTTTTAGCTTCTGCCTTCAACTCACCCTTTGTAATAGCGGCTTCTCTGTCTGCAAGTTCTTTTTCTTTTTTCTGCTGCATATACTGCGCCTTCTCATCTTTGTTCATTTTCGCCAGCTTTTCAGCTTCTGACAACTTATCGTTTGTCAGGGCTTCCCATTTTTCCTGTGCTTTCTGAACAGCAGTATGAATTGCTTTGTTGACTCTTCTGTCAAATTCTGCCTGGTTCCCTTCCCCTTTCAGGAAATCATCAAATGACTGTGGTTTATCATCACCAGACCCACTATCATCACCTTCACCGCTACCGGATCCACCACCGTTACCAGAATCATCACCGGAACCGGCACCATCTCCTTCTGCAAAAAGCTGTAAATTCATAGGAACCTTGCATCTGCACTGTGTAAGTGCTCTAAAAACTTTATTTCTCATATTTATCCTTTCCGCCCAACCTATTCCCGTGATGGGCCTGGGTCATTCGTCTTAGATTTACAGTTCTTTAACGTCTGCTGAAAAAAGACAAAATAAAAAGACCCTCAGGTCTCTACTTCTCAAGTGCTTTTGCTGTGGTTGTTTTCTCTGTCACAATTTCAACCACTCCTTCAGCCACAAGATGTTTCGCTCTTTCTTCTGTTACTTCCCAGACTGCACCTGGAAAACGCTGCATCTTCTCAACTGGCTGAGTTACATCATTAAATCTCTGAATACATTTAACTTTTACCATTGGTATTTCTCCTTTCTGTTATTTTGCAAATACCCAATCTTCTGCAAGCATATCAGCCTGTGACGCTAACCATCCCATCTGTACACCGGATGTTCCGACAAAAGCCACTGCCATGTTTCCAATTGCGTCATGTTCACAATTTACAATCACACCATCAGCAGTTTTATACGAGATTCCCGTAGCAAGCTGAATGTACTGTTTCTTTCCATTCCATCCTTTTCTCGCTACTTTCATACCTCTTTTCAGGTACTTAATTGCTTCTCCGAAGGAAAATGTTGCTTCTCCACCAAGAATCGGGCAGTTTGTTCCGTCTGCAATAATCCATTCGTTAGACTGCATATTCATAGTGGTATATTCAACTCTTTGAGTTTCTCTGATGTCAAGTAAATCGCCCTGAGTATCACTATCCTGAGGTCTGCACTGTATCATGATGGTTTCTTTCTCTGCATCCCAATACCAATACCAAAATCCACCCCATCCCGGAAGTTTTACTTTAGCCCCCTGCTTCATGAGTTTAAATGCTTCTGAAAATTTCATTATTGTTTTTTCCTTTCTCTATAATCCTTCTTCAACAGCTCCCACTTCTCAGGCTCCTGGTATTTTAGTTTCTGGAACCCTGTAAATGATGCAGGTACACCATCAATACCCGATTTCTTATACTTCTGATATTGCGCTTGGTCAGAAGCCTTATTTTGTATTGCCTTTTCCTGCCCTCTCGCCTTCGGGTTATCTTTTACATATTTTTTATACCATTCCTCATAAGTCATGGAAGCTGGAACAAGTTCAGTTCTGCCCGTTTCCGGGTTCAGTGCTCGTCTTTTCAGTTTTTTTATATCATCCTCTGATATGACTGCAATAGTGGTACTTCTACACCACGGATGCATAGGTGGATAGTTCTTTCCAACCTGCCTGTCCTTCAGGAAAAACCTTTTCCCATCCAGTGACCGACATATCTCAGATGTACGCAAGTCCAAAGTCGCAAGAAACTGATACTTTTGCAGATCACATTCTTCATATGCTTCTGCATTCAGTTCCCCGGAAACAAACGCTGCTTCTGTGCGAACCAAACGCCTTGCTTCAAAAATCCCCTGGTCAAATTTATTTGCAATAATTTTTACAGCTTCATTTTCAGGCCGCCCAGTAATCAGATCAATCAGTAGTTCTTCTTTAATTGCTTTTGTCAGTGTTTTGCTGTTCTTCCACAGGCGTTCAGAATAGTGTTTTCCACTCCAAGGTATAGAAATGACTTTATCAATCTGTTTCCCGTCTATATGAGCAAAACTGAAAGCATATGATGTATTGTGCTGTATCTCATAAATCTGTCTGTAATAAGAATCATTCGCCAGATCCACAAAAAAATCACCAGCAAGTATTTTTTCCTGCTGGTAAACATTGTTCATCACAATATCAAGCTGATTCTGTATCTGTCTTAATCGGTCAATTCTGAACTGATACGCTGGTGCATCCAGCTGTGCCAGTATTTCCTGATTTCTTCCATCCTGCTCTAACAGTCTTTTCAGTTCTTCCAATGAAGAGGAATCCTGTAACTGGCTAATCAGCCGCCTTGCTTCCGCTTCTGTCAGACCATGACTGTTCTGATACCTGTCAAATATCTTTCCCGCTTCATATATCAGCCATTTAGACGCTTTTCTATATAACGTGGCTATTTCATCCGCTGTCTGTTCAGCATCACGCATATGATGATATATGAGATAATTTGCCCTATCTATCCAGTATCGTTCATTATTCATTTACCTTTCCATCTTTCTTTTTAGGATCCTTTTTATCATCCTGACTGCTATCAGGTTCATCAGAATCAGATGTATCTGTATCATCCGGTGGTGTGTTTGCTGTCATAGAAAACATTTCCTGCTGCCGTTTCAAATCATCCTCTGCTTCTTTCTCCACAGTCTTCAGTTCTTCTTCTGGATCATCCACAAAAGGAATCTGGGCCAGTAACGTTTTCTTTCCAACCTTACCCCACAGATTAGATACAATCTGACTGATCTCTAACAGATTCTTCGGTAATGCCCTGGTAAATGTAGGAACAATACCGGCAACATCAAAACTGATTCCCTTATTTGCATAAAAATTAGCAAATATCCTCAGTCTCTTTCTCAGACCCTTTTTGTAATACCGGGTCTTAATCTTGGTTATATTTTCCATCCCCAGCAGCTTAAATTCCATAGCCACCCCGGAAACATTACCACCAAAACTCTCATCCGACATACAAGGGATATGTGAAAACTTATGGATATCCTGCTCAATAGCTTTCTTCAGAATCTCAACGCCGTTTTCATCAAAGGTTCTTGTCAGGTATTCTGCTTTTGTGCCGTCAGGCAGTTCCAGAATCTTCTTTTTCTTCAGTTCTTCCTGTGCTTCGTCGGCAGAATCACTGATCTTGTTCCCTTCTTCGTCATACTCATCACCATCTGATAACAGTGTTCCATATATAGCAAGGATAGCATCAATAAACTGTTCCTTGTCCGTCACACGGTCACTCATTAATGCGTTGTATGCATCAATTAATGGTATCTGAAGTTCAAAATCACCCAGTCCCATCTTGTTATTTAGATACTCAATGATGGGAACTTCACCTTTATAATGTGGTTCAGCCTGTTCATAGGTGGGCTGAATACCATCAATATTCTGAATATTCAGGATGTATTTGTAATGTTCCGTAACTACAGTAGCAATATACTTTATATCTGTCCGGTCAGAATCATCACGTTTTGCATAGTAATATACAGCAAACAGTTCATTCTGCTCAATCGTATCATCATACACAACAAAGGTATTCGCTGGTGACAAATTCTTTATCATCAGGTCTGTTTCATCTTTTTTGGTGTAGATGTATTCATAAGCCCTGCCAAAAATAGATAAGTCCAGACCGTTGTCACCGTCAGCTTCATCTGCTCCGGCGTATTCTAACTTATCCGTCAGGTCTGTGATATCTGTCTGTGCCTTATATGTAACCGGGTTACCGATAAAGTATGAACTGGCAGTATCAGAAATATCCTTTGCATGGTTGCATACCAATTTGTTCTCCCGGTTCTTATCGTTCAGAATCTTGTGTTTTCCCTCATAGTAATCTTCAAGAGTAATCAGGTGATCCACAAAACTCCTGTGTTTTAATATCAGGTGTCGGATAACCTGCTTATCAATACTCAATTCATTCCAGTTCTCAGCTGGTAATGTAAATACACGCATAACTATCAACCTTTCATAGTTTTCAGCTTTGCCAGCTGATTACTCAAAATCGTATAAACAAAGTACCTGACAGCATCCATTGCGTGATCGTGCTGTTTCACTGGTTTATCTTCTCCCCTGTCTGCTGCCTTTTCATCCCAGATGTATGATTGAAACTCAGCAATAGTATTTTCACAACTGTCACAGAAGAACAGTTTTTTAAGGTTCAGCAGTGTAGCAACCAACCTGATACCATCCAGTACATCATTTCTTGCTTTCAGTACTTTATATTTTCGTTTTCTCAGTTCCGCAATAAAAGAAGCAGCTGATGGATCCACAATCATTGCTCTGATCTTGGTATCACCCAGCCACTTTTTTAAATCTTCTGCATATTCTGCATCAGTTTTCTGTTTTGACTTGTCACGTCCTGAATAGTAATATTCCCGGACGCAGTACCAATTCCCATCAGTAGCCTTATTCCATAACAGGAATACAGTAGCGTTCTGGGTACCATAGTCACATGACACATATCTGCATGAAGGATTATTTATCAGTTTACCTTTTATTTCATCATATTTGACAATATGTTCATCTTCACTGAACATATCATAAATAATTCCCTCAGCAACAGCCCATAACCCAAGGATATACCGCTTATAGAACACCCCGGTGTACATGCTCCTGTATCTTGTCTTGATTTTCTCAGACAATGACAGGTTATCATCCATTGTAAAATGCAGATACAGGATGTTCTTTTCCTTGCACTTATTTATCCAGTTCTGTTTGAACCAATGGTACGGCCCGTCAGGGTTACAGTTGAACCACATCTTTGAACCATCAACAGAACAACGTCCAGTAGCCTGATTGACAAATGATTCTGGCATCAATGCCACTTCATCAAAGAACACACCAGCCAATGTAATACCCTGTACCAGATCCTGTGACCTTTCATCTTTACCGCCAAAGATGTAGTAAAAGTTTTCTACATCCCCACGACTGACTACCAGAAGGTTATCAGCTCTGTGATCTGTAACTGAATACCCTCTGCTTCGTAACATCAGCTTCAGCCAGAACAACACATTTCGTCTGAATGATCCGATAGTTTTACCACACATGCCGAAGTTCTGCCCGTCAAAATTGGACATTGACCACATGACAAATGATAAGCACATTGATATTGTCTTTCCTGATCTAATAGCACCATCTGCAATTATTCCATCTGCATCTTTTACAGGTGAGTTATCACACCACCAATTCAATACCTTGCGTTGTTTCTTTGAGAATGGCTGAAACTTAAATACCTGTTTCTTCATCATTCCAATCCTCAGCAGCAGAAGAATTTAATGCTTCCAGGAATCCATCATCCGCTGTTTCTTCAACATCATTCAGTTGGGCTTTTGCTTTCATTGACTGGATCCTTGTCTTCTGTTCTTCAGTAGCCAGTTCCCAGTTTGCATGAAGCATTTCGTCATACTGCTTTATCATGCGGCTTAATTCAGCCTGCGCCCTTGCCTGTGCCTTTAAGAAATTATTCTGCTTGTCCCATGCTTCCTGTACTTCCCAACGTTCCTCTGATACAGTCTCACCATCTTTCTCACCAATCTTGTTGATGGTTCTATCTTGGTGATCCTTAACATAAGCTATCCGCTGTGCTCTCACAATGGCAGCATATGCAATCTGTATCTGGTGCCACAACAGGTCCAGCGGATCTGCATGTTCAATTGCGTCAAAAATCTCTTTTGTCTCATCCGGCAAGTATTTTGAAAAGAATCCATACTTCTCAGCATTCTTATTACCCGGTGGACCCGTACCACCGTGACCTTCTGCGTTTTTATTACCCGGCTGACCGCCTTTTTTTCTTTTGGAACGTTCCGTATTTTTATGGAACGTTCCATTCAATTTATCATTCCAAGAATCTTTTGATTTCCACCCACGGATTGTTCCGGGTGAAATATTCAATTGACTTGCAATCTCAACTAAATCAATATTCCCATTATGTTCTTTGTAAATCTCAAATGCTCTATTTCTGTTGGGATCTCTTGCCCTTGCCAAGCCCCACCACCTCTCATTCGTTTCATTTTGTATATCGAAAAGTCCGGGAAGCTGTAAAGGAGTAAACAGCTATATTTCCCGGACAAAGTAAAAAGCACATCCCCATGACAAAAGGATATGCTTCATGTCTAATTGAACAGTCTACACAATATCAGCTTTCCTGACTCACATTCAAGTCAAATCAGACTGCTTTTATATCAACTCTGACTCAGATTATGTCATTTATTTTCTGATGTAACTAGTTTTGTAACCAATTGTAACCAGTTTGTAACTCATTTTACACTAATCAGTTACACTCTCAGCCCTTGATTTTACTGGGTTTCCGACATTTTTGTAACTAATGTAACTAATTTTTACTATATACTATTATATATATATATTATTTTTATTACTTCTTACTGATATACATTATAAAAAATAATATAATAAGAACATTGAAAAAATTAGTTACATTAGTTACATCCAGTAAAATCAAGGGATAAATGAGTTACAAAACCAGTTACAAACTAGTTACAAACGCCCAAACTAGTTACAAAAACATAAAAACAGAGGGTCAGCACTACACCAACCCTCAATGTTTGTTATACATCTGCATTTATTTCCTGCTCATACATCTGATAAAATTCGTTCAATGCCGCTCCATGAATATGAAATAAATATCTCACATTGTAATTCATATCATCAGATATCTGGTTCCAGCTTTTCAGTTCAACATATCTTTCATATAAAACAGAGATATGTACATCATCCGGTAACTCATTAATCTGTTCACAAATTCTTATCTTCAGTCCAACCAGATCATCAATTTTATTATTGATTTCATCCTCTTTTTCTGAAATCTTTGCAAACAGTTCTTCATAACGACTACTTCCAGATTTACTGGTCTGCACTTTTTCACCAGTACCAGGACTGCCAATAGTATACAGCATACCTTTTAAGTTTTCTTTCTGCCGTATCATTCTGTTTATGGCTGCATCTTTCTCCCTGATCTGGTTCAGATACTCTTTTGCGGTCATTCCACAACACCTCTTTCCTACTTAAAGATACGCCCTGATTTCTTATGTCTCAGTGTGACACGTCCGACAATCTCAAATCCTGCCAGATCAAGCAGCAGTCTGAACGACTGCATAACCTTATGGTTCAGCTTGTCAATTTCCTGCTCCTGTTTCTTGGCAGATCCCATTGCGACACCTGCTGTCGGATCCGAATAACCCTCACTGTTCTTATAACTCATTCTCATCATCCCCCAACTCATTAACTTCTCCAATATTATCTGCTTCAGCTACGATAAGGGCTGTTAAGAACACCCCCATTGTAAGTCCACTGATGAAACACAATGCCCCCAATAATAAAGTACCCCACATTATCTCCCCTTTCCGTGACCTCTGAGAAAATGATCCAGTAATCTGTCACGCCAATCTTCTCTATGTTTTTCACAGGAATCCTCATCATCTACTAAGATTCCCTTGCGATCACAAAAACCATCTTCGTTGTCAATACATGTCCGACATGTCTTATCAATCATATCTTTATCACTCCCTTACAAATATCTTTCTGACCGTGTTATCTATTCTGCTGGATATAATTTCAAGGTGAAGTCTTTTCTTGATCTGCTTACTGAATACAATCTTACCCATAGGCTGCATGTTATTATCTGCACAGAATACCTGATACCGTTTATATACGTCTGCTGTTGCTTCGTTCTCAATACTTTCAATGCCCTTATCTTCAATGAATGCTTTAATAGGGTTGTTCTCATTTTCGTATTCATCCAACTGCTGCTGAACCTTTTTCGATTTAGTGAAACCATTATTTTCAATGATTCTCTTCAGTCCCTCAATACCAATTTTAATCATGTATTCTACTGAACTTTGTTCATTCAGTTCATACTTGATATAAGGACGGAATTTAGGATCAATGGTAACCCCATCTTCCAGATACTTTGAGAATCTGGCATTAAACGGGATAATGACTAAACGTCTGAGAACTGCACCTGTTTTGTCTTTCATTCTTGGAATGTCATTGGCACTGAACAGCAACTTTGTGTATGGGTTAAATTCAAACGGATCCTGACCTTTTCTTTCAGCCTTGATTCTGTCGCCAGTAACAATTTTCTTAAATACTGCCACCTGAGAGCCTTGCAGGAAATCATCACCGATATCATCACCTAAATTTGCCAGCTTTCCGAATATCATAGATGTACTGAACCTGTCTCCCAGTTCTTTCAGATCCAATGCAGATGTGTTTGCTTCACCGAGAATTGTTCTTATGCAGCTTATGAATGTAGACTTTCCATTTGCTTTATCACCAGTAAGCATAAACGCCTGTCCTAATTCATTCTTTCTGTAAAAGCAATAACCAATAACTTCTTCCAGCAACATTCTGATAACCGGATCATTACAGGCAAGCCGGTTCAATGTATCATCTGCCAGTTCATTGTAAGCATCCGAGTTATAGTCCCACGGTATTTTGTTTGTGATAACTAAATCAGAGGTAAACGGTTGCATTTGATCTGTAACAATATCGTAAATACCATTCTGAAACGCTATATAACGGGCATCTGCTGCCGTTTTTTCTTCAGCTATTAATTCCAATAACTCTAACACTTCCCGACGTTGCGTCTTCTTCAGGTTCGGTATCTGCTGGATCATCACCTTCTCAATTTCCCGGTACCCTACCTGATAAATCCCATCTTCATATACATGAAGCTGACCATTGATTCTGGCTACATTACAGTTACTTTTTAACCAATCTGCAAAACGTTCAAATAAAAATGTAGTACCATTGAAAAACACAGGTTTCTGAAAGGCTTCATCCCTAAGGATCACTTCCAGTTCTTCATCAGAAAGTGATTCTTTCAGGACGTATTTATTCAGGATCCTGATAGCTTCCCTTGTTTCATCTACCGTAAAACCATTTGCTGTGAGTGTCAGAATGTAGTTGAACAGGGCCTGATTCCTACCATCTCCTGCATCCATATCAATAAAATCAGTGGCAGCCTTTACAGGAAGCATCCACTTCGGTAACTCCTGATATGTACCACCTTCTTCGATATCCCATTCAATGAAACGTTCTTCACCATTGATTTTGATAACCTCATATGATGTTCTGGTTCCACATTTGATGTCTGCTGTCAGCCCAATAGCAAGCGGCACATGTGTGTGGTTCCTTGTTACCTGATGATTTTTGAACAGGAAGTGCTTTCCTCTGGTAGTCTGGTATACTCTGCAATCAAGCTGATAGTCTTCAACAATATCCATCATGATTTCTGACTGTTCATAATCATCAATGTCTATCAGGATAGTGTCATTTTCCAGAACGCCCCCGAAACCGGGAAGATCTTTCACCTGCTCATAAGTCTTGAACCTGGTCTTATTCTTAAATTTTTCAACTGCTGCTTTTCCTTTGGTTTCAATATATCCTTTATAGAGCATCCCTCAACCACCTACTTGTCCCATTCTTTGATACATTGCGTATGTATAAAAATCTCAGTCCCACGCTTTGCTTTTACATATTCAATATCAGGATCCTTTTCATATATCTGTTTACTGCATACCGGACATATACATGTCCAGTTGTAATCTCTTTTCTTTAATGCTTTGTATCTATTCCACATTTGCACTTTTGTCATTTGAACATTTGCCATCATCCCCACCTTTCCGGTACTATGCTGCAATACCAAACTGTTTCAATCTTCTTTTTGCTAAGTCTATATACCACTGTTTGTCCAGGTTCTGCGGTACCTTTACCCCATTTACATCATCATTGTATATAAAGCAATGATCTGGTGTATCTGCGAACTTTTCAGGTTTACCACGGGAACCGCCGCACTTTAATATCCTACCATCCTGCAACTCATTTGAAGCAAATACCCGATAAGACTTATATGTATACCGCTGAGTCTTAGGATAATCGTAATATGTATGTTTTACCCTGACACCCTCAACACGCTGGACAGGTATACAGTGTTCATGTTCTACATGTGAATATTTATCTGACAGTTTCACTAGCTTCTGAAACTCTTTCAGATCATCACACTGATTTATTGTCTGTTCCACTGGTATCTTTTTGACCATATAATCAACAAGGGCTTTATTCAGAATTGGAAGATCATAATCAACCGCTGAAAGACCTTTCAGATACTTACCGATTCTTTCCACATCACCATCAGCTGAAATCCATAAGTAATTGTTTACATCCTTCTGATAGATTTCAGAGATATTATCAAGTTCCAACAGGATAGAACATTTATCTGTACTGCAACGCTGTTCCCACTCCCAGCAGATATCATCAACCATTTCAAACGCTTCATCAGTGTCAGGAATCCAGATAATAAGACCATCCGTATTTGACTGGATCAATTCAAACCCAGGTATTACTTCCAGATGTTCAATCAGATCCAGCAACATAAGCTGACCATTGATACACATGCAGTTGTTATTTCGTGGATCATATGCAGGGTTCGTTTTATCTTTCATGGCACCTGACAGCGCATTAAGCATTTTCTTATATGGTAACTGGGCCTTTTTCCATTGTTTAGCCAGTGGTTTATTACCTGCTTTTGCCGCCTGAACTTGCGCTTTCTTCATTTTCTTTCTGGTCACGTATACCTTCGGATAGTTGTCATTACCTGCTGCCCTGGTGACAAGTCCCCATGCGATCAGCATTGAAGGATAGTAGTTGTTCACATCAACGTGTAATATCTGCCCTGTTTTATGAATTGGTTTTTCAGTTGCACCATGCAAACCACCGAAGCCAAATGTATGAGGAATCCCAGCAACTACCGTTTCCAATGAACGGTTATAAAAATATTTCTGCCACCGAAAAGAATCTGTCCAGTCGCACTTTTCCATCTCTGACTTCCATTTCTTTTTCAGCTTTATACTATTGGCTTTCTCATAGTTTTCTTTGGCTTTTGTATAATTTATCTTCATTTCTTCAGTACAGTCTTTTACCGCTGTACTGAACCAATCCTGAACATATTTGTATTTGTTCAGTCTCAGACACGGAAGAAAGAAATAATCAAATTCATCATTGAAGTCCTGTTTTGTACACCCAAGAACCTTTGCTGTGATTCTGGCTTCACTGCTGCCGATATCGGATAAACTCACATATTCCGGGAACGCCTGCACAATTCCATGCATGGCATTAAATACATCTACATTTTCCAGGAATACTTTTATAGTCTCTTCAACATCATGCCGACAGTAAAAAACTGTCTGTTCTATTTCTTTCTCAGTCAGTTTTCTTTTGATATCAAAGGGTACTTCTGTTTCCTTGATGTTACTACCCATGAAACCTTCCATGGTCTTCAGGCCAACGGGTGGGTTAGGCATAACATCATAATTTATCATTGGAAGTTTATTAAATACTCTTGAATACTGCCAGCCTTCTTTTCCCTGAATGATGATCCAGTCATTGATCTTCTTTGGATCCAATCCCAACAGAATCCCTTTCATGATGTATTGGTCATAATGACGGTTGTTAAATCCAACCCATATATTACTCATATTTCGCTCATATAAGGTTCTTAACTTATCCTTGTCATTGATTATCACGTGTTCTTTTTGATTCGTCACATCAATGAAAACTGCAAGCCAGTCACGTTCAAAAACCTCAAAATCGTAAAATATCATCCTGTCACCTTTTCAAATGCAGGGTGGAATAACATATTGCTATCCCACCCATAACTTAATTAGCAGTCAAACACCTCATTGATAGTGATAGGGTTGAAGTCTTTTGCGGCCCAATCAACCTCAGCTTCAACCTTTCCCTGCACTTCCTGAAAAATGTCAAGAACACAATCAGCAAAGTCAGAATAATTGTAAAATTCCGGTACGGTTTCTGTTTCCAGCTTGTCAAGCCATGTGCAAACGGACTTGATAGCCTTACCATCATTCCATTTTTCAGAAGTCTTGTTTCCAGAGATTACACGATTGAAAAACAGCAGTCTGCCTTTATGCGGACCTTCTTTGATCTTGCACTGTACCGCAAACATCAGCTTGTCTTTCGCTTTTGTCGGCTTAATTTCCATTTTATCGAAGCCAACAATATAAGTACCATCCGGGACATCCTCAAATGAAGAAAGATCTGCATTCTTTACTTCTTCCTGTAATGCGTCAAGATCAACTTTCTTGTCAAATGCACTGAAATCTACTGCCATAATAATTCACCTATTTAACCTTTCATTTATATAAATTCATTTGTTATCTGATTACTGTCTGGTTCTGCGTCTTCTCTGCCCTCTGACCGGTGGTTCCGGTGCATTCATTGCACCTTCAGTTTCTGGTGTTTCCGGTTTATCAGATTCAGGCTCAGTTGCTTCTGGTTCTTCCTGAACTGGTTCAGACTGTTCAACTGTCTGTTCAGCGGTCTTTCTTTCCTTGCGTGTTCTTCTTGGTGGTTTCTGTAACTCAGGGGCAGGTACACTTGCAGCCGCTTCTGCCGCAACATCAAAATCAACTTCTTCAGAATCACCTGCTGCTTCCTGAATTGCTTCATCTACTTTTTCCTGATACTCCACAAGTTTCTCATGGTTTTCAGCTTCTACCTCAGCCCTGCTCTTGCGTGTTCTTGTAGTCTTTTCAGCTTTTTCAACTGGTTCTGCTTTCTGTTCTGCTTTCTGTTCTGCTTTTCTGGTTCTGGAACGTCTGCCGGAAGCATCCGGTTTTTCAATATCACCTGCTACTTTCTGGTCCTCTTTGTCCATTTCTTCATCTGACTTATATGTACCCAGTTCATAATAATTTTTAATCTTGTCGTACACATAGTTCAGATCATTATCAATGGCGTAATTCTGGAACATTCCAAGAGGTGACTTAACTGTATCTTTTCCGCTGTTCTGAGTGTAAAAATAATATTTAGCTTCATATACACCAGTTCTCAGAACGATTGTAAACAGTCCTTCAATAGTGATTTTCTCTCTTAACAGTTTTCCGATCAGCTTAACTGTAGTCAGTCCATTGTCCAGAGTTTCCAGATGGGTCATATAAGCAACTACCACATCATCCGGTAAATCTTTGCACACATCAATGATCTCAAAGTAATTTGCACCGAAATCATTGTACTTGTCCCATCCAGTTTCCTTGATTCTGTTCATGTAAGGGATGGCAAGGATATACTGGAAATCATCAACCACGATCAGCTTTTTACCAGCTTTGACCTGTTCCTTCATGTACTTGATAATTTCTCTTGCATCTGTCACATTATCAAGTGTTTCAAAATGATTCTTGAATGGTAATGGTTTACCTACTGGATTTACTACTGCTGTAATAGCCGGATCACAATTTCTCATGCTGGTACTTTTACCAGTACCAGACTCACCCATGATTAATACTTTCTGTGCCATAATTCTTATACCTCTCTTTCTTATTCTTCATCCTCTGGATTGTTATTACCCTCAATGACCTTACTGGTCCACATATCAGCCCAGTGAAGGATCATATAAAGCTGTGTTTCATGCCCCTTGACACCATAGTTTGCAGTTTCATACAGTCCATCATGGTATCTGATGGCAAATTCTTCATCCTCTGTCAGATCAATGAACAGGGTTGCAAGTTTAATTGATCTGGTTGCATGATCCAGCGGTAACAGTGACGGATTACGTTTCCATGGTTTAGCATCTGACTGTTTACCGGATTTCAGGATGTTAGGAATGTACATCTGTTTTCCATAATCGCCACATTTACCAAAATCATGCAATAAGGCGGCAATCACTACACTATCCTTGATTTTGTTGTAGCCTGCACCACCCAGCAGGGAGACGCCGATTTTTTCAGCAGTAAACATTACATTGACTGAATGTGCCGCCAGTCCACCTTTTTCATGTGAATGGTTTCCACCAGACGCAGGGGCTTCAAAAAATCCGCATTCTCTCATGTACTCAATCAGGTCAAGGACTCCATCACGCCCGGTCTTAATCAGTTCTTCCCTGATAATATCTGGGTAATTGTATTCAACCGCAGTTGCTTTCTCATTCGCCCCTTCTGCAACCTCATTTTCTAATGTACCTGTTGCAACCTGCTCTGCTGTCATTTCCTCAACTTTCTTTTTTGCCATGTTTATTTATCCTCTCTTTCTTAATTTTTCTTTCCACTGATCCTGAAATTCAATGTTATCCAGGTACCAGGAATTTCCCTTTGCAGTATCTGCTACAAATTCCTTGAAATTATCAAAATCTTTTGGGTACAGTAAAATCCCACGTCCACCAGCTTTTCTGATGTTCTCAAGATGATAAAGCTGCAACTCTGATGGTTCCCCTCTCGGTGCTTTTATTTCAAGTCCAAGGAATCTACCACGCATACACACCAGTAAATCGGGAATCCCACTTTTGGTATAAGCCGCACCACCCCAGTATTTCAGGAACCAGAATCCTTTTCCCTTCAGGAAGGTTTTCACCTTATTTTCAAAGTTCTTTTCTGCTGCCGTATTACTCACCTCTTTTCTCAGATTTATATGTATATCCGTTCGCATAAGCAAACAGTGTCAACCATGCAAAGTTGATACAGCAAATGATCCCAGGAATCCAGGAATAGGAATCTAACAGACTACCAAAATATAAAAATGAGATACCATTGATAAGTGTAATCAGCTTTAAAACTCTATTTTTCAAACAACTCATCTGTCAGTTCCTTCCCCTTTCTCAATGCTGCAAAATTCTTTTCCTCAAAACTGCCTTTCACCAACAGGTAATAATAAAAGCAACTTTTATCCTGTCCTATACGGTGAATACGTTTCTTTGACTGTTCCCATAAATCACAGGATCCTTTGCCAAGTGGCAGGGTGTAGTAAATGATCTTATTTGCTTTCTGAAAATTTCCACCCATTGCACCAGCCTGATACTGAATGAATGTCACGCTGTTCTCTACACACTCATAGGCATACATTGAACGCCCTGAACCATTCACAAAACTTACTTCCCGGTCAAGTGCTTCACATATTTTCCTTAGCCTTGTAAGTTCCTCATTAAAATTGTAGAAAACAATCACCCTGTCTTCTGTTGATTCCAGTAAGTCCCTGAATGCATCCATTTTCTCCTGATGGTACATTCCGCATAACTGCCTTGCATACAGAATCTTAGTAAGACTGTTATCACCTACCAGTTCCGTACCATCATCTAAAACCAGATAACCATTTTTCATGAAATGCCTGTACTCTTTGGTAGGTTTCACATAAATCTTCTGTTCAATCTGTTCAGGCAGTTCAATGACTTCCTGCGTTTTCATAAATACTGCCCCATGTTGTGACAGTTTCTTTTTCAGATGATCTACGTGTTTATACCCAGTAACAACTTCCCGTTTGAATTGCCCCTGTTCTACCCATTCTGTATCTACATAGGAAGCCCAGAATGCTTTTTTCTTTATGTCCCATCCCAGCAGCTTGCATTGTGACCACAGCTTTTCATATTTACCGGATGTTGGTGTACCTGACAACAGAACAACGCTTTCTGGTTGTAATCTCAGAATGAATTTTGCTCGCCGTGTAGTCTCATTTTGTATCAGTGAAGATTCATCCAACATCAAAGTAAAATCCTTTATATGAGTGATATATGGACGCCTGTACACCAAATCATAGTTGATAACACCGACAATCTGTTTTTTACAGTCATAGATGGTACTGGTGTCAATCAATTCCCGGAACCGTACCACCTGTGTTTTCTTTGTCAGGTTGAACACTTCATAATCTGGATAGTACTTTTCAAAGTGATCCACCCAGTCATCAATCTTTGATTTCTGGCAGACCACCAGATTTACGTCATTATTCAGCAAGTACATTTTCTCTGCACCGACAAAAGTTTTACCAAGGCCCATGTCCAAGTAATATGCGCATCTGTTGAATGATTCTGTCTGGTCAAGGGCTTTTTGCTGGTGTGGCATAAATTGTAAAGAAGTCATGATAAAAATTTTAAAATCGCAGCTAATCCTTGATGTACATTACCAACCTGTTCAATCAGGTTTTCTTTCAGATCATCACCTTTTTCTTCACATACATCCGGCTGACAGGTAATGTTTAATTCAGCTGCAATTTCATCAACCACCTTGTCAAACATGGCATCAAATACCGCATCTGAAAGGTCATGATTTCTAATGATTTCAAGACGGATAATATTTTTCACAGCTTCGGTAATATCATCCTGTGAAATATTTCCACCTGTAAGTGCATAAGACTTATTAATAGCGTCCTGAATACCCTTATCAATTCCTTTTTTCTTAATAAGTTCCATAATCTTTTCCATTACTTTTATCCTCACTTTCTTTCTGTAAGCTCAATCTGTAACTTTGCAACTTCAACAGCAGCTCTATACACAAGTGCATACTTGTTATTTCCGTGGGTCTGCGTTACCTTTTCCAGAAACTTATCAATCTTCCCAAGAAAACAACCACATTTTACGGTGATCTCATTGTCTTTATCTCTAAAGAATGTAGTAAAATCGTTTCTGCTGCCAACAGAACCCATTACCAGAACATGACTAGCCAAAAAGACCTCGGCATCATCACAAACCTTGGCATCACCACAAACCTTGGCATCACCACAAACCTTGGCATTGCCCCAAACCTTGGCATTGCCCCAAACCTCGGCATCACCACAAACCTTGGCATTGCCCCAAACCTCGGCATTGCCCCAAACCTCGGCATCACCACAAACCTTGGCATCACCACAAACCTTGGCATCACCACAAACCTTGGCATTGCCCCAAACCTTGGCATCATCACAAACCTTGGCATCACCACAAACCTTGGCATCACCACAAACCTTGGCATTGCCCCAAACCTTGGCATTGCCCCAAACCT
>ERZ1106963.731-NODE-731-length-45190-cov-14.506857_pt1 | contig 45190 bp, 40 predicted proteins | sample MGYA00403681_ERZ1106963 | MGnify/ENA primary metagenome ERZ1106963 (study PRJEB35170, sample SAMEA104062407) | human gut metagenome | biome: human gut; feature: human-associated habitat; material: faeces | place: Denmark | collected 2012-05-03 ...
CCGGCTCCCGGCGGGGCAGTCATTCCCGGGCCTCTAAATATGCGTCATAGGTGTTCAGGCGAATGATGGTGGAGATCTCCAGCACCTCCTCTGATGTGGGGGGGCCGGTGAGCCCATTCAGATAGGCGGTGATCTTCTGCATCTCCCTGGGTGGGATGGCGGTAAAGGCGATCTCATTTTCCAGCTCCACCAGCACTTCGCCCAGCTGGCCCCATGTGGGCTGCTGCGCGTGCTGAGCCGTCTCGTCAAAGCGGGCGATGGCGTCGATGGTCATGTAGTCATAAGTTCCCCGCTTCAGATGGGTAGCCAGCCGGTCTGCCGCCCCCAGACAGTCCCACCCGTTTTGAGCGGCGATGTCCTCCAGGCGGGTGTCGGCCCTCTGATACCACTGAAAGAGGGAGAGAAAGAGGAGAAGGAGCAGGAGAAAGACCGCCGCCGTCACCGCAGCCGCCGCCGAAATAGCCGTGGCAGCAATGAGCAGCACCTGGCGGTGCTCGCCGACCGTCTGCTTGGCTTTATCCCAGGTGCAGCCTGCCGCCTTGCAGGTGCATTTTTTCACAAAGCCCGCTGCCGCGCAGCTCACAGACTTCACAAGGCCCGCAGCAAAGCCCAGAATGGCCTTCCCTGTTTCGCACATGGCGTCCAGCACGCGGCTGCCCGCCTCACGCATGGTTTCCATAACCTGTTCCATGTTCTGTACACCTCCTGTAATCGCCTTGGTTTTTATGCCTTATATTATAAGGTGAGTGTCTGCCGCCGTCAACTAATTTTTGGTAACAAATTCCCCCGGTTTCACCCATGCAGGCGGCATATTTCTCCCCGCCGGGGCATAAGCTTGTCTATCTCGATTGGAAAGGAAGGGCTATCCTTGAAAAAATTTCTGCGCCGCTGCGGGGCGCTTTTGCTGGCCGTATGCACTCTATGGACCGTGGCTGCCACGGTGGAAAGCCGCTCCGTCCAGGCCGCGGCGGCAGCCATGCGCGAATCCTTTCACCTGCCGGGCCTGCTGCTGCGGCTGGAGCTGGGAGATCTGACGGGGGGAAAAAATATGAGCCTGTCCACCCTGCTATGCCTGCGCCAATCGCCTCTGCTGTGGGCGGCCTACGGTGCCCTGCCGGAGAAGGAGACTCCGGCCTCCGTCGACACCCAAAACAATACCCAGCAGGCCCCGGTGGAAACACCCACTGACGAGCCCGCCGGGCAAAGCGACCGGACAGATGGGCTGAGCTTTGCCGACAACGGCGCGCCCAGCCAGACGGTGATCCCCAGCTCCCCCAAGAGCTACACCGTCGCCGGTGATGTGTACATCAAAAACAGCTCCCAGCGCGCCATCGACCCCGCGCTGCTGGACGGGACATTTCCCGCCAAGCTCAGCGGAGGCTCCGAGCCGCAGGTGCTGATCCTCCACACCCACGGCAGCGAGGCCTACACCATGCCCGCCGGCCAGGAATATGCCGCCAGCGGCTCCTACCGCACCGCAGACACGGAGAAGAACATGATCCGCATCGGGGACGAGGTGGCCGCCGTCCTCTCTCAGTACGGAATCTCCGTTCTCCATGACAGGCAGATCCACGATACGGACTACAACAGCGCCTATGACAAGAGCTATGACAGCGCCGCCGCCTATCTGGAAAAATATCCCTCCCTGGCCTTCGTGCTGGACATCCACAGGGACGCCATCTCCGACGCAGACGGCAAGCAGTACAAGGTGGTCAGCCAGGAGGATCCCCGGGCCGCCCAGATCAGCATCGTGCTGGGCAGCAATTACGACGCATGGATGGATAATCTCCGCCTTGCCGCGGCGGTACAGGGGCACCTGCTGGCAGAGCACCCCACTCTGATGCGGCCCATCATCATACGCTCCTGCGGATACAATCAGTCCCTGAGCACGGGGTCGCTGCTGGTGGAGGTAGGCGCCGCCGGAAACTCCCTGGACGAGGCGATCTATGCCGCGCGCCTGTTTGCAGCCGGGTTCGCCGAGACCATCGGCGGGGAAGAAAAGTAAAAGATCCGCCCTAAGGGGCGGATCTTTTTACGGCAGCGGGTCGAAAAAGTCTTTTCGCCCCGCTGCCTAAGTTTTTGAAACTTTGAAAAAGTTTCAAAAACTACTGATTTCAATGGCAAGGGACACCCTTCTTGGGTTTCCCTCACACACCCTTCCTTACCGTTATCGCAAATATACCACTTTTTCGACAGTCTGAGGATCCGTCCTAAGGGGCGGATCCTTTTACGTGTGACATCAGTAGCCGATTTTTCTGTCCACCTGGCGCTTGAGACGGCGTCCGGCGGCGTAATTGCGCAGATCCTCGCAAAACAGCTCCACATCCAGGTCCCGGGTAATGCCCAGGGACATGTTTCCGCTGATGTGGGGCGTCAGCAGCAGGTTTTTGGTGGTCCATAGGGGGTGATCCTCCGGCAGAGGCTCCGGCACACAGACATCCAGCGCCGCCCCGGCCAGATGGCCGCCGTTCAGCGCCTCCATCAGCGCCTCCTGATCGATGGCACCGCCCCGGCCCACATTCACCACATAGGCATCCTCCGGCAGCAGGGCAATGCGCTCCCGGGAGAGGATATGCTCCGTGTCCCGGGTACCCGGCAGTGCCATGACGAGAATTTCCGTCTCGGGCAGAACACTGTCCAGCTCCTTCAGGGTGTACATCTCGTCATAGGCGGGGTCGCCGGCCTTTTTCGTGCGGCGCACGCCCCGCACCACCTTGGCCCCCAAAGCCTTGGCCCGGCGGGCAAAATTGGTACCGATGTCGCCGGTGCCCAGGACGGTGATGCTGCTGCCGCAGATAGACCGTATGCTCAGTCCCTTTTCCCAACGATGGCTGCGCACGATCTCTTCAAACTTCGGCATCTGACGCAGCATCATCAGCGTCACCATGAGGATATGCTCGGAAATGGTGATGCCGTAGGCTCCGGAGGAGTTGCTCAGGAGCACGTTGGGATTGGGATAGAGATCGTCGTCCGTGTAGGCATCCACCCCGGCGAAGCTGCTGCAGAGCCACTTGAGGTTTTGGGCCGCCTTCAGCTCCCGGGGTGGGCAGAGGCCGTAAATGACCTCATAGTCCGCCGCCTTATCCGCCGGCAAATGGCCCTGGGTAAAATAATCCACCGCGAAGCCGCATTCGGCGGCTGTTTTATCAATGGCTGCCCGGTGCTCCGGAGAAAAAAAGGATTCTACCGCCGCAATTTTTCTCATTTTATATACGCCTCCCATATTTTTTCTGCGCAGCGCATTCCGTCCGCTGCCGCCGAGAGAATGCCGCCGGCATAGCCGGCTCCCTCGCCGCAGGGGAACACGCCCCGTATATTACTCTCGCAATTTTCATCCCGCAGGATACGCACCGGCGCCGAGGAACGGCTCTCCACCGCCGTCAGCAATGCGTCGCCGTCGGCAAAGCCCGGGAGCTTTTTCTCCAGCACCGGCAGCGCCTGCTCCAGAGCGCTGCAAATAAACTCCGGCAGGCACCCGTGCAGGTCCCCGTAGCGCACGCCGGGCCGGTAGCTGGGCTTTACGCTGCCGCAGCCGGTGCTGGGCCGGTGCAGCAGAAAATCCTCCACCCGTTGGCACGGCGCCGTATAGCCGCCGCCCAGGCGGTAGGCCGCCTCCTCCAGCCGACGCTGGAAGGCAATACCCGCCAGGGGGTGACCGCTGCCGAAATCCTCCGGCGTTACGCTCACCAGCAGGCCACCGTTGATGTTCTCGCCGCTTCTGGCGTACTCGCTCATGCCGTTGGTCACGGTGCGCCGGGGCTCCGAAGCCGCCGCCACCACTTGGCCCCCGGGGCAGACGCAGAAGGAAAACACGCCCCTGCCATCCGGCAGATGGCAGGAGAGCTTATAGCTGCTCACCGGCAGGGCCGGGTGCCCGGCGTATTCCTTATACTGCACGGCATCCATCCTGCTCTGCAGATGCTCGATGCGCACCCCCACGGCAAAAGGCTTGGCCACCATGGAAAGGCCCTGATCATACAGCTGCTCCACCGTGTCCCGGGCGCTGTGGCCCAGGGCCAGCACCAGCTGCCGGGCCGGGAGGGTATAGGCCCCCGCCGGGCCGGAAACGGCAATGGCCCGCAGCCCCCCGTCCTCCGTCTCCAGCTTCTCCAGCCGGTGGCCGAAGCGGATGTCCGCCCCCAGGGAGAGGAGCCTTTTCCGCAGCTCTATCAGAGTGATATGGAGCTGATCCGTGCCCACATGGGGCTTTGCATCGGTGAGGATACTCTCCGGCGCGCCGCAGGAGACCAGATGCTCCAGAATGAATCGGTGGCGGGGATCCTTGGTGCCGGTATTCAGCTTGCCGTCAGAAAAAGCGCCGGCACCGCCCTCACCGAACTGCACATTGGACTCCGGCAGCAGCGCGCCGCCGGACCAGAACGCCTCCACATCCTTCTGCCGCTGCTCCACAGGCTGCCCCCGCTCCAAAAGAATGGGTCTCAGCCCGGCATTCGCCAGGATCAGCGCCGCAAACAGACCTGCCGGACCGGCACCTACTACCACAGGGGGCAGCTGCGGGGCCGTTGTCACCGGGTCGGGGAGCGCATACGCCACCGGCGCATAGCGCGTCACGTTTTTATCCCGGCAGCGGCGCAGCACGGCCTTTTCCCCGCGCACAGACACCGCCAGCGTATAAACCAGGTGCAGCGGCTGTCTTGCGTCCACGGCCCGGCGCAGGACGGACAGAGAGAGAATATCCCCGGCGGGAACGCGCAGCAGCTGCGCCGCTTTGGTCAAAAGCTGCTCCTCTAACTGCTCCGGCTTCAGCTTCACCTGCTCCAGCTTCAGCAAATCGCTCCCTCCTTTACAAAAAAATCATAAAATTTAAAGCTTGGATTAAGATAAATGCATAGTATAGTAATTGAAATCGATAGTACACAGTATACAACATTTTTTCGCCGGCCACAAGCACCCCCCCAGGAAAAATGACGCAAAGATAGAAGACAGGAGGCAATCATTATGAGCGAAAACAACGAATTCAGACCGGATGAGCAGAGCTACAGCGATCCCAACAATCTGTACCACTATAATTACCGCACCCAGGAGGACCAGGGCTGGACGGAGACACCCGTCCTCTCGAAGAAGCCCTCCTTCTGGCAGAAGACCGGCGTGAAGGTAACGGCCCTGCTTTTGAGCTGTGCGGTAATCGGCGGCGCGGCGGGCTACGGCGGCGCGGCCCTTTCCAAGAGTGGCAAGACTACCATCCAGCAGAGCGGCCGCACGGCGACCCAGGTCACGGTGAAAAAGGTCACAGACCACACGCTGATGTCCTCCGCCGAGGTATATGCCTCCGTGGTCAACAGCGTGGTGAGCATCAACTGCTCCGCCGTGTCCACCAACATTTTCGGCCAGAGGGTGGAATCGGCCTCTTCCGGCAGCGGCTTTGTCATCACCCAGGACGGCTACATCGTCACAAACCACCATGTCATCAGCGGCGCATCCTCCGTGACCGTGACCATGTATGACGGCACGGAATATCCCGCCACCGTGGTGGGCAGTGACAGCGACTACGATGTGGCGGTGCTGAAGGTCAACGCCACAGGCCTGCAGCCTGTGACCCTGGGCAGCAGCAAGGATGTGAATGTAGGCGACACGGTGCTGGCCATCGGCAATCCCCTGGGCGAGCTGACCTTCTCCATGAGCTCGGGCATCGTGTCCTGCTGTGACCGGGCCATCAACGTGGACGGTACCCCCTTTAACATGATTCAGGTGGATGCCTCCATCAACCCCGGCAACTCCGGCGGCCCGCTGTTGAACCTGTACGGTGAGGTGGTGGGCATTGTGTCCGCCAAGTACTCCAGCTATTCTGACACCTCTGTGGAGGGCCTGGGTTTCGCCATCCCCATCGGGGATGTGCAGGCCATCATCACGGACATCATGGAAAACGGCCAGAGCTCCAGCAAGCCCTCTCTGGGCATCACCGCCGGCAGCATGACCAAGCAGATGGCTGCCCAGTATCAGATCGACATGGAGCAGGGCGTGTTTGTCTACTCCGTGAATAAGGGCGAGGCCGGCGATAAGGCCGGGCTGCAGATGGGCGACGTCATCACCAAGATCGACAGCACCGACATCACCTCCATGGAGGATCTCACCGCTGCCAAGAAGGGCCACAAGGCCGGGGACACCGTGACCGTGACCTATTTCCGGGACGGCCAGACTCTGACCACGCAGCTGACCTTTGACACGGCCGCGGAGGAGACAAAGCAGGAGGATCAGTCCACCCAGGGCTGGCAGAACGGGCAGAATGGGCAGAACGGACAGAACGGGCAGAGTGGCTCCAACTACGACTCCCTGTACGACTACTTCTTCGGCAGAAAGTAAAGCCCATAGCAGAATAAATAAAGGCCCCGCAGCCATAGCCGTAAACGGCAGTGGCTGCGGGGCAATTTTTGTAGGTTACTTGGCGGGCTTGACAATGAGGTTCACCAGCTTGTTCTTGACCAGAATGGTCTTCACAACACTCATGCCCTCGGTGGACTTTTTCACCTTGTCCAGCTCCATGGCGGCGGCGACTACAGTCTGCTCGTCGGAATCGGTGGGAACGGTAACGGCACCCTTGAGCTTGCCATTCACCTGCACGGCTATCTCGGCGACGGCATCGATGGTCTTGCTCTCGTCGTACTCCGGCCAGGGCATCTGCATGCACATCTTGCCGTACTTGGCGGCGTAGCCCATGAGCTCCCACATCTCCTCCACCATATGGGGAGCGAAGGGGCTCAGCAGCTTCAGCAGCACCTCCAGATCGCCCTTGGACAGGCCCTTGGCATAGAAGTCGTTGACCATGGCCATGAGGGCGGCGATGGCGGTGTTCATCTTCAGATTATCGATGTCGCCGGTGACCTTCTTGATGGTCTTGTGGACAATGGCCATATTCTGCTGGGAAATTTCAGAATCGTCCGTGACCTTATCCATCAGGTTCCAGCAGCGATCCAGGAAGCGCTTGCTGCCCTTGACGGCCTCGTCGGACCAGGAAGCGGTCTTTTCAAAGTCGCCGATGAACATGATATAAAGGCGCATGGTGTCCGCGCCGTAGGCCTTGATGACATCATCGGGATTCACCACATTGCCCAGGGACTTGCTCATCTTCACCGCCGGGCGCTCCGCCTGAGCGCCGTACTTCTCGCGCAGGGCCTGCTTCTCCTCCTCGGTCTTGGCGTTACCCACATAGTGGGGGTTCTTACCCAGGATCATGCCGTGGCTGGTGCGCTTGGCATAAGGCTCCTTGGTGTGAACCACGCCGATGTCATAGAGGAACTTATGCCAGAAGCGGGAGTAGAGCAAATGCAGCGTGGTGTGCTCCATGCCGCCGTTGTACCAGTCCACGGGGCCCCAGTACTCCTCGGCCTCCTTGCCCACCAGCTCACTGTCATTGTGGGGATCCATATAGCGCAGGAAGTACCAGCTGGAGCCGGCCCACTGGGGCATGGTGTCGGTCTCGCGCTTAGCGGGGCCGCCGCAGCAGGGGCAGGTGGTGTTGACCCAGTCGGTCATCTTGCTCAGGGGGCTTTCGCCGTCGTCGGTGGGCTCGTAGCTCTCCACCTGAGGCAGCACCAGGGGCAGCTCGCTCTCGGGAATGGCCACCCAGCCGCACTTTTCGCAGTTGACCAGGGGGATGGGCTCGCCCCAGTAGCGCTGGCGGGAGAACACCCAGTCACGGAGCTTGAAATTCACCTTTTCCTTGCCCCAGCCCTGCTCCACGGCGTACTTCTTCATGGCGGGGATGGCCTCCTTCACGGTCATGCCGTTGAGGAAGCCGGAGTTGACCATGATGGCCTTATCGTCCTTGGCGACAAAGGCTTCCTTGGTCACATCGCCGCCTTTGACCACCTCCACGATGGGCAGGCCGAACTTCTTGGCGAAGTCCCAGTCGCGCTGGTCGTGACCGGGCACGCCCATGACGATGCCGGTACCGTAGCCCATGAGGACGTAGTCGGAGACAAACATGGGCAGCACGCCGCCGGTGACGGGATTGATGACCTCCACACCCTCCAGGCGTACACCGGTCTTGTCCTTGTTCAGCTCCCCGCGCTCAAAGTCAGACTTGCGGGCGGCGGCGGCCTGATACTCCTCCACATCGGCCCAGTTGGCGATGCGGTCCTTCCACTTCTTCAGCAGGGGATGCTCCGGAGAGATAACCATATAGGTGGTACCGAAGAGCGTATCGGCACGGGTGGTGTACACGGTGACATCATCACCCATATTGGTCTTGAAGGTGACCTCGGTACCGGTGGAGCGGCCGATCCAGTTTCTCTGCTGGGTCTTGACCCGCTCGATGAAGTCCACGCCGTCCAGATCGTCAATGAGGCGGTCGGCGTACTTGGTGATGCGGAGCATCCACTGGCTCTTTTCCTTACGCACCACCTCGCTGCCGCAGCGCTCGCAGACGCCCTCCACCACTTCCTCGTTGGCCAGGACGCACTTGCAGCTGGTGCACCAGTTCACGGGCATGGTAGTCTTGTAGGCCAGATCGTGCTTGAACAGCTGGAGGAAGATCCACTGGGTCCACTTGTAGTACTGGGGATCGGTGGTATCCACGCAGCGGTCCCAGTCAAAGCCGTAGCCCAGCATCTTTAGCTGGCGGGTGAAGTTTTTGATGTTCTCCTGTGTGACCACGGCGGGGTGCACATGATTCTTGATGGCGAAGTTCTCCGTGGGCAGACCGAAGGCGTCAAATCCGATGGGGAACAGGACGTTGTAGCCCTCCATACGTTTTTTGCGGGTGACCACGTCGATGGCCGTAAAGGGGCGGGGATGGCCCACATGGAGGCCCGCCGCCGAGGGATAGGGGAACTCGATGAGTCCGTAAAACTTTTTACGGGTCTTGTCGCCGGTGACGGCGCGATAGGGCTTGGTTTTTTCCCAATTGTCCTGCCATTTCTTTTCAATGGCCGCAAAATCGTACTGCATACTGTTTCTCCTTTTTATCTGAAAAAATTTTTTACCTGATACAAAAACGCCCCCGACCGCACACGCGGTCAGGGGCGCACAAAACGCTATACCACCCTGATTCGGCTGCGGATCGCTCCGCCGCCCTCAGCAGCTCCTCCGGCAAGGAGCATCCCCTGTAACGGGAGGGCCCGTCCTGCCCTACCTCCCTCCGGGGACTCAGGCAGGCAACTCCGGGGCCAGTACGGCAAGGCTCCCCCATCGGCTCACACCGTCCGCCGACTCTCTTTGGGCGGGACACCCTTGCCTTTTCCCCATCGCCGTCTTTTGCAGATTATTGCAAAACTTGTAGACATAATAGAATCTTTTTCATGATTTGTCAAGAGTTTGTTTTCAGGGACGAGGACGTGGACGACGGATATGTGACAAGGAATGCGACGGGCGGCGGGGGACTATGGATTGCAACGGGCGCAGAGCGCCCTCGCAGTGACAGGTTTTTGTCATAAGGCGCGGTGTGCGGCAGCATACATGAATTCCATGCTGCAGGATATTTTCAGGGCAGGGCCTCCGGTAGATACATTACATGAGCTTATCGCTGGGATAAGTGAACTGGGCGGCGGTTGTGTAAAAGAGTCTATAAAACGGTGGGGAAAGGCGGAAAATTCAGCACCTTTTTCTCTTGCATTTTCCTGCATTTTTCGGCACAATAGGGGACAATAACCTTATACTATAATAAAATAGGAGGATGGATAGGATGAAGCTGCTGCAGGATCGGATCCGCCGGGAGGGCCGCGTGCTGCCCGGCAACATTGTGAAGGTGGACGGATTTTTGAATCACCGGGTGGACACAGATCTGCTGACCCAGATCGCCGACGAGTTTGCCAAAATCTTTGATACAAAAGGCATTACCGTGGTGCTGACGGCGGAGGCCAGCGGCATTGCTCTGGCCACCATCTGCGCGCAGAAATACGGCGTGCCCATGATCTTTGCCAAAAAGGCCAAGAGCGACAACATTGAGGGCGGTCTGTACCAGAGCGAGATTTTCTCCTATACCTATAAGAAAAAAGTGACCCTGCTGGTGGCTCAGGACTGGCTCAAGCCTGAGGATAAGGTTCTCATCATCGACGACTTTATGGCCAAGGGCTACGCCGTGCACGGCCTCATCGACATTGTGGAAAAGGCAGGCGCCCAGCTCATGGGCATCGGCATCGCCGTGGAGAAGGGCTTCCAGCACGGCGGCGATGACCTGCGGAAAAAGGGCTACAACATCCATTCCCTGGCCATCATCGACAAGGCCGAGCCCGGCTGCATTGAATTCAGGGAGGATGCCGAATGAAAAAGGTTCTGATCCTGGACTTCGGCGGGCAGTACAACCTGCTGGTGGCTCGCCGGGTACGCGAGTGCGGCGTTTACTGCGAGCTGAAATCCTTCCGCATCTCTATGGACGAAGTGCGTGAATTTGCCCCGGACGCGCTGATTTTCACCGGTGGCCCCGCCACTGTATTTGAAGCGGGTGCGCCCACGGTGGATCCGGCCCTGTTCGCTATGGGCATCCCGGTGCTGGGCATCTGCTACGGGATGCAGCTGATGATGCACCTGCTGGGCGGCCAGTGCCGCAAGGCTATCACCCGGGAATACGGCAAGACCGAACTGACGGTTTCCACCTCCTCTCCCCTGTTTGCCGGAGTGCCGGAAAAGGCCGTTTACTGGATGAGCCACGGGGTAGAGGTGGAATCCGCTGCCCCCGGCTTCACCGCCATTGCACAGAGCGACGGCTGCCGCCACGCGGCGGTGGAGTGCCCGGGAAAGAAGCTGTACGGCGTGCAGTTCCACCCGGAGGTGGTGCACACGGAGTACGGCACCAAGATTTTGGAAAATTTCCTCTACGGCATCTGCGGCTTCACCAAGGAGTGGACCATGGCCTCCTATGTGGACACCGCTCTCCAGGAGTGCCGGGAGAAGATCGGCGATAAGCGCGTGCTGCTGGCCCTATCCGGCGGCGTGGACAGCGCCGTGGCTGCCGCCCTGCTGCAAAGGGCCGTGGGTGATCGGCTCACCTGCATCTTTGTGGATCACGGACTGCTGCGGCTGAATGAGGGCGACGAGGTAGAACGGGTGATGAAGGGCGAGTTCCATGTGGATGTGCGCCGGGTCAACGCCAAGGATCTGTTCCTGAGCAAGCTGGCCGGGGTGACGGAGCCTGAGCGCAAGCGCAAGATCATCGGCGAGGAGTTCATCCGGGTCTTTGAGGCCGAGGCCAAGAAGATCGGCAAGGTGGATTTCCTGGCCCAGGGCACCATCTATCCCGACGTGGTGGAGAGCGGCCTGGGCGGCGAGAGCACCGTGGTCAAGAGCCACCACAATGTAGGTGGTCTGCCGGACTGCGTGGACTTTGAGGAAATCATTGAGCCGCTGCGCAGACTGTTTAAGGACGAGGTGCGGCAGCTGGGTCTTGCTCTGGGTCTGCCGGAGAGCCTGGTGTGGCGCCAGCCCTTCCCCGGTCCGGGTCTGGCCATCCGTATTATCGGGGAGATCACCGAGGAAAAGCTGGAGATCCTGCGCAAAGCCGATGCCATTTTCCGGGAGGAAATGGCCTTTGCAGGGCTGGACCGCACTGCCAACCAGTATTTTGCCGCTCTGACCAACATGCGCTCCGTGGGCATCATGGGCGACGAGCGGACCTATGACTACGCCATCGCCCTGCGGTCGGTGCAGACCCAGGACTTCATGACCGCTACCTGGTCCCGCCTGCCCTATGAGCTGCTGGATAAGGTCAGCGGCCGCATCGTGGGTGAGGTGCCCCACATCAACCGGGTGCTGTACGACGTCACCTCCAAGCCCCCGGCCACGGTGGAATTTGAATAAAAAAACTTTAAGAGGTATGAGCGGCTGCTCATACCTCTTGAGCGTGTGTCGAAAAAATCTTTTCGACACACGCTCACGTTTTTGCAGCTTTTTCAAAGTTCCAAAAACGAATGACTTCAATGGGAAGGGACACCCTTCTTGGGTTTCCCTCACACACCCTTCCTTACCGTTGCCGTAACCTTCCCTTTTATCGACGGCCTGCTCTTGAACTTACAGCCACATCGGGCGTTTTCTCCCCTTGACATCATGTTAAATCCGCGTTATTATAATTCAAAATTGAACTATTCATATTTGAATTATGAGGCGAACGGCTATGAATTTCAGCATCGAGATCTCCCGCAAAATCTCCCTGGCTTACAGCAAGGTCTGCAAGCCCCTGTGCAGGGAGCTGGGTCTGGGGCAGACATCCTTTGACATCCTGATGTTTCTGGGGAACAACCCCGCATACAAAACCGCCAGCGAGATCGTGGATATCCGCCACATCAAGGCAAATCTCGTCTCTATCCATGTGGACCGGCTGGTGCGGGAGGGATACTTGGTACGGCGGCAGGTTCAGGGTGACCGCCGGAAAACAGAGCTTCTGTGCACCGAGCAGGCCCAGCCCGTCATCGAGCGGGGCCGACAGCTGCAAAGAGAGTTTTTTGAAAAGCTGTTTGCCAACACAGACGAAGAGATGCGCCGGACATTCTCGGCAGTTATGGGCATCATCGGGAATAATCTGGAAGCGATTTTGGAGGAAGAAGGCTGAATATGAGTACATTTATTACGGTTTTGGTGACATTTTTTGCGGGCATGGGCGCAGGTCTGGGAACCGGGTTTGCCGGGATGAGCGCCGCCGCCGTCATCAGCCCCATGCTCATCACCTTTCTGCACATCGACCCCTACATGGCGGTGGGGATCGCCCTGTCCTCCGATGTGCTGGCCAGCGCGGTCTCCGCGTACACCTATCACAAAAACAAGAATCTGGATGTGAAAAACGGCCTGATCATGATGGCCAGCGTGCTGGTCTTCACCATCGTGGGCAGCTATGTGGCAAGTCTGGTTTCCTCCACCACCATGGGCGGTTTTTCCGTATTTATGACGTTCCTGCTGGGCATTAAATTCATCCTGCGCCCGGTCATGACCACCAAGGAGGCCATGCTGGGCGTATCGGCGAAAAAAAGGGCGGTACAGTCCGTGCTCTGCGGTGTCATGATCGGATTCATCTGCGGCTTCGTGGGGGCAGGCGGCGGGATGATGATGCTGCTGATCCTCACCAGCGTCCTGGGCTATGAGCTGAAGACCGCCGTGGGCACCAGCGTGTTCATCATGGCCTTTACGGCGCTGACCGGTGCCATCTCGCATTTTGCCATCGGCGGAACGCCGGATGTGGCCGTGTGGGTGCTGTGCGTGGTCTTCACTCTGATCTGGGCGCGCATCGCCGCCGTATTTGCCAACAAAGCGCAGCCCAAGGTCCTGAACCGGGCCACCGGCGTGGTGCTGGTGGTGCTGGGTGCCGTCATCATGGGCTTTCAGCTGCTGAGCTGAATGCCGCTCCTTTAAATTTTAACAAATTATGAATACTGTATTGCATTTCCATATTCCCCATGCTATAATCAGTTTTGTTATACAAATATAACCCTATGAACCATTCAGGATCCTGCGGGAAACCGGGTGGGGAGGGGACTCTGGAGAATCCCATTAAATTGGGTGCCGAAGGTGTAAGGCCGCTGTGGACCGAATCTCTCAGGCAAAAGAACAGAGCAGGAAATGCTTGTTTTCACATTTCCCCTGCATTCTCCGGAGTCGCTGCAAAAGGCGGCTCTATTTTTTTTAAAGGAGAAAAGGCATGATTGAAGAAGTATTGTACCCCATTGTATGTAAGATCAACGAGTACCTGTCCAACTACATTCTGGTGTTCCTGCTCATCGGCGTTGGTCTGTGGTACAGCATCCGCACCCGCTTCGTGCAGGTGCGCTGCTTTGGAGAGGCCATGAAAAAGGCCTTCGGCAACCTCTCCCTCAAGGGCGGTGCTCAGGACAGCGGCATGACCTCCTTCCAGGCACTGGCCACCGCCATTGCCGCTCAGGTGGGTACCGGCAACATCATCGGCGCTTCCGGCGCTATCCTCACCGGCGGCCCCGGCGCCATCTTCTGGATGTGGGTCATCGCCTTCTTCGGCATGGCCACTATCTACGCGGAAGCCACCCTGGCCCAGAAGACCCGTATCATTGACAAGGACGGCACCGTTCACGGCGGCCCTGTGTACTACATCACCACCGCTTTCAAGGGCGGCTTCGGCAAGTTCCTGGCCGGTTTCTTCGCCGTGGCCATCATCCTGGCCCTGGGCCTCATGGGCAGCATGGTGCAGTCCAACTCCATCGGCTCCACCTTCAACACCGCTTTCGGTATCCCCTCTTGGGTCATGGGTATCGTGCTGGTGATTATCTGCGCCATCATCTTCCTGGGCGGCGTGCGGCGCCTGGCCGCCGTCACCGAGAAGATCGTGCCCATCATGGCCGCCATCTTCCTGCTGGCCGCTCTGGCCGTGCTGGTGGTGCGCATCAAGTACATCCCCGAGACCTTCGGCATGATTTTCAAGTATGCCTTTAACCCCAGCGCCATCATCGGCGGCGGCATCGGCTATGCCCTGAAAACCGCCATCAGCCAGGGCGCCAAGCGCGGCCTGTTCTCCAACGAGGCAGGTATGGGTTCCACCCCCCACGCCCACGCCCAGGCCAATGTGGCCCATCCCCACGATCAGGGCGTGGTGGCCATGGCCGGTGTGTTCATTGACACCTTCGTAGTGCTGACCCTGAATGCTCTGGTCATCATCTCTACTCTGTACACCGCTGACGGGCCGCTCCACGAGTGCGGCGCCGCTGCCGCCAGCACCACCCTGGGCAAGGCCAACCTGGCTCAGGCGGCCTTCGGCACCGTGTTCGGCGAGTCCTTCGGCAATATTTTCGTGGCCATCTGCCTGTTCTTCTTCGCCTTTTCCACGGTGCTGGGCTGGAACCTGTTCGGCCGCATCAATGCTAACTATCTTTTCGGCCGCAAGAATAAGAAGCTCTGCAATACCATCTACACCATCATTGCCCTGGTGTTCATCTTCCTGGGCACCCTTACCGGCAACGATTTTGTGTGGGAGCTGACGGATATGTTCAATAACCTCATCGTCCTGCCCAACGCCCTGGCCCTGTTCGCTCTGACCGGTATGGTAGTCGCCATGCTGAAGGAAGGCCAGCAGAGCAAGCTGAAGGTGTAATCCTGTACATACTCGATATAGAAAAAGACATCCGGCGAGAGCCGGATGTCTTTTTGTGCATTTGGGTGCATAGGGGTGGGGGGTACGGATTGCCACGGGCGCGGCGCGCCCTCGCAATGACAGGTTTTTTTCAGGGATGCGGTAGGGCGGGTCGTCCAGGAGGCCGACCCCTACACACCGTTTATCGATAGAATTTCGTAGGGGGCGGCGTCCCCGACGCCCCGTCACCTCCCAGGTTGCGGGCGACCGCAAGGGTCGCCCCTACGGTGGGGGTTGTAGGTGCGGGTAGCTCTACCTGTCCGGTGCGGGTGGGTATGAAAAGGGCGGGCCGATTTTTTCGGCCCGCCCGGGAATTATTCTTTGGCAGCTCTGGCCATGACCGGAATATCCCCCACCCCGTTCAGGACAATACTGGGCCGGTAGGCATAGGTGCGCAGGGTCTCCGGTGTGGAGACGCCGGAAAGTACCAGCACCGTGGACATGCCGCTCTCCATGCCGGAGATGACATCCGTATCCATCCGGTCGCCCACCATCACCGCCTCGGCAGAGTGGCAGTGCAGCATCCGCAGGCCCGTGCGCATCATCAGCGGATTGGGCTTGCCGCAGAAATAGGCCTGCTTGCCGGTGGCCATCTCGATGGGCGCCACCAGCGCCCGGCAGGCGGGTGCAATGCCGTTTTCAATAGGGCCGGATACATCGGAATTGGCGCCGATGAGCTTGGCCCCGGCCATGACCAGATTGGTGGCCTTAGTGAGGGTTTCCAGGGAATACGCGCGTCCCTCGCCCACCACCACATAGTCGGGGTTCACATCGTTCATGGTGATTCCCGCGTCATAGAGAGCGTTGAGCAGGCCCGCCTCGCCGATGGCAAAGACCGAGCACCCCGGGGCCTGCTCCCTGAGAAACGCGGCTGTGGCCAGCGCGCTGGTATAAAAATGCTCCTCCGGCACATCCAGCCCCATCCGAGCCAGCTTCTGGTTCAGCTCCCGGGGGGTATAGCCGCTGTTGTTGGTAAGAAACAGGTACTCCTTGTCCTCGTCGTGGAGCCACTGGATGAACTCCGCCACCCCCGGCAGAATGCGGTTCCCGTGGTAGATCACGCCGTCCATATCGCAGATGAAGCCCTTTTTCTCGTTAAAATCAATTTTACAGGATGCAGCGCTCATACGGCACCCTCCTTCCCTGTTTTCCTCTACAGTATATCACTGAAAATGTCTGTCTTCCACCAAGGAAATGTTAAATCTGCGTGAAGCTTATCAGTTTTTCAGGCTTTGCAGGGGCGCGGGGATGCGCCCACCCCGGGCGATAAACTTGGCAGAGGAGGCCCCGTGCACCGGCATCACCGGAGCGGAGCCCAACAGGCCGCCCATCTCGATCATATCTCCCACGGTCTTGCCCTCTACGGGGATGATGCGCACGGCGGTGGTTTTGCTGTTGACCATGCCCACCGCCGCCTCATCGGCGATGATGGCGGAAATAGTCTCGGCGGTGGTGTCGCCGGGAACGGCGATCATATCCAGTCCCACAGAGCACACGCAGGTCATGGCCTCCAACTTGTCCAGCGTCAGAGTACCATTCAGAGCCGCGGCGATCATGCCTTCATCCTCGGACACGGGGATAAACGCGCCGGACAGGCCGCCCACATGGGACGACGCCATGACACCGCCCTTTTTCACCGCGTCGTTCAGCAGGGCCAGGGCCGCCGTGGTGCCGTGGGTACCACAGACCTCCAGACCCATCTCCTCCAGGATCCGGGCCACGCTGTCCCCCACCGCCGGCGTGGGCGCCAGGGACAGGTCCACAATGCCGAAGGGCGTACCCAGCCGCCGGGATGCCTCGGAGGCCACCATCTGGCCCATGCGGGTGATCTGGAATGCAGTCTTCTTCACTGTCTCCGCCACCACGTCAAAGGATGCGCCCTTGACGCTCTGCAGAGCGTGATACACAACGCCGGGGCCACTGACACCCACGTTGATGACGCTGTCCGCCTCGCCCACGCCGTGGAAGGCTCCGGCCATGAAGGGATTATCCTCCACTGCGTTGCAGAACACCACCAGCTTGGCGCAGCCCAGTCCATCCTGTTCTCTCGTCAGGTGGGCGGTGTCCTTGATGATGCGGCCCATGCGGGCCACGGCATCCATGTTGATGCCCGCCCTGGTGGAACCCACGTTCACACTGGAGCAGACGAAATCCGTCTGTGCCAGGGCCTGGGGGATGGCCCGCAGCAGCAGCTCGTCGCCCCGGGTCAGGCCCTTCTGCACCAGGGCGGAAAAGCCGCCGATGAAGTTCACGCCGCAGGTCTTGGCCGCCCGGTCCATGGTCAGGGCGAAGGGCACCAGATCCTCCGTGTCGCAGGCGCCTGCCACCAGAGCCATGGGAGTGACGGAAATGCGCTTATTCACAATGGGAATGCCGAACTCGCTCTCGATATCCTCCCCGGTTTTCACCAGATTTTCGGCGTATTTTGTGATCTTGTCATAGATCTTATCGCAGCAGCGCTTGGGATCCTCGCTGATACAGTCCAGCAGGGAGATGCCCATGGTAATGGTGCGGATGTCCAGGTGCTGCTTATCGATCATATTGATGGTGTCAAAAATGCTGCTTAAACTCAACATATGCTCACCTCTTTACAGCTTGTGCATGGCATCGAAGATGTCCTCCCGCTGGATGCGGACAGACAGCCCCTGCCTCTCGCCATACTCCTTCATCCCCTGGCTCAGCTCGTCAAAGGCCGTGGGGCACAGGGCCAGATCCACCACCATCATCATGGTGAAATACCCCGCCATAATGGTCTGGTTAATATTCAGGACATTGATCCTGTTTTCCGCCAGGCGGCTGCACACCCCCGCGATGATACCCACCTGATCTTTTCCAACTACCGTTACGATTGCTTTCATTTTTTCAGTCACTCCATTTCATCCAAAGTCAGGGCAAAGCTGCCCAGGAAATTCTCGCAGAAATACTTCAGCTCCGGCAGATCCATCTGGTCCAGTGCCGCCCGGGTCTGCTCCGCCGCCGCCCGGAACTCGCCGTTGCCGGCCTTCAGCTCCTCCAGGCACTTGATATGGGCGGAGAGCTTGTCCGCCGCCTTCACCAGCTCCTGCACCTGCTCATCCGAGGGGTGCAGGACCTCCTCATACTCTGGCCGCAGCTCCCGGGGCAGCATGTCCAGCAGCCTCTCCTCCGCCACATGCTCCACCTGCTTGTACGAGTCCCGGATCTGCGGATTATAGTACTTGATGGGGGTAGGCAGATCGCCGGTGAGAATTTCCGGCGCGTCGTGGTACAGAGCCGCCACCGCCGCCGCCCCCTCGTCCACGCAGCCGCCGAATACGCTGTTTCGGATGACGGCCAAGGCGTGGGCCAGTACCGCCACCTGGTGGCTGTGCTCCTGGATGTTCTCGGTAAAGCTGTTGCGCATGAGGGCCCAGCGGTTGATGTAGCGCATGCGGTTGATATAGGCAAAAAAATGGCTCACAGCTCGATTTCTCCTTTCAGAATACCTCCCTCCACGCCGGTGATACGTACCGGCCGCAGGCAATTATGGAGATCTTCGCCCGGGGCGGCAACCTCCATATAATTGGGGGCATGGCCCGTATAGAAGCCCGGCTCCCCCGGCTGCTCAAAGAGCACGGGAAGCACCTGTCCCACGCACCCGCGCAAATACTGCTCATGCATCTGCCGGGCGGTCTCCCCGGCCCGGGCGGCCCGCTCCTCCTTGATTGCCTTGGGCACCTGCTCCATAGCGGCGGCACGGGTACCGGGGCGAATGGAGTAAGGGAACACATGGATCTGGGCAAAGCCGCAGCGGCGGATAAAGAGCAGGGTTTTTTCAAATTCCTCCTCCGTCTCCCCGGGGAATCCTACGATCAGATCCGTGGTCACAGCTACGCCGGGGAAGTGCGCCCGCAGCAGCTCCACAGACTCATAGTACCGGGCGGTGTCATACCGGCGGTTCATCCGCCGCAGGGTCTCATCACAGCCGGACTGCATGGACAGATGGAAGTGGGGACACAGGTTATTCAGGGCCGCCGCCCGGCGGCAAAAGTCCTCCGTGATGGTTCTGGGCTCCAGGCTCCCCAAGCGGATGCGCATGACTCCGGCAGCGGCGGAGACCGCCTCCAGTAGGTCAATGAGGCTCCCCTCCCCGGCCAGATCCTGACCCCAGGAGGATATTTCAATGCCTGTGAGCACCATCTCCCGGTACCCCTCCGCGGCCAGCTGCTTTGTCTGCCGCACCGCCTCCTCCGGCGGCAGCGAGCGCACAGGGCCCCGGGCAAAGGGGATGATGCAGTAGGTGCAGAAATTACGGCAGCCATCCTCCACCTTCAGCATGGCCCGGGTGCGGCTTTGCTGCCCGCCGGCAGGCAGGATTTCAAACTCGTGGCGGTGCAGGGCGTCGTCCACCAGCACCCGCTGGCTCTTCTCCTCCGCCGCCGACAAAAGCTGCTGCAAAAACTCCATGCGCTGCCCTGTGCCGCCCACAAGATCGATGCCCAGGCCCGCCGCCTCCTCCGTGTGGGTCTGCACATAGCAGCCGCAGGCCGCCACGATGGCCTCGGGGTTCAGCTTTCTGGCCCGGCGGATCATCTGGCGGGATTTTTTATCACTGATGGCGGTGACAGAGCAGGTGTTGATGATATAGGCGTCCGCCGGCTGCTCAAAATCCACCAGCTCATGGCCCCGGGCCGTCAGCTCCTGCTCCATGGCCTGGGTCTCGTACTGGTTGACCTTGCAGCCGAGGGTATAGATCGCGATTCGCATGGGTTTTCTCCTTGCACTTTGTCGTTTTATCCATTATAATAGTGTATGCTTGTATTATAGTCTATCTTCGAACCGCTGGCAAGTATCCGGCGGGGAAAACGAGGTGTTTTTTCGTGCACTATCTGGATAACGCCGCCACCACACTGGTGCCGGAGGAGGTCATTGCGGCCATGGCCGAGGCACTGCGCCATCACAGCGGCAACCCCTCCTCCCAGTACCCCTATGGGCAGGACGGGAAAGCCGTGGCCGAAGCCGGGCGGGCGGTCATCGCCCAGGCTCTGGGCTGTGGGAAAGAGCGGCTGTTTTTTACCTCCTGCGGCACGGAGAGCGACGTATGGGCCATCCGCAGTGCCGTGTGGCATGGCCGCCACAGGGGAAAGCACATCATCACCACCGCCGTGGAGCACAGCGCCGTGCTGGAGACCTGCAAATGGCTGGAAACAGAGGGCTATCAGGTAACCTACCTGAAGCCGGACAAAACCGGCATGGTCACTGCCCAGCAGGTGGCGGACGCCCTGCAAGAGGACACGGTACTGGTGAGCATGATGCTGGTAAACAACGAGACCGGCTGTGTGTTCCCGGTGGCGGAGGTGGCCGCCTTGCTGCGGGAGCGAAACAGCGCCGCCCTGCTCCACTGTGACGCGGTGCAGGGATTTTTGAAGGTCCCCTGCGGCCCCGTCGGCTGGGGCGTGGATCTGATGAGCCTGTCGGGCCACAAGCTGGGTGGGCCCAAGGGCATCGGCGCCCTGTATATCAGTCCGAAGCTGCGTTCTTTCCGCCCCCTCCTTCCCGGCGGCGGCCAGGAGCAGGGGCTGCGCTCCGGCACCGAGGCCACGGCCCAGATCGCAGGCTTTGCCAAGGCCGTGGAGCTGCGGCTGGAAAATTACGAGGCAAAGCTCCAACATATGGCGGACATGAAGGCCCTGTGTCTTCAGCTGCTGCTGACCATCCCCGGTGTTGTGCCCGTGGGCAGCGGAACAGCGCCCCATATCCTCTCCGTATCCCTGCCGGGCTATCCCAGCAGCAATATCGTCAACGACCTGGGCAGCCAGGGGATCTGCATTTCCGCCGGCTCCGCCTGTCACAAGGGCAAGAGCAGCCATGTGGTGTCGGCCCTGGGGCTTGACAAGCGCACTGCCGCCGGTGTTATACGCATCAGCTTCTCCCCGGACACCACGGAGGAGGACATCCGGGCCCTGCATGCGGCGCTGAAGGCGCACCAGGCCAACCGCTGCGCCATGCTGTAGAAAAAATACGCGATTAAGGAGTTTTTATGTCTATTCTCATTCGCCGGGAACCCGGCTTCTACAGGAGGCTATGGAAATTATGCGCGCCCATCCTGCTGCAGAACCTCATTACCTACTCCCTCGGCCTCATTGATACCTTCATGGTCAGCCAGTTGGGCAATGCTGAAATGGCTGCCGTTACAGCGGCCAACGTGCCCGTGTTTCTGCTGATCTCCATCGTCTTCGGTGTGCAGAGCGGGCTGGGCGTTCTGGCCAGCCAGTACTGGGGCAAAAAAGATATGGACAACATCAGCCGGGCCATCGGCGTGGCCGCCATGGTGGGCATGGGCGTGGCCGTGGTGCTGGCCGCTGTCCTCTTTTTCTTCCCGGTGCAGGTAATGGATCTGCTGTCGAACAAGCACGAGCTGTCGCTGCTGGGCGCGCCGTACCTGCAGCTCATCGGCATCTCCTATATTTTTAATATGTTCTCCTCCGTATATACCAGTGCCCAGCGCAGCGCGGAAAACCCCACCTTCGGCATGAAGCTGTTCGGGTGCTCTACCATCATCAACACCGGGCTGAACTACCTGCTGATCTTCGGCAAGATGGGCCTGCCCATGCTGGGCGTTCAGGGCGCGGCCATCGCCACTCTGTGCGCGCGGGTCTGCGAATTTATCATCTGCATTCTCTACGCCCTGCGGGACAAGCGCATTCGCATCCGGTGGCAGGCCTTTTTCCGGCCGGGCTGGGAGATGCTGTTGCGCTTTCTGAAATATGCCTCCCCGGTGATGCTGCAGGAGACCGCCTGGGGCCTGGGCAACAGCCTGCTGACGGTGATCCTGGGCTTCACGGCCAATTCCGTGGAGATGCTGGCAGCCAACGCCGTCATGGGCAATCTGAACCGCCTGTTCCTGGTGTTCTGCTTCGGCATGGGTGCCGCCACCGCCGTGATGGTGGGTAAGTCCATCGGCGAGGGGAAAAGCCAGGACGAGGTCATGTCCCTGAGCCAGGCGCTGCTGCGCTTTACGGTGGTGTTTTCCGTGGCGTTGGCAGCCATAGCTCTGGCGCTGCTGTGGATCCTGTTTAAGCCGGTGGTCTTCCCCATGTTCAAGCTCTTCGGCCAATCGGCGGATATCGCCATGGTCATGGGTATCACCGCCTTTGCCTCCCTTCCCCTGCACGCCTACACCATATCCGCTATCACCGGTGTCCTGCGGTCAGGCGGCGATGTTTTCTGGAGCGCCGTCTTTGACCTCGCTCCCCAGTGGGTCATCTGCCTGCCGCTGACGTCTCTGTGTGCTCTGGTCCTGCAGACCGATATCTGGCCCATCGCCCTGGCTATGCAGACGGAGAGCTTTGTAAAGATCCCCCTGTGCGCCTACCGTATCCACAGCAGAAAATGGATCAGCGATGTGACCGCGTCTCTCCGGAGGAAGGAGCTATGAGCAGCCTGTTCCTCTGCCCCGTGTGCGGCAGTCCCCTTTCCCGGGGTGAGCGGGCCTATACCTGCCCCGGCGGCCACAGCTACGACCTGTCTAAGGACGGCTACTGCCATCTTCTGCCGCCTAACCGGATGCACTCCAAGGCCCCGGGGGATGACAAGGATATGGCCGCCGCCCGGTCGGCGTTTCTGTCCAAGGGTTACTATGCTCCCCTGCTGGAAGCCCTGTGCGATCTGGCCGTCTCCATGACAGGGCAGGCGCCGACGGTGCTGGATGCCGGCTGTGGGGAGGGCTACTACACCGGCGGCATCTTCCACGCGTTGGAAAATGCCGATAAGCAGGTGCGCATGGCCGGCACGGATATCTCCAAGTTCATCCTCCGCCGGGCAGCCAAGCGGGAAAAGGCCATCGAATTTGCCGTGGCGTCCTCCTATCACCTGCCCGTTGCATCCGGAAGCATCGACCTGCTGATAGACTGCTTTTCCCCGCTGGCTCTGGAGGAGTTTCGCCGGGTACTGACGCCGGGAGGCGGATTTCTGTACGTCGTCCCGTCGGAAATGCACCTGTGGGAACTGAAGCAGGTGCTCTATGACGAGCCCTACCCCAACGAGGTGAAGCAGACCCCCTACGAGGGCTTTGCGTACCGGGAGATCCGCCACGTGGAGCGCATCATCCATCTGCCCTGTCCGGAGGATATTCAGGCGCTGTTCCACATGACCCCCTATTGTTGGAAGACGCCCCGATCCGGTGCGGAGCGGTTGGCCAGGCTTCGGACGCTGGACTGCCGCATCAGCTTCGACATCCACGCTTTCCGGCGGCTCTCCTGAGCTGTTTTCCGTCTATCGGGACAAAATGTGGCTTTTTCGGAGATTTTCATTGTTTTTTTGCTGAATCCATGGTATTCTGTATTCGCTGCGCTGTTTCCCGGCGCAGCGAATACTTGCTATAGTGATAAAATTGAGGAGAGAGAAAATGAACGAGAAAAAAACGCCCCGGGCAGCGGCGCTGCTCCCTATTGCGGTGTTCCTGGTCCTGTATCTGGGGCTGGGCATCGTGCTGGAATATGTGCTGAAAGTGAAGATGGGATTTTATCAGATCCCCATTGTGGTGGCCTTTCTGGTGGCCATTCTGGTGGCATGCCTGCAAAACCGCAGCATCTCCTTCGATGAAAAGCTGACCCTCATGGGCCAGGGGATCGGCGACAAGAACATCGTCACCATGATCCTGATCTTCCTGGCGGCGGGCGTCTTTGTGGGTGTGACCGGGCGCAGCAGCGCCGAAGCCGTGGCCTATTTTCTGCTGTCGGCGACGTCGGCCAAGCTGGCCGTGGCGGTGCTGTTCATCGTGGCGTGCTTTGTGTCCATGGCCATGGGCACCAGCGTTGGTACCATCACCCTGCTGACACCTATCGCCGTGGCCGTAGCCAAGGATTCCGGCTTCAGCCTGCCTCTGTGCGTGGCCTCCGTTATGGGCGGCAGCATGTTCGGCGACAACCTGTCCTTTATTTCCGACACCACCATCGCCGCCTGCTCCACCCAGGGCTGCCAAATGAAGGATAAGTTCCGGGCCAATTTCAAGATCGCGCTGCCCGCCGCTCTGGCCACTCTGGCGCTGATCGTTGTAATCTCCCTGCGAACCAGCGTAGCCGGGACTCCCTCCGGCGACCACAACCTGCTGCTCCTCATTCCCTATGTGCTGGTCCTGGTGGGCGGCATTGTGGGCCTGAATGTATTCGTGGTGCTGCTGGTGGGCATTGCCGCCGGCGCGATCATCACCCTGGCCACCGGGCAGGTGACGGCCCTGCAGCTCATGGGCAATATGGGCTCCGGTGTCAGCGACATGTTTGAGACGATTCTGGTAACGCTGCTGGTGTCGTCCCTGTGCGGTCTAATCCGGGCCTACGGCGGATTCGACGCGCTGCTGGCGGCCATTCACAAGATGTTCCACGGCAAGCGCGGCGGCCAGCTGGGCATCGGTATTCTGGTGGGCCTGATGGACATCTCCACCGCCAACAACACCGTGGCCATCGTCATGGCCGGCCCCATTGCCAAGGAGATCGCCGTGGAATACGGCATCAGCCCCAAGCGCTCGGCCTCCCTGCTGGACACATTTTCCTGTATCTTCCAGGGGATCATCCCCTATGGCGCCCAGATGCTGGTGGCCATCTCCGCCTGCGCCACCCTGGGCTATTCCATCAGCGCATTCGACATCATTCCCCTGCTGTTTTACCCCATGCTGCTGTGCATATCCAGCCTGCTGCTCATTGCGTTTGACCGAAAATAATTCGGAGGGGCACACGCCCCTCCCCAATCAATAAAAATCTTTTTACACGCTGAAAAGGGAGAGGCCATGCGGCCTCTCCCTTTTGGTTTCTATTCTATGCAACAGAATGCTTACAGATTAGAAGCAGCCCTGCTCCATCATAGCCTCGGCGACCTTCTTGAAGCCGGCGATGTTGGCGCCAGCCACCAGATCGTAACCCAGGCCGTACTCGGCAGCAGCCTCGGCGGAGACCTTGTGGATGTTCTCCATCATCTTGTGCAGCTGATGGTCAACTTCCTCAGCGGTCCAGACCAGACGCTCGGAGTTCTGAGCCATTTCCAGAGCGGAAACGCCCACGCCGCCGGCGTTAACAGCCTTGGAGGGAGCCACGATGATGTGCTTCTGAGCGCGCAGATAGTTCAGAGCATCGTTGGTGGTGGGCATATTGGCGACCTCGATGTAGTACTTCACGCCGGAAGCAGCGATCTTCTCAGCGGACTCCATCTTGACATCGTTCTGCATAGCAGCGGGCATGTACACGTCCACATCCTTGACGCCCCAGCACTTCTCACCGGCGACGAACTCGCAGCCGAACTTATCGGCATAGGGCTTGCAGTGCATAGGATCCTTGGCGCGCATCTCCAGGATGAAGTTCAGCTTCTCCTCGGTGATGACACCGTCGGGATCGTGAACATAACCGTCGGGACCGGCGAAGTAGGTGACCTTAGCGCCCAGCTGGGAGGCCTTCTTCATGATGCCCCAGCCCACGTTGCCGTAGCCGGAGATAGCGATGCGCTTGCCCTCGATGGTGTCGTTCTCGTGCTTCAGCACTTCCTGCAGGTAGTACATAGCGCCGTAGCCGGTAGCCTCGGGGCGGATCAAGGAACCGCCGTAGCTCAGGCCCTTGCCGGTGAGCACGCCGTTCTCCCACACACCCTTCAGGCGGCGATACTGGCCGTACAGGTAGCCGATCTCGCGGCCGCCCACGCCCATGTCACCGGCGGGAACGTCGATGTCGGGCCCGATGTAACGATACAGAGCGGTCATGAAGCTCTGGCAGAAACGCATGACCTCAGCGTCGGACTTGCCAGCGGGATCGAAGTCGGAACCGCCCTTGGCGCCGCCGATGGGCAGGCCGGTCAGGCTGTTTTTGAAGGTCTGCTCGAAGCCCAGGAACTTGATGATGCCCTCATACACGTTCTTCTGGAAACGCAGGCCGCCCTTGTAGGGGCCGATAGCGCCGTTGAACTGGCAGCGCCAGCCGCGGTTGGTGTGCCACTGACCGTTATCATCGCACCACACAACACGGAAGGTGAACATACGCTCAGGCTCGACCATACGGCCCAGCAGATCGACCTTCTCATACTCGGGGTGCTTCTCGATGACAGGCTCCAGAGAGGACAGAACTTCCTCAACAGTCTGCACGAACTCAGGCTCGTTGCCGTGCTTGGTCTTTACGCTTTCGAGCACGCTTGCCAGATAAGCATTCATAAAAATTGCCTCCTCAAAAATATGTTCCGATTCGGAATGTTTATATGACGGGCTCTCATGTCCCGTTCATAATGATGATAACACCATTCGCACAATGGTGCAAGAGTTTCCGGGAGAAAAATAGCCCCATTCTCTGTAAAAAAACCGGTAGATTTTTTGTGCAAAATGCAAGTTCCCCTTCCCCGGGCTGTTTCCGGGGTATAGATAGCACATCCAGGGCGATTGCATATTGACTTTTTTCGCTTTTCTTCATATAATAGGTAAGGACGCAGAACTGCTCTCCCACAGCGTCCTAAAACAATCGCCTCTCGCAGCTGTATGCCTGCTGAAAGCCGGTCCCCTTGGGGGAGGGCTTTTCTTATGTCCGGCGCTTCGGAGGCAAAAGGAGAATGACTATGCATACATATTCGCTGACAGTCGCCGGTCTGCACCGGGAGCTGCCCATCTGCAAAGTAACGGACGATCTGCACATCGGGGCCTTCATCTGCTTTGGTGACGCCGAGCTGACCGTGGCCTGCGCCAAAGCCCTGCTGGAGCTGCTGGATGCGGGCAGCTATGACTACCTCTTCACCGCCGAGGCCAAGAGCATCCCTCTGATCCACGAGATGGCCCGCCAGTCCGGTGCAAAGAAGTACTTCATCGCCCGCAAAGGCCCGAAGGTCTATATGCCTGACCCCATCCATGTGGAGGATAAGTCCATCACCACCGCCGGCACCCAGCGGCTGTACCTGGGCAGCGACGATGCCGAACTGATCCGGGGCAAGCGGATCGTCCTGATGGACGATGTGATCTCCACCGGCGGCTCCCTGCTTGCCATGGAAAACCTGGTGGCTCTGGCCGGCGGCACAGTTGTGGACCGCATCGCCGTTCTGGCCGAGGGCGCTGCCGCCCAGCGGAAGGATATCAAGTTCCTGGCCCCCCTGCCGGTGTTCAACGCCGACGGAACCACCAAATAATCTCGCATCTGCTGAGTTGACTGCTTTTTGGCAGTCAACTTTTTTCATTTTGTTATGGACAATTGTGATAAGCTGTGGTAATATGAGAAATTAATAAAACAGATATCAGTTCAAGGGAGCACACTCCCACCGGTCTGTATGAAAGGGGATCATTTTTATGTCTGCTAAGGAAAGCTATGCCGGCAAGATCAACCGGAAGCTCAACAAGAAGCTCCATGTGATCGATGTGGCCGCCGGCCGCGTACCCGCCGATCTGGTATTGAAGAACGCCACCTATGTCAACGTCTTCTCCAACGAGCTGCGCCAGTGCGATATCGCCGTGGCCGAGGGGCTCATCGTGGGCATGGGCGAATACCACGGGAAGGTGGAGATGGACGTATCCGGTAAGATCGTTCTGCCGGGCTTTCTGGACGCGCACATTCACCTGGAGAGCTCTCTGGTCAGCCCCACGGAGTTTGCCAAGGCTGTCCTCCCCCACGGCACCACCACCGTCATCACCGATCCCCACGAGATCGCCAACGTCATGGGCACCGACGGCATCGAGTACATGCTCCAGGCTACGGAAGATCTGCCGGTGGATGTGCGGTTCATGCTGCCCTCCTGCGTGCCCGCCACGCCCCTGGACGAGTCCGGTGCCATTCTGGATTACCGCGCCATTGACTCCTTCTACGACCATCCCCGGGTCCAGGGCCTGGCGGAGATGATGAACTTTGTGGGCACCGTCAACGGCGACCCCCAGGTTGTGGAGAAAATCGTGGCCTCACAGGCCCATCATAAGAAGATCGACGGCCATGCGCCGGGCCTGTCCGGCAACGATCTCAACGCCTACATTGCCGCCGGTGTGTATTCCGACCACGAGTGCTCCGACCTGGACGACGCCCTTGCCAAGCTGGAGCGGGGCCAGTTCATCATGATCCGGGAGGGCACCGCCGCCCGGAACCTGGAGGCCCTGGTGCCCCTGCTGTGCGAAAAATATGTGGACCGCTGCATGTTCTGCACCGACGACAAGCACCCCAACGACCTGCTGGAAAAGGGCCACATCGACTACATTGTGAAAAAAGCCATCTCTCTGGGCGTGGATCCAATCATCGCCGTGAAGGCCGCCTGCCACACCGCCGCCCGGTACTTCCTGCTCAACAACCGCGGTGCCATCGCCCCGGGCTATCTGGGCGACTTTGTGGTCATCGATAATTTCAATGACTTCAACATTGAAATGGTGTTCAAGCGGGGCGAGCTGATGTATAACGGGCAGCTCCGTGACTTCCCCAGTCCCGAGATCGACCCCTATCTGGTCAAGCGCGCCCACGACACCTTCCACCTGGGCAAGCTGACGGCGGACGATTTCCGGGACGGCCGTCCCCACGCCATCATCGGCCTTGTGCCCGGGGAGATTATCTCCGAGGACGCCGGCTACATAGACCACATCGACGTGGAGTATGACATTCTGAAGGTGGCCGTCATTGAGCGGCACAAGAACACTCATCACATCGGCCTGGGCTACATCAAGGGCTACGGCCTGAAGGCCGGCGCCGTGGCCACCAGCATCTCCCACGACTCCCACAACATCATCGTGGTGGGCACCAATGAGGAGGAAATGGCCGCCGCCGCCAACCGCATCGCCGAAAACCACGGCGGCATCACCGTCATGCAGGACGGCAAGGTGCTTGGCGAGGTACGGTTGGCCATCGCAGGCATCATGAGCGACGACCCCCTGGTCATGGTCAACAGCGCTCTGGAAAGCGCCAAGGACGAGGCCTTCCGTCTGGGTGTCTCCCGGGATATCGATCCGTTCATGACCCTGAGCTTTATGGCCCTGCCGGTGATCCCCACCCTGCGCATCACCACCCGCGGCGTGTTCGACGTGACCACCCAGCGGTATATCTGATCCGTGCATCCAAACAGGCGAGCAAAGGGGTCCGCTGAGGCGGGCCCCTTTTCCTCACTCAGAAAACGGCTCCGGCACAAGACCGCCCCGGCCGGTTGCGGAAAAATTTCCTTTCCGTTTACAATTGCAGCCTGAGATTATGATAAAATAGCGGTCAGAAAGTGCCCCGTGCCGGGTAGCTGCGCCTTATATGGACAGAGCGCGGCGCGCAGGGCAAATCACGCCGGGGAGGGATGGCGCACCATGTCACAGGTAACAAAACGGGCCTTGGAGCAGTCGCTGAAAAATTTGCTGCTGAAAAAGCCCCTGACCAAAATCACGGTGGCTGATATCGCGGAAGACTGCGGCATCAACCGCATGACCTTCTACTATCATTTCAAGGATATCTACGATCTGGTGGAGTGGTCCTGTCTGGAGGATGCCAAGCGGGCTCTGGATGAGAAAAAGACCTACGACACCTGGCAGCAGGGTCTGCTGCAAATTTTTGAGGCCGTGCAGGCGAACAAGCCGTTTATCCTGAATGTCTACCGCTGCGTGCACCGGGAGCAGGTAGAAAAATACCTGCAGCCCCTGGTGGATCAGCTCCTTCTGGACGTGCTGGAGGAGGAAGCCAAGGGCCTCACCGTCCGGGACGAGGACAAGCAGTTCATTGCCCAGATCTATGGCTATATTTTTATCGGCCTGATGCTGGACTGGATCAAGGACGACATGCGCTCAGATCCCCAGCCCATCGTGGGGCGGCTGGCCAAGCTGGTAAAGGGCTCCATGTCAGCAGCCCTCTCCCGGTTCAGCCTCTGATTTTATCATTTTCCCGGATCTGATAAAAATTTTTACACATGTGCTCCCTGTGATAAGACTTTTATCACGGGGAGTTTTCTGCATATTGTAAACCGCCTGGGAATGGGTATACTGAACTCAGAAAGAAAAAAACAGGAGGTTTTGATTATGTATTACTCTGCCGGAACTTATGAATCCTTTGCGCATCCCGAAAAGCCCAAGGATGTGGATAAAAAATCAGCCTATATCATCGGCACCGGTCTGGCGGGCCTGACCGCCGCCTTCTATCTGGTCCGCGATGGGCAGATGAAGGGCGAGCACATCCACCTGCTGGAGAAGCTGGATCTGGCCGGCGGCAGCTGCGATGGCCGTAAGGACGTGACCAAGGGCTTCTTCATGCGTGGCGGTCGCGAAATGGACAACCACTTCGAGGTCATGTGGGATACCTTCCGGGATGTGCCGTCCATCGAGACACCGGGCGTATCCGTGCTGGATGAGTACTACTGGCTCAATAAGCACGACCCCAACTATTCCCTCTGCCGCGCCACCGTGAACCGCGGCCAGGATGCCCACACGGATAAGCAGTTCAAGCTGGACAAGGAATCCGCAGCAGCCCTTTCCAAGCTGTTCCTGACCCCGGAAAAGGATCTGGAGGACAAGAAGATCTCCGATGTGCTGCCTGACTCCTTCTGGAGCACCAACTTCTGGCTGTACTGGCAGACCATGTTCGCCTTCCAGCGCTGGTCCAGCGCTCTGGAAATGAAGCGCTACCTCTGCCGCTACGTCCACCACATCGACGGTCTGCCCGACTTCAGTGCTCTGCGTTTCACCAAGTACAACCAGTTTGAGAGCATGATCCTGCCTCTGGTAAAGTATCTGGAGTCCCACGGCGTGCGCATTGAGTACGGCATGGATGTGAAGAACGTCATCATCGACACACAAGGGGACAGAAAGGTCGCCAAGCAGATCGTCTATGTCAAGGACGGCCAGGAGCAGACCATCGACCTCATTGAGGACGATCTGGTGTTCATCACCAACGGCTGCTGCACCGATACCTCCTGCTACGGCGACCAGACCCACGCCCCGGACCTGTCCGGCGTGAAGAACGGCTTCGGCGAATCCTGGGATATGTGGAAGGCCATCGCCGTTCAGGCCAAGCACGGCGAGTTTGGCAATCCCGATGCCTTCTGCAGCGATGTGGATGCCACCAACTGGATGAGCGCCACCGTGGCCACCTCCAATGAGGAGATCATCCGGCACATCATGGACATCTGCCAGCGGGATCCCCGCTCCGGCAAGGTGACCACCGGCGGCATCGTCACCGTGAAGGACAGCACCGACAACTGGTACCTCTCCTGGACCATCAACCGCCAGCCCCAGTTCAAGTCCCAGGATAAGAACATGGTGCTTGTGTGGCTGTATTCCCTGAACACCAATAAAGAGGGTAACTTCGTGAAGAAGCCCATGCGGGAGTGCACCGGCGAGGAGGTCTGCCAGGAGTGGCTGTATCACATCGGCGTACCTACGGAGAAGATCGACGCCCTGGCCCACGATGCCTGCAATACCACCACCTGCTTCATGCCCTATATCAACGCCTTCTTCCAGCCCCGCAAGGAGTCTGACCGGCCCAAGGTCGTGCCTGACGGCGCCGTGAACTTCGCCTTCATCGGCCAGTTTGCCGAGACGCCCCGTGACACCATCTTCACCACTGAGTATTCCATGCGCACCGGCATGGAGTCCGTCTACACCCTGCTGGATATTGACCGGGGCGTGCCGGAGGTCTGGGGCAGCAAGTACGACGTGCGCGAGATCCTGCGCGCCTGCTACTACGCCATCGATAAGAAGCCCATCAGCGAAGCGCCCCTCTCCTTTGCGGAAAAGGAAGTCCTTAAAATCGCCATCAGGAAGGTCAGAGGCACGGATCTGGAGCTGCTGCTGAAGGAAAGCGGTCTCATCCAGTGATCCGCACAATGAGCAGCGAAACTTGATTTGTAAAAAGGGCTGCCGACATTTTACGTCGGCAGTCCTTTTTGCGCAGCTGTACCCGTCCGAATAGCTGCGCCGCGCACAAAAGGGACGTCTGCCATAGCAAACGTCCCTTTTAGTGTTCTCTCTATTATCTCTGTCCCTTATCGTAGGGGATGCCCTCCGCCTTAGGCGCGCGGGACTTCTTGGATGTGAAGGCCAGCACCACCAGGGAAATGATATACGGCATCATATTGTACACCGGGCTGGGGATATTCATCGACTTCAGGAAGTCGAAGCCCGTATACACATTGGACAGTGCCCGGAACATACCGAACAGCAGTGCCGCCCAGGCGATGCGGGTGGGCTTCCATTGGCCGAAGATCATGACCGCCAGAGACAGGAAGCCGAATCCGGCCACGCCGTATTCAAACCGCCACTCGGACACACCCGCCGTGATGAACACGATGCCGCCCAGGCCGCCCAGCAAGCCGGAGATCAATACGCCCGCCCAGCGCATCTTGTAGACACTGATGCCCACGGAGTTGGCTGCCTGGGGATGCTCGCCGCAGGCCATCAGGCGCAGGCCGAAGCGGGTCTTATACAGCAGGATATAAGATGCCACCAGCAAAATCAGTGTCACCAGCATAAACCAGCTGAATTCAAACGAGCCGATGTTCACCAGGAACGCTCTCTTCGCGCCGGCGAACTGAATGGTAGAGGAGACATCATCGGGGTTTGCGGCGGTGTTGATGGCCTTCACGATGACCGTCGCCCCCGCGATGCCCAGCATATTCAGTGCCGTACCCACAATGGTCTGATCCGCCTTGAAATTGATGCAGGCCACAGCCAGCAGGCTGGAGTAGACCATTCCAATCAGCGCCGCTGCCAGCAAGACCGCCAGCAGCATCACGAAGTGAGATGCGTTGCTGGGCATATAGCGCATCGCCAGTGCGCCACCCAGAGCGCCCATGATCATCACGCCCTCCAGGCCCAGGTTGATAACGCCGGAATGCTCCGAGAAGCAGCCGCCCAGCGCCACCAGGATCAGAACCGAGGCGAACGTCAGGGTATATTGCAGCAGCAGTACCATTACTGATCGCCTCCCTTCTCCGTATTTGCATCCCCACTGGGTGTTTCACTCTGTTCTCTTTCCTTCAGCGCCGCCCGCTCCTCGCGTTTGCTGATCCCTGCATTCATCGCGTACTTCATGAACAGCACGAAGCCGCACAGATAGATGATGATGGAGGAGATCAGGTCGGAGATCTGCGCGCAGTACATGGTCTTATCCACATAGGCGCCGCCGGCGGTGATATGCTGGATGAAGAAGGATGCCAGGATCGTTCCGAAGGGATTCAAGCCGCCCAGAAATGCCGCCGCGATACCGTTGAAGCCCATGCCGGGCACAGAGGAGGTGGAGCACTGCCACTGCTCGTACCCGGTGAGGTACAGCATGGCCGCGCCCAGACCGGCCAGAGCGCCGGAGATGACCAGGGTGAGGATGATGTTTCTCTTCTCCGCCATACCGCAGTATTTGGCGGCGTTCTTATTGCTGCCGGTGGCCCGCAGCTCATAGCCGAAGCGGGTCTTTTCCAGCACGATCCATACCCCCACCGCCGCCAGCACGGACAGCGGCAGCGCCAGGCCCACATACTGGTTGCCGTTGAACAGGTTGCCCAGGCCCAGGGTGGGCAGGACAGCCGAGGGATTCTTATGGATCAGCACAAAGGTATACGGGCTGGTCTCCTCCTTCACGTTGGTCAGCAGCATGTTGGTCAGATACAGCACGATCCAGTTGAGCATAATGCCGGAGATGACCTCGTTGACGTTGCAGTAGGACTTCAGCAGGCCGGAAATCGCGCCCAGCACCATGCCGCCCAGCATTGCCAGCAGCATGCAGGGCAGCCAGCCCCAGCCCCAGGCCAAAGCGGCATACAGGCTCAGCGCCGCGCCGGCGCAGTACTGGCCCGCTGCGCCGATATTGAACAGGCCCACCTTATAGGCAAACAGGATGGCCAGCGCGCACATCAGCAGCGGTGCCGTCTTCACCAGGGTGTTGCCCAGGTACTTGGCCTGGGTAGCGGCCTTGCTGTAATTGAGGAAGTTCTTGATCACGGCCAGGATGGCCTCCCCCGCGCCGTTGGGATTGATGAACAGCAGCACGACGAAACCGATGAGCAGGCCCAGGATCACGCAGATCAGGGAGGCCAGCAGCGTCTGCATGCCGTTGTTTTTCAGCAGATTCTTTTTCATTCCCTCACCTCGTCTCTCTTGGCGCCGGCCATATACAGGCCCAGCTCCTCCTGGGTGGTGGTCTTGGGATCCAGTTCGCCCACGATCTCGCCTTCATACATGACCAGGATCCGGTCGGGAACGTCCATCACCTCGTCCAGCTCCAGGGACACCAGCAGCACTGCCTTTCCGGCGTCCCGCTGCGCCACCAGCTCCTTGTGGACGTTTTCGATAGCGCCCACATCCAGACCGCGGGTGGGCTGTACCGCCACCAGCAGATCCGGATCCTTGTCGATCTCCCGGGCCACGATGGCCTTCTGCTGGTTGCCGCCGGACATGCTCCGGGCGATGGTCACAGGGCCCTGGCCGCTGCGGATGTCGTATTCACCGATGAGCCTTTCGGCGTATTTGCGGATGTTGTCCCGCCGGAGGAAGCCGGTCTTGCTGGTGAATTCCGGCTCAAAATACCGCTCCAGCACCAGGTTGTCCTCCAGCGTGTAATCCAGCACCAGGCCATGCTTGTGCCGGTCCTCCGGAATATGGGACATGCCCAGAATATTGCGCTTGCGGATGGGCATTTTCGTAATGTCCGTGCCGTTGAGCGTCATTTTTCCGCTCACCAGCGGCTCCAGTCCCGTCAGGCCATAGACCAGTTCCGTCTGTCCGTTGCCGTCAATGCCGGCGATGCAGACGATCTCTCCCCTGCGCACCTGCAGACTCACATCCCGGACAGCGTTTTTCTTATGCATCTTGCTGGCCACAGTCATGTGCTCCACGTCCAGCACCACCTCGCCGGGCTGGCTGGGCTTTTTCACCACATGGAAATTCACATCGTGTCCCACCATCATGGCGCTCAGCTGCTCCACACTGGTGTCCTTGGTCTCCACCGTGCCGATGTATTTTCCCTTGCGCAGGACAGTGCAGCGGTCTGCCACAGCCATGATCTCATTGAGCTTATGGGAGATGAACAGAATGGACTTTCCCTCTGCCGCGAGACTCCGCATGATCTCCATGAGCTCGTCGATCTCCTGGGGGGTCAGCACGGCGGTGGGCTCGTCAAAAATGAGAATCTCATTTTCGCGGTACAGCATCTTGAGGATCTCGGTGCGCTGCTGCATACCCACGGTGATGTCCTCCACCAGTGCATCGGGGTCGATCTTCAGGCCATATTTTTCGCTCAGCTCCATGACCTTGATCCGGGCCTCTTTCTTCTGCAAAAAGCCCATCTTCGTGGGCTCCACGCCCATGATGATATTATCCAGCACAGAGAAGCATTCCACCAGCTTAAAATGCTGGTGCACCATGCCGATCCCCAAGGCATTGGCATCATTGGGATCCTTGATGGATACCTCCTCGCCGTCCTTTTTGATAATGCCCTCCTCCGCCTGGTACAGGCCAAACAGGACGCTCATCAGCGTGGACTTTCCTGCGCCGTTTTCGCCCAGCAAAGCGTGGATCTCGCCCTTCTTCAGCCGAAGCGTGATGTCGTCATTGGCGATGATACCGGGAAACCGTTTGGTGATATGAAGCATTTCAATTGCATACGGTCTGTCCAAGTTTTCGCCCTCCCTTCCGTTTTTATGGCCCGCCGCTTTTCGCAGTCTGCGGGGACGGAAACCACAATAGATATTATTACTATACTATACTTTTCCCCATAAAGCAAAGACAATTTATTGAAATTTGATATCTTTCTGCGGGACTTTTCTCTTTCCGCCGCCGGAGGCCGCTCCATTCGACCCTTTACATTGCTCCACCCGCGCCTGCACGGCACCTCCTGCCACTGCTCCCGTAGGGGCCGATCCTACTGCATCGTCCCGTCCAAACCAGTTTCCCTGCTATCTGTAGAGACGGGGTTCTGCCCCGCCCGGATTCACACCGCAAATCATGTGATCGTATTGGGGCGGGCACCCAGTCCGCCCGTTTTAACGCCCCACCCCGCAAAAAAGGAAAGACCGCCGAGGCGGTCTTTCCTGATGTAAGGTTTACAGGTAAGTAGACTTTTCGCTTAGCCCTTGATTCTGCCCTGATCGTCCAGAGCGATGACAGTGGCGAAGTCCTTGGCATCCTTTGTGGTGTCATTGCTGACCTTGATGGTGCCGTCGAACATAGCCTTCACCAGCGCCTTATAATCGTTCTGGGTGAAAGCGCCGTCCTTCCACTGGGTGCTCTCCATGGGGATCTGAACATAGTTCAGGGTAGGATCGTCTGCGGACACCAGGCCCAGCGTCACGATCTGGCCCTTGTACTTATCCCAGTTGCCGTTCACAACGACATCGGTCAGGGTGTCGAAGGTAGCAGGATACAGGCCCTTCATAGCGGAGGTAACGGTCAGAGCCTTGAAGCTGTCGATGGTAGCCTGATCGGCACCCTCGCCGGCAGCGTACTTGGCGATCACGCCGGCCTGGTCCACGTCAACACCGATGACCTTGGCGCCCTCGACCTTTTTGGCAGCGTCCACAGCGGAGGTGTAGATACCGCCGCCGCAGGCGAACACGACCTCAGTGCCGCCCTGGTACCAGGTATCCATCACAGCGGTGATGTCGGCATCGCCGGAGAACTGGCCGCCATAGACATAGTTCACCTTCACATCGGTGAGCTTCAGCTCGTCAGCAGCAGCGTTCACGCCCTGCACGAAACCGTAGCCATAACGCATAACAGCGGGGACAGCCATGCCGCCCAGGAAGCCCAGGTTCTTGTAGCCCAGTCTCACAGCAGCGTAACCGGCCATGTAGCCGCACAGTTCCTCGGAGTAGATGGCGCAGTAGACGTTGCTCATGTCAACGTACTTATCCAGCTGCCAGTTGTCGGGATTGTAGTCATACTTCTCACCGGCCTTGTTCACACCAGCCTCCAGCAGGTCGCCTTTGGCGACGTCCAGAGCGATGAACTTAACATCCTTGTGCTGGGGAGCGGCCTCAACGATGGCGCCGCCGAAAGCATAACCGGGCATCACGATGACATTGTAGCCCTCGTCCACGGCGCTCTCGATCATAGCCACACGGTCAGCGGTGTTATCGCCGTTGGGCTTATAATACTTGAAGTCGATGCCGTTCTTCTCAGCGAAGGCCTTGCAGGCCTCATAGGTGGTCTGGTTGAAGGACTGGTCGGTGATGTCACCGTAGTCGGTGATCATAGCGACTTTGTAAGCGCTGTTGTCCGCCTTGTCCTTGTTGTCCTTGTCCTTATCGCCGTTGTCCTTTTTGCCACAGGCAAACAGAGACAGAGCCATGACAAGGGCCAGAAGCAGAGCAAGAAACTTTTTCATGTCAAATCTACCTTTCTTCATTTTCTCCGCCCATAAGGGCGGATAGATTTACATGGCTGATCGCCGCCATGTATACGTTTATTTTACCAGTTCATCTCCGAAAAAGCAAGTCCTAATTTACAACACGCGGGCAAAAGCGCGTCCCTTTGTGTGTGCAGGATGCACAAAGGGACGCGCTGGCCGGCAGCATATTTACTTCTTATCCATTTTCACAGCGATCTCCAAAGCAATCTTCATCATGTTGGTGAAGGTAGTCTGCCGCTCGTCGGCGGAGAGCTCCGTGCCGTTGACCAGATTGTCGGAGATGGAGCAGATGGCCAGGGCGCGCTTACCGGTGTAAGCGGCGGTGCAGTACAGGGCCGCCGCCTCCATCTCCACCGCCATGACGCCCATCTTAGCATAGCGCATGTTCCGCTGCGCCGCGTCATAGAAGGTGTCGGAGGAGTAGAGATTGCCCACGGGCATCTTCACGCCCAGCTCTTTGGCCGACTCCACCGCAGCCATCAGTAGGTCAAAGTCGCAGATGGGGGCGTAGCTGCCGCCCAGCTCATATTGATCGGCGAAGTTGGAATTGGTGCACGCACCCTGGCCGGCCACCACGCTGCCCAGCTCCAGATCCGCCCGCATAGCTCCGGCGGAGCCCACGCGGATGATGTTCTCCACATCGTACTGGGTGAACAGCTCATAGGAATAGATCCCGATGGACGGCATACCCATGCCGCTGGCCATGACGGACACAGGCACGCCCTTGTAGGTGCCGGTGTAGCCCTGCACGCCGCGGACATTGTTCACCAGCTTCGGCTCCGTCAGGAAATTCTCTGCGATAAACTTGGCCCGCAGGGGGTCGCCGGGCATGAGCACGGTTTTAGCGAAATCGCCCTTACTCGCGTTATTATGGGGGGTAGGCATAGTAATTTCCTCCTTAATTTTCCATGGCCTTTACGGCCTTGACAATGCGGCTGGTGCCCAGGCGATCAGCGCCCAGCGCCACGAAATCCTCCGCGTCCTGCAAGTTGGCAATGCCGCCGGCGGCCTTGATCTTCACATGGGGCGCAACGTTCGCCTTAAACAGCGCCACATCCTCTCTCGTCGCGCCGCCTCCGCCGAAGCCGGTGGAGGTCTTGATATACTCCGCGCCGGAGTCGGACACCACCCGGCACATCTGGATCTTTTCGGCATCGGTGAGCAAGCAAGTCTCGATGATGACCTTCAGCAGCTTTCCGCCGCAGGCGGCCTTCACGGCCTTGATCTCCTCCAGCACCTTGTCATACAGGCCGTCCTTCACCCAGCCGATGTTGATGACCATGTCAATCTCGGACGCGCCGTTTTTCACCGCATCCTCGGCCTCAAAGCACTTGGCAGCGGTGGTGCTGTACCCGTTGGGGAAGCCGATGACGGTGCAGATGGCGATCTTCCCCGCCACATAGTCCGCCGCCTGCCGGACATAACTGGCCGGGATGCATACGCTGGCGCAGCCGTACTTCATGCCGTCGTCGCAGATGGCGCGGATCTCCTCCCAGGTGGCTCCCTGGCTCAAAAGGGTGTGATCCACCCGCCGGAGAATGTCCTTCACAGTGTCGTTCATATGCAAATGCGTCTCCTTTCTCTTATATCGCGGTCTCGCTGCCGCCGCAGCGGGGGTTCACAGGTTGATATAGGGAATGACCAGCGTCAGCAGCATCACCACCGCCAGCAGCAGTGCAATGCCCATAGCTACATATCTTGTCCACTTGGGTCTCATGCGTTTTCCTCCTCCGTAATAATTCTGCGGATACTCTTCTCCACCTTCCGCCGGGGAGCCATGATCTCATGGCCGCAGCCCAGGCAGCGGAGCTTGATGTCCATGCCGATGCGCAGCACCAGCCACTCCTTGCTGCCGCAGGGGTGGGTCTTCTTCAGCTCCACTTTATCATTTACCTTCAGGTCCATATTCACTCTCCCCCGCCTTTGATCAGGTCCCAGTAATGCTTGGCCGCCTGCTCGGTCTTGTTGTCGGCGTACTCATAGTAGGTGGTGTTCCCCATACTCTCCGGCAGGTATCTTTGCTTTACGTAGTGCTTGGGATATACATGCGGATACTTATACGCCTCCGGCTTTTCGCTGCCGGCGCTGTCAGCGTGTACGTTTTTCAGGTGCCGGGGAATATCCCCCACCTGTCCGCCTTCGATGTCCTGCATGGCGGCGATGATGGCGTTGTGGGCGGAATTGGACTTCGGCGCCGTGGCCAGCAGCACCGCCGCCTCCGCCAGGGGAAGCCTGGCCTCCGGCAGGCCCAGCTGCACCGCCGCGTCCACGCAGGCTTTGGTGATGGCCATGGCCTGCGGATAGGCAAGGCCGATGTCCTCGGAGGCGATGACCAGCAGCCGCCTGCACGGGGACAACAGGTCACCCGCCACCAGGAGCCTGCCCAGATAGTACACCGCCGCGTCCGGGTCGGAGCCCCGGATGGACTTCTGCAGGGCCGAGAGCAGGTCGTAGTGGTTGTCCCCCTCCCGGTCATAGCGCATGGCGCTGTGCTGGGCCAGCTGTGCCGCGTCCTCTTTTTTCAGCCGCAGCGCCCCGTCTTCCGGCCGAGCCGCCCGGTATAAAAGCTCCACAGCGTTGACGGCCTTACGCACGTCGCCGCCGCAGCCCTTGGCGATGGCCTCCGCCACCCCCTCTTCCCAGGACAGCGGCAGGGCGCTCTGCTCCTGCACGATCCCCAGGGCCCGCAGAACCGCCGGCACTGTCTCCTCCGCCGTCAGGGCCTTGAACTCAAACACCGTGCTTCGGGAGAGCAGGGCGTTGTACACATAAAAATACGGGTTCTCCGTAGTGGAAGCGACGAGCGTGATCTTGCCGTTCTCCATATACTCCAGCAGGCTCTGCTGCTGCTTCTTGTTGAAGTACTGTATCTCGTCCAGATACAGCAGCGCGCCGTTAGGCGCCAGCATGGTGCCCACGTCCGCCATAATATCCTTCACGTCCTGCAAAGAGGCCGTGGTGGCGTTGAGATGATACAGGGTCTTGTTGGTCTGCTTGGCGATGATGCCCGCCACCGTGGTCTTGCCCGTGCCGGAGGGGCCGTAGAAGATCAAATTCGTAGCCGTTCCGCTCTCAATGATCCGCCGAAGCATGGCTCCCTGGCCCAAAAGATGCTTTTGTCCCGCCACCTCGTCCAGCGTCTGCGGGCGGATGGCATCGGCCAGCGGCTTCGTCTCCATACAGCTCCTCCCCTCCTCATAAAGTTTACAGCGTGTCGAAAAAGTATTTTAGCCCCGCTGCCTAAGTTTTTGAAACTTTGAAAAAGTTTCAAAAACTACTGATTTCAATGGCGAGGGACACCCTTCCTTACCGTTGTAGCAATCTTACCACTTTATCGACAGTCCTGTTTAATCATTATAGCACAGTGTTCTTGGAATTGCAATTTTCTTTCGCAGCGTTTATAATACCCCTCAAGAGGTGATGTATTTTGAAAAATCCTGCCGAAGTAGCCGCCATCATCGCGGAGCTGGAGCGCCTGTATCCGGATGCACTGTGCTCCCTGGAATATAAAAAGGACTATGAGCTGCTCTTTGCCGTGCGCCTGTCCGCTCAGTGTACCGATGCCCGGGTGAACCAGGTGACCCCGGCCCTTTTCGCCCGTTTCCCCACGCTGAAGTCCTTTGCCGGGGCCAGCGAGGAGGAGGTGGGCGAGTATGTCCATTCCTGCGGCTTCTGGCGGGCCAAGGCCCACGATCTGGTGGCCTGCGCTCAAATGCTTCTTTCCGACTTTGGCGGCAGAGTCCCGGATAATATGGATGATCTCCTGCGCCTGCCCGGTGTAGGCCGCAAGACCGCCAACCTGATCCTGGGCGACATCTACGGCCAGGAGGGCTACGTCTGCGACACCCACTGCATCCGCATCACTGGCCGCCTGGGGCTCACCGACGGCAGCAAGGATCCCCTGCGGGTGGAAAAGCAGCTCCGCGCCTGCCTGCCCCCGGAAAAGTCCAGCGATTTCTGCCACCGGATGGTGCTCCATGGCCGGGCTGTGTGTACCGCCCGCACCCCCCATTGTGAAAGCTGCACCCTCCGCCCTCTGTGCGATATGGGCCGGGCATCCGATTGACCTCCGCCGGAAATTTTTCTCAAAAAACATTTGAAATTTTCTTTTTTCTCTGCTATAATAGGCACACAACGAGTGGCGTTTCTGCGTAAATCCGGTTGCAGAAACGCCCATTTTTTATATACAGAACCATCGCGCTGCAGCAATGCGTAAGTCCAGATATTCTCTGGCCTTGCGCATTTATTTTTGGGCCATCGGTTGTCAACCGATGGTACCATCGATTAACAAGGGCAAACACGCCTGCCAGCGCGCCTTTGCGGCGCTTTTTGCCCTTCTCACCTTGGCGGGCGCCAGCTCGCCTGCGGATCAAAAGCCAAAAATCGCTCGGAAATCCATCGCTGGCAGGTGGGAAGCAGTTTTGCCGCGCAGAAATGTGTCCAGACAAGGAAAGACCCGCAGGGAATACTTGCTGTATTTCCAAGGTGCTTGACGCGGTATGGGCGCATTTCTGCCCGTCAAAACCATGTCTGCCCTTGTCAATCGATGGTAAAGAAAGGTGAATGATTATGAACGAAAACAACCAATTTCTGGCCACGGAGCCCGTGGGCAAGCTCATGGGGCGCTACGCCGTCCCCTGCGTCATCTCCCTGCTGGTGGGAGCGCTTTATAACATCGTTGACCAGATCTTCATCGCCAACGCCGACTACCTGGGCTCCTACGGCAACGCCGCCAACACCGTGGTCTTCCCCCTGACGGTGGTGGCCCTGGCCGTGGCCGTGATGATCGGCGACGGCTGCTGTGCCTTTGTAAGCATGTCTCTGGGCCGCGGGGAGCGGGACGCCGCCCGGCACAGCGTGGGAAACGCCGTGGTTCTGTCAGTGGCGGGCAGTCTGCTGCTCACGGTGGTATACCTCCTTTTTGCCGATGGCATTATCGCCCTCTTCGGCGGCACCGTCAACGCCGAGACCTTCCGCCACAGTCAGGAGTATTTTTTCTACATCACCCTGGGTCTCCCCTTTTATATGTTCGGCCAGGCTATGAACCCCATTATCCGGGCTGACGGCAGCCCCCGCTTCGCCATGGTCACCACCCTGACCGGTGCCGTCATCAATATCATCTTAGATCCCATTTTCATCTTCACATTTCGTTGGGGCATGATGGGCGCGGCGGCGGCCACAGTCATTGGCCAGGTGGTCACGGCTCTTATGGCCGTGTGGTACCTGCCGCACATGAAGATCATCAAGCCCCAGGGCCGTGACTTCTCCCTGGCCCTCCCCATCTGTGGGCGGATGCTGTCTCTGGGCGTCACCAGCTTTCTCTCCCAGATCAGCCTGGTGGCGGCCATGGCAGCCATCAACAACATGCTGCGCAAATACGGCACTCTGGATCCCGTTTTCTCCCAGGAGCAGTACGCCCAGATCCCCATGGCCGTGGTGGGCATCGTGATGAAATTTTTCCAGATCGTCATTTCCATCGTTGTGGGCATGGCCGCCGGCTGCATCCCCATCGCGGGCTATAACATGGGCGCTGAAAAGCGCACCCGGGTGCGTGTCCTCTTCACCCGCCTGCTGATCGCCGAGGCCCTGGTGGGGGCTGTGGCCCTGCTCTTTGCCGAGGGCTTTCCCCGTCAGCTCATCGCCATCTTCGGCGCGGCCAACGAGAGCGTTTACTACACGGATTTTGCCGTCCGCGCCTTCCGCATCTACCTGTGTATGATGGTGCTGGCCTGCGTCAATAAGGCCTGCTTTATTTTCCTGCAGGCCATGGGCAAGGCCCTGGCCTCCACGCTGCTGTCCCTGCTGCGGGAGGTGGTGTTCGGCGTAGGCTTTGCGCTGGTACTGCCTCTGTTTTTCGGCCTGAGCGGTGTTCTTTACTCCATGCCGGTCTCCGACGTCTTGACTTTTATTGCCTCAGCATATATTATTGTTAAAACCTATCGTGAGTTGAATGCGGAAGGAGCGCAAGAATTATGAAAAACAGAGTCATTACCATCAGTCGTGAGTTTGGCAGCGGCGGCCGCACCATTGGCCGGAAGGTGGCGGAAAAGCTGGGTATCCCCTGCTATGATTCCGAGCTGATTCAGGAAATCGAAAAGGAAACCGGCTTTGCCGCGGACTATGTGAAGGAAGCCGGGGAGTATGCCCCCGGCGGGTTCCTCTCCTCTGCCCTCTCCAACCGGATGTTCGGCCCCACCAATGAGGATATCCTCTGGGCCCACCAGTATAAGATCATCACCTCCCTTGCCGAAAAAGGCCCCTGCGTCATCGTGGGCCGCTGCGCCGACTATATTCTGCAGGACAAGGCTGACTGCCTCAAGGTTTTCATCCACGCCGACATGGACTTCCGGGCCCACCGCATTGTAGAGGTATACGGCGAGCGGGAGCAGTCCCCGGAGCAGCGCCTGCGGGATAAGGACAAGCGCCGCGCCGCCTACCACCGCTTCTATACCGACATGAAGTGGGGCCACGCGCAGAACTATCACATCACCCTCAACAGCGGTGTTCTGGGCATCGACAAGTGCGTGGACATTCTGGCCCAGCTGTTCTGACCGCGCCCCGTCCGAGGTACTATTTTCCGCTTCCCGTCATATACTGCCATGAATGAAGCGGAAAGGATGATGCCTTGTGGACATACAGCAGGTATTGCAGCAGGTGAAAAATGATCCGGGGATGGTGCAGCGCATCATGCAGTCTCCGGATGGACAGAAGCTGATGCAGCTGCTCACCGGGTCAGACGGCGGAAACGCTCTGCACCAGGCCACCGCTGCCGCCGACAGCGGCAGCACCGCCCAGATGGTGGGGATGCTGAAAAAGGTCATGCAGTCCCCGGAAGGGGCGGCGCTGGTAGACCGGCTGGGCAGCCAACTGCGGAATTAAGCGGGAGGTGTGGCCATGTCGGAACTGGAAGACAAGCTCAACTCCCTCCTGTCAGACCCTGCCGGCATGGCCCAGGTGGTACAGCTGGCCCAGCAGCTCTCCGGGGCCATGGGCTCCGGCCCTCAGGCCGCAGCCCAGCCGCCGCCAGAGCCGGAAAAGCAAGCCCCTCCGGGGCCTCCCGGGTCCTTACTGGGCGGCATCGACCCCCAGACCATCGCCCGTTTTCTGCCGCTGCTGCAGGCGTTTTCCTCCGACCAGAGCCATTCCATGCAGCTTCTGAACGCCTTGAAGCCATATCTGAAGGAGGAAAAGCAGGCCAAGGTGGAGCGGGCGGCCCGGCTGGCCCGGCTCATCACCGTCGGGAAACGATTCTTCACTGAGTGGGAGGGATCGGGCCATGTATAACCGCTACACCCGCAACGACAACGGAGTTTACACCCGGATGTCCCAGGGAGAGTCGCCTCCCTCCAGCGGTGAAAGCAGGCCCCGGGAGGCTATGCCAAACAGGCCGCGTAATCCGCAGGAATCGATACCGTCCAAGCTACCAAACGGGCTACAAAACGGACTACCAAATGGGTTACATTCCCCGGCACCGGAGGCGGCAGAAACGCGGCAAAAGCCGCCTTCTCCCCAGCGCCCGGAACGGGATCTGCTGAACCGGATTCTGGAGAAGCTGCATCTGGGGGATCTGGACGCCGGAGACCTGTTGGTGCTCCTGCTTCTGTTCATGCTGTTCCGGGAAAACGCCGACGAGGAGCTGCTCATTGCCCTGGGCCTTTTGCTGATCCTGTAAAATGCCTCTCCGGCAGTCCGGACACAATCGCAAATCAGACGAAAAAGATATCCGCCCCTGTGGGCGGATATCTTTTTTATACGCTGTTCCACCTGACCAATACGGACAGATGGATTTTGGGTCACCTGGCCCGGATGCTCTTTATCGCGCTGAAGGAAGAGTTGGCAGTAGAGCGTACCCGACTGATGGCCTTGACCTTGTAGTAATAGGTCGTTCCGGCTCTGGCGTTGG
>ERZ1106963.732-NODE-732-length-45148-cov-20.294214_pt1 | contig 45148 bp, 55 predicted proteins | sample MGYA00403681_ERZ1106963 | MGnify/ENA primary metagenome ERZ1106963 (study PRJEB35170, sample SAMEA104062407) | human gut metagenome | biome: human gut; feature: human-associated habitat; material: faeces | place: Denmark | collected 2012-05-03 ...
CGGCAGCGCGGCGCGGCAAAAGTTACAAGACAAGTGACCGCAGCGAGTTAGCGACGGCTTGCAAAGCGGAGCTTATGAGCCAGAAGAGGAAGAAAAAACTTTCAGTGAAAGTTTTTTCAACGACAGGCGCAGTCTTGTTATTTTGCAAGCAAGCGGCAGCGCGGCGCGGCAAAAGTTACAAGACAAGTGACCGCAGCGAGTTAGCGACAGCTTGTAAAGCGGAGCTTATGAGCCAGACAAGATGCCGATGGTTCGAATCCGTCTGTTCCGACCACTATGCCGCCTTCGGGCGGTTTTTTTTATGTCTTTATTGCAGTCGAATTTTCCGGCCGGCGGAAAATTTGCCGGAAAAGAGTGCCTTCATTGACGGAAACAGCTTTCCCGATGAGCGGAAGCAGTCAGTGGCCGTAAAAAATAGCTCTTAAAATCAATGGGAAAAAAGAAATCCGAAAATAAATGCAAAAAAATATTTTTCAAGACGGTGAAATTTAAAAAGTCCCTCTTATATACAGGGAAGCTTTTTCCTCTACCAAAGGATGTAAAATAAAAGAGCGGGAATGTCGTCTTTTGTTCAGCGTTGAAGGTTTTTTGAGGAAAAGGTTCGGGAGCGTTTGGACGCGGATGCGGCCGGAGGCGGTTTGCGGGCAAGCGCGGTTTGGAGATAATTCAGTAGGTAAATTAAGAGGCATTTTATGAAAACAATACTTGTTACCGGCGGGACCGGTTTTCTCGGGTCTAATCTATGCCGCCGGCTGATTGACGACGGGCATCGCGTCATTTGTGTCGACAACAATTACACCGGCAGACTTTCCAACGTCAGCCGTCTTTTGAACAATCCGAATTTTAAGTTTGTCAACCATGACATTTGTCAGCCGCTTGCCGTTGACGAACATCTGGACCAGATTTACAATCTGGCCTGTCCGGCCAGTCCGCCGGCCTATCAGGGGAAGCATTCGATCGAAACGACGAAAACCTGCGTTTTCGGGGCAATCAACATGCTGGAGCTGGCAAAAGCCCACCGGGCGACGATTTTGCAGACTTCGACTTCGGAAGTTTACGGCGAACCGCTGGTTCATCCGCAGGTGGAAAGCTACCGCGGCAACGTCAATCCCAACGGTATCCGTTCCTGTTACGACGAAGGAAAACGCTGTGCGGAAAGTCTGTTTTTCGATTATTGGCGTCATGAAGGCGTTGACATCAAAGTTATCCGCATTTTCAACACCTATGGGCCGAATATGGATCCGAACGACGGGCGCGTCGTCAGCAATTTTATTTGTCAGGCTTTGAGGGGAGAGGACATTACCGTTTACGGTGACGGTCATCAGACCCGTTCTTTTTGCTATGTGGACGATTTGATCGAAGCAATGGTGCGGATGATGAACAGCCCGAAGGATTTTCAGGGGCCGGTCAATACCGGCAACCCGGGAGAGTTTACCATCAAAGAGTTGGCGGAAATGGTGGTAAGCAAGGTCGGCGGTCGTTCGAAGGTGGTGTATAAGGAACTGCCGAGCGATGATCCGACCCAGCGGCGGCCGGATATTACGCTGGCCAAAAGCAAATTGGACTGGGAGCCGAAAGTCCGCCTGGACGAGGGGCTGGACAGGACGATCGCTTATTTCAGGCGGGAAATTATGCCGGCGGCGACGGCTGCGGAATAAGAGCGGAGGCGGGAACCTGCGGCGTTTTGCGGTTTCCGCCGGCCAGACACCGTGAACGTGACTTTTTTCGAGGGGAGAACTGATGATACTGATTATGGGGGGCGCCGGATATATCGGCTCCCATACGCTGCGGCATCTGCTTGACTGCGGGTACGAATGCGCGGTTGCCGACAATCTGGTTTACGGACACCGGGAAGCGGTTGATCCGAGAGCGGCTTTTGAAAAGGCCGATTTGCTCGACAAAGATTCCTTAAGAAACGTTTTTCAGAAATTCCGGCCGGAGGCGGTTGTTCATTTTGCGGCTTTCGCCTATGTCGGCGAGAGTGTGCGGGATCCGCGGAAATATTATCGCAACAACGTGGCGGGAACGCTGAACCTGCTGGACGTCATGCGCGAATATTCGGTCGACAAAATCGTTTTTTCCAGTACCTGCGCGACATACGGAGAGCCGCAGTATCTGCCGATTGACGAAAAACATCCGCAAAAGCCGATCAATCCTTACGGGCGGAGCAAGCTGATGATTGAAGAAATTTTCCGCGATTATGAAACAGCTTACGGTTTAAAGCACATATCCCTGCGTTATTTTAATGCCGCCGGCTGTTCGGCGGACGGAGCGATCGGCGAGAGCCATCTGCCGGAAACGCATCTCATTCCTCTGGTGCTGAAAGCCGTTAACGGGGAACTGGAAACGGTACGGGTTTTCGGCACCGATTATGATACGCCCGACGGTACCTGCATCCGCGATTACATTCATGTCGAAGATCTCGCGGCCGCTCACCGGCTGGCGTTGGAAAAGCTGGGGAAATATAACGGCTGCGTCAATCTCGGCACCGGGATCGGTTCCAGCGTGCGCGAAATCATAACCGCGGCGGAAAAGGTGAGCGGCTGGCGGTGTCCGGTGGAATATGCGCCGCGGCGTCCGGGGGATCCGGCAAAGTTGTTTGCCGACAATCGTAAAGCCGGGGAAATTCTCGGCTGGCGGCCGCGCTATACGGCGATTGAGGAAATTATCGAAACGGCCTGGAAATGGGAAACAAACAGGAAATACTGAAAATGAAACGGGTAAAAAATCTGGTGGTCGGCTGCGGCCTGACCGGAATGGTGCTGGCCGAGCGGCTGGCGTCGGAGTTAAAAGAGGAAGTGCTGATCATAGACAGGCGTTCCCACATCGGCGGCAATATCTACGATTATAAGGACGAAAGCGGCGTGACCGTTCACCAATACGGGCCGCATGTCTTTCATACCAAAGACAAAAAGGTTTGGGATTACCTCGGCCGTTTTACCGACTGGCATTATTTTATGTACCGGGTGAAAGCGGTGATCGACGGCAGGGAAGTAAACGTTCCTTTTAACCTTGACAGCCTGCATCAGGTCTTTCCGCGGCAGCTGGCCGAGCGGCTGGAAGAAAAGCTGATTGCTAAATTCGGCTTTAACCGCAAGGTGCCGATTTTGGAACTGCGGCAGACGGATGACGGAGATTTTGCGTGTCTGGCTGATTATGTTTATGAAAAGGTTTTTCTCGGTTATACGGTCAAGCAATGGGGGGTACGGCCGGAAGAACTGGATCCTTCGGTCAGCGGGCGGGTGCCGGTTTTTGTCAGCCGCGACGACCGTTATTTTCAGGACAAATATCAGGCGATACCGGCGGAGGGTTATACCAAAATGGCGGAGCGGATGCTTGACAATCCGCTGATCCGGACGGAACTCAATACCGATTTTAACGATGTCCGCGGCAGCACGGATTATGAACGGCTGTTTTATACCGGGCCGATTGACGAATTTTTCGACTTTGAACTGGGAGAACTGCCGTACCGGAGTCTTGATATCGTGTTCAGGCGTCATGACCGGGCTTTTTATCAAAGCGGCCCGCAGATCAATTATCCGGAAAACTATGATTTCACCCGCAGCGTCGAATACAAATATTACCTTGACGAACAAACGGCGCAGACGATTGTTTCGGAAGAATATCCGCAAGCCTACGAGGCCGGCAGAAACGAACGTTACTATCCGGTGCCGGACGCGAAAAACCATGAACTTTACCGGCGTTACCGGCGAAAGGCGGACGGTTTGGAAAAGGTTTATTTTGCCGGCCGGCTCGGAGATTACAAATACTACAACATGGACGAGGCCGTTAAACGGGCTTTGGAACTTTTTGAGGAGATCAGATAAAATGAAAAAGAAAAAACCGACAGTAAAAATTCTGGTGGGCTATCACCGGCCGGCGGTGCTTTTGAAAGACGAGGTGCTGACCCCGATCCATCTCGGACGGGCGCTTGCCACCGAAGCTTCGAAAGACGGCTCAATGTCCAAAGAGGACTATCAGTGGATGCTTGACAACATGATCGGGGACGATACGGGCGAAAACATTTCGGAAGAAAACAGAAAATACTGCGAACTGACGGCGCTTTACTGGGCCTGGAAAAACTATGACAAACTGGGCAACCCTGACTATATCGGTTTTATGCATTACAGAAGGCATTTGTCATTTAATCTTAACAAACATTTTAACGATGATAAGTACGGTTTTGTTCAGGAAAAGGAGATAAACGAAGAATATTTGTCTAAGTATCACCTTGATGCGGACAGTATTGTTGATGTTTTAAGTCGATATGATATTGTTGTTGCCGAGCGGACGGATTTAAAAAGACTTGGAACCATTACTCCTTATAACCATTACGAAACCTCGCAAAGAAAGCTCCATATCAGAGATTATGAAAAAGTGCTGGCCGTACTTAATCGAAAATACCCGGAATATACTGAAGATGCCATTATATACAATAATGCCAATTATGCCTATTTTACCAATGTGTTTGTTATGAAAAGGGATATATACAAGCAATATTGCGAATGGTTGTTTAATATTTTGCAGGAGGCAGACGAACTGATCGATGTTTCTGATTATAATATTCAAGAGGTGCGGGCTTTAGCTTATATTGCCGAATGGCTTTGCGGAATTTTTATTGTTCATTTTGAGAGGAAAGGTAAAAAGGTCCTCGAATTGCAGGAAACTCTGGTTTTAAATGTTGATGTTTTGCCGGAAATTAAGCCGGGTTTTACACAAAACAATATTCCGATTTGCTTATCAATGGATGCTAATTATGTTCTTTATACAGGGGTTACCGTTCATTCTATTATTGCCAATATGAATGAAAAAAACAACTATGATATTCTGATTCTTTGTAGAGGCGTGGGGGATAAAGAGCAGAAAAAAATAGGACAGCTGGCTGCCGGACATAAAAATGTCAGAATTCGTTTTATTGATGTAAAAAAGTATATCAATAATATTATGAGTGATTATTTTTTTGTTATTTCCCATTTTTCGGAAGCGGTATATTACCGGGTGTTTATTTTTAAAATTTTGACCGCTTATGATAAGGTATTGTATGTGGATTCCGATCTTGTTCTGACAGAAGATATTGCCGGATTGTATCAGACGGATATCGGAGACAAGGCTCTCGGAGCAGTACCAGATACTGAAGTAATCCGTATGTATTTTACGGATATTGTAATTAAGAATTATCTTGATAAAACGCTGGAACTTGAAAATCCGTATCGCTATTTTAATTCCGGTGTTTTAATAATGAATCTTGAAAAAATGAGGACTTATGACGTTGAACATGAGTTTATCACGGTTATGAGCCGGATAAAATCTCCGTATATGGTTGATCAAGATATTTTAAATGTCATTTTTAAAGATGATACGTATATGCTGGACGGTTTTTGGAATTACGAATATCATTTACCTATTTGGAATCCCAATTATGCCGAAGAACTTCCTCTGAAAGTTTTAGCAGAATATCATTACAGTAAGGAACATGCTAAAATAATTCATTTTGCCGGCTCCAAAAAACCTTGGCAGTATCCGCAGTTTGAAATGTCATATTATTTTTGGAAATATGCCAGGCAGACGCCTTTTTACGAAGAAATTCTGCAAAAGGGACTTTTCCCGCCCCAGCAGCAGGTTCAGCAGGTGATCAGGGAAGTGCCGGCAGTCAGAGAAAAAATCGGTTATGTCGACGATTATCTGCTGACCAAGCTGAAATATGCCAAATACAAACTGTTGTCAAAGATACTGTTCGGCAAAAAGCGGGTTTCCTGCCGGCAGAAGCGAAAAGAACTGAAACGGGAAATGAAGCGGATTAAAAGCTGCTACCGGATGCAGGAAGCGGAAAAGAAAGCGGCTGATTTCTGAGGCGAAAAAAAGCTTTATTTTAAGAAAAAAAGAACATATTCTCAAACGGTGACTTGTTTTTGGGAGAAGTGCCGATGGCGGAAATTTCCGTGATTATTCCGGTTTACAATGCGGAAAAATATATTGCCGGCTGTCTGGACGCTTTATGCGCACAGACTTTCGGCGACATTGAAGTTTTATGCGTGGACGACGGTTCGACGGACGGCAGCGGAAGCATTTTGGCGGAATATGCCGGAAAAGACCCGCGTATCCGCGTTTTCCCGCAGGTAAACTCCGGGCCGGCGGCCGCCCGCAATCTCGGGTTGAAAAACGCCGGCGGACGCTATGTCATGTTTTGCGACGCGGACGACAGTTATCGGCCGGACTGCTGCGAACGGATGCTGCGGGCAATGACGGAAAAGCGGCCGGATGTCGCCGTCTGCCGCTGTCGGGTAGAGATAGAGGAAGTGGACACCGAGGCGCGCCGGCATACCGTTTCGGAGAGTTTTTATAATGCTCCGTATACGGGAATGCACGTTCTTGACGACGAACTGCGGGTGAAGATGAGCGTGGTTCTGTGGAACAAAATTTTTGCAAAAGAGCTGATTGAGCGTTACGGAATATGCTTTCCCGAAGGCTGCGAGCATGATGACGACACTTTCTGGATGCTTTATTCCCTGTTTGCAAAAGACGTGTATTTCCTGTCGGAACGTCTGTATAATTACAGGATCCGCGTCAATTCGATCATGAGCAATTATTTTAACAAGAAGCCTAAGAACAAGTATGACCGTTACAGGGTGTGCAATTTCGTCTATGACTTTTTACGCGGGAAAGGGCTGCTTGAGGCCAACCTGGCGGCCGTTTCCGACTTTTACCGCCGGCAGACGGGAATGATGTTTTTCGATTTGTTTACCGCAGACGAATTGCGGAAAATGACTGACGAGATGAATGCCCGGCAACTGGACTGTCTGTTTGCCGTCCGGCGCGGCAAAATATTTTCCGCACCGCGGGCAGGGCTGGAAGAGGCAGGCTGGGGAAAGCTGCTGAAATATATGCTGTTGTCGGGGATAACCGTCGGCCGGCGCAAAAAAATGCTGAAAAAGGAAGAAAAAACGGTTCGCAGCCAGCTGCGGATGAAAAAAATCCTGAAAAAGGCGGGCTGAAAAGCCGCAGAAAAGGGAAGTACCGCGTTTCCCTTCTTTTTCTTATCGCGGGAAAGCCGTGTACGGATATACAAAAAACCCCGGGGAAATCCGGGGTTTTTCAAACTGGCGCGCTCCGGGCGATTCGAACGCCCGACCCACAGCTTAGAAGGCTGATTATGTATTCTTTTATTTATTTGATTTTATTTATTTTTGTTTTTTATTTTGTTGTTTTGTGTAAAATTTGTGCAAAAATAGAAAATTCCACAGTCTTAATCGTCAAAAACTGAATTCAACGCTTTACGTTTCTCTTCGCTCATAACATGCGCATATTTTAAGGTGGTACTAATGTTGGCGTGACCTAAAATTTCCTGTGTGATTTTCAAGTTATTTGTTTTTTTTAATATCCAAGTAGCCGCGGTGTGGCGTAAAGTATGAAAGTTTACATAAGGAAAAGAGTTGTCCCTTAGTTTACCTTCACTGTTATAGAAAATAGAGTGCCACGAGTGTTTGATGTCTTTTATTGGCGATCCTTTATAATTAAAGACATATTCGTTAATTTTGGGCTGGCTTTGTAATATATCTTTAAGCTTATCAATCATTGGAACTGTGAGATTTTTTCCGCCAGTTTTCGTGCGGTCTTTTACTTTCACATTGATTAAATCGTTATAAAAGTCCAGCTGTTCCCATTTGAGAGATAGTATATTGCTACGTCTTAATCCGGTGTAGAGGGCTGTATATATAATGGGTTTGAGGTGAGGAGCAGCAAGGTCGATTATTCTTTGCGCAACTTCCCAGTTCTTTAAATATTTTATGTTTTCTGCCGGTTCTTTTAATTTTAGCGTTGTTGGACGAACATTGGACGTTTTATATTTCCACAAGCGGCATTGAGAAAGCAGGGAAGATAAAATAACAAGTTCGCGGTTGATGGTTGAATTACTGACGCCACTATATCTACGTCTTTGTATGAAATTTGAAAGTTCCGCCTCATCTATTTGATGAACATATTTGACAGTTAAATAGCTACTTATCAGTTTTATTTTTCGTAAAGTTTCGTCTGGGCGCGCATAATATTGAGCATGTTTTTCATAAAATAGACCAAAGGCTTCATCAAGTGGTAACTCCACTAAATCGCCGGTTGCAGTGCGGTTTTTCTTTTCAATTTTATTGATTTTTTCAATAACGAATTGTTCAGCTTTTGCTCTTTCTGTTGTGCGACAAGAGCATCTAAGCTGGGTACGTGATCCGTCAGTTCCGATGTATGATATATACGCGTGCCATGTTTCTCCACGTTTGTACAGTCTATATGCTTGGTCGTGTCGTTTAGCCATTCGTCAAGAGTCCATAAAGGGAACATGAGACGTTTGCCAATGATTTTGAAACGGATATGGCCGGACTTTATCTCGGCGTCTAATCTGGCGCGTCCGATGTTCAGATATTCCATTGCTTCTTTTTTGTTAAGAATCTTTTTTAACATATTATTAACCTTTCGGCAATATGAAAAATATTATATTATTTATCGATTAAATCGAATTCGTCCCCGATTTGGCGGAGGGTTGCTGCCAGATGCAGGGTAAGCTCGACAATGAACTCCGGGGATTTGTCTTTCAAAAGCTCTTCCTGCTCGTCGCGGGTGAGGTCGGTGAAGCACAGGTCTTCGTATTTCTCCCTGCGGCGGACGCGAAAAAAACAGCCGTCAAGATTTCTTTTTATCATGGCTCACCTCATAATATTGTAAATTACGAAATCAAAAATTCCCATTTCGAGAACGCCGGCGATAAAATATACGACGTTTCTCTCGGAGAGGCTCTCATCATTACAGATGTCCCGGCAGATATTGAAAATATTAAAACAATGTATAATCATTTTTTATCCTCGTAAAAACTATTTATTTTTTTAGACTTTGGGCATTGCCTTAAGCATTCTTGATAAAGCTCTGATTTATCTTTCAATGAAGAGCAATCACAAGATATTTTTCCATTACTCTGACTACGGCTAATAGTGTGTCCATAAAAAATCCAAGGCAAAAGGTTACCAGATGAGGCTTGATGTCCTGGATTTTCTTTTTGAGGTCGTTCAGCTACTTGTTTTTTAATCTGAGATGCTTTTGGGGTTGAAGTCTTTACCACTGGTTTTGCTGATGATCTTGTCGCTGAACGACTATAGTTCCGACTTATAGATGGACGACTGAAACTTCTGGAGATTCTAACTCCACCAAATCTTGCATTTGCAAAATCTGAAAATAAAACTAAAGCTAAAACGACAAAAAATATTTTTTTCATGATTATTTCTCCTTATCCTCATAAAAAGTTACTTCATCTTTGCGAACGGGGCGGCAATGTTTATATGCAACGTTCCTGCTATCAACAAACATAAATGGTGAATTGCTATCTACACTATTCAAATTTTGTGCCAATTTATCTTGTTTACTATCCTCCCAAAACCAGCAAAGGCACTTGTGGTCAATGATATATTGCCAGTCGATAGGCTCTTCGTAGAGTTCCCAATCATCCGCTGTTATTTCGTTAGGCTCAATAAAATAAACATCGCCATATTCATCTTTTGCGTAAACTCCAGATAGTTTAATATACTTTCCGTCTCTCCAATCCTTTCTTCTAATCTTAGCTCCTTTTTTGAACTCGGGCAGCAGTTCTTCTAAATATGACATTATAAAATCTCCTTCATCATTTTGTTCCAATTAACGACAGCGTTCCTTTTGGCCTCATCTTTGGTCACTCCTGTTCCGTTTGTTTCAAAGTCCCCACAAAACATATAGCAAACTTGCATAATCTTACCGGTTTGAAGATTGATAGCGGTTTTATATAAAGTTTTAGGATGTTTTCCGCATTTATAACATTTTAAGGATCGACCTCTCATTTCAAGCCTCCCGATCGTTTACAAATTCATGGGTGACGCCGAGGATGCCGATTTTGGTTAAATATTCAAAAGTATCGTTAAAACCCTCGCTGCCACAATTTATTGAATATTCATATCCTATGGCAAAACCAACATTGTTTATTTTAACAATCACACCTGTTTTTCCGTTTTCGTGACGAACAATATCGTCGACCTCAAATTCTGTCGCATGGGGAATTTCGACCAGTTTACCGTCCTCAATGCGGTGGGTAATGCCTAGCTTGCCGATAAGTCTGCCGTTTTCATAAAAGCGCAATTCTTCAGAATCATCTTCCATTAACTGTTTTGTTTTAATGTCATAAAACTCAGCATAAGTGTCAAATTCTGCATATTCACCAATCCCAGACGTCTCAATGACGGCCAAAACTTCAAATTCTTCTTCGTCTTTCCATTGATTAAAAGCTGTAACTTTTCTTATTTGTCCGGGGCGGACGTCTTTAATTTCAACGAGTTTCATCTTTCTGTCCTTTCAAAATTTTAATTTCCTCATCAGAGAGCGGGCGGCTGCTTTCAAACAGGCAATCGTTGCAAATGTCTTCTTCATCGACCCCCAAAACGCAACCGCAAATTTCGCAGTACCGCTCGCCGAAGTCTATATCGTCGTCCGGTTCACAATGTTTGGCCCGGATCTCGGCAGAATAGGGCGGCTCGTCTTCAATCGTCATCTTTATCACCTAAAAAAATGCAGCAGAAAATGAAAGGTAAAAACATCAATGTCAAAAACAAACCTGTTCGGAAGGGCATTTCTACTAAGCAGTCAACAAACTGTTCCATTACTCCTCACTTTCGCCAAGGGCGGCGTTGATACGGGTTAACAAAGTTATAACTTCATTGTTGATTTTTTTTTGAAAATATAAGTGCTGTTTGCACTCTCTTAGCAAGTCGCGGAGATTGTTGTTTTCTTTTTCGAGTTTATTGTATTCTATACTGTCGTTTGTATGCAGCTGCTCTTTTTGTTCGTAAATCGAAATACATTTTTCGAGATATGAAATATGGTCCTGCATAGCCTTGTATTCGGTGTAGTTGCAGGGAGCTAAAACTTTCAGTTTTCCTTTTGAAAAAGACGGACTGTAATAGTTTCCCTCATAATCTTCGAAATCTCCGTCCATATCAACAACCATAGGTTCTAGATAGCCATCTTTTGTTTCTACAAACCAAAAACTACCAGTTTGTAATTTTTTACTATACCATTCCTCTGTCAGTTCTTCGGGGGTTTTTGTCATGGTCGTTACTCCTCCGACAAATAAGAAAGTGCGGTGTCAACGCCGGTGAGGGTGCAACCTTTCATGACAAGATCGATTATTCTTTTTTGCGCTTCGTTGAAGGATTTTTTGAAGGTCAAAGTGTCATAAGTGTCTGAAATCTCGAAACCGCAGGGACAGGTGCAACTTATAAGCTCCCATTTGTCTTTTTCCTGATCGTGATAGATCGTAATTTTGTCTTTCTCGTAAGAGCTGTATTTGTTTTCTTTGATTATGATATCGATCCATTCTCCGCCAAAATCGGTATAACTACGTCTATAAAAAGCGTAGGCGCTGTAGCCGTATTCTTCAATATCGTCTTCTTCTTCGTCTGCTGCCTCAGCTATCATCAGACGCAATATGTCTTCCCACAAATTATATTCTTTCTTGTCTGGGGCGCCCAAAATTTCCCGGGCAATTTTGGTTAAACGCTGGTCGAGCTGCTCCAGCTCGAAGTCTTTGACGGCCTTTTTGAATACGTTTTCAACGAATTTGCCGTAATTGCCAAAATCCAGATTCTGAATGTTAACGGCGTCTTTTATCTTTTGTTCGACGGTGCGGCGGATCTCGTAACAGTCCACGGCATTGGCGACGGCTGTTGTTATCGTCTTTTGAATGGTATCGTAGATGGTTCTTTGAATATCCGTATTTTCAAAAGCAACAGCGACGGCGTTGTCAAAAAGCTCTTTGATTTGATTGGTTTCGGTTTTGGTCATTTGTTTGCTCCTGTTATTTGATTGAATACATAAAGGCCCAGTTCCGGGTTGACGCAATTGCACAAAATTTGTCTTTTATCTAATCCCTTCAGCGAATATCCGGTAAGGTCGAACCCATATTTTTTCATCAATTTTGAAGCTGATAATTTTTTTAGCTGATCCCGTTCAAACTTTGGGTCAAGCATGAATTTGTTGCTCCAAAAAATGTGCCGCTGGATTGAAAATGCCGGTTGGAGAAAAGGTCTGTAATACGGAAAGACATTCTCAATAACCCAATCGCAACATGAAAATTTTGATAAGAAGATAATTTCCTGCCAAAGTTTCATGTCCGGATAATCCGCCGGAATCTGCTTGTTCCAAACACCGCAAGCTCTGATTCTGCTATGTGTTTGACAAGGCGGGCTAGACCAGATGAAGTCAAACTCCCGGTAATGCTCCAGTAAATACTGGTGGGCATCTCCGACAACCACGTGGTCGTTTGGGAAAAAATCCTGATAAACGGCAGCAATTTCCGGACGCAGCTCTACGGCGGTTATTTCGTGATCATTTCCCCACAATTTTCGATTTCCGCCTATGCCGGCATATAAATTGAGTATTTTCATTGTCTTCCTTTATCTGTCGGGGCGGGGTCGCCGCCCCGAGGTTTTTAATCACTTGTGTTGTTAGGGGCGAGGGGCTGTATTCCCTTATCTTTTTCAGTTTCTGATTTCTCATTTTCCCCGAAAACTTTTCCTAAAATTTCGGATAAGCTCCCGATTGCAGCGGCATGTTTGATTTCTGGTTCGATATTATTAAAAATCGTAACGAGATCATCCATTCTCCCGACCGTAGCGTTAACGCCGCGGACGGCATTTTCTTCCTCATTTGATTCTTCGTCGGTTATTGCAATCAACATAAAGGCTTTAATACTTCCTCTTAACTTGTTGAGTTCATTAAGAGCTTTGTCAACCGCGGCTTCTGTTTCTTTTCTTTTATTTTCTTCAGACATGTTATTCTCCTTATTTTCAGTTAAATTATTAGTTTTTCATATCCGGATGAGTGTTTTCAAAAATCATCCGTTCTGTTTTTGTGGTTGGCTGATCAAGAAAATTCAGCCGGTTGACCAGGTGCAGAATAATTAAAATTTCTTTCATGCACTGGATTTCATATCTGGCAGCGCCTTCAGTCTTTTTGCCTTGAATAACCAGTTTTGGATAAACGCGTCGCCGGAGTTCGATTTCTCTTTCTGCGCAGTTGATCAGATTTTCGATTTTTTTATGTTTGTCTTTTGCGCCGATTTGGTATTTATTGAACATTGTTTACTGCCTTTGGTGTTTTTATTTTTGCGCGGTAATTGCGGGCGGCAATTCTACGACACTCACGGCAATTGTGAGTTAGGCCGTCTTTTGCTTTCTTGTCGCGATTAAACCGTGTAAGCGGCAGAGTTTTACCGCAAGTCGAACAGATTTTTGTTTCCATCATTCTTCTCCCGATCCGGGAATTTTCGGCAGCCGGCACCAGTAGCGGGGCCGATGTTTTTCGTTTAGAAAAAAGAACTTTTCTCCGTCCCAGTTCATAATATCCGGGATATATCGCGGACAGCCTTCACGGCCGTTGTAGTTGGCGTTGGGATAGAGCACCGCAAAATCGGTATAACGATCGGTTTTAAGCGGCTTAAAATCAGGGTAGGGCAGCCAGTTCATAACAGACTCCCCAGAAAAACCACAGCCAGGACGATACCGAGAACGGCTGCCGCGGTAATATCCGCCGCCGAAAGTGACGGTTCCGGTTTTTGGTACGTTGCGTCGAAATGGTTTAGAATTTCATTGCTAATATATTTTTTCATGATTCTACCTCCTGAAAACAGGATATCAAAAATTTTTATATCTAGTCAAGAGAAAATATCAAAAAAATCTATAAATTTATTTTTCAAGGAGAAAAAATATAAAAAATTTTTTTATAGCGCAAAAAAAATACTGCTTTTTCGCAGTATTTTTTTTAACAAACTATTTGTTTTCTCGCCGCTTATCCAATTCATCGGCAATTATGCGACGAAGGCAGAGATCTATTTGTGCGATAGTCTCTTCGTCAAAGATTTCAAAAATGGTTTGTTTAACTATTTCTACTAAAATTTTTTTATCAGCATCAGTCATATTGCTTCCTTTCCTGATTTTAGTTAATTAGGATTTTATGGAAGCAATAATATAGTGAAGAACGTTCGGTTATTCGTTATTGCCAGTTTTTTTACGAAAAAGAGCAAGCAATTGCTTTTCCTCTTCTGTCAACGGTTGCGGTTGCCACTCAAGCGGCAGCAGTTCATAAGGTTCACAGTCAAGTGCTTTGGATATTTCGGCCATCTGTTTTATATTGAGAGCGGTTTGTCCCCGTTCAATAGCCGCAATCGTAGGCTGGACATAGCCTAAGCGGTTTGCCAGTTCTTTCTGTGACAGGCCTTTCTCCAGGCGCATTTCTCTTACTCTGTTTTTCATATCTTTATTTTATTAAAAAAATTAATAAAAAGCAAATAAAAATAATATAAATAATTTTTATTTTTTTACTTGATTTTGTATCAAAATTTTTTATATTAAGAAAAGGAGGTAAAAATAAATGAAACTATGCGAATATTTGAAGGAAAAGAAAATGTCGCAAGCCGATTTTGCAAAAAAGATAGGCGTTACGCAAGGCATTATAAGCTATTACATCAATGGTCGGGGAATGCCGACCAGAAAAAACATGCGAAAAATTATCAATATTACCGGAGGAATGGTAACTGCCGATGACTTTTGTTTTGAAGATGGCGGCGATGGCGATGATTAACGGCATGACAGCGGCAGTGCCGCCGTCATTTTTGTTTTTATAATTTTTTCAAGGGTTAAAGAAAATGAGCAGGAAGAAAAATAAAAAATCGGAATTAAAGCAGCAATTAAAGGAGCTTTGGGAACAATTGGAAAGAGAAAAAAAGCTTGTTGTTTTATTAAAGAACAGTTGTGAGATGGCAACCGACGGCTGGTGCCAGGCTTCGAAATATTGGCGGCGGGCGTTGTACTCCGGTATTCGTCGGGCAAACCGGTGGATGTGGTTTTCTTTTTTTAGCAACATGTTTTGGATGATCCTTGTTGCGGTGATTTTGTTTGAAAATGGTGGTGAGTGATGCTGGGTGCGGTTGCCATAGGCCTGAATATAAATATTTTTTTGTTAAAGAAAGGGGAAGTTGATGAATAAAATCAAAGTCGATAACCGTATATTGAAATGTCTTTTTTGTATAACAGGGGATAAAGACAGAGAACTAAATACCGTTTTTATTGAATGTAAAAAAGGATATGGGCCTGTGTTTTGGGCTTCAAATGGGGTCATTTTAATTGAGGTAGTGGAAACTGAACCTGAATTCTACGAAGGAGATGATTGCATTATTCATATTCCTGATGATTTGAAGGGGATTATTAAATGGAAAAAAAATGACAACGAAGCTTTATATAGTTCGGTTATTGAATTGACCGCGGATAATCGGATCATAATGGAATTGTTTAATGATACACCGTTACGTTTGGATTTTCAAAATACGGATAAGGTGGTTGACTATCAAAAGGTTTTGGTTTGTGCGCAACAAAAAACTGATCGGTTAAGTTTTAATTTAGCATTAACTTCAAAGTTGGCTTCGGCGTTGGCAAAATTGGGCGTAAGGGCAGCACCGACGTTTGGACTTCAGGGTGCTGATGGTGCGTTGCTTGGTTTTATACAGAGTCAGGATTTCCATGTCAGAGTTGCAATAATGCCTTGCCGTGAGGATTCGGAAGTTATCATAGAAAAAAAATAATAATATTTCCCCTATTTCCTAGCAGGCGGCCGGCCGTCTGTCGTGATGCCTGATCCGAGCGATGGCGCAAACTCGAGGGGAAACGGTTTTTAGAGACCGCATATGAGAGTGAAAATCAGGCAAGCCGGACAATTTTTTAAGGGAGAAATTATGACTGAGCAATTTTTGAAAAGATGCGCAAGGTGCAAGGAATTGAAACCGGTGGAAGACTTTTCCCGCAACAAACAAAGCCGTGACGGCTTGTGTTATTATTGTAAAGTCTGTGACAAGGAGAGAGCAAGGGAACGTTACGTTAAATCTCGGAATAAAAAAAAAGGAAAACAAGATACTTCTGCCGATGATGGATCCGACTGTAATAAATCAATAAAAGTGCGTCGTCGCGGTCGTCCGTCGCTGACAACACAAAAGAGCCGTGTCCGACAATCGGTGTTACAACCGCAATCGTTAAAGAAGGCGATTCCCGATTATAAAAACGGTAAAGTGATTTTTATTGATGAAACGACGATGCGGGCAGAGCCAAAAAGTGGTTTTGTACGGTTTGAAAAGGTGTGTCCGCCGAAGAAACGGATAATCTCGCCAGCGCTCAAACGGTCGAAGAAGGTTGTGAAAAATGTTTCCGGTTACCATCGTTCGGATGCTTTAGACGGCTGTGTCTTTCGGGTATTGAAATATGAGAGACAAGGCGGTGCGAGGTATTCTATAGAAGAAGTTCGTACGGGCGAGCGTTATTTTCGTGCATTTGCTGACAAAGAAAAATTTTTGGCGGATATTTTGTCGCTTGTAAAAAATTATTGAAGGAAGGATGAGATATGACGAGAGAATTTTATGAAGTGCCACTGGTTGATATTATGGATATGCTGGAAGATATCCCGCTGTCTGTTATGGCCGAAGTGATGACGTTGGTGCGGGATTATTGCCGGTATTGGGATGAGTGGGAGACGGACGACGGTTTTGAACTGCCTGAAATGTCCACCGCTGCACGGATCGTATGGAACCATATAAAACGCGACTTGGCCGAAAGCAATAAAAGATATTTTCTGAACAAAGGCAAGCAAAAGCGGTAATAAAACAATGGCGGAATTGATCAGAGATGCGTTCATGGTACCGAGAACCGTGCGGGATGCCCTGCTGGGGGATTTCCCGCCGGAGGTCTTTTGCGAAGTGATATGCGCTATTGACGATTACGCCAGATATTGGGAAATCCATCAAACCGGCGAAGGGTTTGACATTTCTGATTTGTCGCCGGTGGCGAAGGTGGCTTTCAAAATGGTTTATAAAACCATCACAGAATATAATTCACGATATCTACAGAAGGTTTTAGCCAACACTCAGAACGCTCTATCCGGTTGGGAGAAACGAAGAGGGGCCGACGAAAGAAACCGTCGTCGGCGGGAAGCTTATGCCGCCAAAAAAGGACGGATTAAGGAAGTAGATTGTTCGGAGTTGGTAGGTAACGACAAAGATGACGCCACCGCTGCCGGAAGGAACGAAAGGGTTGCCAAAAAAGAAGAGGCGGTTGTAGATAACATGGGCGTTTCGTCTGATTTTATGGATGACGAAGAGCTGTCGAACGGTGACGAAACGATGATGAAAGCGGTGACGAAGACTGTCGATGAAGCCTTATCCAGCAATGGTTTGAGCGAAAGTATGCGATCGCATGGGGTTATTGGTTTAAATAACAACCTCGTTAAACACTCGGTTGTTATTGAGGAAAGGGGGTGTGGGGGAAAACAAGTTATCCACAGGCCGGTTGTGGATAATCCGCCGGACGATCACCCGTCAGACGGCCTGACGGGCAATAACCCTGCCGCCGTGCTGGCGGAGGGCAGTAACCGGCGTTTGGACGCCGGCAATAAGCCGGATCCGCCTGATGCGGATCCGGCGGCGGAGAGCGCCGGGAAGCCAAAGCCGGACGCTTTGGCGGCAATGGGCAAAGGGCAATGGGAAGCGCGGGCTTTCGGACTGCCGGCGGAGAGCAGGGAGATGCCGGAAGCCGGCAATGTTCCGCCTGAAGGCGGCAATAAACGGCCCCCAACCCGGCCTTCCCCCGGCGCGGGGGAAGGAGAAAGCTCGGCAAGTGTTCATGTGCGCGGCGGCGAACGGGACAAAGACCAACCGCCAAAGCGCTGGCCGGATGGCGATGAAGTGGTGATCTTGCCGGATTTTCGGCTTGATTTTCTGGACCCGAAGATTGCGGATTTGAATTTCTTGGATGATTTTCTGATCCGCGGGGTTGAGGACAAGCTGAAGGCGTGGAAAACGGGCCGTTCGGTTGAGAAATGGTGGATCCGAAGACTGATTTTCTGGTTTGCCGAAAAACAGGGACGGACGGAGAGCCTGTCGGCAGAGCTGTTGCGGCGGGCGCGGTTGAAACAAGGAGGAGCAGATGACGGAAGCTAAGGTTTTTTTATGGAACAATTTGCTTGAACAGGTTGTCTTTAAGACCGGGGTGCCGGATGAGGTTATTTGCGGGAGAAGCCGGAAGTTTGAGGCCGTCACCGCCAGAATTGTGTTTTATTGCGCTTTGCGGATGGCCGGGTTTTCGACGGTGAAAATCGGGTGCAGTTTCGGACGCAACCCGGCAACGGTTATTCGAGCAACCCGTGAAGCACTGCCGCGGATCAAAGAACTGGCGGCGCTTGTCTGTCTTGACGCCGGCGTTACTCCTCGGGATTATTCCGATCGGAGAAAAAACAGTCGGCGTCGGCGGACTTTTAAGAAAGTCCCGGATTATAAAAACTGCTGTATCAGAATTGCGGAGGCATAAATGACGGAAATGGAGCTTTGCAAAAGGAAACTGGAGAGGGCGGTGGAGATTCACCGGCTGGAGAGCCGTCCGGGACCGAGCGGGTTTGTCTGTGCGTTGGGGCTGATGATTCCGTCGCACCTGTGGGCAAGTGATGCCGATGATATGATTGCCGCTGACAACCGTGACTGTGACGATGCGAGAACGGTGATGGACAACTGGTTTGGCGGACTGTCGCGGCGGGAAAAGCTGGTGGTGTTTTTCCGTGCCGGCGGCATGGGCTTTAAGACGTTGATGCATGTTTTGGACGCGGAGTTCAAAATTGACGGAACCTCAAGGACGACGCTGTCCGCCGACTACCAGCGCGGCATGCTGAAAGTGTTGATGAACGCCAAAGACCATGGGCTTTGGACGGTGTTTCCGAATTTGTGAAACACCGGGGTTAATCCCCGGCTTCTTTTTCGTGATCGTATTCAAAACACGCCCAAGCCGAACGGCTGTCCTGCCCGTCTTTGAGGTTGTTGGCGGCGAGAAAAGAAAAATATGATTGCGGGTTAAAATTTACCAGCCCGACTTTGCGTCCGAGCTCACGGGCGGCGATGTATGTTCGCCGAACCATGGCTGTGTGCACGGAAAGCGGCAAGTCGCCAAGTCCCGGAATCAGGTCGCGGCAGCCCTCCGGGTAGACAATCAGGACAATCTGCGTATCCTTTGCCGCGGAAAATATTTTTTCAACACCTTCTTTGACAACCTGATTGATTTGCTCAAACAGGGCTGTGATTTTGTTACAGGCAAGTTCTGAGACAAAGCTTTTGCCGCTTTCCCAACGTTTGATGGTGATGACGCTCTGCACGCGGTGAAATGCGGCGGCTTCAGCCTGACTGAAGCCGAGCGACTGGCGAATGGTGCGATATTCCGCGGCCGTGAGGTATCCTTTTTTGGTCATTTTTGGGATCTCTTTTCTTTTAGGAATTTTTGAAGATAACCAGAGAAAATAACCTCGCCGCCAAGCGATTTGTATTGAGCCTCGCCACAAGAAAGATGGCATCCGCTTTGGGAGATGTATCTTGAGCCGTCGGCGTTGCGCAAACTATAGTTAGGATTCATGTGGTGAGCTTTGCCCTGCTTTCCGTTGCCTATCATTGTAAAAACCCAGAAACCGCCGTTGGCTAAAACTGTCTGTGCTTCAAGTTTGTGTTCTTTTCTCATGTTAATTCTCCTTTAGAATTTTAAGGCCTGCCCCTTTGGCTTCCTTTTATAAATTCATTATATGTTACTTTTGGTAACATGTCAATACTTTTTTGTAAAAAAAGTTATCCACAGCAAATGTTTAAACATGTTTAAACATTTTTGTGTTGGACATTTTTTGCGGTTTTGCGCTATAATTTTTATATGATGAACAAATGGGTTCAGATATTTCTCGCTTAAAAAATTGTTGGAAACCCCGGAGGGCTTAAGCTTTCCGGGGTTTTTGCGTAGAAACGTCAACGTGGGGTAGTTTTCTTACTCGAAAATACGCGCGCGAGAGAAAAATATAAGCGCAAGGCCTTGAAAAATAAGGGCTTGCGGGTGGTTAAATATGGGGCTTTAACGAGGCAGTTTGAGGGCAAAAATGCTGACAAAAGAGGAAATAAAAGCAAAATATCCGCTGGGCGGGCGGCCTCCTAAATTTAAAACGCCCGAGGAATTGGCCGAGAAGATTTATGATTTTCTTGAGCACAGTCTGAATCGAATTGTGGAGTTTCCGGGTAAGAGCGAGGTTTTGCGAGTTAATGTTCCGGCGCCGACGACCTTGGAGGCCTTTTGCGTTTTTTGCGGGATACGAAAAACGACTTTTTATGCATATGGGAAAAAAAGAGGCTTTGAAAATATCGTAAACCAGTATGAAGCAATTGTCGAGGAGTTTTGGGTAAGGCAGGCGGCGGAAGGAAAGCCCGGTAACAAGGCCGAGTTTATTCTTAAAAATATGAAAAACTGGAAAACCAGCAGTTGGAATGATGATAGAGACATTAATCTGAGCGGCGAGGTCGGCGGGGTGACGGTTCGGTTTGTAAATATGGCCGGCGGGGCGGAAGATGAAAAGCAGGAAAACGGCGGCAATGATGGCGGACATGCAAATACCTGAAGCTTTTGCGCCGCTGTTGACGGAGAGATGGCGTTACAAGTTTTATTACGGCGGGCGCGGCGGCGGCAAGTCTTATGCCTTTGCCGACAGTCTGGCGCTTTTGGGGGCGCAAAAGAAAATATTTGTCGCCTGTTTGCGCGAAATTCAGGATTCAATCAAAGATTCCGTTTACAAGCTGTTGAAAGAGCGAATTGAATTGTATCAACTGCCCGGTTACCGGTTTTATGAAGACCGGATCGACAACGTTAAAACCGGCAGCCGGTTTATTTTCAAAGGGTTGCGCGACCAAAACAGCCAGAACATCAAGTCGCTGGAAGGCGTAGATTATTGCTGGATCGAGGAAGGTCAGACGATTACCCGCAAAAGCTGGGATATTTTGAATCCGACCATCCGTAAAGACGGATCGGAAATCTGGATTTCGATGAACAGGGAAGAGGAGACCGACGCTTTGTGGGTTGCGCTGGCCGCTAACCCGGACGAACGGACGCTGGTGCGCAAAGTCAATTATTATGACAATCCTTTTTGCCCGCAAGAGTTAAAGCTGCAGGCGGAGAAATGCAAACGCGAGGATTATGAAAGCTATCTTCATGTTTGGGAAGGGGATCCGCTGCCGCAGGGAACGCTGAAGCTTATCTCGAGCGCCGACGTTCACCGAGCGCTGGCGTTTAAGATTGACAACGCCAACAACATGCTGCCGCTTGTTGTCGGGGTGGACGTGGCGCGGTTTGGCGACGACCGGACGGCAATTTGCCGCCGCCGCGGCCGGCAGGCTTACAAGATGCAGACCTATAAACATCTGGACACGGTGGCGGTGGCCAACCTGATTGTGCGGATTATTCGGGAAGAGAAGCCGGTGCGGGTTAATATTGACGCCGGACAAAACGGCGCCGGGGTGATTGATTTGCTGATCGACCGCGGTTATCAGGAAGTGGTGCGGGAAGTAAACTTCGGATCAAAAGCGCAGGACACCGAGCGTTATGCCAACCGGCGGGCGGAGATGTGGGGGCGTTTGAACGACTGGCTGAAAACCGAGAGCGGCGTTTCTCTTACCGATATGCCGGGGATTCTGGAGGATCTGACGGCAGTTAACAAGGGGTTTGACAACCGCGGGCGGCTGATGTTGGAAGAAAAGAGAATAATCAAAACGCGGTTGGGCTTTTCGCCGGATTTAGGTGACGCGCTGGCGTTGACGTTTGCCGAAGCGTTTTATCCGTCTTCGCTGCAAACTGTGCAGACTGAGTTCGTGGACGGCAACGTCTATGTTGACGATGTAGCAGGCGGTTTTGTCGACGGTAATATTTATATTTAATTTTCAAATTTCAGGAGAAAGAGATGAGTTCGCTTATTGGGGGCAGCCCGAAGGTGGCGCCGACGGTGGTGGAAGAAGTGAAACCCGAAGTAATCGACAATTCTGCCAAAACGCAGGAAGAAGAACGCCGCCGGAGACGCCGTCAGGGTGCGGCCAGTCAGTTTTTGTCGGGACAGACGACGACCGGCGGCATAACCACGACCAAAACCACGCTGGGGGCTTGAAAGCATGACGGAAGAACGGGTGAAATATGCCTTGAAAAGGCTGTCGGCGCTGAAAGACAAACGGAAATTCTGGGAGCCGTACTGGGACAAGGCGGCCGAATTGTGTTCGATCAATTCCAGAATCTATATTAAAGATGATAAGGGACGTTTTGTACAAAAAGTGTTTGATACGACCGCGCGTTCCGATCTTACCCGTTTTGCCGCGGCATTAAAGTCAATTCTGGTGCCGAGCAATCAGCGTTATCACCGGATCAAAGCCAGCAGGCCGGGGCTGGACGACAATGATGCCGTTCGGCGTTTTTTGGAATACGTCAACAATTTGCTGTTTAAGTTTCGTTATGCCGCCGGATCCAGCTTCTCAAGCGAGGCGGATATGATGCTGACGCAGCTGGGATTGTACGGACAGTCGCCGTGGCTGGTTGAAGACAACGTCGGCCGCGGCATTTCTTACCGCACGATTTTGATGGCCGAAATCTATTGTGACGTGAACCGTTTTAACCGGGTGGATACGGTTTATCGGGAATATGAAATGTCGCTGAGGCAGGCGATTAAGGAATTTGGCAGCCGGGCGACGGCGAAGATGAAGGAACGATTTGAAAAGCAGCCGGACAGCAATGTCCGGCTGTTGCATGTGGTGGAGCCGCGTGAGGATCGGAAGCCTTTGCGGCAGGATTATTCGGGAATGCCGTTTGTGTCGTATCACATTAATCTGGACGACGAGGGCGGAGAATTGATCTATGAGAGCGGCTACCGCACGCAGCCTTATATGGTGCCGCATTATCTGGGGATCCCCGGGTCGGCATACGGCGACAGTCCGGCATTGCAGGCCTTTTTCGATATCCTCACCATCAATGAAATGAGCAAAACCGTGCTTCGGACCGGGCAACTGCAGGGCAATCCGCCGATTTTAAGCGCCGCTAATATTGCCAACGCCGCCAGAGCCGGTACCGCCGGCGCGTTAATTCCCGGTGCAATTGATATTCAGGGGCGGCCGCTCTTGGCGCCGATGCAATACGGCAACAATCTGTCGATAACACTGGAGTTGCAAAATCAGGTGCGGGAGGCGATCCACAACGCCTTTTTGCAGCCGCTTTTCCTGTCTTTGGCGCAAACCAAGGAGATGACGGCCGAGGAAGCCCGTTTGCGCGAACAGGAAAAGGCAATGCTGCTGGCGCCGATGGGCGAGAGGATCAATTCCGAATGGATGGTCGGCAATTGTGAACGGGAGATTGACATTATCCGTGAGTACGGGCTTTTGGACGAAGTGCCGGATGAATTGATGGAGGACGGCAGTTTGCAGATTGAGTTTGAAAGCCCGCTGGTACATATGCAGCAGGCGGGAGAGATTAAAGGCGTGTTTGAAACGTTGGAGAGCGCAATGTCGCTCTCGCAGGTGGATCCGACGGTGCTTGACCGGATCGATATGGGCGAGGCCTTGACCATTATTGCCAACTACAAAGGCGTGCCGAGCCGGATTTTGCGGACGCCGGAACAAATTCAGGCGCTTGGTGAGGCCAGGGCGCAACAACAGCAGGCCGAGCAGCTGTTGCAGGCGGCGCCGGTTTTGTCGCAGTCGATGAAGAATTTGAAGGAGGCGGGTGCATGATAATTAATTTATGGGCAAAGTATAAGCAGGTGCGGGCGTTAAAGCGCCTTTTTTTTGAGCCTGACGGCAAATTGAAAGAGGATGCCAAAATCGTTCTTGAATGGTTGAGGGATGAAGTCGGTGCTAAAGGGCGGCGGTTAAATGAGAGCGGAATGTCACTGCTTTTTTCCGCGGACGGACGCTTTGACGCGGCGGCGGTAGCGTATATGGCCGGCAGCCGCCGGGTTTATGATCTGCTGATCTCAAGGCTGGCGGTTGACGAAACCGAGGTGTTTAACCTGGCGGCCATGACCGAGGCCAAAAGAGAAGACGATTTGTTTAATGATTTAACGCAAATTTGAAAGGAAAAGGAATGAGCGAAGATATTGACACGCTGCCGGATGAGCCGGCGGCGGAAAGTAACACTGCCGAAGCGGCGGTTGATAAGGCCGGGGCGGAAAACGCAGCGCCGGCCGACAAGTTTTATATTCCGGCAGAAGACAAGCCGGAGGAATGGAACGAACTTTATTCCCGTTTGGGTCGTCCGGAAGCGCCGGACAAATATGAAATCAGTTTCCGCGAAGCGGACAAGCCTTTTGCTGCCACCATGCAAAAGGCTTTTTTTGACAACGGGCTGAGCCGGAAGGCAGCGGCCGGTTTGGTCAAGGCCTGGGACGATATGCAGGAAGAGCAGGCAAAAATGTGGAACGAACGGTCCAAAGCCGAGATGGAAGCCTGGCAGCAGGCGCAGGGCGACGGGCTGGCAAAAAATCAGGAACTGGCGCGCCGGGGCGCGGCGGTTCTTGGTCTTGGTGAAGAGGCGGTCGGTGCAATGGAAGCGGCAATCGGCACCAGGAACTTTATGGATCTTTGCTTGAAGCTCGGAAACGCTTTGAGCGAAGACACGGCCAAAGGCCTGAGCGGCGGCGGGGCTTTGAAAGACGAGGCAATGTCGACCGTCGATTATTTAACCGAAATTTTTGAAAAAGCGAAAGGAATGAGAAATGGCTAATATTGATGAGCCGGCAACTTTGCGCGAGTTGTCGAATGAATATGCAAAAAAACAGCCGAAGCAAATTAATTATCTGCTAAAAAGAACACCGATTTTGGATTGGATGCTGTTTGAACGGGCATCGCATCCGCTGTGGAATGTCGCGGAAAAGAAAACCGAAATTAACGGTCCAGGTTTTGTGCCGATGAACTCGCCGATGCCGAAAATGTCGACCCGTTCCGCCTTGGAGCAGGTTGATCTGAATATTATGGGCGGTGAGATTTTCGTACCGCAGGACAAGGCGGTGGCTTTCGGCGGGTTGGCTAAATACCTGGCCAAGCAGATGCCGAGCATTCTTGCCAAAGCCGGCATGCAGACGGAAAAACACATTATTTATACAAATTATCGCCGGTATGCGATTGACAACGGAAACGTGCAGACGGCAGGGGGAACCGAAGGTTTGTATTCAATAGTCTTTGTCCGGCAGGTTCCCGGCGAGTGTTGCGGCTTGTATTCGCCGGAAGGTTTTAAGCAGGGGGCCATGCTTGACGTGCAGCCGCTTTACGGCGGCCAGCTTTGCCACGACGAGAACGGCGTTGCCGGTTATTCCACACAGGTCAAAGGCTACTTCGGCGTGCAGTTGATGAATCCCTATACCTGTGCGACAATCGTCAACATTTCCGAAGATAAACTGCCGACGATCCGGCAGATTAACGAAGCTTTGCTGCAGGTGCAGGCGGATGAAGGTGACACTTGTATAATGATGCATCCGCGGGTTTTGAACTGGCTGGGAGAGGCTTACAAAAAGGAAATGATCCGTATGACGAATGCCGAAAAGGGTGTGAACTTCCTGATCGGCGAGTGGAACGGTATTCCGATGGTTTCGTCGTACCAGTTTATGGCAGGCGACGAACCGCAGGTGGTTTTGGATTAACAGGAGAAGAAAGAATGTATAAACATAAATTGCGGGTGTGGGGAGAGGATCTGGCGGTTGCGGATATTTCTCAAACCAGCGTTGACGGCGAGGCTGTTGCCGGCGGCGGTACCAACGGCGGACTGGTCGTCAACGTGATTGCCGAAAGCGCGGTCAAGGTTGCCGGTTCGGTTACGGTCACGATTTTGGGTGATGACGTCAAAGACGGCGGTTTTTCGACAACGGAAACAAGCGCGAATTTGACGGTGGGGGATTATGCCGCCGGTGATTTGATTGCGCAGATTGCTTTGGCGCCCGATGTTAAAACCTGGCTGAAGGGCAAGGTTGCCGGCAACAGTTCGGCAAGCGGCACTATTTGCGTAACCCTCGGTTATCTGGCCAGATAGGAGGTGAGAGATGGCAAAATTCGTAGCTTTGAAAGAAACGCTTGACGGCGGCAAGATTATTGCCGCCGGGGCGGTTGTTGAAGGAAAGGATTTGGACAAACTCAATCCGAAGCTTTTCCGCAAGGCAAACGCACAGGAGAGTTTGACGGCAACCGAAAACAAAACGGTTGTTACCGATAAGCAGATTGCCAAAGTTCTTGAGCAGGTGAAGGCGGCGGCTCTTGCCGAGCTGGAAGACAAAATCACCGAAAACGTGATGGGACGAGTAGAGAAAATGCTTGAGGAAAAAATCCAAAACGACAAACTTCCCGAAAATGAGGCCTGACGCAACCGTCGGGCTTTTTTGTTAACAAAACAGGGGCCGGATTGCCGGCTTCTGTTTTTTTAAAGAGTTTTTAAGAAAAGATGAGTATCGAGATAATCAACCGCGCTTTGATCAAAATCGGCGAAGGGACGATCACGTCGCTTTCGCAAAACCCGTACGGAGATTTGATGGGGCTGGTTTATGAGGATCAGCGCAAAATGCTCTTATCCTCGCATTACTGGCGTTTTGCCTTGAAACGCGCGCGTTTGGCCGAATTGGACGAGGAAACGGGGTCGACGCTGTTTGCTTATGCTTATGCCCTGCCGGCTGATTATCTGGTCTTAAAGGATTTCGGCGAGTTTTATAAAATGCCGAACGTGAGCGATGCGGTGGTTGCCCCGGACGTTCGTTACTCGATCGAAGGCAACCGGATGCTTTGCCAACAGCCCGGCAATATCAATATCACTTATATTGCCGACGTTTCGGATCCGAAGCTTTTCACGCCGTTGTTCAAAGAAGCGCTGATTGCCCTGATTGCCGCCGAGATGAGCGTGCGGATTAAGCAGGGGGCGGATTATAAGCAGCTTTTTCTGGCCGAGTTTGAAAAATACATTACCCAAGCGCAAATGAACAACGAGATTGTCCGCGATATGGAAACGATGCCGGACAACAGCTGGGTAACCATCCGTGACACGTGGAGAAACGAAGAATGGTAAAACCGGTCTTAAATCAATTCAACGGCGGCGAGATCAGTCCGTGGCTGGAAGGGCGGATCGATTTGCCGAAATACAATTATTCGGCGGCCAAAATGCTGAATTTTATTCCGCAGGTCGAAGGCGGGGTGAAGCGCCGCGGCGGGTCGCATTTCGTGGCACCGGTCAAGGAAGTGGACGCGGTTTTGTTTAAGATTGTGCCGACGCCTTCAGAGGCGATTGTTTACATCAACAACGAAATTGCCGATGAGCTTTATGTGGCGCCGGGCGAGAAAGTGAGCTATTCCGTCAAACTCGACGGTTATTTCCCGGTGAACGGCAGCTATATTGTCGAAGAAGACACGACGCTGAACATCTCTTTGGTTTCCACGCTCTACCGGGCGACGTTAACGGTTAAGACAATTCCCGAAGACGCGGACGTCTTCATCAACAGTTTGCGGCAAAATCCGGCGGTGGTTACCCGCGGCGCGACGGCGGCTTATGAGGTGATGAAAGACGGCTTTGATACAAAAACCGACAGTATTCAGGTTAACGCGGACACGGAAATTACGGTTAAGCTGGCAATGAGTTTTGAAATCCGCACCGCGGAAACGGGAGCCAAAATCGTCATCAACGGTATTGAACAAAGCAAAATTGAAGTTCAAAAAGGCGATTTGGTTACCTGGACCGTGTCCAAGCCCGGCTACAAAACCCAAAGCGGCAGCCAGACGATTGAGCGGTCGACAATTTTATATATTGATTTGGATGAGAGCGGTTATGCCTTAAACGAAGTCATCTTTGAGAAAAGCAAACCGGGTACTTATAAGCTGAAAGTAAAAATCAGCGGCTATTATCATTTGTCTGGCTGTGGTGCGGGCGGTGGTGCCGGCGGTTCTGCCGGTGCGCATGCATGGTACGGCGGTAACGGTGGCAGCGGTGCGGCATTTGCCGGCAAGGTATGGCTGGAGGCCGGAGAATACACGATCAAAGTCGGAGAAGGCGGCCGCGGCGGATGGGCCAGCGGGCGCAACGCAACCCGCGGCGAGTGGTGGGGTTACTCTTCCGCGCTGGAAGTCAACGGCCTGACTTATCTGGCTTTTAAGGGAAAGAGCCTGATTGATCTGTGGGGCGGCCGCGGCGGCCACGGTACAGGAACTTATGCCGAAGGCGGCGGTGACGGCGGCAAATTGGAAGTCGGTACGTTAAAAATCATTTCTTCCACCATTAAATCCGCCGGCAAAAAGGAATCGACGACCTCGTTGCTGCAAAACGGATTTGGCGCCGGCGGCAAGGCGGGAGATTTGGGCGAAAACGGTGCCGGCGGTACCAACGGTTATGTAAAGATTGTATATCTGGGGCAGGCTTAGGATGGCAGAGAAAACAAGCAAAAGAGCCGATTTGATCAAGTTTAAGTTTGCCGGCAACGCCGGTTTTATGCTTGAGTTCGGCGACAAATACATCCGCCTGTTTGCCAACCACGGACAGGTTTTGAAAGACGATGCGGTGTATGAGTTGGAAAGCCCTTATACGCTTGAGGATATTTGGAACGCGGAACTTGAGTGTTATAATCTGCAATTTACGCAAATGGGCGACGTTCTTTATATTTTCCACCCGAAATATATGAAAAAGCTGGTGCGCTATGCCAACGACGACTGGCGGCTTGAGGACTGGGAACTCTTAAACGGCCCATGGGATCACGTTAACATCGAAGATATTAAGATTACCGTGAGCGGAACGACCGGAACCGTCACTTTGACGGCAGATGCGAATTTATTTGCCGAAGATGACGTCGGGCGCCTGATCCGGCTGACGCTGGTCAATGACGACACGACGGCGTGGCAGGTTGAGGAGAGCGTAAGCCAAGGGGCGGTGTGGACGTCGGACGGCAAATATTACGAGGCCTTAAACGAGGGAACCACCGGCAATGTGAAGCCGGTCCATACGGAAGGCAGCCGGTCGGACGGGAAAGTGACGTGGAAGTATCTGCATGCCGGTTATGGTACCGCCAAAATCAACGAATATGTGTCGGCCACCGAAGTCAAGGCCAAAGTGATTATTGAGATGCCGAAAGCGCTGGTAACCTCGCATTTTGAGTTCGGCATGATTTATCCCGGGAGGAATTATCCGATGTCCGGATGTTCTTATAAAAACCGTTTGTGGCTGCTGATTGATGCCGATGACGGTTTGAAAGCCTGCGGATCTTATTCCGGTGACTTCAACAATTTTGCCGACAAAGAATTTGGTGAAGTGACGGCGGAATGCGCGGTTACGGTGCCGGTCAACTCCAAAGAGTACAATCAGGGGCGCTGGATTGCAGGCGGCGACGTGCTGTTTGTCGGAACGTCAAGCGGAGAGTTTTATATTGACGCGATTTCCAACGGTGAGGCGCTTTCGGCCGATAATGTGGCAATCCGTCAGATTTCAGGTATCGGCAGCAAACCGATCCAGCCGATAACAGTCAACGGACATATTTTGTTTGTCGACCGGTTCGGCACTTCGATCCGCGATCTGGTTTACAGCTACGAACGCGACGGTTATGATCCGCTGGATGCCAGTCTTATGGGCAAACATCTGTTGTCGTCGGGAATTGTCAGTTGGGACTGGCAGGACGTGCCGGACAAGCTGTTGTGGCTGGCAATGGCCGACGGTCGTCTGGTGTCTTTTACCTTCGACGCCCAACAGCAGGTGGCGGCTTTGGCGCAACATGATTTTTCCGGTTCGGCCGAAGCGGTGGCGGTAATTCCCTCAAATGACGAACGCCGCGATGACGTATGGGTGATTGCTAAGCGCAAAATCGGCAGCGTGATGAAAAGATATGTGGAATGGATTGACGGCGGCACCCGGTCGGATTATCCCGACGACGTTGAATATATCCGCGATCCGGTAGAAAGAGAGAAAGCGGAGTTGGATTATATTCGCGATTCCTGCTTTTTTGTTGACAGCGGCCTGATTTACAACCGGCCGGTCGGCGATGTGACGACCAAGCTTTCCGGCCTTGATCATCTGAAAGGCTGTGAAGTGGCGATTTCGGCAAACGGTTTGGAGCGGCCTCATCAGATTGTGGCCGAGGACGGTTCGATCGAGATTAAGGAAACGGATGCGCGGGTGGTGGTCGGATTGCCGGTTAATTCGGTGTTGCAGCCGCAAAAGATATATCTTCAGTCGGACAGAGGCGCCGGGCTTGCCGCCGTTCAGCGGATCGATCATCTGACGCTGATGGTTTACCGTTCCGGCGGCGGGACGGCTGGTCCGGCATACGATCGGCAGCAGGAAATTTTATACCACAACGGCAAGGAGCTGATTGCGGGCGAGGTGCGCCTGTTTACCGGCAACGTGGTTATTCCGTGGCCGGACGGTACTTCTTTGTTGAAAGACCGCGGGGCTAATATCGTTATTCAAAACAAGAGCGTTTATCCGATGCTGATCCAGGCAATCGTGCCGAGCATGGAGAGTTCGCGTTAATTGACAAGGGATGTATTTTAAGATATAAAAGAAAAGTCCGGTGCGGGAACACCGGACAATTTCCTAAACCTAGGAAAGGAGTTGAACGTCCTATAACTCCAACCTATGGGTATAGGATAACCTTATTTGATTAAAAAGTCAAGTAAGCTTTCGACTCCTTTCCGCATTATGCGAAACGGAGGTGAAAACAGATGATGATAAAGTTTATTATTATCATCCGTAAAATAAAAATTTTCTTCTTAATAAAGAAGTAAATTGGAAGGAGAGCAAGCAATTGCTCTCCTTTTTTTGGTCGGGAGGTTGTTTTGATAAGAAAATTTGAAAAACGGGATTTGGAACAAATCACGGTGCAGGAAGAGCAGGAAGCCGAAGCTGCAAAATTTGCAATTCCTTCAACCGCCGAAACGTTTGAGACGGGCGGGGTGGCGGTTGCGGTGTTTTGGTATCAGGAGATAACACCCGGCCGGTTTGCCTTGTTTTCCGTCATCAACGCCACGGCCGGACGGAAGATGTTTTCTTTTGTTAAGGCAATGCGCCGGCTGATTGAACAAAGAAGCCGGGAGCTTGATGCCGTAAGGCTGGAAATGACGGTGCTTGACGGTTTTGGTGCCGGTCGGCGTTTGGCCGGGCTGCTTGGTTTTGAATATGAGGGGACCATGCGAAAAGTTTTCAACGGCAAAAATTATCAACTGTTTGCGAGGATATTTCAATGAGTGCGGGAGTGATGGGCGGTTTGGCGGCGGCTCAAACCGTTATTGGCGGTTATCAGGCTTATCGGCAGGGGAAAGCGCAGGCGGAGGCTTATAACGCCAACGCCGACATTTTGCGAAGAAATGCCCGGCAGGTACGTTTGGAGGGGGCGCGTAACGAAGACATACAACGGGCCGAGAACCGGCAGCAGCTGGCAGAGACAAGAGCCTTGATGAGTGAGATGGGAGTTGCCGACAGCGCGACGACAATCGGCGCTTTGGCGCAAAACGCCGCCAACGCCGAACAAAATGCGCTTAACATCCGCTATCAGACGGAAACGGCGGCCAGAAACTACATGCAGCAGGCAAGCGATATGAATTTTTATGCCAGGCAGGCCAAAAAACAGGGGAAAAACGCGTTTCGCATGAGTCTGCTTTCAGGTGCGGCCAACGGAGTAGCGGCGGCATACAGAGCCAGCCAGCCGGTGGATACGGAAGGACAAAAAGAGTTTTCCTGGCTTTTCGGAGGGTGAGATGGTTGGAGAGATTAAAAGAAACTACTTGAGCGGCACCAAGCTGGTGACAGAGAAACGCCCGACCTGGCGCGACAGCGGCATTAATGAGGTCGTCAACAGCGTGGCCGGAGCGGTGGAAGCGGGAAACAATTACTTTGAACGGGAAAAGCAGCTGGTATGGAAGCGCTTAAATCTTGAGGCGGCGAATTTGCAAACCGAGGAATTGAACGCGATCAAGACCGCAAAATCGGTCGAAGAAATTCCGGGCATTGTCAAAAACTTTCAGAAAAAGCTGAAAGAAAACATGCGCGGCCAGAAATGGGGCAAGGAGTGGATGGAAAACCTCGGCAGCGGTTTTCTGTCTTATAACAAGCAGGACGTTCAAAACGCATTTCGGGCCAAAGAAAAAGAGCTGGCAGGAATCAGCCTGAACGAAACGTTGAAAGCCTATGCCGACCAGATTGCCGCCGCCCCGGAAGACGAGGCGGCTTTTTTTTCCGCCGACGCCGATAAACTGATTGACGCCGACACTTATCTGACGCCGACCGAGAAGCAAAAGGCAAAGGAGAATTTTGCCAAACTTTCTGTCAACGGGATGGTGAACAATAACCCGGAAGTTGCCAAAAAGGCGTTGTCCGATCCGGGACGTTTCCCCAACCTGACGGATATTGAACGCAGGGAGTATCTGCAAAAAGCCGACAATCTGTTGGTGGCAAAAGAAAAAGACCGGCTGGCGGCGGAGGAAAGGGAGAAAAAGCTTAAGAAATCAGCTGCTGATCTTAACATTACGCGGGCAAAATATTTATTTGTGAGAGGCAAAATGAGTGCCGAAGAGGCACTGAAAGTTGCCGATGATAATTATATGGATTCTCCTGAGACAGCGTTGACATTGAGAGAGCGTGTGCTTGGAAAACCGGGAGAGGAGAAGAGCGACCAGAATGTGTTAAAAGAACTTGAGGAAAAAATTAAAAACAAGACGGCAACTAAAGAAGAGATTGTTTTTGCCAATATAGACAAGACGTTGAATGACGAAGATTACAAGGAGTTGCTTGCTCAGGGAAAAGAGCTTGGTCTGTGGGCGAAAGACGGGGAAGACGAAGATGCTAAATACCGGGCAAATTTGTCGCTTGTTGACGAGGGTCGGGATGCGGTTAATCAGGCTTTTGTCCGCGGAGACTTTGACAAGACGACGAGAGACGCCCTGTTAAAGGATATTGACGAGAAAGAAAAAAACGCGACGGTCGCGTGGGAGGCCGATTTGAAGTTGAGAATGTCTGCCGGCGAGGTTGTGGACGTGGACAAGGAACTGGCAAATGCCCCGTATCCGGCGCTGGCGACGGAGAAAGTCGACGGTTTGAGGAATTATCAAGATGAAATTGCCAAAAAAACGGAAGAGGAGAAAAAAGCCGAACAGGAAAAGCAGAAGGCGGAAAAAGAAAAACTGGATAAGGCCATTGACAGAGAATTGCAGACAATTAAGGAACTGAAAGAGGAAAACCAAATCAACACCTATCTTGATTTGCGCAATCAGATTGACACGGCGAAAAATACCGCTGAACTGCCGGGAGAAACGAAAATCAATGAGTTGGTACGCAACGAGACTTTGACTGAAGAACAGGCCGGCAAGTTGAGAACCGCCCGGGAAAAGAAAGAAGCAGATTTTAAGCCCGGAACTGTGGAAGTAGCTGATGCGGATAAGTTTTCATATTATGAAAACGTGGAAACAAAAATTGCCGAAGTTATTCAGAAACAAGAAAACGGGATGGCAGACTTGTCTGATTTTGAAGGATTAGTTGATACTATTACAGAAGGTGTTTCAAAAGGATATTTGTCAAAATCTGAAGGAGATTCTTTTTTTGATAACCTTTATTTGCCTTATGTTGAAGAATACAATGAAATGTTGGAAATAAGCGGGGAAAAAAAGAGAACTTGGAACAGTTGGTTTACAAAAGTCAGCCGGTTGCAAAAGTTTATTGACGGTATCTACGGAGAAGATGACTATGACGAGGGTAATAAAGAGTTACATGGAGAAAAGATTTCTGATCCTGAATACAGAGCCTGGAAACAAAGGAAGGCAAGGGCGGCTCTGCCTATTTATAAAATGTATTTTGACAAATTCAATGAACTTTCGGGCGGTGAGCCGGTCTCTTCTTTGTCTGATGAACAAAAAGACAAATATCATCAGGAAGCTTTTAAGTTTGTGCAGGAAAGCTGGCAATTAGACAATCCCGGAAAAGGGGGGACAAATTCTGATTTTTATATCGGCAATTTTGGACGGGATGAAGCTCTTAGGTATCTGAATACTTCCTATGCCGGGACAGAACGGCAAGCTGTTTGGAATAAATTTTTGGAAATTAGTCCCGGGCTTTCTCCTGATGACAAGAGAAAAACATTAAAGAAATTAATTGATGAACAAATTGTGAAAGATTTGTCGATTCCCCGTTTTGCTGATGAACAAGCAGCCCGACAAGCTTTTAATCAAGGGGATATAAAAAAGGGCGATATCGTATTTATTAATGGTGTTAAAGGAAAAATTTGATGATAGATTTGGAATTAAAAAATAAAATTGATGAAGAATTGCATGATTTGCATAATTCTGAACAGTTAAGAACAAAGGCCGCTGATGACAGCGGCTTTTCCTTTACACCGATAGAAGACGGTGAAGAACCGGATGTTGATTTGAAGGTTGCTCCTGAAGGTTTTTCCTTTACGCCGGTAGAAGATGATTTTGATCCTTGGAAAATTAAGCCGCAACATATATTTTCCGTTGACGGGAAAAATACAAATGCGGCGGAAAAGATGGATATTGTGGAGAAGTCGTGGGTAAAAAAATTTGCCGAGAGTGATTTGGGAAAATTCGGTAACACGATGTTTCAAAGTTCTACCCGCGGAATTTTTGAAACCTTAAAAGGTTTTGGCGATATGGCTACTTTTTACGGCGACAACATGATCATCAGCAAGGATAGTCAGGAGCTTTTGGGGTTAAGTGACGCAACAGTTAACCGGTTGAATAGTTTTGGCCGTTTGTGGCAGTCTGCCGGGGAAAAAATAAAACAGGCCGGAGATTTTGTATTATCCAGCCCGGAGTTGCAGTTGGATGAGGAAATTTTTGAGGGAGATATTGTTGAAAATCCAAGTGTAACCCGCTTTGCTTCGGCAGCAATGAGCGCCGCGCCTTCGTTATTGTTTATGACAAGAATTGCGGCAGCAACGAAATCTCCGGCGCTGGCATACTATTTAATGGCCGGCAGCGAAAGCGGAGATTTGTATGCAGAAGCAAGAAACACCGGGGATCAAAATAAGGCAAATTTACTTTTTACGGGAAGTGTTGCCGGTACTGCGCTGATTGATTTTGTGTTTAAACCTTTGGATGCAATTATGGGAAAAACATCTTCTTCTTCGCTGAAATCTAAAGTGTTTCAACGAATAAAAGCAGGTTTTTTGGAGGGTATGCCGGAGAGTTTGCAACAGGTATGGCAGAATTTTGTAAGAAAATACGGGATAGATGATACACAAAATTTAATGGAAGGGGTTATTGAATCTGCAATCGGCGGATTTGGCGCCGGTGCCGCACTGGCGGGGGCATATCAGTATGCGGATGCGCGTGAGGGATTGAAAAACAAAGGGGCGTCGGATGAAGAAATTAATCGACTGATAGATGCAAGCACTTATGTTTTGGAAAACCATGCGGATGCGGCTAATGATGCTGCTTTTCAACATATTAACGAACGTCTTGATAATCTGAACAAGTTTATTGAAGAAAACAAAGGCACGGCAGAGGCTCAAAAGGCTTTGCAGACCAAACAGGAACTTGAAAGCATTTATGATGATGTTTTTAATGCCTTAAAGGATAAAACCGGAGAAAACAACGCGGCTGCTTCTGCCCGGATTTGGCAGGGTTTTGCGCTTTTTGCCAGCCAGGAAACAGGAATGTCGCCGAAAGAATATATAACAGATTATATGCCAAAAATCGTAAAAATGAATTATAACGATTTTAATAGTCAGACGCAACGTTATCGTACTCGTAACGCAAATGAAAACTGGGCAAATATTGTACGGGATATTAAAGCAGCCAGAGGCAAGAAAGTTGCTGATGATCGGATGACATTAACGGAATTCTTAGTTTCCCGCGGCGGGATTAAAGATGAAGGCGGTGAATTGTCCGCTCTTGATGCGGTGGTTGCCGCTGATATGGGTAAAAAAGGCAAACGGTTAAAAAGAGAGGAAAAGCGCCTTGTTCGAGAAGATGGTTTAAGCCTTGACTATGCCCGAGAGGCGGCAGCAGAGGCAGGGTATTTGCCGGCAGATGCAGATGTTAATGCTTTGCTTTCCGCGCTTGATGATGAATTTCGCGGACGACCGCATTATCTGCTGACGGAGACTAATTCTGCTGCCATTGATGAGAGAGAAGCGCTGCGCAATTATGAAATGGCTTTTGAGGCGGCAGGTGTTGATATTGAAGCGGACAGCCCGGATACAATCCGTCGAAAAATGGATGCTTATGCCGCACGAAAAAAGGAAGATGAGGTACTGGCAAAAGTTGGTTTATTATCGGATGATTTGCAGGAACGTTATTTTATTCTGCGGGAAAACGATGTTAATGCGGAAGAAGCTTATGCCGAGGTGATGCGTGAAAACGGCGATCTGGCTACTTTGGTGGATGATGATATACCTTTTCAATATCAGACAGGGGAAGCATTAACTGAGCGTGAAAACGGTTATAAAATTGCCGATGACAATGAAACGGTGGAAACAGTGGTTATTCCTGACAATGCGTTGCCGGAGTTCAAAACAAGGGCTGATTTGCGTAATTGGCTGATTGGTAAATTTAATGAAATCGGCAACGTAACGATAAAATCAACCGGAGCAAATGTCGAGTTTAATAAAACGGGTGCACAAAGAGCTATTAAAAATGCAAGACAAAAGAAAAATAATATTGCATATCCTGAGATAGAAAAAGTTGTATCCGGTGCTAAATATTCCGGTTTTAGAGAAGCAGATGAAAGACACCAAAATGTTAAGGGGCAAGATGTTTATCATTCCGGCGTTGTATATAAGGGAGTTCCGTACAGTGTTGAGTTTTATGTTGATGTTCCGCTGAGCGGAAATACAGGAGATAATTTTGCCGGTAATAAAATCAGGGAAATAAAAATAGCGCCAACAGAAACACGGGTTACTTCTGAAAATCAGAATAGGCCTGCTAATAATCTGTCCGACGCTATTTCTAATGTTAGTTTAGCAGTTTTGCGTGGAAAAGTCAAGCCTGCAAGATATGATGCGGAAACTGGGGTTTTATATCAGACGGGTGCGGAATTTGGATGGCCGGACTATCGGGAGATAGAAGCAAGCGAACCATACATCGGATATAAAAAGTATGCCGAAGATGTGCGGAATATGATCCAAGATGATGTTAAATATGCGGATCTGCAAATGAGCGTCAATCGTGTCGGTGGGATTTCCTCTTATATCAACGGCGAAACAAAAGACGGAGAAGCGTTCCGAATTCGCATTTCCGATCATGATACAAATTACGATACGGCGGATATTTCATTTTATTATAGCAGTGACAAGAATAAATTTATTGAGCGTTGGCAAAAATTTCTGAAGCAGTCGGAACAAAGAAAGGCTAAAGCAGAGAAGCAGGAGGCTGCTCGCAAAGAATATATAGCGGAAAACCTGCCAAAAGAATATATAAACTATTATCGGCAGTATGGGTTGAAAGCTCTGAAAAAGGCGGTAAACGAAAGGCAGTTACCGCCTTTTAAATTTACATTTAACGATGAGCAGCAGAAAATTTACGGAACACGTGGCATTTCCTGGAGAGATGTAAAACAATTTATTGAAGAAAACAGCGAACCTGTCAATGATACTTTGTATCAGACAGGCGAGCCGTTAACTGAATATGCCTATGAAAAAGGAGGAAGAGCTTACAATAAACAGCAATTAAAAGAAAATCAATTTGAGGTTATTAAAGAAAAAAATCCAGCTCCTAACAAATATCAGACTTGGATTAGAAATGTTGAAGATATTAAAACGTTTGATGAAGTTATAGATGATGATGAAAGTTTTGTCTGGGGAGATTATACAAGAGAAGATGCTTTAAGGGATTTAGAAAGAGGAGAAGTAACTGTTTATTCCAGCAATGATATAATAGACGGTAATTTTGTATCAACATCTTATAGGCAAGCGTTAGATTATGCTGGGGGTGATGCGAAAAACGTCAGGGAAGCTACACTTCCGTTGGCTTATATAGCTTGGATCAACGGAGATGAAGGGCAAGTAGCTATAACGAGTACAATAAAAAAACGTTTAGAAAAAACATATTTTCAAACCGGTAACGGTAGTGATATGCTGAACCTTGAGGTTACGCCGGTGCGGAGGCAGGGAGAAGACCGGATCAATTCTGTTCCCAAAGGGGCGTATTCTCCGCAGATGAATGTGATTTACCTGTTTGAAAATGCCGACGCTTCGACTTTTATGCATGAAAGTTCGCATTTTTTCAAAAAACAATTAAAATATTTTGCCGGCAAATCTGAAAAGTCTGCCCAGCTGTTGAAAGCGGTGGAAGATTGGGAAAATTCAGAGTTCGACCGGCAATTTGTTATTGATGAGAAAGACGGAGATTTCAGGGTCCTGGATAAAAACGGCATTATTATTCATGAGGGATTCAAAAGTGCGGATTTGGCAAGAAATTATGCTAAAGAAGAACTATTTGCTCGCGGTTTTGAGCAATTTTTAAGAGAGGGAAAAGCACCCAGTAATTATTTGAAGCGTGTTTTTGATATGTTCTTGAATTGGCTTCGTCGAATTTATACAACGGCAAAAGAAATGCGGGTAAAAATCAACAAAGACATTTCTGCTGTTTATGGGGATATTCTGGGTGGAGAAGACCTGGATTATTATTTGCAGGCGCCGATTGACGAAGTGGTAAACTATAACCGGGAAAAGGCGATTGAAGAACGACGGAAAATGGACGAGGTTTATAAGGCAGCCAACCAGGATTATGCCGCCGGGAAAAACAAACTTCAGAAAACCGTACAGCAGATTTTGAAAGACGCAAAAGATTTTACACAGGACGCAATCGTGCCGTTGGAAGAGGTGGTTAAATCCATTTCACCGGAGTTGTGGACCAAAAATCGCCGCCTTGAAATTGCTAAGTTACAAAAAAACAGTCAATATGTTAAGCGAGTAAAAGGCTTTTTTGACAAGGCTCAAAAGCTGATGCCGGAGGTTTTTAATAAACTTGATCTGGCTTTGAAAAACAGGGACGTGGAAACGGTTGCCGGAATTTTGTCCGAAAACGATATGACGGATGATTTTACTGAGGTTCGCAAAGTGTTGGACGAATTGCGCGAACAAATGATTGAAGTCGGCGTTGAAATTAATTACCTGCCCGATTATTTTCCGCGCAAATTGAGAGATGCGGACGGTTTGCTGGATTATCTGCGTCAAAAGTACGAGGGAAAACCGGAATATTCAAAAATTATGCAGGTTCTGGAAGAAAAATCCAAGGACGGACGGATAAGAAGCGAGGAGGACCGGGCGCAAATTGTTAACAGCCTGTTTCGCGGTTACGGCGGGACGATTTCGCTGGCAAACATCGGCAATGCGAAAGAGCGGAGTATTGATTTGATTGATGCCGAGATGAACAAATATTATAAAAACTCGGTGGATGCGCTGGTTGATTATGTATCCGGTGCAATCAACCTGACGGAAAACAAAAAGTATTTCGGCAAGGAGGCGGAAGACGTGCAAATTTTGCGGCGGCGGGTGGCCAACCGAAAAACAACGATTGCCGAATATGAAAAAATGGATGCCAAAGAGGCAAAATGGAAGGAAATAAAAACCCGCAATTACAAAATCGGCGCTGTTGATGCACAAATCCGCAATACTTATGATGATTTGCTGCGGCAGGATCTGGAAGAAAGAAAGGCACGGCTTGAAACGGAAGTCGAGTTTTTGAAAAACAGGAAGGCCGAACAGGTCAAAGAAATAGCCTTACGGAGAATGAACGAGGAATTGAAAACGCTGGAGGACGAGTTAAGCGAAAAGGCAGACAATACGATTGAAGAATCCGTAGGCAATCTTCTTTATGATTTGGCCAAGGACGGCGTGATCACGCATACACAGGAAATGCGGCTGAAGGAATTGTTGGTGGCCAGATTCAGTAACAAGGGGTTGGGTAATGAATTTTTGCGGATGTTGCGTGATGGCGGTTATATATGGACACTGGGCAATGTCGGCAGTGCAATTACACAGTTCGGTGATTTGGGGTCGGCTGTTTATAAAGCCGGATTTTGGAATACCATGTTTGAAAATGTAAAAGCATGGCAGGGTAAATCTGAAATAACGCTTGAGGATCTTGGGCTGAATAAGGTGATTACCGACGGGGGATATGTTGATACGTCGAAATTAACAAAGCATTTGGACAAGGTTTTGAAATATACCGGTTTTGAAAAGATTGACGGGATTTCTAAGATGACGCTGGTGAATGCCGCCGTAAACAAAGCACGGCGGGATGCACAGGCCGGCAGCAAAGAGTTGGAAGAATATCTGCGGGTTGAGTTCGGCAATCGCTGGAAAGAAGTGGCAAACGATTTGAAAGAAGGGCGGAAAACCCCGGAAATTATCGAATATGCAATGTTCCAACTGATGGATGTGCAACCGGTAACGATTGATCAGATGCCTAAATTTTATGCCGAAGGCGGCAAAAAGCGGATGTTTTATATGATGAAGTCCTATTTTATCAAACAGTTGAACGAATACCGCAAAATCTGTTTTGAAACGGCCAAAACGAATCCGCAAAAAGCACTCGCTGATCTGATGCGGCTGACAATGTGGCTGATGCTGTTTAATGCCGGGGCAGACTTCTTAAAGGATCTGCTGTTTGGCCGGGAAATTGACGTGACAGACACACTGCTTGAAAATGTTTTTGTCGGCGGCAGTATTAATCGATATACGGGTATGAGTATTAAACGTAACGGTTTGTTTAAGACAATCCAAGATCAGCTTGCGTTTCCGGTTGTTTTTGATGAAATAATCAAGGATATTTTGAGTAACCGGGATGTGGCGGATTATAAAAGCTGGAGGAATGTGCCGTTAATCGGCAATCCGTACTATTACTGGTTTGGCGGCGGCAGCAAGTAATTTTGGGTTGATTGTTTATGGATTTTGTATATTATTAGTTTATTATATTAAGGAGTAGGCATGAAATTGACTAAAGAGCAAAAAATTATTGTATTATGTAGCTTGATTTATGTCATTTTTATTTATTTGGCTGCGGATGTTCATTTGAAACATAACGACGATATGTTGCGCTTCATGATCTTTACGATTCCTGTTTGGGGATATTGGAGCGGTGTGTGGATATATGGGTTTGGCTGGCTGGAAAAACTATGGTGTGCAATTAGAGAATTTGTGTACGCACTTCTTCTTATTGTCATCGTAGGAGGAATAGCTGTTTCTGTGTATAAAGGGATAAAGACAAGAAGATTAGAGGAATTAAGAGTTCAGCATCAAACCAGTCAGAAGCAAGTTGTCAACAGAAAATTGACAAAGGGTGACGAGAAGAAAGGGCCGGTTAAGCCTGATGGTTTTTCTTTTGTGCCGATAGAAGATGATTTTGATCCTTGGAAAATTAAGTCGCAACATATAGAAAAAGATGAGGAAAATGAAAAAAAAGCAAGTTCCGGTCGGTCTTGGGATGATTTTCAGTTAGTTCCGGTAGAAGATGATTTTGATCCTTGGAAAATTAAGCCTCAGCATAAAGAAAAAAATGATGAGGGCAAGAAGTTGCTCAATGCTCCGGTTGGTGATGTAAAGGATGAATATAGGGAAACGTCGGAAGCGTTGGAATATGAATTGAGAAGGATTAGGAATATTAATTCAGATTGACAACCCATATATTTCTGTTTATTATTATAAATGAGCGGAAGCTCCAACCCGTGAGAAGGTTGAAAACAAAGCGGTCATACAAGCCGAAACGTTGTATTTTTTTGTATCTAACTTATGTTGCAGAGGGCGACGATATATATAAATAAGTCCGCCTGTCTTTGTTCAGGTTCTCAACCTCTGCAACACCTATAGAATTTGAGAAGGATAACAAAGATATGAAAAAATCAAATAAAGAGTTGGAAGTTGAAAACGAGGCGCTGAAAGGTACCTTGAGTTTTGTGCTGGCCAAATTGAAGGAAGTGGTTGAACTGTTGGAGGGCGGTCGCCATGAATAATATTGTGCAGTTTCATGATCACAAGATTGAGCTTTTGCGGCACAACGGACAGGATTATATGACACAACGGCAAATTGCCGTTTCGTTGGAGTTCAAGTCTCCAGTAGGGGTTTCGGACTTATACAACGCCCACAAGGAAGAATTTGACGAAGAAATGAGCTGTCTGATCAGGCAGGGGCGTACTAGGGTGCGGATATTCAACCGCGAGGGCGCGTGGCTGATCGGGATGTTTGCCCGTACGCCGAAAGCGGCAGAGTTTCGCCGCTGGGTGTTGAAAGTGTTGAAAACCGTTGCGGATGTGCCGGCAGTAAGCGGGCTTCCGTCCTTGCCGGCAACGGCCGATCCAGATTTGGAGAAGTGGTGCATGCAGCTTTTGGCGCTCACACTCGAAAACCGGGTGAAAAAAGCGGTGGAAGCCGAACGGCAGCGGATCTTTGAACAGATCAAGGAGATTGTCTGATAATTATTGTTTGCAACTTAAAAGGGCTGTATTTGTAAAAATGCAGCCCTTTTGGGATTTATTGTGGATAAGTTTTATAGTTTTTAATTTTATGACTCGCAGAAAATGAATAACTATTGATTTTTTGACAATTTTAGTGTATGTTAAAAACAAATTTTTTGGGAGAGAATATATGGTATCAGTTCAAGATGTGGCAAATTATTTTTTGTCATTAGTTGATCCTGATGATGATGATTGCATTTCTAATTTGAAACTGCAAAAACTTTGCTATTATGCACAGGGTTTTTATTTGGCGCAACATAATAAACGTTTGTTTGATGAAACGATAAAAGCGTGGCAACATGGTCCAGTTATTCCTAGGTTGTATCATTTGTATAAAGATCAGCATAGTAGTTGTTTGGTCAAGGATAAAAACTTTAACATTTATTCTATTCCTAAAGATATTCGGGATTTTTTGGATGAGATTTACCAGACTTATGGGCAATTTTCAGCATGGAGATTGCGTGAAATGACACATGAAGAAAGTCCTTGGAAAAATGCGTATAATAAAGTTAAGGACGATATTATTACTGATGATGAATTAATTCGTTTTTTCAGGACTAGATTGGCATAAATGTCTATTAAAAGTCCCAGTATTGATAGAAAAAGTTCACTTTTCAAGTGTCCGGAATGTAGTTTCTATAAACAAATAAAAGAAACCTCTAATCATAAAAGTCCGATTTTTTCTTTTAAGTATATGGAGAGCGGGCATAGTATTCGGGATTGTCCGAAAGAAGATAAAATTGCATTAGCCGATAAGTTGTTTCAATTATCGCAAATGACATGGCAGGATATTTTTGAAGCCTATCGGCATGGTGCTGGTCAGGAGAAGATAGCTAAAAACAGCATAAGGGTTCCTATACCAGCTTGTGTGAAAGAAGATACTAACTTGATTGCCATTAGGTACAATGGTAAAGCGCCAATAATTGGCTTTCGAGAAAATGAAGTATTTCATGTGTTGTGGGTCGATTTTGATTATAGTGTTTATAAACATTCTTAAAAAATGCGTATTATTGTTTGCAATTCAAAAGGGCTGTATTTGTAAAAATGCAGCCCTTTGTTGTTGACGAGAAGTATTATTTGTGTAAAAATACAATCGAAAGGTTGTGTCATGCGAAAGCTGTCAATTCTTATTTGTATTTTTCTTTGCGGGGCGGCGCTGGCGGCAAGCCGGCAGCCGAACAAGAGCGTTGAGGTGTATTTTTCGCCTTCAAATGCCTGTGAGGAAAACATTGTTAAGATGATCAACGGCAGCCGGCAGGAAATTGACGTTGCGGTCTATTCGCTGAACAATACGGATATTGTGGAAGCATTGAAAGAGGCCGACCGCCGCGGAGTGAAAGTGCGGATCCTGACCGATCGTTTGCAGGCGGCCGGCAGAAGTTCAAAGGTGCAGGACCTTTACCGGGCCGGCGTCAATATCCGTGTGCACTCGAAACATAAGATAGAGCATAACAAATTTGCAGTGTTTGACGGAGAAACGGCGGTGACGGGAAGTTATAACTGGACGGAGCCGGCCACCAGCAAAAACAGTGAGAACTGTATTTTTTTCCATGACGGGGCGGCAGTGGCAGCATTTTCCGAACGTTTTGTCTGGCTGTGGTCGGTAAATACAAAAGAAAAGTCTGACCGCTGGTTTGCGAAAAAAGAAGCGTTGGCGAAAGCCGATTGACAGCCGTTGGGGCTTGAGGTATAAAGAAAAAGTCCGGTGCTGGAACACCGGACTTAATTCTAAACCTAGAAAGGGGTTAACCTGTCTAACTTCTTCCTATGGAATTAGAATAGCTTATTTGACTAAAAAAGTCAATAGGCAAATGGTTAGCCCCTTTCGCATTTAAGCGAGAGGGGGGCAAAGGATGATTAAGATAATGACTATTATCAAGATTATTCTTGAACTGATCATTGCTTTATATATGTAAGGCAAGAGGGAGAACCGGCAACGGTTCTCCCTTTTTTATAACCGGCCGTCCGTTGCGGACGGCTTTTTTTATGGAGTGAGAGATGACTTTATTTTCGGATGTGAGCAAAGTCAATTATGTGGCGGACGGGACGGCGACGGAATTTCCGGTGCCGTTCAAGTTTTTTAAGAACAAAGACGGGACCGCGCAGATAAAGGTTTATTCGGGTACCGGCGACGAGTTGAAAGTTCTGGAAGAAGGCAGCGACTACACGGTTGAGGGCAACGGCGAGGAAATTACCGGCAAGGTCGTGTTTGCGGCGCCGCCGGCGGAGAACGTGAAGCTTGCCGTTTTGCGCAACAAGCCGTTTTTGCAGGAAGCGGACTATATCAACGGCCAGTTGTTTGACATGGAGCAGCTGGAGGATTCTTTTGACGGCGTGTATATGAATTTGCAGGAGCTTCAGGAACAGCTCTCCAGAGCGCTTCTGGTTGATCCGGTTTCCGGTGATGATCCGCAAAACATTGTGGAAACGGTGCTCATGTATAAGAACGCGGCGCAGGCGGCGGCAAACGAAGCGGTAGCCGCGGCAGAACAGGCAAAGGCGCTGGTTGAACGAGCCGAAGCGGTGGTCGAGGCGTTGGGTACGCTGGCGGATGAAATTAACGGGGAGGTGATCTGATGGGAACGGTGGTTGAAAAAATCCGCTATATTGCCGGAACGAAAAGCGCTATCCGGTCGGCAATCTTAAAGAAAGGGGTTGAAGTCGGAGAAGAAGTGACTTTTCGGGCGTATGCGGAAAAGATTGCGGAGATTGAAGGCGGGCAAAGTGCTGCCGCGTATGTTTTTGAGAACAGCACACAAGACGGAGAGTTTCCTCTGAATGCGCTGACGTCTGACAAGGTGCAGACGTATCAAGATGA
>ERZ1106963.735-NODE-735-length-45135-cov-6.590262_pt1 | contig 45135 bp, 34 predicted proteins | sample MGYA00403681_ERZ1106963 | MGnify/ENA primary metagenome ERZ1106963 (study PRJEB35170, sample SAMEA104062407) | human gut metagenome | biome: human gut; feature: human-associated habitat; material: faeces | place: Denmark | collected 2012-05-03 ...
CAAAAAAATAAGAAAAAGTGGCAAAAGCCGCTTGACAAAACCTATCATAGAAGGACAATACTGTCGAACTGACCGTTTTCGCACCGAAACAGGTTCAAATTCTCGCGAAGAAGGTCTTCACCAAAGAAAAATGGACACATGTCGCCTTCTCCTGGGATTCGGAAAAAGGAGAAGTCATTCTCTACATTGACGGCAAAAAAGCCGCGTCAAAAACACGCAAAGAGGCATTGCGGATTCCCGCAGATCAGCAGGCGCCGGTCATCTGTCTCGGCAACACTTCCAGCGACCGTTTCAAAGCGAATGTCGGAAACGGGACCTACGATGACCTCCGGTTCTACGACCGCGCCCTCACCCCGTGGGAAATCCGCAACCTCTCGCTCGCTTCGGAAGGGACTTCCGGAAAGCTGGGACCGGCTTCCGTCAGCAAAATTTCCTCAACGGAAAATGCAGCGGAATTTCTCTTATCCTTTCGCGAAAACGTCCCGCCGGTTCCCGTAAAAGTCTGCGCGGTTGAATTTGACGGAGGCAACTCCGTAGAACTTTCCATGACAGGCGCATCGGGGCGTCTCGCATTCACCGCCCGGAACGGGAAGAAGACAACCGGATTCCTCGAATCGGCGTGTCTCCCCGACTTCAAAAAATCGATCAAAATCTCGCTTGTCCGCAAAAACGGAACAATGGAGTGCCGGATTGACGGCATAACGCAAGGCTCGCTCCCCTTCTCCGGAAAAAGCGCGGCTGCGACAAGACTTTCCGTTCAGAAAGACAGCGTCATCCGTCCGCCTGATCCGGCAGCGGAAAAGAAAAACGCGGAGATTCTGAAAGCAACGGCAATCTCTCCGCTTGAGAAAAAACTCTGGTCGCTCGATGATGCGGAACGTGTCAAAAACGGCGTGCGCTCCGGCGTTACTCTGAATGGGTACTGGCGTGTGAATCCGGTTCAGAAATACACCTCTGTTCCGGACGGGAAGTGGGGATACATGCGTGTTCCGGGCTCTTTCCGCTCTCCGCTCTGGCAGATCTACCGCGACAACGGCGGCAAGCTCGAATCGCTGAACTGGAAGTGGCGCGAACAGACTCTTGCAAATGAACATGGAGGTTTTCGCGCGGCGTGGTATCAGCGTTCGTTCCGCATCCCGGACCACCTGAAAAAGGCCGGAAGCCGTTTCTTCCTAAACTTTGAAAACATGAACGGCGGATTCTCAAAAATCATCCTCAACGGAAAAACGGTCGATTCCTCCACGGTCAATCTGAAGGAAACCAACCGAGCCCCCAACCGCCGCAGAATCGACGTTACGGAACACATTTCCGTTTCCGGCGAAAACCTGCTGACCGTTTTCATCGACCGCGATTTCGTTCTCTGGGAAGGCTGGATGAGCATCGAAGACCACGGCGAAATTGCCCTGGGCAATGTATGGCTGGAATCCGCCCCCTCCGCGCTCTCTCTGAAAGGCAGTCTTGCGTTCCCCTCTTTCCGTAGCAAAAGCATCCGGATGCGCGCAAAAATTCTGAACCCGGAACGCAAAACCGGCAAAGCCGCCATCACCTTCGCCTTCCTCCGCAAAAATGCGGACAAGACGTTCCGCAGGGATTTCGAGCTCTCCGGCGCTCCGGAACAGCTGGTTGAGTTCACGGAAAAATGGACCAATCCGGTTCTCTGGGATTCGGAACATCCGGAACTCTATTCCATGAATGTCTCTCTCGATGTTTCCGGAAAGACCGCCGACACCTTCCCCGCTACTGATTTTGGCTTCCGCGAACTCTGGATTGAAAACGGCGAATTCCGTCTCAACGGAAATAAAATGCACATGCGCATGTATTCCGATTTCCCGCTCGGACGCTATCACTATTTCTACGGACAGCCGAACCGGATGAAATCCTTCGTGGCGCATTTCAAAGAGCTCAACTTCAACACCGTCCGCACAAGCGTCGGAAAAATCGTTGGAAGCATCCCGCTCTATTTGGATGAATGCGATCGGCAGGGACTCTACAACCTGTTTCCTATGCCATTCTACGTTGATCAGGATCGACAGGAATACACAAAGGTGGTGGAAGATTTCCTTGATTTTTACGGCAACCGCCCGTCGATTCTGATGTGGTTTACCGACTTCAACACCTGTCATTACGCATGGAATCAGGAACCGGCGAAACTGAACGACACCGAGTATCAGCCGAAATCGGAACAGATCCGGCTGGCGCGCTCGCGCGTCTCCGTAGCCGCAAAAACAATCACGGCTTTCGATCCCTCCCGCGAATGGTTTGCCCACGCAGGAGGAAACTTCGGCAAAGTGTTCGGCTCAATGAACTACCAGTCCTACGGAACTCCGCTTCAGGAACAGGAAGACTGGCCCTCCATGTGGTCCAAAAGTCACACCCAGCCGTTGATGTCCGTTGAAGGCGGCTTCCCGTACGTCCGCCAGTGGATGCGCTTTGACGTCAACCGTGCAGCAGCATCACTCGGTGCGGAACATGCCGCGCGCTACTTCGGTGACTCGGTTTATTCGAAAGAGGAGTTCCCGACTCCGTATTTCTCCATCTATCAGGCGGCGGAACCGTTCGACCGTCAAAACGCCAACATGCTCGCGCTTTCGGATCTGCACTACCGCCGCGTCGTCAAAGCGTGGCGCGCCTACGACGTCTCCGCATATGCCGACTTTCACGGCGGCTGGGATCTGATCCACACGGCCCGCACCTACAGTCTGCACAACTCCGTCACCCCGGCAAGCGCCAACGTCAAAACACGCGGGTTCAAACCGGATATTCTGATTGGAACAAGCCAAACGCAACGCCACGACGTCACAGATTACTCTCAGCCGGATTACCAGACGGAAACACTGAAAGAGGTCTTCGCTCCGCTCCTGGTCTTCCTCGGCGGAGAACCCGAAAATTTCACGGAAAAATCACACGCCTTCTGGTCGGAGGAGGAATTCCGGAAAAGCATCGTGCTTGTCAATGACCATACAACAGGAAAAGAAGTCACAGTCTCCTGGAACTTCTTCTCCAACGGCTCCCCGGCTCCGCTTGATTCCGGACGCGAAACCATCAGGCTCGCCCCAGCGGAAATCCGGAAACTCCCGGTTCTCCTGAAGAGCCCAGCCGTTCTCAAACGCACCTCCGGCGAACTCCGCATCACAGCGGAAGTCGACGGCATCCTCATTGCGGAAGACGCGATGCAGCTGCAGTTTTTCCCGAAACACGCGCCGAAAGATTTCAGCCGAGTCTCAGGTGTTCTTTACGATCCTGCGGGAAAAACGGAAGCGATGCTGAAGAAAGCCGGATTCCCGTTTCGCAAAACGACGGATCTCAAGGAGATCGAATCCAGCGGACTGCTGATCATCGGACAGGATGCACTTTCCGGTACCAATCCTGAGTTTCTGAAGGAAATCGAACGTTCCGGCATGATCGAACGCGGACTCAAGATTCTGATTTTTGAACAGAAGCAGTGCAATCTTGCCAATCTGGTTTTCGAATCTCCGAGTCTTCGCAACGCCTTTATCCGCACACCGTCGAGCCCCTATCTCCGGGGATTGGAAGCGGAGGATTTCCACGACTGGCGCGGATCCTCCGATACGGTTTCGGAATACGTGCTCTCCGCCGAAGAGACTCCGCACTATCCCCGCTCCAAATGGAAATGGGGCAACGGCGGAATCGTCAGCGGAAACGTTATCCGCAAACCCGATTACGGCAACTTTAAAATCATCGTCGACTCCGGCTTCAACCTCGGCTTCGCCTCGCTGATGGAACTCCGGAAACAGCATGGTACAATCCTCTTCTGTCAGCTGGATGTCACAAGCCGTTACCTGAAAGACCCCGCGGCGACCAGACTTGCCGACAACATCCTGGAACAGATGAGCAGTCCGCACATCCCCGCAGGTCCGGTCCGCACCGCGTTCGCCGGAAACGACTCCGGAGCAAAGATTCTCGACCGTATAGGCGTGGAATACAACCGGGTCTCCCCGAACGATGCACCCAGACTCAATGCCGCGCAAACAATCATTCTGGACGCAGGCGGCAAGAATGCGCTGCATCTGATCTCCGGACGCAAACCTGTCATTCTCCTGCCCGGCTTCCCGCTCGAAACGGTTCCCGGAGCAATGCTGCGCAATACGGTTCAGGACATCTTCCGTGCCTCGGCGCCGAAAGACGATCCGCTGTTTGAAGGCATTCCGGATGCAGATCTCTACTTCCGCGAAGCCTGCAAACTCCCCGTTCTGACCGAGAAGCCGCAATGGACCGTTGCAACGGAACCGGCGTTTTTCGCAAAAGTGAAAATCAATGCCCGCCCGTACATCATCTTCAATATCGCTCCCGGCATGATCGGAGGATTTTGGAACGGGGAAAAAATTCCCCGCGTCTGGTCCACAATCTTCAACAATCTGAACATCGGACTCTGCCGTGGACTCTCCCTCTTCGGCGGTGAACGGATGCGTCACAACACGATCATCCCGCACCTTGGAGAAGCTGTTCCGGAAAATGTCAAGCTCAAACTCGATTTCCGCAACGAAGGCAAGCCCGGACAGACGGACGGCTTCAAGCCTGTTCTGCTCGGCAAATCGTGGGAAAAACAGGGATTCACGCAGAAGAATCCGTTCTACACGCTCCCGAAGGAAACTCCGAAGCAGTATCGCAATTCCCCTTACGACGGCTACGCATGGTATCGCATGGAAGTCTTCATTCCCGAATCTTGGAAAGGTGCCACGCTCACTCTCGACGGCGGACCGATCGACGATTTCGACTGGACTTGGTTCAATGGGAAAGCCATCGGCGAAACAACCCTTCGGAACAGCAAAGCTCCATGGTCGGCGATCCGTCATTACCCAATTCCACAGGAGATTGTGAAGTTTGGTGAAAAGAATGTCATTGAGGTTCGCGTGTTCGACCGCTGGTCCGGTGGAGGTATCGTCGGACCGCTGAAGGTCACGGCGAAAAAAGCGACCGTCCCTTCGCGGTCGCCCTACATCGACAATCTTGATTTCTACGATGGAGATGCCTTCCATCAGTGGTAACACACCCCGCCCGGATTCGTTCCGGGCGCTTTTTTTCAGGAGAAACAGAATGAGCAGAAAAGAAATTCTCAGGAACTTTTTCGACAAACGAGATTACATGGATTTCCGGATTCAATCCGGCATTGAAACGAACCGCAAAGGTTCATTTTTTTCTCAATTTTAAAAACGACTCTCCGGAGAACAAAGGCGCGCCGCTGACCGGAGTTCATATCCGCCTCCGTCAGAAAACGGACGATTTCAAATACGGCGCAAATCTTTTCATGCTGGATCAGTTCAGCTCTCCGGAACAGAACAAAGCCTACCGGGAAATGTTTACCGGCCTCTTTAACATTGCGACACTCCCGTTCTACTGGTCCGATCTCGAACCGGAACAGGGACGGCCGCGTTTTGCCAAAGACAGTCCGAACATCTACCGCCGACCCGCAATTGACCTGTGTCTGGAATACTGCGAAGCGAACGGTATCGAGCCGAAAGCGCACTGTCTGAATTACGCAAGTTTCACACCTTCCTGCACGATCGAATGGGAAAAACAATGTCTGCGAAAACGTTTTGAGGAACTCGCCGCCCGTTACGCCGACCGCATTCCAATGTGGGAAGTCACAAATGAAACCTTCTGGGCATCCTGGTTCTACCCAACAAACTTTTACCACCAGCCGGATTTTATAGAATGGAGTTTTAAGGAAGCGGAGCGCTGTTTTCCCGCGAACCGTCTGGTCATCAACGAAGCGAACTGCCGCATCTGGGATGACAACTTCTTCTTTCGAACCCGAAGTCCGTACTTCATGCAAATCGAAAACGCGCTTCTCAAAGGCTGCCGCATCGACGAAATCGGCATGCAGTTCCACATGTTTGCAAAACGGGAAGATGAACTCCGTGAAAACCGTTCCTGTTACGACCCGGAGCGCATCTATGATGTACTGGACACCTATGCGTATCTGGGCAAACCGATCCACATTTCCGAACTGACCATTCCCGCCTATTCCGGTTCCCCGGAAGATGAAGAAATTCAGGCGCAGATCATCCGGGCTCTCTACTCCATCTGGTTCAGTCATCCCGCAATGAGCGGCATTCTCTACTGGAACCTTATCGACGGTTTTGCCGCTTTTGCGAAACAGGGCGACATGACGGCCGGAGAAAATTATTATTACGGCGGTCTTCTCCGTCACGATTTCACCCCGAAACCATCCTGCCGAGTCATTCGCGACCTCTTCCAAAAGGAATGGCATACAGAAACGGAATTGGACTCCGGCGCAGATTCAAAAGCGTATTTCCGCGGATTCTATGAAAAATACGATGCGGAAATAACAGTGAACGGCAAAACCGTCACCAGGGAATTTCATTTCAGCAAAGACTCCAACCGCGACCTTGAAGTCTGGCTGTAAAAACGGGGGAATGCGGCGTGCGCAACACCGTTGATTCCCCTCATTCCGGTTTATTTTTTGATTTGCTTTTTCTCCAGATTGCAATGCTCCAGCCAATGCTTTTGACAACAATAGGTCACATGTTTCGCCGCTTCCGGATTTTTTACCCCCTCCTGCAGACCGTCCGAAACCTTGTAGGCGAAAATGATCGCAGCGGTCGTAAGCCCGCCCGTCATGATGTTCTTACAGTTCAGCGCGCGCAGAAAAACAGAAGTCTCTTTCGATTTCATGACCGTTTCGGCAAACAGCTTTTTTGTTGCCGGAAAATCCGCTTTCGCCATGTATCCGAGCAGCCGGAGCACCTCCTCCGGCGAATGCTGAGCAATATAATGCACGCCGGAAACCCTTTTGAACCTGATTTTCGCGGAAACCTGCCGCCAGGCCTCCCTGATGGCGGAAGCCGCAGGCAAAGACGGCGCATTCTGCGCGGAAGCAGCGGACTCCGTTCTTCACGCAGTCAACCGGAACCGCTACTCCGAAGAGCGCGGACTCTATGCCGACACTCCGGAAAAATGCTGGTTCAGTCAGCACAGCAACATCTGGGCGGTTCTTGCCGGAGCGGCGGATCACGAACGCTCGAATCGCATTCTCGATGCCGTGCTGATCGACAAAACCCTTTCGCCATGCACTCTCTATTTCTCGTTCTATCTGCTTGAGGTCCTGTGCGAAAATGGACGATTCGAAGCGTTCCTGGATCAACTGATCGACTCTTCTTTCCAGCTCGGCCCCAATCATCTCAAACGGGCATCCATACTTTATCTGGACCTTCACGCCGCGCTTGTTCAGAACTGGAAAAACCGCTTTTCCGAAAAGTGGTACTCAATAACAGACCAGACTTCCTATACGGAATAAAAGAAAGAGAGGAAAACAGGAATATAAACGCACAGCACAGCCCCCCGGATAAAAACATTTCAACCTTCAAATGAAAAGGCAGACAACAATATGATTTTTCTCTGCAGCAAACGCATCATCTTCCAGAGCGTATTCGCACTTGCGCTCTGCTCCGGATTCACCCTCTCCGCATTTTTCAAAACGGATTACAATGCTCTGCACTGGCAGGATGAAAACAGAAAATCCATCCGCAACGCAAAAGAATCCCCCGTTTGTTTTGTCGGAACCATTCCATCCCGAAACGACCTGCTGAAGGCCTCCTTCGAGGAAGGAAGCATCACGATCGACACCCGCGATTTCTACGCGCTTCCGGATTTGAAAAAAGAGGTCATTCTCCACATCCCCGGAATTCAGAAAAACGACGGGGTGCGCATTCCCGCCGACCCCTCCGCGGAAAGGACATGGAACTGCTACCAAATCAAAATTCAGGGAACCCCGGGCTCCAAAATTGCTCTCGTATTCGAAGGAAGAAGAGACAAAAAGTTCAACAACGGTCATTTCCGCGTCGACAAGGAATTCATTCTCGACGGCACGGAGCAGACCATCGTCCACAAGCTCGAACTGCCGCAGGACGTCACGGGATTCGGTATCCGTCTCGACCTCAAGTCCGCCGGAGTGTTCCGCTTCCAGGCGCCGGATTTCTATACGGAGCCGAAACAGAAACAGGTTTTCCCCGCAGCCAATTATCTCTATAACGGCGGCGCAGAAAACGGCTTCGACAACACCGTTTATCTGCCGCTGAAAAACCGGGCTCACGCGACAGCCGGAAGCTTTGTGAATTATCGCGGCGAAAAGGAACAGTTTGATATCGAACTGGAACGTGACTCGCGGATTGTTCATTCCGGAAAATATTCGTTCTCCATTCTCTTCCGGGGAAAAGGTCCGATGACTTCGCGCGTCGATTCCTTCGCCTTCAATCCGGTTCCGCTGATTCCGGATGCGCCTTACACATTCACCGTTTACGCCCGCGCAGAACGCAAAACCAGAGCGGAACTCGTGCTTTATCTCGGCGGCGGAAACGGAGAAAACAAATATTGTGACGTCGGAACGGAGTGGACAAAACTTCAACTCCATGTTCCCGCATGGACAAAAAACAAGATGTACGCCGAATCCGGCATGATCATCCCGACGATCGTTGCACAGCCGAACGTGAAGCTCTGGTTTGATGATGCATGTGTCACAATCGGTCCGCACAGGGAAGTCGCGCAAAAAACGGATTTCTTTTTCCGGAACGGAAAGCTCGACAAGCCGAACCAATACTATTTCCACGGAGAGAAACTGCACGCGGAAGTCGTCATGGAGCAGACCTCCGGAAAAGACGTCTCCGGAACTGCCGAATGGGAAATTCTGAACTTCAAAGGAGAATCCATTCAGAAACAGACGATCGGAGAAAAAACGCTGAAGTCCGGCAAGCCCGTGCAGGAAAAATTCACGCTCGCCCTCCCCGCTCATGTCCGGGGTCCCCACAATCTGGTTTTCTCTTTTCGTGACAACACAGGAAAGACGCACAGCCGGACCTTTTATTTCGGCGTAGTCGGAACTCCGGGAAAAGCGTCTCCGAAAATTGCGCTGGAAGCAGCCGCCTCGCAGGATGTGCGCCTTCTGATTCCGTTCTACCGCGATTTCGGCATCGGCGGAGTGCGCCTCGGTTCCGCTTCCGGTTTGGTTCCGCCCGCACTGGAAAACATCAGATTCTTTCATGACGCCGGCATTGACGTCATGGTGAATTATTCCCCCGAACCCGCGGCGCGGATAGACAGCGACTCCGACATGGCGAAATTCTATTCTCAATTCCGCGCGGACATAAAAAAATACGGTCACATGATTACAACCGTTGAATCATGGAACGAGGCAAACATCGCCTCCGGGAAAGGAATGACGGTTCAGCGGAACGCCTCTCTGATTCATGAGATGAAAAAAATTCTGAAAGAGACCGCTCCGCAAATCAAGCTTGCCGGACCCGATCCCTGCAAAACCGACTTTGCCTGGATTGAGGGAGTTCTCTCCGCCGGAGCCGCAAAGGATCTCGATATTGTTTCCGAACATCCGTACCGCCCTCTTCCGGAATCGCCGGATTACGCTCAGGATGCAGGCTACGTGCGGAAAATCATCGACCGTTTCAATCCGGAGATTGCATACTGGGCGACGGAATCCGGCCGACAGTTCCCCTCCTCCCTTCCTGACAACCGGCTTTGCGAATCGGTCAACCTCGCCGCGGCACGTGACATCCGGACAATGCTGCTCGGATTCAACAGCGGCGTCGACCGCTATTTTCAGTTCTGCATTTCCACCTGGAGTGTCGCCAATGCGCAGACCCCGCTGTTCATGGGAAACCGCACAAACGGCGGAGCCCTGCTCCCCGGTCCGCTCCTTTTCGCCATGCGCAATCTCGGCGACCGGATCGGCAATGCAAAAGCCGCCGGACGCGTTTCTCTCGGCTACCGTTACAAAGCTCTTCTGTTCGACAAGGGTGTTTCCGGAAGCGTATGCTCCCTGTGGAAATTTTCCGGAGAAAAAGCGGAAATCAAACTTGACCCGCGCGATACCGCCGCAACAGCGGTTTATGACATGTACGGAACAAAGCTTGACTCTTCAAAACCGTTCGAAATCAGCGAGTTCCCCGTTTACCTGGAAACGCGCGGCAATTCCGCGGAACTTGCCTCCGTCCTGAAAAGATCGAGAATATTCAGCAATGACGGTACTCTTCTGGAAGCGGAAGCTCAGCCGATTTCCTCAAAAGAAATCCGCATCCGTCTCCGCAATGCGGGTATCCAGACTGTTAAAAACATTAAAATTGAAATTGAAAAACCGGACCTGATTGAAGGGAATCCCGTCAGAGATATCGAATCCGTTGAAATCGAAGAGAGCAAGGATTGCTTCTTCCGTCTGAAAAATGCGGTCGGTCTCGAAAAAACGGTTCTCCCGCTCAAAATCTCCGCATCAGGAAAAACGATCCGCATGAATACGAATCTGTGCGCGCTGATGATCCCGAAAACGGAATCCGGACTTCAGATCGACGGCGATCTTTCCGATTGGAAAACCTTCGCGGACGCGGAACTCACCGGACGCAACGCGGTGATTCTCGAAAAAAAGCTTTGGACGGATGCCGAGAAGAAAATCCGCGCAAAACTCAGATATGCATGGGATGAGAACTATTTCTACATCGCCGCGGAACTTTTCAAGAACACCTTCAACGAAAGCCCCCTCTCTGCACCGCTCTCCTCCATATGGAACTCGGACAGCCTCCAGGTATGTTTTGACACGCTTCACAACGGACAGCCTGAGCAAACGGGGTTCCAGGACGACGATTTTGAGTATTCTCTCGGCGTTGCAGGCGGGAAACCTGTTGTGTTCCGCCAGACCGGCTCAAGCTCCGTCTACGACAGCCTGCCGAAACCTCCCGGAAAAATCTCCGACGTGAAATTCGCTGTCCGCCGGGAAGACGGCAAAACGTTTTTTGAAGCGGCATTCCCCCGGCAGACCGTAAGCCCGCTGAAGCTGGCTCCGGGCAGCCTGATGCGGACAAGTCTCATCATCAATCTGATGGAGCACGGCAAACGGATCGGCTATCTGGAGTTGACTCCCGGCATCGGCGGCGCAAAATCTCCCGGACAATGGATGGACGCCGTTCTGATTCCATAAAGCCCCCTCCGTTCACTCGCCCGAAGCCCTGTCTCACGCCCGCGCTGAGACAGACGCTTCCGGGCAAAAAATTTTTTTCAAGGATCCCATTATGAAAAACGCAGACAGCAACGCCGTATTCCCGTTTTTTTCCCTTTCAGACCTCGACATGGAAAAACTTTCCTTTCACGAATCAACGGAAACATTTCCTCTTCACATGCCGGACGAATATCAATTTCTGCATGAAGCCGCTGCAATTGGATTTCATGGAACTGTTTTTGCCGCCTGGTACAACAACAGGGAAAAAGAGCTTCAGGGCGAAACCGTGATCCGCGGGCGGCGTTCCGCAGACGGCGGCAAAACCTGGTCGGATGCGGAATTGATCGCAAAGGACCCCGAAGGAAAACTGCTGTATTGTCCTCCCGTTTTCGGCATCTGCGACGATCAGCTTTATCTTCTCATAAACACGATGGTTTCCGCGGATCACATGCATTCCCTCGACCTCTACTCTTTTGACGAGAATGATCAAAAATTTCATTTCTGCCGGCGGAGCCCCATTCCCTTTAAGCTGAATACCAATGTCGTTCATCTTCCAAACGGAAAACTGCTTCTTCCCGGACGGATTGCGGAGATGGACGGTTTCCCGACAACTCCGGCGGTTCTGATTGCGGATTCCGGAAAAATGGACGGCGAATGGCGCTTGGTGAAGATTCAAAAAGACGGGCATATGCCGGACGGTTCTCATCTTTTGCATCCGGAACTCTCCGCAATCGCGGCGGATTCCGCGCTCTGCATGTTTTGCCGGAATGATGAACGCCAGATTCCTCTGCTGTACCGTTCGGATGATCTCGGAGAGCATTGGAGCGGACCGTTTCAGCACGATATTCCATTCATCAACTCAAAAATCTATTCCGGAACGCTTTCCGATGGGCGGAATTATGCAATCGGCAACATCTTCCGCCCCGGCCGGGACACCGCCTGGAACCGTGACCACCTTGCAATCTTTTTTTCCGAACCTCACTCAATGAATTTCAATAAAGGCTTTTTCCTCCGCGACGGCGAAGACAGGAATCTGCATCTGTACCCGCAATGGAGCTACCCCTCCGCCTGTGAAGCGGACGGAAAACTTTACATTGTGTATTCAATGGTCGCTCAAAAGGAGAATCAAAGCATCCGGGGCGCCATGATAAGCATCGTCGATCTGAAAAAAGTTTGAACACCGGTCCCGCATATTTTCGAGAAAAACCGACAAACTCATTTGACTTCCTCCGCTTCCAGTGATACGTTCCCTCACGGAAGCGGAGGTATCTTTTAATGGAAATCCAGCAAATCTTGACTTTGAGCTATTCGGCATGGATCGCTGCGCTCGTCCTCGCGGAACTGCTCTGCTCCATCGACATTCTGCGCAATCAGGGCGATGAACCGCAAAGGACTCTGCTCTGGTTCATGGTCATCTTCGCTTTCCCCGTCTTCGGAGTCATTCTCTATTTCTTCGCCGGACGCAGCCGCAGAAGCTCCATCGGAAAACGCGTGGCTGACTCGGCGGATGATTTTCTCGCCAAAATCAAACAGCACGAAAACATCGCCCGCTATCTCGAACAGATCGAGACCTTCACCCGGGAGGGGGGAACCGTTTCCGCCCGGACGCTCGACCGCATCATTCCAGGCACTCGCGCAATCGCGGGAAACGGCATTGAACTCCTCCGCGACGGAACCGCGGCCTATCCGAAAATGCTCCGCGAAATCCACAGCGCAAAACATGCGATCCTCCTCCAGAGCTTCATCATCGCCGACGACGAAATCGGACGCGACATTCTCAAAGCGCTCGAATACAAGGCGTCGACCGGAGTCGAAGTCAAAATCCTTTACGACAGCTTCGGCAGTTTCTGGTCCGCCTTCTACCGCATGTTCAACCGCTTCGGACGCGGCATAAAAACATTCAAAATCCGCCCGTTTTCCCTGATGAACAGCTTCACCCGCTGGAGAATGCAGATGCGCAACCACCGCAAACTGCTCGTTGTGGACGGACGCGTCGCGTTCCTCGGAGGAATCAACATCAGCGCGGCAAACGTTCCCGCGAAACGGCACGGAGACAGCGCGATTCACGACCTCCACTGCCGCATCGAAGGTCCCGCGGTCGGCGAACTCGAACTGATTTTCCTGCGGGACTGGATGTACGCCGCAAACGAAACGCCCGAAAGCATCGTTTCCGGGTTCATTCTTCCTCCGCCGGAACGGAAAGGCGACCACACGCTCCGTCTCGTCGCCTCCGGATGGGGACAGTGTTATGAAGGATGCGAAAAGATTTTTCACACCGCCGTTGCGACCGCGAAAAAAAGCATCTGGATCATCAGCCCCTATTTTGTACCCGACACACCGTTTCTCATGGCATTGCGCATGGCGGCGGCGCGCGGAACGGACGTGCGGATTATCGTCCCCCTGAACAACAATCATTTTTACGTCAAGCTCGCCTCGCGCAGTTTCTACGCACCGCTGCTGGAGGACGGAGTCCGCATCTTCGAACGCCGCGGCGTGTTCGTCCATGCGAAAGCGATGCTCGTCGACCACGAATGGGCTCTGGTCGGCTCCAGCAATTGCGACGTCCGAAGTTTCCGTCTGAACTTCGAACTCGACGCCGTCATCCGCGGTTCCGCGTTTCTGGATACGCTGAAGCGGGAACTGGAACGTGAACTCGCCGCCTCCGACGAGATCACTCCGGAAGCGCTCGCGCAAAAAAACGGCGCCGTCCGCGCGGCGGAAAATCTCTGCGCGCTTCTGACGCCGATGCTGTAAGGCGGAAATCTTATTTATACGCATCCCAGTTTCTGCGGGCGGGACTGTTCCACTGTGCGGCATCAACCCGGCCGGCGGGAAGACACTGCACATGCCCGTCGTAAAACACAACATTCATATACATTCCGCCATTGTGACGGTACGCGGCCTTCTCCGTCCGTTCCGCAGGACCGTTTTCCTGCCAGCGTGCCAGAGTCGACCAATGGATCTGGACACGTCCGGAATTGTTCGCCTCAAGAAAAGCAAATTTCATGGAGGGCGATTTCACCTTGTTCAGATAAACGACCCGGTGCTCCGCGTCATTGGTTCCGCCGGACTGCATCTCTCCGTCATCCGTTCTCGGATTGAGAAGCCCGTAAACATTCTGCAGAGAGCGCCATGCGGGGTCGGACGTATAGCGGAACTCCGGCAAAATCGGTGCCTCTCCGCATACAGCGGAAGCGCGGACATATTGCGGATCGTAGTACGCCCCCTGTTTGTCCTCGCCCGGCAAGCTCAGCAGTTCGCCGAATGAACGGTTCGAAAACCACTTGCAGTCATTTTTCAGATTATAGGGAACATAACATTCATTGAAGTTCGCCGCATACTGGACTCCCGCCATTCCGAAACCTTTCATCGTATTCATGCAGGCGATCGTTCTCGCCTTGCCCCGAGCGGAATTCAACGCCGGCAGAAGCATCCCGGCGAGGATCGCGATAATCGCAATCGTTATAAGGAGCTCTATAAGCGTGAATCTGCTGGATTTGCGCTTATAGTATGAAATGTTTTTTCTGTTGGAATGAAGTTTCATGGTCGTCTGCCTTTCATTTTTTTAGTTTCCGCTTAACTTTTTTATTGGAAAACGCCGCCGGATTCCCTCCGGCGGCTCGTTCTTCACCAGTTGTGGAATGCATCCACATCATAGAAATTCAGTTTCTCAATGTACGGACTCGCTTCAACGCGGTCCTGCTGATCTTCTGTCACAAGACGCAGCGGACCGGTGGCTCCGCCGTCGCCCCAGCGGTCGAATACGTGAATCGTAATTGTGTTTTCTCCGCCGAAGCGAATCAGTTCGGACGGAACGGCATACTCGCGAATCGCTGAATACGGATTTTTCGAATTACGGGAATTCGTTTCGCCGATCTTCACGCCGTTGAAATACGTGATGTCCTCATCGTCGACTGGTCCGCCGATCAGACGGATTTTGTGTTTTTTCCAATCCGTGGGGACCGTGACTTTGACACGGATCCATGCCCAGCCGTCATAGGGTTTCTTGAGGTTCGCGGGCGCATTCGCCGGATACTGATAATGCGGATTGCGCTGCATGAAGCCCTGTTTCTCCCATGCAGTACCGAGTTTGTACGGTTTGAACCCTTCCGTATCCGTCAGCTTGCCGTCGTTCTTCCAGTCAAGCTTGAGCGAACCGTCAACAAGCTCAATGCCGTCCAGTTTCGGAATCACCGTGTTGTGACGCAGACGCAGATGATTGAAGAATGTCAGATTCTTTTTGAACGGGAGATTCAGGTTCGCAAAGAGTGTGCTCCATGCACGGGTCATCTTCTCCCGATTCCAGAAGCCCTCTTCCAGCTGATCCGGAGCCGCACCGAGAACGATAACCGCTCCGCCGGCCTGGAAATCATACCGGGCAAAAACCGCCGGACTGGTCGCAACCAGTCTGTCGGGCGACGACACCACGTTCCATTCGCGCATCGTGCGGAAATAAAAATCCGCCTCGGTCATGCCGGAGAACATCGGATCGTCCGATGGAATTTCCAGACGGAACGCGCGTTTTTTCTCCCATCTCAGAGGAACCGGCAGCAGATCGAGCGGAGCGCCGGGCAGACAGATCACCGTTCCCTGGCAGTACGGATTGCCGGAAAGATATTCCGCCAGATTTCTGCGGAACGCCTCGCGGTCTTTCTCCGGAACCGGATTCCGTCCGATGATGACAGCGCCCTGCTCGCGGAACCCGGCGGGATTCTGTCCCTTCCGGTATTCCAGTCCGAACTGTTTCAGAAGCGCTTCGCCATCCGTATCGCCGTAATACATCACGGTCTGCTCGGAGACGGGAAGGAATGGCTTTGCAAGCTCGGAGAGCATATTGTCGACCAGCCGCGTCGCAACGGGGTCAACTCCGTAGCGCGAAGTGACGTCGAGCTGACAGAACAGCAGGTATGCGCGCTCGCATTTGTATTCCATCAGCGCGGAGAACATGAGGTTGAATCCGCAGTCAACGATCGTTTTAAATGCTCCGAACGAGGGCTTCCGGATGACGTTTCCGGCGACCATGCCGCCGTTCCCGATTTTCCATTTGGCGCGCGGATAGTGGTAAGTCGTGTTCGGATCGCTGACAACTTTCGCCGGACGCGTATCCGAGGCCCCGCGCCAGTTCCGGAAATCCGCATCCTTCAATCCCTGAACATACGGGCTTGCCGCCCGGCGGATGAACGCTTCACGCGCACTCGGTGACTCAAAGACCAGGTTGCCGAGATTGCAGGGCTGCTGTTCAAAGATCAGAACTTTTCTGCCTAGACGGAAGCCGCTGCGCTCTTCCATTTTGCGCAGGAAATCCACTCGCTTTTCACCGAGGGCATCCTGTCCGATGATAATCAGACGGTACGCTTCCGCCTCCTCAGCGGTCGCGATTCTGCGATACGGAAAACCGGCTTTTTTCAGCAGAGCCTCCGTCTTGCCGGCGGGATCATAGAGTCCTGCCGGTTCGGCATACGTATAATCCGGCTTTGCATACCGCGGGAAGATCTGGACATCGAAACGGTCGGTATCATAGGCTTTGCCGTCGACAAAAACGTCGAGCAGGATTTTTCCCTCCGTGCGCGCCGCAACTTCGGGGGCGCCAAGGCGGAACGGGAGCTTCAGAATTGCGCCGGGCTCCGCGGACGCTTCGATTTCTCCGCGGTCAACCACTTCGCCGCCTGCCACAAACTTCCAGCAGAGACGCAGATTCTGTTTTGTCATGCGGTCGTTGACGACAACCGCGCTCTTCTCGAATTCCTCTTTGGAGAAGAAGGCATGATCCTTGTTCGTGAAATCAGCGGCTTTTCCGCCGATGAAGACGCGCAGCGGAGCGAACTCGTGCTTCATCAGAGCCCCGATCTCCTCCAGATGCATGTAATCTGGAGCAAGCGCCCGCGCCCGGACATTGTCGGGACGCATCCCGGCGGATTTGATGTCGTTGTCGATTCCCCAGATCATCGACTGATGCCGGCCGGGTCCCCAGATGCGGTACGCTTCCGCAAGATACGTGAAGTCTCCGAGCGCAGAAACATCGTACGCACGCCACGCACGGACGACGCGGCGGTACATCTCCCCGGAGGCGAGGAAGTAGTTTTCCGAACGCGGCGCATAGGGCGCCTTGCGGAGGGGATTTGTGAACTGCGCCGGACTCTTTTCATTCCGGTAAACCGCATCGCCGAAGAAACGGGCGGCATGCTCTGCAGTCATATTGTATCCTTCCGGACCGTCGAAGTAGAAGAACTGCGGTGGATAGGGGAACCCGGATTCGACCGTCATGAGCGGCTGGGAGTGATTCGCCGACCAGATTTTCGGCCAGTCCTCCTGCTCCTGAAGCGGAGTTCCGAACGACTGGTAGTTCATCGAACCGAAAATCTTCCCCATGTTTCCGCCCGCATGCGGGAAGCATTCCCGGCTCGGATCAAGTGAACGCATGACCTTTTCCGCATAAGCGGCAAGACGGCGTTCGCGTTTGGTCCGTTCGAGCGGCGGATCGTATTCCGTGTTGTTCAGATAGTAGGGGTCCTGTCCGGCGGCATAACCGCAGCCGTTGAAACAGGTGTACCACATCAGGATGTTCGGGTGACTGCCGTAATACTCCAGAAAGCGTTCCACGCCCTCCTGATAGACCGTCCTGTCCTCGTTTTCAAAGAACGGCATGGGATAGAAGTTGTAGAGCCCCTGCCGGTCGCACTCCTCCAGATAAGCCGGCGTGTAATACGGCATCACCGTGCGGTGCTGCATGACCGAGGGGTTGAAACGGACAGTGTCATAGTTGATGTTCTTTATGCTCGCGACATACTGCGCGATTGCGCGGGGATTCGCAAAGTACATCTGCCAGCCCTCGAATCCGGGCGAAGTCAGCATCCGGTAACGCACTTTTTTCCCGTTCAGACGGAATTCTCCGTTTTCCACCCACGCCTCGCGGAAACCGAACTTGCGGTCCGGAAGCGCATCCGCTGTCTTCCCGTTCACCGTGAGCGTCACACGCTGCGTATAGAGATTCGGAGAGGAAGCATCCCACAGAACCGGATTGTTCCAGGAATCTTTAAAAACAATCCGCTGCTCCGGTGCGCCCGTCAGACGGAATTTTTTCGTGAAGACTTTTTCATCATCCGCGCGTTCGAAACGGAAGGACAGAAGAGCCTCCCCCTTCACGCGCTGCGGATTCGCAACCGTCGTCCGCAACTCCAGCGTTTTATTGCGGAACGAGGGAAGCGCAACCGTGCTTTTTACAAAGACGGGCGACGGTGCGCTTTCCAGACGGACATCCCAGACCGTCACCGCCCAGCTGTCCTGAAGTCCCGGCCAGTCACGCCAGAACATACGGATCGGACGCTCCACGAAGATGCTCAGAACATTCTCCTTCTCAAGCAGAGAAGTCACATCTATGCGGCGCGCGTTCGGAACCGCGGCAAAATGCTTGAACTCCTGCTGAAACGAATCAATCAGTTTCCCGTTCAGATAAACACGTCCGTAATCGGCGGCAAGATTGTCGAAATTCAGGAAAATGCGTTTCCCCTTCCACGCCTCCGGGACGGTGAATGTACGCTGATACCAGTCCGCCGTTGTGCGCGGACCGCCGGGAACGACAAAGCCTTCCAGCTTCCCGTTCTTCTCTCGGTAATGTTTGAAATAAGAGGAACGGCGGCTGCCCGGAACCCGCGAATAGTGCTGCTCCTTCGGGAAAACAGGCGCATAGGAACAACTGTCGTCCTCGTAAATCCGCCACAATCCGTTCAGCGAAACCGTTTCGCGGACGCTCTGGCGGATGTACTCGGCATCGTCAAGGCTCCAGAGCTGTTTTTCAAGCGCCGTCTGCGCTTTGCGCTTCAGCGGAGCAAGTTCGGATTCGCCCGGTTCCGCTGAAACAATCGTGACTTCCTCAACGGTACGGACGGATTCCAGCCCTCTCCACCCGCCGGGAATTTCAAGCATTCCCTGAAACGCGTCGTCAAACCAGATTTCCATCCGTGAACCTTCGGGTCTGAAGCCGATTTTCAGCGGGCGGGTGAGGTTGAACACATACGGAGATTCGAGCTGTTTTCCGCCTCCGCTCAACACAAGTTTTCCGGAAGTTCCCATCGAAGAAACTGTCACAAGCGTTTTGCCGCTTTTGAGCGCCAGCAGCAGCGCCGAACTCGGCAGCCGTTTGATGCGGCCATGAAAACGGAGCTCTATTTTCCCGTTCGCCTGCTGAATGCCGGAAAGAGGAACCTCATTCATCGCTTTTTTATTTCCGCCGAGAAAATCCGCAAGGACTTCCGCATCGGAAAGACGGGTATCGTAAATCTTCAGATTGTCGTATGCGCCTTCCGCGACTTTCGCTTTGAAGCGATCGCCGCCCCCGGTTCCGAGCCACGCATTCCACGGAGCTTTGCTGCTGTAAGCTCTCTCCTTCCACGCCTCCAGCGCGCGATGCCCCGCAAGTTTACCGTCGACGTAAATGGCGACTTCTCCATTCGGAATGCTCCAGGAAAACGCAAGATGCACCCATTTTTTCCGTTTCAGGGACGCTTTGGCGAGAATCTGATGCTGCTGCGGTGTGCAGACGCTCAGTTCCAGATGCCCGCTTTTCGTTTTGATGAAATAGAGGTAAAAAGGGGAACCGAAACGCCCGGCTTCAAACAGACGCCGGCTTTCACCGTCGTTCATCTCCCAGTTCGGACGAAAGAAAAACGAGACGGTTCCTTCCCGCCCGTCGAGCTCCGGCAGCTGGTTGAAATTAACAGCCGTCACCTGATCGTACGCAAGTCTGCGCACCTCAAGAGCCTTGCCCTCCACACCGTCGATATAGCTCACCTGCCCGGCTCCGGCAAGCGCGGCGATTCCGATCGGCTTTCCGGAGGCGTCAAACAGCGCAGGCGATCCGTCAAACGGCGCAATCACGCGCGGTTCCGCCGCAAGCAGACTGCCAGGAATTAGGCAGAGCGCCGCAAGTTGAAAAAATTTTGTCTGCATAAATAGTCCTTCGGGTTATTTTTTGCTTTTTGCGCGGGCATCCGCAGCAACCTCGCCGCCGGAAAGCTGCTTGTTGTAGAGTTTCAGAGAATCGTATGCGCCATCCGCCGGAGCATTTGCAGTCCCAAGCAGGATATTCCACGGAGCATCGCTGACATAATCCGCTTTCTTCCACGACTCCAGCGTTTTACGTCCGGCTTCCTTGCCGTTGATATAAATCACAGCTTCCCCCTTCGGAATGCTCCAGGAAAACGCAAGATGCACCCACTGTTTTGCATTCAGAACATCATCGACAATGACCTGCAGCTGTTCCGGAGCGCAATCACTCAGTTCCAGATGCCCGCTTCTTGTTTTCACAAAATAGAGATAAAAATCGGACAGGAATCTGCCGGCCTCAAACAGGCGATGACTCCTGCCGTCGTTCATTTCCCAGTCCGGACGGAAGAAGAAGGAGACAGCCCCCTCGCGTTTTTCAAATCCCGGAAATTCGGGGAGCCGGACGGGCGTTTGCGCATTCAGCGCCTTGCCGGAAACGCCATCAACATATTCCGGAGCGGAAACAGTGCACTGGGCAATCTCTTTTCCGTCCGGACCGAAGATCGCCGCGGAGCCGTCAAACGGAATCCGAGCGTCTGGAGTTGCCGCGAAGACTCCGGCGGAAAACAGAGGGAGAGCAAGGAGAGCGGTGAGCTTGTAAGTCATGATAAATACCTTTCTTTATTTTTTTGATGGATAAATCTTCCAGTCCTTGAATTCCGGAAGATATTTGAGTACAAGATCCCGGTCGAAACCGCCGCGCGAAAGAATGTCGCGGAAAAAGTATGCACTCGGTTTCGGAGTGCGTTCAAACGTTTTGAAATCCACGCCGGCCATACCGAAGCGCGGAACAAAACTGCCCCATTCATAGTTGTCAAGAAGCGACCAGTAGAGATATCCCCGGACATCGCATCCTTTCCGCATCGCTTCCGAAACAGCCTGAAGATGCCGCGCCAGATAGAGAATACGCAGCCGGTCGTCATCACAGCAGAAACCGTTTTCGGTGATGTAAACCGGCAGATCTTTCAGCTGGCAAAGCCCGTCAACAAGCCCTTGCGGATAGAATTCCTCCAGATAGAAATCCCGGTCGATAGGACGGATTCTCTGACATTCATGCCGCGAAGAAACCGCTTTACGGGCGGAAACGAAATGGCGGGTGTAGTAGTTGATTGCCCAGAAGTCGCACGAACCTTTCAGCTCCGGGACCTCCACTGCGTCGCGGTACGGGAACAGAATCTCGCCCGTCCGGACGGCATGATAGAAGAAGCGGTTCACCACACAGTCACGGATACGGGTCCGCGTGACGTCGAATTCATCATCAGGATCTAGCGGCTGATAACAGGTCATCGCATGGGCGGTGCTGACAGGCGCCTTTGAGTGTGCACGGATGATCTGCGCGGCACGGGCGTGGGCAATCAGACAGTTCGTCTTGCGCCCGTAAAGCGACGGAGAATCCCCGTTGTTGAATTCGTTGAATATGTTCCAGAGATCTACATACGGAGCAACCTTCGGAACAAGATATTCCAGGTGACGGAGAAAACAGCCGATATTTTCCGCGTTGTTGAACTCCCCCTTCTCCTCAAACCACTGCGGCTGCGAAAAATGGTGGAGTGTCAGGCAGAGTTTGATTCCGCGTTTTTTAAGCTCTTTAAACATCGCAAGATAGCGTGCAAGCGCCTCCTCGTCATGTAGCTTCTCCTCCGGTTCAATGCGGGACCATTCAACCGACATGCGGAACATCCGGTGACCGAGTTCGCTCAGCATCGCGAAATCCTGCGGCCAGAGATTCCAGAAATTGCAGGCTTTCCCCGACGGCTCTTTGGCATGATAGAGCACTTCACGGTGCCAGTGTCCGCAGTGAATGTTGTCGCCTTCAATCTGATAGCCCGCCGTTGCGGAGCCCCAGATAAAATCCGGGGGAAATGAAACCGGCGCCATGGAAAAAATTCCGAGCATAAATCAAATTCCTTTTTTTGCCGGAATCATCACAGGATGTTCTCCGGCGTTGTATCGAATGAATTTTGCGGGTGAGACCGGAACAATTCCGGAATGAGGCAATTCCAGATTCTCGATTCTCCGGATCAGCTCCTGAATCCCACGCTGAGCTTTTTCCCGTGTGCTGGTCAGAATGCCGCCGGAAATAAGAGGACTCTCCAGAAAATTATGAAACTCATCCACACCAATCACCAATTCCGGCGCATACCCGGGGAGCTCATCCAGCAGTTTCAACAAACCATAAAGCGCATGACCGTTGACCAGAATCACCCCGGGACGCTGCGCAGCAACCTCCGCAAGAGCCTCCTCCAGCTTCAATTTTCCCCCGCCGGAAAGCGCACAGCCAATCCGTTCCGCCGCCCGTTCCAGACTGCAGTTCCAAATCGTTCCGCCTTCGGGGAACTGGTACACTGTTGTTATCCTGCGCGCCAGGAAGAAACGGAGCGCTTCCGTAAACGCCTCATCCGCCTGCGTCTGCAGATCAAGAAAATCCGGCTCATTCGTTCCCAGAACCGCAACCGGCAAATCCGGATTCTCCTCCCGGAACGCCCCGGGAAGCGCGCAACAGGCAAATAGTGCATCAATCCGGTTGCGCAGCAGATAATCCACCGCTTTCGCTACGGGCCCCGTTCCGCAGGTCAGCGAAAAAATCAGCGAATAATCGTGTTCCGCCGCCTCCTTCAATGCCTCTTCCGCAAGATGTCCGAAGTACGGATCCGCAATATTGCCGACCAGCATCCCGATATTCCTTCCGCGTCCCGTGGAGAGCGACTGCGCGACGCGGTTCGGACGGTAATTCAGCTTTTTCATCGCCTCCGCAATCCGACCGCGCGTTTCATCGCTCATCCGCCCCGCCTTGCTGCCGTTGAGATAATACGAAACCAGAGCCACCGATACACCGGCCTCTCTTGCCACATCTTTCAAAGTCGCCATCTTGCACTCCTCTTGCCTTGCTTAATCGCTTAAGCAAACAACATAAAATATTCCGCAGGCTCGTTCATGGGATAAAAAGCTCTCCCGGACAGTTCTGCCGCAGTTGTCAAAAGAAACGGTTACGGAAGCAGGAAACAGATTGCTTAACCGCTTAACTATATATTATATCAAGTTTTGCAAAAAAGTCAAGAGGGTAAAATAAAAAAAATGGAAAACTTCGGAAAAACAGGAAGCCTGCCAGGGCACATCGTCAAACCTTTTCCGGCATAAAAGATTGCAAAAAAGGCGAATGCGGTGTATATTTCCAAAGGTTCTCCCTGAAAAACAAAGGAAAAATCTGACATGCTGAACTTCTTCAAATCCGGAATCTGGACACTCCGCACGGCGGATTTTTCTCCGTTTCTGCGCGGACTCGTCTCCGCTTTGCGCATTATCGTGCTTTCCGTCCGCTGTTTCTTCAAGAACAACTGCATGCTTCACGCCTCGGCGCTGACCTACTACACGCTCCTCGCGATCGTCCCCGTCGCCGCCCTCGCCTTCGCAATCGCAAAAGGATTCGGGCTCTATGCGCGGCTTGAGACCTGGTTCCGCGGGACATTTGCCGGAAAAGAGGAAGTGGCGGAAAAAATCATTACGTTCTCCAACAACCTGCTGGAGAACACAAAGGGAGGGCTCATCGCCGGAATCGGCGCAATCGCCCTCCTCTATGTCACAATACGCCTGATGATGCAGATCGAAAAATCGCTCAATGACATCTGGGGAGTAAAGACCGGACGTGCCATCCTCCGCAAAATCAGCGACTATCTTGCAATCGTTCTGCTCTGCCCGCTCATCATCATCGTCACGACCGGAGCAACCGTCTACACCACGGTCCGGCTAAGCGAAATGGTCAACACAATTCCGGGCATTTCCGACACGATGAACGCGCTTCTCGCTCTCTCCAGCCGCGCGCTTCCCATTGTCACCACATGGCTGATCTTCTCCTTCATCTACATGTTCATCCCGAACACGCGCGTGCGGATCATCCCCGCGCTGACCGGCGGATTCATTGCGGGAGTTCTTTACTACATCGCGCAATATCTCTGCTTCGCTCTTCAGTACAATGTCGCAAAATACAACGCCATTTACGGCAGCTTCGCCGTGCTTCCGCTGTTTCTGATCTGGCTGCAGATCAGCTGGACTTTCATTCTGCTCGGAGCGGAAATCGCATTCGCCTGCCAGAACGTCAGTTCCTACGAGGGAACGCCGGGCGACGGCTCCGTCGGCAGCCGGCGCAAAACGGTTTACGCCGTCAAACTCGTCCGCGCCTGCGCCCACGCATTTCTCAATCAGCAGCCGCCGCTTACAGACACCGAACTTTCCGGCAAACTCGAAATCCCGGTCCGTACGACGCGTCTTCTGCTCTATGAGCTCTGCGACGCCGGAATCCTCGTCAAAGTCGCGCCAAGCGAGCGCGGCGACGCCTTTCAGGTCGCGCTTCCGCCGGAGGACATCACCCCGGTCCGGATCATGCGCGCCCTCCAGGACCCCGCGCCGGATGAAGGGCTCGACGACACCGACCCCGTCTGCGCCGAAATCGAAGCCATCTGGAAAAGCGCAGAGCTCTCCCCCGTCAACCGGAATCTGGCAAAAAACTGAAACAGGAACTTTTTGCAGAAAACAGGGTCTCTATTTTTTAGAATCCGCTTGACTTTCCGCGAAAAAGAGCTAATATTATTCTGATTACGGAGAACTTTTGATGTCACGACCTGTTAAAAACGATATTCCGGTCATGCCTCCGCCGCCGGCAAGGGAGGTGCGCTCCATGCGTGAATGCTTTGACCAGCTTCCGGAAAACACCGAAAAAACAGTTCCCGACAAAAAGCGCTCCGCACAGGAAGAGGAACAGGACGCCCTGCGCAGTTACTTCCGCGAAATGGGCGAAATGCCCCAGCTCTCCGCCGAAGAGGAACTCGACCTCTGGAAACAGATCGACGAAAACATCAGCCAGCTCCGGGAAGCGGTCTATCAGTTCGCTTTCGTTTACGACGAACACCTCAAACTGCTCGCCGATCCCGAAACGGATTTCGCCGACATTTTCCCTGCCTCCTCGCGGGACAACGCCCCCCTGCCAGACAATCCGGTCAGCCGCAAGGAGTGGTCCGCAAGAATCTCCGCCGCAATCGGACAGATGCGCACCGTCTACGGAGTCGTCTCTCGCGACGAATTCGCAAGGCTCCGGGCGGACGGATTCGCCATTCTCAACCGTCATCCCGCCGTACTCGAAAAACTGCTGGAATGGATGGACGTCATCGACCGCTATCTCGACAACTTCAACGCGGAGCGTCTCTCCGCCGCCGACCTGGAACAGACCGTTCTCATGAGCGTGGAAGAGATCATCCCCCTGACCCGCAGGATGGCGGAGCTGCGCCGGGAAATCGACCGATGGAAACTCCGGATGCTCGAGACCAATCTGCGCCTCGTCATCAACATTGCGAAACATTATCAGCACAAGGGGCTTCCGTTCGGCGACCTGATTCAGGAGGGAAACCTCGGACTCATGAAAGCGCTTGAGAAGTTCGACTACAAGCTCGGACACCGCTTCTGCACTTATGCATCATGGTGGGTGCGCCAGGCCGTGGCGCGGGCGCTCTCCGCACAGTCCCGCGTGATCCGTCTGCCGATCCACATGCTCTCGACCATCCGCAAAATGAACATCGCGGAAAAAAATTATATTCAGCTCCACGGAACCGAACCGACGACCGAGGAGCTCGCGCAGGTCATGGAACTGCCCAGGGAACGCGTCAGCGCCATCAAGAAAATGTCCCTGCAGTGCATCTCGCTCCAGGCTCCGCAGTCCGCGGACGACCCGGATTTCACTATTGAGAATCTGCTCAGCGACAAGCTGTCGGACGACCCGATGAAGTCGCTTGCGCGCAAAATGCTGAAGCGCCGTCTGACCGCCGCCATCAGTCAGCTTTCCGAACGGGAAAAACTGGTGCTCAACATGCGCTACGGACTCGACGGCGGCCCCTGCAAAACGCTGACTGAAGTCAGCGAAATCTTCAACGTCACACGCGAACGGGTGCGCCAGCTGGAATTGAAAACGCTCGAAAAGCTCCGCAAGCACTCCGACCGCGGAAAATATCTGGAAGATTTCTTTCTCTGATTCCGTTACACATTGGTCTGCGTAAACAGCCAGGAGGGAGATTTCAGCATCCCCGCACAGACTCCGAACGGCGTCACGCGGAATTCATAGCTTCCGGTCAGCTCAAGCGCACAGCGGAGCGTCATCATTCCCGCAGCGAGAACGGGCGCCATCTCCCGGTCGATCCCCGGCTGTCTGAGCGGCGCCTCCGGCGGCTGGAGAACCAGCGAGCGGCTCATCTCCGTCAGCGATGCGGCCGTCTGCGGAATCGCCGAAATGGAATCCACTGTTCCGAACACCGGCTGTTTCGTCAGAAGGGCGAGACAGCCCATCGGCACCGGCCCGATCGCCATGAATTCCGGCTCGATGACAATTGATTCGCGCCATTTTTTATAGTCGGCGGAGAATCCGGCGAGATGCTTCGTCACATAGCGGTGAAGTGCGGCGACGCGGAAGGGACGGAACATCATGCGGCGGAGTTTCTCCAGCCGTTCATTGATGTCGCTGATCCCGAAATCAAGCTCAAATGCGGCGTCGATCCGGGAAGCCGTTCCATAAGCAAGACAGATATTGTTGAATCCCGGATAAAACGCAATGACGGGCATGTTCGCCATCGCGTCGGAGATTGCGCCGATGAAATTCAGCCGTGCCTCGTCGCGTCCGCTGAGAAGACGCGGGAATTCGCCGAATTCGCGCTGGCAGCCGAGCAGAATCAAACTCCGGTTCGTCACCGAACGCAGCGAGGAAGTCGCGGCGACATAGAAAACGGAGACGCCCTCCAGCAGTCCTGTCTGGTGAAATTCGCGCAGAACATGGAAAAGCCGCTGCATCCCCGTTTCCGCGACAATGCCGTCCTCCGAACAGTCCTGCATCATGTGGGTCAGGGTTGTAAACTGGTTGACAAGTTCGAAAGAGTTGAGTTCCGGTTTCATGCGGGCGATCAGCATCTGCGCGGAATAGGCTCCGATATAGATGGCTGCCGAAACATTGGGTATTGTTGACATTTTTTCACTCTTTCGCTTGAATTTTCGGGGTCCCTGCCTTATTGTATATAATGTAGCTCGGAAAATGAATTCTGCAAATGAAAATTTTCCCTTTTTGAAAAATCTCTTTGTTTTGAGCTGTACAAAGAGAGAAAATGCATTGAAAGTGGCAAAAAATGATTATTGTTTTCAAGCCGAACTGTCCGGAAACCGAAATTCAGAAAGTGGAGAAAATGGTTTCGGACATGGGGTACGAGCCGCGTCTCATCAAAGGCGTGGAACATACCGTTCTCGGTGCGGTGGGAGACGAGAACCTGCATATGTCTCTCGAGGCCCTCAAAAACATCCCCTGCATCGAAGACGTCCACCCGATCCAGAAAAAGTACAAACTCGCAAGCCGGGAAATTCATCCGGAAAATTCCATATTCAGAATCGGGAACCAGGAAATCGGCGGGAAAAAATTTCAGATCATCGCAGGCCCCTGCGCCATTGAATCCGCGGAACAGATGGATATTGCCGCTTCCACTCTCACCGCCGACGGCGTCGGCATCCTGCGCGGCGGCGCGTACAAACCACGCACCTCCCCCTACGACTTCCAGGGACTCGGACAGAAAGGGCTCGACATTCTGCAGGCGGTCAAGGACAAATACCATGTCCCCGTCGTGACCGAAGTGGTCGGCATCCCCTCGATCGACGCCGTCGCGAAAGTGGCGGACTGCATTCAGATCGGCGCGCGCAACTGCCAGAACTACAACCTCCTCGAAAACGTCGCCCAAGCCGGACGCCCCGTCCTCCTCAAGCGCGGGATGTCCGCAACAGTCGAAGAGTGGCTGAACGCGGCGGAATATCTCCTCGTTCACGGCTGCACCGGGGTGATTCTCTGCGAACGCGGAATCCGCACATTTGAAACCTCCACGCGCAACACGCTCGACATCAGCGCGGTTGCCGTCGCGAAAAAGGAGTCGCACCTCCCCGTCGTCGTCGACCCGAGCCATGCGGCAGGAAAACTCGAATACGTTCTCCCGCTTGCGAAAGCCGCGGCGGCAATCGGAGCCGACGGAATCATCGTCGAATCGCATCCCGCGCCCGTCAAGGCGCTCAGCGATGCGGCCCAGCAGATCCCCTGCGCCGACTTCAAGGCGTTCATGGAAGCCCTGCGTCCCTTCGTGGAAGCCGCCGGCAGAACGTTATGAACAACTGCGACCCGAAAAGTCAATGGCTCCCCCTGGAATCCCCCAGGGAGATCTTCAAGTCGCGCGTCATCACCCTGTGCGCGGAAAACTGCAAGTGCCTGCGCACGGGCGCCGTTCATGAATTCATCACCTGCCGCACCTGCGACTGGGTGAACATCGTCGCCGTCACAAAACAGCACGAACTCGTCCTCATCCGGCAGTTCCGCCACGGCACGCGGGAAACGGAACGGGAAATTCCAGGCGGCTGCATCGACCGCACCGATCCCTCCCCCGTAGAAGCCGGCATCCGCGAACTGATGGAAGAGACCGGATTCGCCGGGAAAAACGCCCGCGTCATCGGACGCGTCCACCCGAACCCCGCGCTTCAGGGCAACTACTGCCACACCATCCTCATCGAAGAGGCGGAACGCGTTTCGGAACCGCGTCTGGAACCGACCGAATGCATTGTCACCGAACTTGTCCCCGAACAGAAGGTCCGCGAAATGATGCGCGACGGCACAATCGAACACGGACTCGTCCTCAACGCCCTGATGTTTTACTTTATGGAGAAATCGAAATGAAAAGCGCATACGAACTTGCACTGGAACGGAGCGGCGGAATCCTGAACCGGGTTTCCGACGAAGTCAAACAGAAACTCGCCGAAATCGAACAGATCCGCAAAGCCAAAGTCGCGGAAGCCGAACTTTCCGCACAGCAGCGTCTCGCCCGCGAAGAAGATCCCGCGAAAATCGAAGAGATCAAATCCGGTCTCATTACGGAAATCGCCTCGATCAACGACCGTTGCGAGCACGAAAAGGAAAAAGTCCGCAACCGGAGCTGAATCCGTAACAAATTTTGATTTTTTATCAAAAACGGCTTGACATTTTCCATTTTACTGCTATCGTTTAGTCAACACGGAACGCACAACAGGCATTCCAAAACAAAACAATAAAGAGAAAGGTTCTGAAAATGAACGAAAAACAGGAAATCTTTGCGGACGGCATTGGACAGATTCACTTCGCGGGCGGCATGGTCAGATTCGACTTCGTCACCCTCCAGCCGACCGAAGACGGCAAGGCTCCGCTTCCCCAGGGCAACATCCGCGTGATCATGCCCCCGAACGGATTCCTCGCAGCCTTCAACTCCATGCAGCAGCTCATCGACAAGCTCGTCGAAGCAAACGTTCTGCAGAAAAACGAGAAATAATCGCCGCATAACGGAAACCGGAAGCAATCGGCTATGACAGAGAATCTGACATTTTCCGACAAGATACACGAATTTTACTGTTCGTGCTCTTCCGGCGTCTCCGCAACCGGGGATTTCTCTCTGATCGATCCCCGTCCGGGCAGCTTCGACAGCTGCATCCGGAACGTTTCGGCGAACTGGATTCAGGAAGCGGGCGCATTTGCGCTCTCCTTCCGCATCCCGCTCGAAAGCTGTTATGACCGCTGCAAATCGTTTTTTGTGGAATCGCCGTTTGCCAAAACATGCAGACGCGCAATCCGGAACGTCCGGACTTTCGCAAAAAACAAATTCCGCCGTTTCGCGGAAAACGCATTCCCCCGCGGGAATGTCGTGTGTGCAAATCTCTGCCATTTCAATTTGTGATCTCCCGTTCACATCTTGAAACAGTTTTTTTGCACAGGCGGAACACACGGATTTTGCAAGGTTCATGAGATCGGAGTAACGGGTGTTTCGCCTTTTTGCGTACCTTTCTCATTCATAAAAAAACGCACCTCCGTCCGGGTGCGTTTTTTGATTTTCAAAACTTGGCGAAAAGTTCAGAGACCGGCTTTTTTCGCCTCATTCCAAAGCGCGTCCATCTCCGCGAGGGAGCTTTCCTCCAGCGTTTTGCCCTGTGCGGCGAGATGCGTTTCAATGTAACGGAAGCGGTCCGCGAATTTGCGGTTTGCGCGCGCAAGAAGCTCCTCCGCGCTTGCGCGTTTGCGGAAACGGGTAAGATTCGCGGTTGCAAACAGAAGATCCCCCAGCTCCTCGTCGGTATGCGCTTCATCGCCGGAAGCGAGCGCGGCTTTCACCTCGTCCAGTTCCTCCTGAATCTTATCGACGATCCGGTGCCGGTCGCTCCAGTCGAAACCGTACTTCGAGACGCGTTTCTGAATCTTCTCCGCCTGAAGGAGCGCGGGACAGTGATATGCGATGCCGTCCAGAACGGAGTTGCGGTCCTTCTTCTCCTCCTTTTTCACCTTCTCCCAAAGTCCGACGACCTCGGAAGAGGAATCCACATGTTCCGAACCGAAAACATGGGGGTGGCGGCGGATCATCTTCTCCGCGATATCATGAACGACGTCACGGAATGTAAACGCGCCGCGCTCCTCCGCAATGACCGCCTGCAGAGCGATGTTCATCAGCAGATCGCCCATCTCCTCGCGCATGCCGCAGTCGTCTTCCGCCTCAATGGCGTCCATCAGTTCGGCGCACTCCTCCATCAGGCTTTTCTTGAGGGATTTGTGCGTCTGTTCGCGGTCCCACGGACAGCCGTCCGGGGCGCGCAGACGGCGCATGATCGAGAGAAGGTCGTCCATTGTTTCCGTTTTGCATCCGTTCATTTGAATTGCTCCTTTTTAGATTCCAGGTCTTCCCAGCGGGCGTAAAAAACGTCAAGCGCGGCGCGGCAGTCTTCAAGTTCCTTCTGAAGCGCGGGGGATTCCCTGCCGTGAAGCGTGAAGAAATCGGGGGAGGAAAACAGCGTCTCAATCTCACCGATGCGCGCTTCGGTTTCCGCGATCTTCGCTTCCAGAGATTCCAGTTCGCGCTCCTCCTTGTAACTCAGCTTCTTCGGAGGATTTTTCGGCGCGGCGGACGCGGAGATTTTCGGCTTCGCCGTCTCTTTTTTCTCCGTCTTCTGCTGAGCGGCAAGACGTTCCGCGCGTTTAGACGCATAATATTCGTAATCGCCGACCGTCGTCGTCACCGAACCGTCGGCCTCAAATGCGATGATATGGTTGCAGACGCGGTTCAGGAAATAGCGGTCGTGACTGACAACGACCAGACAGCCGTCGTAGTCGATCAGTGCCTCTTCCAGAATGCGCAAAGAGACAAGATCCAGATCGTTGGTCGGTTCGTCGAGCATCAGGAAATTTCCGCCGCCCTTGAGGATTTTCGCGAGGGTCAGACGCGCCCGTTCGCCGCCCGAAACCTGCTTGACCTGCGTGTTGATGCGCTCGTCTTCAAACATGAAGCGCTTGAGGTAGCCCCAGATGGAAATCCGTTCGTCGCCAAGATTGACGAACTGGTGTCCCTCGCCGATTTCTTCGCAAACCGTGCGTTCCGGGTTGAGCGCGACGCGCGCCTGGTCGATGTAATTGAATTCGACTGTCGGAGCGATGAAAACTTCGCCCGAATCCGGCTGAAGCTGCCGCGTCATAAGCTTGAGAAGCGTCGTTTTCCCCGCTCCGTTCGGTCCGACCACGCCGATTTTATGCGCCGCGGTGAACTCAAACGAAAAGTCACGCAGAATCGTCCGCCCTCCGCGCGAAAACGTTACGTTTTTCATATCGACGACCTTGTTGCCGAGGTGCGAGGCTTTCGGAATAATCAGCTCAATCTGTCCGGTGCGGACGGGCGCGCTCTGTGCGGCGATTTCATCGTAGCGTTTGAGGCGTCCGAGGTTGCGGCGCAGACGCGCTTTCGGGGAGCGGCGGACCCATTCGATTTCGCGGCGCAGGAAACTGCGGCGGCGCGCCTCCGCCTGATCTTCGGCATATTCGCGTTCCTCTTTTGCCGCAAGAAAATCCGCGTAAGAACCTTCGCAGGAGAAAAATTTGCCGTTGTCGAGCTCAATGATGCGGGTTGCGATGCGGTCGAGAAAGCAGCGGTCGTGAGTGACGAACAGACACGCGCCGCGGTACCCGGCGAGGAACTCCTCGATTCCCGCGATGGTCTCCACGTCGAGATGGTTGGTGGGTTCGTCGAGCAGCAGCAGATCCGGTTCACCGATAATGGTCCGCGCAAGCATGACCCGGCGGAGTTCGCCTCCCGAAAGCTCCGAACAAAGACGGTTCAGGTCGGGTACGTGGAGTTTTGCGAGCGTGATCTCCAGTTTTTTCTCCGGACGCCACGCATCATGAAGAGTCAGCAGATGTTCGAGCGACTCGTGTTCCGGCGAATCCGGCGGGAGCGATTCGTAACGTTTCAGAAGCGAGTCGAACCAGGCGAGCCCCTCCCGAACCGCCTGTTCAATGGTGAGCCCTGCCGGCGGCGCAAAATCCTGCGGCATATAGGCGATGCGGATTCCGCGCGCGACACTGACGTCGCCGCTCGAGGGCTGCTCCTGACCCGCGATGATTTTCAGCAGGGTCGACTTCCCGCAGCCGTTGCGTCCGACCAGCGCAACGCGCTCCTCATCGCGAAGCGACATCGCGGCGTCCTGAAACAGCGTCTGCCGTCCGATCTCCAAATTCAAATGTTCCACATTCCAAAGCACTCTGCCGGGCATAGAAACTCCTCCGTTCGTTTTATTCACGGTAATATACAGCAGGAAAACGGATGTTTCAAAAGACTGTAGGCCGAAAAAACTTGATTTTTTGCAAAAGCATATTATATTAATAAAAGAGTTGATTCCAAAAGACATTGCCGGGAAGATTTGAAACCGCTCCTGCGCCGATTCGCAAAAGAACGGTCCGATGTTGCCGGAACTTTTGAAACCGTCTCAAAACATTAATCCAAAAGGAGGTTCATATGGCACTTTCCAAGGAAGAATCGAATTACAAGAAACTGAGAAGATCCCCCATCGCCATGAATTTTGTCAAACGGCATCAGGGCAGCTGGAATCATCAGGACTGGCTCGGTTTTCTTGACTATCTCAAGGAAAAGGGTTACATGCCGATCAATACCGATCAGGTCGGGCTCCTTCTTGAAGAGAAGAAAGCGCAATTTCTTGCGTCCAAAAACGCATAACGGCAGAACATGCGGAAACCCGTCATAGCTCTGTCGGTCGGCGATGCCGCCGGAATCGGACCGGAAATCGCCGTGCGTATTCTCCGGAACAAGGAACTGACTTCGGCGGCGGATATCCGCCTCTACGGGCCCGCAGAAATCATCCGCAAGGCCGCGGAGCTTTTCGCCCCGGAAGTCACGCCGGATATCGTCCCCGTCGGCTCCCTTCCCTTTGCGAAACTGGCTCCGGGCGAACTCTCGCCAAAAACCGGAAAGCTCGCATACGACACCGTCGTCCGCGCAACCGAAGACGTCCTGGCTGGAAAAGCCGATGCGATTGTAACCTGTCCCGTCAACAAAGCGGCAATCAATGAAGCGGGAATTCCGTTCACCGGGCACACCGAACTCGTTGCGAAACTCTGCGGAACCGACCGTTTCGCCATGATGCAGTCGGCGGGCAAACTGCGCGTCATTTTCGTGACCACCCACATCGCTCTCAAAGACGTTTCCGCGCACGTGACCCAGGAGCGCATCGTCGAAGTTGCGAAACTTGTCGAAGAAGCCGCGAAGGCCGAGGGCGCGGAACATCCCCGCATCGCGGTTGCCGGACTCAACCCCCACGCGGGGGAAAACGGTCACATGGGAACCGAGGACGAAACCGTCGTAAAACCCGCCGTCCGCAAACTCAAAGAAAGCGGCATGGACGTTTCCGGCCCCTATCCGTCCGACACGCTCTTCATCGACTCCATCCGCAACACCTTCGACGGCATCGTCTCCATGTACCACGACCAGGGGCACATCCCGTTCAAGATGCTGGCGTTCGACAAAGGCGTCAACTCCACAATGGGTCTCCCGATCATCCGGACAAGCGTCGACCACGGAACCGCTTTTGAAATCGCGTGGAAAGGCCTGGCCGACACCGGCAGTCTCGAAGCCGCGGTTCATACGGCAATCAAGCGCGCCAACGCGAAACGGAATGCCGCAGGATGATGCGTCGTCTCCTCCTTCTGCTCCTCCTTTTCACGGCGGCGCTCTCCGCGACGGAGTTCGGTACAAAAGATTTTACGATCAGCCTTTCCGGGAAATGGGAAACATCTTCTCTCATAGACCGGATGCTGAAGGATGAATCAGTCAAACTCACCGCCTGGCGCGATCTGACGGGCAAAATTCCTCTCCTGCTCAACATCGTTTCGATGGAATCTTTCGGCGATCTCTATTTTCATCGCCGGGCAATAGAGGACGAGCTTTATAAAGACAAAAATCTTTCCGGCGGGATCGTCCAGACCAGTTTTCAGATCGGCAGACTCGGCGCCATACGCATGGAATATGTCCTGAAAAAGAAACGGATCATTGATTATCTGCTTGTTGAAAACGGCAGAACGTGGGTGATAACCTTCATCTGCCCCGAAAGAATTCCGGTTGAACGTCTCCGCGGAATCGACCGCGACGCCGCGTCATTCCGTCTTCTCCGGACAACAGGCAAGTAACGCCGCGAAATTCTCTTCCGAAACGAGCTTCCGCAGCGAACTCCGCATGGATTTCAGCGCATAAAGCCCCGTCCGCAGAAAACCGTGATCCAGCCGCATCACCGCGCGCGTCACATCCTCCGTGCTGAACTGAAGTTTCCCGTGAGACAGCGCCGAAAGCGACGACAGCGCACGAACCGCCGGATACGACGCCAGCAGATACAGCATTCCCTCCTCGAACGTCAGCCCGTGCGACGGCGTCCCGCAGAAGTGCAGAGATGCAAGGCGTCCGCGCAGGAAACGCAGATACGGCTCGAACGCCCCCGGCTCCGGTGTACAGCGCCTCATCGCGGCAAACACTCCTTTTGCATTCACATCATACCCCGCCGACGTCCGCTTCAGCGTCCCCCCGCCGAGAATGAACCGCAGCGAATCGAACGTTCCTCGCAGGCGGAGCAAAAACGATGCGGATTCATCCGCCCGCAAAAAGTTCCAGAACAGGAAGCGGAACGCGACAAGCGCATCACGCCGCAGTTTCGGCGGATCGGCCAGACACGCGCTCAGGTGATCCACGCTCCTCCGGAAAAACGAAAACGCATCCTCTCCGAACTCCTCCGCCTCCAGAATGTCATCGGAATTCCCCGGCTTGGAATGGAAATGAACCAGACACGCCGCCGCATAAAACCGGACGTTCAGCGGCACGGACCGCTCCATCAGAATCCGTTCGTACGCATCCGCGATCTCATGCAGACGCACGACTTCCGGAGCGAGGACATCCGAGTAGTCCGCCGTCGCCGTTTTCCGGCGTCCTTCCAGCTCCCCGGCGAATGCGGAAATCTGTTTTCCGCACTGTCCCAGCGGCGTCCCCTGTCCGCATGCGGCGGCGGGACAGTCACAGCGCAGAGAAGCGGAAACCGAACCGTCGCTCCATGTCCGCACATCCAGCGGATAGAGACGGCAGGTCAGCGGCTTTGCCTCGAACCCGAACTGCGCATGAATCCGGCATTTCTTCTCCGCATCGAGAAAGATGCAGCGCCCGTCCCGCTTCGCCAGCCAGAATCCCTCCTTCGTCCGCTTGAAACACCGCTCAACAGGCACGGGAAGCCCCGTCAGCGGCAGTGCGCAGATCCGGCGTAACTCCTCTCCGGTGACAGGCACGCCCCAGCTGCCGCAGCACTTGCCGCATCCGGCGCAGCCGAGAGTCTGGGCGGGATCGCAGTAAATTTTCTTCATGCGCGGGAACCGGATGTCAGACGGAACGTACAGACGGCGGGAACGAGCCCGGCGTCGATCCAGCGATCCGTTTCAAGGGTCAGCGAAACGACTTCGCAGGTGTTCATTGCCGGCAGACTGCTGTTGAAGAGCTGTCCGGCAAGTTCGGAAATTCCCGGATTGTGTCCACAGAGTGCCGCGCAGGAGACCTCATCCGGAAATGCGCGGACGATATTCAGGAGTGCGGAGAGATCTCCCTCGTAAATTGCGCGGTCGGTCACAATCTGTTCCGGATCCAGTTTCATCTCCGTCAGCATCAGACGCAGAGTATAGAGCGCACGCGGTGCCGGGCTCGACACGCAGAGTTCCGGAAGAATCCCGCGCTTCCGCAGTCCGGTTCCGGCTTTTTTGGCTTCGAGCACGCCGCGCGGATCCAGCGAACGGTCGAAATCGTTGCGGACAAGCCCGAACGGCTGCGGTTTTGCATGGCGGATCAGCAGAATCGTTTTCGGCATTCTAAAATTCCTTTCATTTTCCTTGATAATATAGATTGCATTCCGCAAAAAAACAAGTATATTCCCTGATATATCCAGAATCAGGAGGCGGAAACGATGTACGACTACGCAAATGAAAAAGCGGCTCTTCGGGAATTCCTCGCCGGAAACAAAAAGGCGGCGGAAATCAAGGGCTTCTTTGCACCATACGGAATCTATCAGCAGAAAAACGATCAGTTCATGATGCGCATCCGCATCAACGGCGGACGCATTTCGCAGGAGACTCTGCGCAAACTCATCGAAATCGGCAAATGCTCAAAAGCCGCCTACCTCCACTTCACCACGCGCCAGGATGTCCAGCTGCACAACGTCAACCCGAACCGCATCGAAGCCGTCATAGACCTCTGCCAGGAACTCGGCCTGCCGTTCCGCGGCGGTGGCGGCGACACCTTCCGAAACCTCCTCACAGCCCCCCTCTGCGGAGTCCGCAAAGATTCCGCTTTCGATGTCTTCCCCTACGCGGAAGAACTCAAAAAATATATTTTCACCCTCGAACCCGCATTTCATCTGCCGCGCAAAATCAAAATCGGCATGTACGATGCGCCCGAAGACGAACGCTTCGCCCGCATCCAGGATCTCGGATTCCTCGCCGTCAAAAAAGACGGCATGAAGGGCTTCCGCGTCTGGGGCGGAGGAGGAATCGGACGCAACAGCGCCGAAGGCATTCCGCTTATCGACTTCATCCCCGTCGCCAAAGCGGGAAAAGCGGCGAAAGCGATGATTGATCTTTTCTCCGAACGCGGAAACCGCACCAACCACGCACAGGCGCGAATCCGTTACCTCGTCCGCGAACTCGGCGCAGAAGAATTCCGGAAACTCTGGCTCGAATATTTCGAAAAGGCCGACGCCCCCGACCTCAAGCCCGAATTCGGCAAATCCCGCGAACGCATCCTCCCCCGCAGCTTCAGCGCTCATCTCAACCCGGGACTCGACACGTGGAAGCGCATCAACACTCGTCCTTCCCTCAAAGAGGAGGAATCGCTCGTCCATATCCGCATCCCCCACGGCAACTTCCGCGTAAAAGACCTTGAAGCTTTCGCGTGGATCATGGATAAATACTCGCTCGCGGAGATGCGTCTCACAACCGCGCGCGACTTCTATTTCGTCGATTTCCCGACCGACGCCCTCCCCGCGCTTTACGACGACCTGCTGAAGCTTCTGCCGAAACTCGACACCACACTCAAATCGTTCGTCGGTCAGATCGTCTCCTGCGTCGGCTGTACCGTCTGCAAAATCGGACTCCGCAACTCGCCGGAAATCGGCGACAAGATCGGAGAGCTGCTCGACGCTCACTTCGCCGGAAAAGAAGAGGAGAAAATCCGTCTTGCGGATACAATCATCGACAAAATCCGCATTTCCGGCTGTCCGAGCTGCTGCACCACGCATCCGACTGCGGAAATCGGCTTGAACGGAACCGCCAAAGACGGCACGCTCTGCTGGCAGTTCTACTCGAAAACCGATCCCGCGCAGATTCTCGGCACCCCCGACGCCGAACCGACGCCGGATGATGAGGCGGTTGACAAAATCATGGCGCGCCTCGGACTCTGATCCTCCATGTCCGCCCGTTTATGGAACAGCTTTGCCGCGATGTTCAGCCGGCGCCAGTTTCTGGAGCCCGGCGGATACTTTGAAATCTGGCGGCTTGCCTGGCCGCTAATCATCCTCAGCGCCAGCAACACGGTGATGATGGTGGTGAACCGCATCTTCCTCGCGAAAAATTCACCCGAGGAGATCGCCGCCTCCATGCCCGCCGGCCAGATGTTTTTTACGCTCATGGCGTTCTTTCTCATAACGACGGGCTTCACCGCGACAGTCGTTTCGCAGTATTACGGAGCCGCCAACCGCGACGGCTGTGTCCGCACCGCCTGGAACGGCTTCTATTTCGGAACCTCCGTCGCCGCCCTCCTCGCCCTCCTGCTCCCGCTCGGGGGAAAATGGATTTTTCTGCACAACGGACACGACCCGCAGATTGCGAATTACGAAATCGAGTATTTCACCGGCATGGCGCCCTGCGCGGGGCTGACCTGCATGGAAACGGCGTTCTTTTCATTTTTCACCGGACGCGGCAGAACAAGCTTTGTCGCCAAGGTGAAAATCATCGGCTGCTGCATCAACGTCCCCCTCAATTACCTTCTGATTTTCGGCAAACTTGGACTTCCCGCGCTCGGGATTCTCGGCGCCGGACTTGCGAACTCCATTGCAAACCTCTGTACGCTGGCTATTGCCGCGACCTGTTTCCTGCTGCACGACCAACGGGAATATGCGACCCGTTCCAACCGGAATTTCGACTGGGCGATTTTCCGCAAACTTCTCTGTTTCGGCACGCCCGCCGGACTCCAGGCGTTCATCCGCAACGCCGCCTTTGCAATCGTGGTCATGATGATCGGCTACACGGGCAACGAAGCGCTTGCGGCAACGAGCATTGCGCTTTCGATAAACATGATCGGCAACATGCCGATGATCGGTCTGATGGATGCGACAAGTATTATTACGGGACAGTACATCGGCCGCCGCCGTCTCCTGGTTGCGGAGCGGATCTGCTGGCGTTCCTGGAGAATGCTGATCGCGTGGATGGCCTTTGCCGCGCTGTTCTATCTGTTCTGTCCGGAGCTTCTTGCGCATCTTTTCTGTTCGCGCGGCGGCTCGACGGGAATGGACACGGAGTTGACGGAACGCCTGGTTGTGACGGTTCTTCACTGGGCGATTGTGTTCAACATCTTTGATGCGACGCGTTTCATTGCAATGGGCAGTCTCCGCGGCGCCGGCGACACGAAAATTCCGTTGTTGATAGGCGTTTCCACCTCCTGGCTGATCCAGATACCGGGCACGGTTCTGATGGTATACTTCATCAATTCGAGTCTTTTTGCGATCTGGGGGCTTCTGACCTTTTATCTTGGCGTTGACGCTTTTCTGATGGTTCTCCGCCGCCGTTCCGGCGTCTGGAAGACCATCAAGGTCATTGATCTTCCCCCCGCCCCCGTGGAAGAGGAAGTGACGGAGAGCTGAAGACGATGTCCGGGAATTTGTGCACACTTGAAAAATCCGGCTTCGTTTTTTCCGTGTCGTACAGCACGGCGGCAACTTTGCTTGTTCCGAGATCAATTCCAAGAGTCAGCATGATTCAATTCCTTTGCAAGGTAATTCCGGATACCGCAAGTGTTTTTTCAAATTGACGGAGTATCTCCGGAGAAGGAGCCGGACAACCGGAAAGTTCGTATTTCCGGTTCAATGCCTGATATTTCGGAGCTCCGTAATGATGAAGTTTCAGGACCTCCACGTCAAGCGGTTTCGAACGGACCGCGAGACGGCGGCGGTGAAGCTTCGCAAGGTGTTCCGCCATCCGGGCAAGCTCCTCCGGAGCATCGTTCATCCCGGTGATTACGGGAACCCGGATCAGGAGCACAGGAACACTTTCCACGGCTTCCGTCAAATGTTCCAGAACGGCATTCAGGTCACCGCCGGTGCAGTTGCGGAAAACCTCCGGAGTTCCCGCTTTCAGATCGGCAATAGTCAAATCCGCACAGCGTGCCGCGCGGGGAAATTCCGGAGTCGTTGCATTGCTTTCAAAAGCGGTATGAATCCGATGCCTTTTCAGTCGTTCCATGCAGTCGAACAGTTCCGCTGCCTGCAAAGTTGGCTCCCCTCCTCCGAACGTCACGCCGCCGAAATCATGCCAGCCCGACGCCAACAGCAGAACCTCCTGTTCCAAATCCTCCGGAGAACGTTCCCGTCCGACCCATTCCAACGCCGAGTGTTTGAACTTTGAACAGGCATGATCGGAACAATTTCCACAGATGGCGCGGTTGAGAGTATGCCCGCAGATCGCCCCGTGCGGACAAAGATAATCGAGGACTTCACCGTCCGCGCGTTCCGGATAAAACAGCAGTTCCGGCTGAGGCGCAATGCTCTCCGGCGAAGCGCACCAGCGGCAACGCAGATTGCACCCTTTGAGGTAATAGATCCGGCGATGCCCCGGACCGTCCTTGCGGTCGGACCAACCCTGAGCAAAAATTCTCATGCTTCCACCAGCTCTCCGGCAAAACGGCGGACGCCGGCACGCCATTTTCCGCCTTTCTTCCGTTGCTCCTGAAGGGCAAGAACCGCCGCTTCCGCCATGACATTGATTGGCTGACGGAACCCGACTGCACCCAGTTCCGACAGCTGCGGGACATGGTCCACGCAATACAGCCGGATTCCTGCGACGGGATGACGGAACAGCATCTGCAGGACCGGCGCGTTCACCCCGATCACTGCAGTCGGCATTGATGCGGCGGCCGCCACAAGTTCCGCCGCAAACAAACGGCATTCCGCGGCACCGGCATGACGGGAAATCAAGCGGATTTCTCCCCGGCATCCGGAGTTCTCAAGATACGTTTCAAACGCCTGCTGGCGTTCGGCATTGGTATCCACATCCAGATCCGAATAGTTGACGAAAATCATCTGCTTCGCCCCATCCGCTTTTGCTTTCGCCAGCAATGCCCGTACCGCACCTTCGTTGTCCAGTCCGACATAATCAGCAAAATTGCCCGGCAGAACCTGATCGTAAAAGACCAGATTCACACCGAGAATCCGCAGACGCTCGAAAACGCGGAAATCGAAATTGCGGTCGGCACCCCAGACGATCAGATCCTTGACGCCGCGAGTTGCCATCCGGACGGCGATTTCCAGTTGCGCTTGACCTTCATCCGGCTCCGGAATGCCGAGAACCAGCAGAGCGTCCAGCTCCCGGCAGCAGCGGCTCACAGCCTCGACGAAGCGTCCGGAGAATTCATGCGGAAGCGTAGTAATCAAACCGACGCTTTCCAGTGTTCCCGAATGAGCGCGAAAAGTATCCGCCACGCAGGTTCCGTGCGGACGCCGACGCACAATGATTCCGGCCGCTTCGAGCTGGTCGTAGGCGCGGCGCACAGTCACCCGGCTGGTTCCGGTGCTCTCGGCATATTCGCGCTCGGAGGGCAGACGGTCGCCCGGCGAATATTTCCCCGCAAGAATATCTCCCGCCAGCGCGGCGCGAATCTGTTCGGTCAGATTCTTCATGCGCATTCGCTCCGTTCCAGCCGTTTGATAATATCTTCCTGAATTGCCGGGGCAAGATCCAGAAAGTTCACGAAGGTCCCGTGAATCCGCATGATGTAAATGCCGGACGGAACATATTTTGCCGGATCGGTCAGAATCTTGCGCAGGTGCTTGGCATTGTCGATATTGAAGTAGACGTAATACGGCGCATTGCCGTCCGCATCGGCGGCGAACAGCGGACGGATCACCCGGTCGCGCATGGCAACGCCCTTGCTTTCCAAATCGTCACTGTCTGCAAACGTTGCCGGAGAAAGTCCGATATGCGAAGCGTAGCCGCCGACCATTTTGCCGAACGGCAGACCGCGTTCCGAGAGAAGCTGATCAGTTAATTCAGTGGCGGTAACCTCCGGACGCGGGTCAACGCCGTAACCGAGCATGGCGCGCGCCGGACGCCCGTCCGGAGTGGCTCCGACCCAGTATCCGTACAAGAGATGCGTGCTCGGCGTCGAATAGTCCGGCATGAAGGGACGCCCCGCCGGATTGCGCAGAGCATAGACTTTGTCGCTGACAGCCGAAGCCAGGCGAATCGCGACGCTGTCCGGTTCCGCAATCATGCTGCCGTATTTCGGATATGCAAGCAGACGCGCACGCAGTCCCGGAGCTTCTGCAAAATTGTTTTGCAGTGCAGCCCGTAACACCGGCACTCCGTCGGGCTGTTCGGCAAGATAATGTTTCACCGCAACCAGGGAATCCGCGACGACGCCGAGTCCATGAATCAGGCAGCCGCTGCCGCTGTAACGGGTCCCCGGATGTTCCGGATCGCGCATGTCGCGTCCGCTTTCGAGTCCGCCGAACAGCAGAGAACCGAACGGAGTCGCCCATTTTCCGATTGCAACGGTGCAGCGGTTGGCGGCGGCCTCCATGAACGGCAGAATATAATCCAGTTCCTTGAAAAAGGCGTTTTCGAGGTCGCGGTACGCCGCCTCCAGAGAATCATAACCGAGTTCCGCAGCGGAAAGACCGATCTTGCGTCCGGTCAGCAGGGAACAACCGTCATTCAACAGCAGTTCCAGAACTTTGGCGAGGTTCAGCCAGCTGTTGGTGGTGTTGCCGTTTTCCTTGCCCATGATCAACGGCTCCTGACAGCCCGCAACCGCCCAGTCCGGAATATCCTGCTCGGCGATTCCTTTGGATTTCAACACCTTGAACATCATATCGTCATTGAACAGCGATGGCGTGGAGTGTCCCGGGGTGAAGTAGAAACGTCCCATATTGCGGAACAGGCTTTCCGGCGAATTCCGGTGAATCTTCACCGACAGCGCCGGCTGCGGCTGGTTGGAACGGAAGAAGGCTTCAAGAATCACATCGGTCATTCCGTTGCCGAGGTCGTTGCCAGTGGTATCGCGTCCGCCGAGCAGCAGATTCTGTGAGATTGCCCAGCCGCGCGCGCCGACCATGTAGAACGCCAGCAGATGCCGGGTCAGAGTTACAGCAGTCTCAAAGTCCGTACCCTCGCGATACGGCTCAAAAACACGGTCAAGATTGCCGGCTGAAAACGCATAGGGATTCGGAGCCTGCTCCAGGCACATCAGCTGCCAGAGCAGGATGTAAGCCTGCATCGCTTCATGCAGATTGCGGGCTTTGCGCCTCGGAACCTGGCGACAGTTTGCAGCGATCAGTTTCAGCCGCTCCGGTTCGCCCGGCATATCGGAGCGTTCCGCAGCAAGCTTGTCCGCCAGTTCGGCATAGCGTTCAGCAAGAATCAAAGCCGCCTGCGCCGCTTCTCGCATCACCGCAACGAACGGAGTATCCGCCTGTGCCTCCATGGCAAACGCTTCCAGTCCCTGCGCCAGAATCGGCCGCATATCGGGAATCATGTGTCCGGTGACAGGTTCCATGAAAAAGGTGACTTCATCCGTCAGCGTTGCAGTTTTTTCATAAATCGCCGTCAGCCGTTTCACATGAGGCGTCCCGCGGTAATAATCCCGTACCGCTTCGATGCGTTCTTTCGGAATTGCCGCGCTCGGCTCTATATCCGAATAAATGGCGACCGGATCACAGTATCCCGCGAACGATTCCACCTCAAAACTTGGATTAATCAGTGCATAGCTGGGCGAAAACGCATCGTCCTGCGTCCCTGCGAACACACTGCCCGGCGGAATCGTCAGATTCATTTTTTTTACGCAACGGCACAGCAGTTCTCCCGCGTAACGGGCATCGTCCGGATCGTGTCCTGCTGCACGCATGGCCTCGCGTTCCTGCATCCGGAGCTCCTGGTATTCGAACCAGCCGGTCAATTGTTTCTGCTGAAGTTTGGCTGCAAACAACTGTTCCAGCCCCGCATTGAAAAGCTCTGCCTGATTTTTCATCTTTTTTCCTTTTCCCGGTTGTAATTTCATTTATTGATGGTATTATACATTAATACCATGAAAAAGTCAACCCTGAAATCTTAAAAAAAGGTTTTTACCAATGAAACTGCTGAAATTTCTTCCGAATCGAGTGTGGCGGGTCTATCGCGGCGGAGCCTGTCTGGACCAGCTGCGCAGCGTGCCGGAACCGGCGGACAGTTCTTTTCCCGAAGAATGGATCGCCTCAACGGTCGCGGCGCTGAATCCCCAGCACGGATGCCCCGGCGAAGGGATCAGCCGGGTTCTTCTGCCGGACGGATCAGCGGAACCGTTCGACCGTGTATTGGAACGGGAAGCCGAGTCGCTGCTCGGTCCGAATCATCCTGCATCCGCAGGAAAAACTCCCGGGTTTCTGACCAAACTGCTTGACTCCGCCATCCGGCTGCCGATTCAAGCGCACCCCGACCGTACAGCATCGCAACGCCTTTTTCACTCGCCCTACGGCAAAACGGAAGCCTGGATCGTGCTGGGCGGACGCCGTATCAACGGAGAAGAACCGTATCTGCTGATGGGATTCAACGACCGCTTTGATTTTGAAGTGTTCCGCCGGGAAGCCTTGTCGGGCGTCATGGATCAGACGCTCGGCATGATGCACCGCTACCCCATCACTCCCGGCGAAGTGATTCTGATTCCCGGAGGCTTCCCGCATGCCATCGGTTCCGGGGTCCTCGTTCAGGAAATCATGGAGCCGACCGACTGGGTGATTCAGCCGGAAGCCCGCTGTGGTGAACAGCCGCTGACCATGCAGGACCGGTTCGGCGGTCTTGATCCGGAAGAAGCGCTCTCCGTATTTCATCGGGAGATTTTGACTCTGGACCAGCTTCGCGCCAAGGTTCTTCAAACTCCGGTTGTACTCAGCGAAGACGACGGAGCAACGCTGACCTCACTGATTGACCGCAATACCGTCCGTTATTTCGGCTCGCTGGAGCTGAAGCTGCATCGTGTCTGGGAACGTACGGAAACGTTGAACACCTTCATGGCGGGAACCGTACTTGAAGGCCAGGCAACCGTCACCGATGGCGCAGAGACCATTTCTCTGCAGCGCGGCGACACATTTGCCGTCGGAGCATCGGCGCATCCCCGTTTCACAGGCGAAGCCTGCATTCTGCTGGCTCTGCCGCCGGTATCCGCCGTATAAGAATTTATCCCTAAATAACACCTGATTTTCTAAAAATGATAATACTTGCAGCAAGCTGTAGTAACGATTCGCAGGCGGCATTTGTTTTTTCATAGCGCACGTTGAACGCCCTGCTGAATGCGGAAGCGGATGCCATCTGCAATGCGGGCCGCTATCAGCGGACGCCGGATCGGCTGGACACCCGGGCGGGAAGCTATCACCGAAAGCTGCTCACCACGGCGGGCGAGGTCGATCTGAAAGTTCCCCGGCTTCGGAGTCTGCCCTTCGAAACG
>ERZ1106963.749-NODE-749-length-44529-cov-7.562441_pt1 | contig 44529 bp, 33 predicted proteins | sample MGYA00403681_ERZ1106963 | MGnify/ENA primary metagenome ERZ1106963 (study PRJEB35170, sample SAMEA104062407) | human gut metagenome | biome: human gut; feature: human-associated habitat; material: faeces | place: Denmark | collected 2012-05-03 ...
TTGTTCATGTTTCTCGTTGTTTAATTTACAAGGTGCACTCGCGTTTCCGCTTCGCTCATAAAAGAGCTTATTTATTATATCACATCTTTTCGAGTTTGTCAAGAACTTTTTCAAATTCTTTTTTGATTCGCTCGATTTTATTGTGATTGCTTCCCGAAGAAAGCTTATTGATTGTATCATATCGTTTTGAGCTTGTCAAGAACTTTTTTCAAATTCTTTTGAACTTTCTCAGCCCGATCTTCAAAATCAAGCGTTCTCTCGAACGCAGGAATCATTATACCAGTTTCTCGGCAAAAGTCAACATAAATTTCGCCGTCTTTTTCCACAAATGCCGTCCCATTCCAATTGTCTGTTTTGACAGCTATCCACATCTTGTGTGTACAAAAACAAGGGCGCCATATCGGGCGCCCTCAGGTTCTTTTATCGTATTACTCCGCGTCTTCGATGAGGCCGTAGCCGCCATCCTTTCTCTTATAGACGACTGCGAACGTGCCCTCGTTGTCTTCATCACGGAAGGCAAAGAACGTGTGCTCGAGCAGATTCATCTGCAAGATGGCTTCTTCTCTCGTCATCGGCTTCATGTTGAATTCCTTCTTGCGCACAATCTCAAACGCGCCCTCCTCCGGCTCTTCGGGCGCGAACGAGGTAACGTCCGGCGTGCGGACGAAAGCGTCCTGCCGCAGACGGCGGGCAAGTCTTGTCTTATTCTTGCGGATCTGCCGCTCCATCGTGGCGACCGCTGCGTCGATCGACGCAAACATATCCGACGTGCTCTCGCGTGCGCGGAAGTACATATTCGACGCGTGTACAGTGATCTCTGCAATGTTCCAGTCCTTGTCTACGCTGAACGTAACCAGCGCTTCGGCGTCATCGTCAAAGAACCGCTCCAGCTTCATGACCTTCTTTTCGGCATACTTGTGAACGTTCTCCGGGAGGTTGACTTTCTTCTCGGTGTACTGAAATCTCATATAAGCCGCTCCTTTCGTTTTTGCCTCTGCCAGAGGATCGGAGCTTGCGTTTGTCTCTCCTGTTCCTCTGTGTCTACAGGATATCACATTTTGCACAATTTTTCAATCCCATATGTGCCCGTTTTAGTAAATATTCTGTAAACAGACTTTTACGAGAGTTTGTCCATCAGCTCCCGCAGCGAAATCCCGAAAAATCTCGCCAGCGCCACCATGTTTCTCGTGCTGATGGCGCGCTGCCGGCCGGACAGGATGTGCCGGATCGTTCCCGCATCTATACCCGTCTGCTTTGATAGCTGACTTGATTCGACCGCTCGCTCGCGCATCCAGCAGCCAAGCTTCTCGGCCGCTTTCTCATACTGCCGCACCGCTTATTTCTCCTGCTGCAGAAGCTGCTTCATAACGCTGTTATAGATGATCTCCGCCTTCTGCTCAAACGCCCGCTGCAAAACCCTTCCCTGCGTCTTGCTCGGCGCGGTCAGCTCCAGCTTCATAAGGCTCCCCACGTCGTCGCTTAAGTACATCCGCACCGCGCAGCTCCCGTCCTCCTGCTCAACGACCTCGCTTTTCACGAACTCGCTGCGACGGGTCTTCGCGTTATATTTGTCCACGGCCGCTTTTGCCCGCTGCATCACGGGAAACGCGATCGAGTCGCGCGTCACTTCCTCCTGCTCGCGTCCCTTTTCGGTAATCACATACGTCTCGTCCGCCAGCTGCTCAAGATGTCCGCTCTCAACCATCTGCGGCACCGCGATACTCACATCAAAATAGCTCAGCCGATCGTCCTGATAGCACAGCTCATAGATCTTCTGCAGCGTCAGCGGATACTTCGCCGTCGCCGCCACAAACAGAATCAAAACCTTCACATCCAGCATGTCCCGGATGAATCCGCGTTCTTCCATTTCAGTCACCTCTTTGGCAAGGATTTCTAACATGCCTATAGTATACCATAAAAGCTGTTGAAAACACAAGGATTTTGACGAACGCGCAATTTTTCTTCCAACATTTACAGCTTGCCTTTTACCAAGCTCTGGCGTAAAAAGAAAAGCAAGGAGGGAAACCCAATGAAAAGAAAAATCTTCACATTCGTATCAACCCTGGCGCTTTCTGCCGCGCTGATCATCTCCGCGCAGGCAGCGTCCTCCACCTGCACCACGCGCAGCCGAACGTTCTGCTTTGGTCAAAGCGTCTGCATCCTCTGTCCGCCATCCGTCTGTCAGCCCAGCTCCTGCCCGTCTGCGCCGAATACCCCGACACTCCCGGACGAGCCCGAAACGCCGGACACACCGAGCACGCCGGATACCCCCGATACGCCGAGCACGCCCGATGTTCCCGAAACACCGGACACCGGCAGCAGCGAAAGCTACGCCCAGCAGGTCCTGACCCTCGTCAACCGTGAGCGCGCAGCAAACGGCCTTTCGGCGCTCCGGCTTGACGACACGCTCAGCCGCTATGCCGCCGTCAAATCCCAGGACATGCACGACAACGGCTACTTCAGCCACACCAGCCCCACCTATGGCTCGCCCTTTGACATGATGAAGTCCTTCGGCATCACCTACAACTATGCCGGCGAAAACATCGCCATGGGCTACTCGACTCCCGAAGCCGTCGTGACCGCGTGGATGAACTCCGCCGGCCACCGCGCAAATATCCTCTCCGCGAACTTCACCACCATGGGCCTCGGCTACGTCGCAGATGGCGGATACTGGACGCAGTGGTTCGTTGGCTAACGCCTGGCTAAAAAGCGGTGCTTTTTAGCCAAAGGGGACTGCACCTCGACTGCGCGCATAATTTTGCCCCTTTGGGGCAAAATTCTACACTTGCGAGGTGATAGGTATGTTTCCGGTCGGCGGAGCCGCCGGATAACATGGATTTCCAATTTCTTTCACGCCTGCGGGCGTGAAACTCTGCGAGGCTTTTTATGCCTACATAGAAAGAGAAAAGCGCTTTCCCGACTTCCCCGCTATATGGCGGGGTCTTTTTTTGCCCTCTTTTGCCGAACGGGTCGCGTGAAAGGCTTCCGCTTCATATTCTATTGTAACGAATATCAGAAAAGAGGGGATGCGTTTGCTTCATACCTTTGCCGTCCTCGGCGGAGACGCGCGCCAGCGTTATCTCGCTGCGCTCCTGACCGCCTCCGGCTTCACTGTCCATACCTTCGCCGTCCCGGAGCTCCAAGACACTGCTGCGTCGCTGGAAGAGACCGTCTCGCAAATAGACGCGGTCTGTCTGCCCACCCCCGCCGTCACCTCCGGCGCGATCACAGGTCTCCCGGATCTCACCCCCGCGCACCTTCTGAGCCTCCTGCCGGAACGCGCTGTCGTCTTTGGCGGCGGCCTTGGTGCCTTCAAAACGCTCCTGCAGCGAACGGACACATTCTATTATGATGTCCTGCAAAATTCCGCTCTCGCCATCGAAAATGCCTCTCTCACCGCCGAAGGCGCGCTTCTTCTCGCCCTACAAGCCATGCCCATCGCCATCCGGGATTCTGCCGTCCTTGTTACCGGCTTCGGCCGCATCGGGAAAAGTCTTTCCGCCAAACTCCATGCCCTCGGCGCGCACGTCACAATCACGACGCGTGACCAAAAGAACTTCCCCGCCATTGAGCAGCTCTCCTGCACCCCCGACGAAACCGGCCGCTACCGCGAAGGCCTATCGCAATACGACGCCATCTTCAATACCGTCCCCGCGCCCATCTTCTCAGTTGAGCAACTGAAAGTGCTCCGTCCCGACTGCTTTTACATCGAGCTTGCGTCCAGCCCCGGCGGCATTTCCCCCGACGCGCCAAAACCCGCCCATTACATCCCGGCCCCCGGCCTTCCCGGCAGAACCGCCCCGAAGACCGCCGCGCAGCTTATTTTCCGCGCCATGTGCGATTCCCCCTATCTATCCCAACCGGAGGTCTTATGAAACATCCTGTCATCGGCTTTGCCATGTGCGGCTCGTTCTGCACCTTTGCCCCCGTTTTCGAAGCCCTCGAGGAGCTCCATACCGTCTTCCCCGATATTATCCCGATTATGTCAGACACAAGCTATGAAACCGATTCCCGCTTCGGGGATGCTTCCTCCTTCCGCGAACGGCTGGAGGCCATCTGCTCCCATGAAATCCTCCATACCATCCCGCAGGTCGAGCCCATCGGCCCGAAAGCCCTTTTAGACGCGCTCGTCATCGCTCCCTGCACGGGAAACACGATTGCGAAGCTCGCAAACGGCATCGCCGACACGCCCGTCACCCTCGCCGCCAAGGCGCATCTTCGAAACGAAGCTCCCATTGTGATTGCCGTCTCCACCAACGACGCGCTCGCCGGAAACGCCGCGAACATCGGCGCGCTTCTGAACCGCAAGCACTATTATTTCGTCCCCTTCCGGCAGGACAGTCCCCAGAAAAAGCCGCGCTCCATGGTCGCCGACTTCTCCAAATTGACCGACACCGTCTGCCACGCCCTGCAAGGCGAGCAGCTTCAGCCGATTCTATTGTAAACAGGCCGCAAAAACCCGCTGCAAGAGTCCTCCTCTTACAGCGGGTTCAATTGATGTTCTTATTTGCGCATTAAACCGACGCAATCGTAATACGGCTTCGTCGCAATCAGCGCCTTGTTCTCCAAAAACGGCGTATGCATCAGCGTAATGACGGCGTAGTCGCATTCGGCCATCGCCTCTTCGAGCGTATGGTTCTGGAACCCGGCCACGTCACCCTTGATGAACGGCTCGCAGGCAAGAACCTCATAGCCCTTACCTTTCAGGATGTTCGCAAACAGCACCGACGGACTCTCGCGCGTGTCGTCGATATTTGCCTTAAAGCTCATACCGAGCACCGCAATCTTCGCTCCAGGCTTCACGTCTCTGCCGATCCGCTCGGCCACCCATTCGGGCTTCCCGTCGTTGACCGTCCGCGCCTCGTAGATGAGCGGCGTAATGTCCTCGAACTTTTCATGGATGAACCACGGGTCGACCGCGATGCAGTGTCCGCCCACACCCACACCCGGGGTGTGCACGTTCACGCGCGGATGGCAGTTCGCGAGCTCGATGAGATTGAACACATCAATCCCCAGCCGGTCGCAGACCTTGCTGAGCTCATTTGCATAGGCGATGTTGATATCGCGGAACGTATTTTCCGTCAGCTTGCACATTTCCGCCGTCAAGTCGTCCGTCAGACGGATGGTGCCCTTCGTGACGACCTTCTCATAGATGGACTTGGCATACTCCGCCGCCTCCGGGCGATTCGAGCCGATGATCCGGTCGTTCTCGCGCAGCTCAATGAGCATTCTCCCCGGGATAATACGCTCCGGGCAGTGTGCCGTCATAAACTGAGATTTATCCATCCCGCTCACTTCGGCCACAATCGACTCCACCAGCCGCGTCGAATAAGGAGGCGATGTCGACTCCAGCACGCAGAGGTCTCCCGGTTTTGCGACCGATCCCACCTCGCGCGCCGCGGACTCCACAAAGCGCATGTCCGATACCCGCTTGTGGTCCTCCGTCTGCTTATACGGTGTCTGCACCGCGATGATGAACACGTCGGCCGGCTCCGGTTTTGTCACGAAGTGCAGCCGCCCCGTTCCAAGCGCTTTCGTCAGCGCGTCCTGAAGCCCGGGCTCTACAATATGGATTTTGCCGCCGTTCAGCTGATCAACAACTTCCTGCTTCACATCGAAGCCGCAGACCTCGAACCCCGCCAGCGTAAAGGTAATGGCAGTCGGCAGACCAATGTAGCCGCAGCCCATAATTTCAATTTTCTTCATTGGGAAGCTCCCTTTCTCATTGACTCACTCGGGAGTATCATACCCCATTTTTCACGCTTTTGCAAGAAGTTCCTGCACCCGGTCGACCTTCTCCCACGGAAGATCGAGTTCCGGTCTTCCGAAGTGGCCGTAGGCCGCGACCTGCTGATAGATCGGCCGGCGCAGATCGAGCGTTTTGATAATTGCCGCCGGGCGAAGGTCAAAGCAATCACGCACAATTTCTCCGAGACGTTCATCGGGCACCTTGCCCGTGCCGTAGCTGTCAACGAGCACAGACACCGGCTGCGCCACACCGATGGCGTAGGCCAGCTCCAGCTGGCACTTGTCGGCAAGGCCTGCCGCAACCAGATTCTTCGCAATATACCGCGCCATGTAAGCTGCGCTCCTATCGACCTTCGTCGGGTCCTTGCCCGAGAACGCGCCGCCGCCGTGCGCCGCATAGCCGCCGTAGGTGTCGACGATGATCTTGCGCCCGGTAAGGCCGGAGTCGCCCACCGGACCGCCGATGACAAACCGTCCCGTCGGGTTCACGAGGAACTTCGTGTTGCCGTCGAGCAGCTTCGACGGCAGATTCGGCTTGATGACCTCCTCCACGATCGCCTCGCGCAGGTCGGAAATCGCGATATCCGCCGCGTGCTGCGTGGATACAACGACCGTGTCGATCCGCTCGACCTCGCCGTGCTCGCCATACTGCACGGAAACCTGACTCTTGCCGTCCGGCCGGAGCCACGGAAGGCGGCCGTCCTTTCTCGCCTTTGTCAGCGCCTTCGTCAGATTGTGCGCGTAGGAGATCGGGGCCGGCATCAGCTCCTTGGTTTCGTTGCAGGCAAATCCGAACATCATGCCCTGATCGCCTGCGCCCTCCTGGTTCGCGTCGTCATAGGACGCATCCACGCCCATTGCGATATCCTCCGACTGCTTGTCAATCGCCGTCAGAACCGCGCAGCTTCTTCCGTCGAAGCCGAACTCTGCATTATCGTAGCCGATTTTTGTGATCGTGTCTCTAGCGATATCCGCAATGTCCACATAGCAGTTCGTCGTAATTTCGCCCATTACCAGCACAAGACCGGTCGTCGTCGCACACTCGCACGCCACACGCGCCTGCGGGTCCTTGGCCAGGATCGCATCCAGTACGCCGTCCGAGATCTGGTCGCAGATCTTATCGGGATGTCCCTCTGTGACCGATTCGGATGTAAAAATTCTTTTGCTCATTTGATTGGTTCTCCTTTCGTCGTCCGGGGAAAAGAAAATGCACTTTGCAAACCTGCAAAGCGCACGAAATCTAGCTTTCCCTCATCTTTCGATTGCTTCGCCGGAATTGGCACCTTACAGGGGTGTATTCACCCTGAAAGCAGGTTGCCGGACTTCATCGGGCCGTTCCCTCCGTCACTCTTGATAAGGCTATTTGGTTGTCAAGCTTATTATATGCGTATTTTTCTAAATGTCAACCGCAATGTGTCTGTTTTTCCGCATTTTTGTCCATACTCCGAAAAGTGAGACACTTCTTGTACATTGTTCATACTTTGTCTGTAGACTTCCGACTTCCTTTCGGGTAATATGAGAAGTACTGATGAAACTGCGTCACGCAAAAAGGTAGGTTGACATATGAAAGATCTCCGCAAAAAATTTGAACGCTTCTGTCTGAAAAACCGCAATCGCGGCATTCCGAACCTGATGCTCGTCATCGCCATCGGCAATCTCATTGCCTACGCTCTGTCTGTCATCGACCCCAGCAAGGTCGTCTACCGCTTTCTCTGCTTCTCCTCAAGCAAAATTCTGCAAGGGCAGGTCTGGCGGCTGTTCACCTATGTGTTCACGTACCTGCTCGACGTTCAGGGCTATTATCTGCTCCTGGCCGTTGTCAGTCTCTTCTGCTATTACCAGTTCGGCAAGATGCTGGAGAACTACTGGGGCACGTGCCGCTTTAACCTCTATTATCTCACGGGCGTTCTCCTGACGGACCTCGCCGGTCTTCTTCTCGGCTACAGCGTCACCTCGACCGACCTGAACCTCAGCCTGTTCCTCGCCATCGCGACCCTCGCGCCCGACACAAGAGTCCTTCTCATGATGTTCATCCCCGTCAAGATGAAATACATGGCCTGGGTTTACCTCGGCTTCACGGCCCTGAACGTTATTCTCCTGCTTCCGGCGGGTCTTTTCTCGTTCTACTGGCTGATGCCCCTTGTTCCGCTCCTGAACTACTTCCTTTTCTTCGGCTCGGACATTCAGAACCTCTTCCCGGACTCCTGGCGCTATCGCCGTCCGAAGCAGCACAAAACCGCCTACCCCTCCGGCGCAAAGCCCAACGCCAACTGGGCTGCCGGCTATCAGTCCAAAACCGGCGAGCGCCCCTACCGCCACAAATGCACTGTCTGCGGCCGCACCGACACAGATTATCCGAACCTCGAGTTCCGCTACTGCTCCAAGTGCAACGGCTACTACTGCTACTGCATGGACCACATCAACAACCACGTGCATATCCAGTAATCCCGGGCGAGTTTTCACAACACTCGTAGGGGCGGACGACTCTGTCCGCCCGGAAAAACGCACCGACAATAGGATAATCTTCGGCGAATTCGGTACTTCCCTTGGGCGGACAGAGTCGTCCGCCCCTACAAGATATCTGTATCTTCTCAAGAAAATTCTACGACAAAGCCCCGCAATCGAGCGATTGCGGGGCTTTCCTTACTTCAGAAGCTGTTCAATTTCTTCCTTCGGCCGGTAGCCGACGGAGGTCTCCTTGACCTCGCCATTCTGGAACACCATCACCGTCGGGATGCTGCTCACGCCGTACTCCAGCGCCAGCTCCCGCTCGTCGTCAACGTTCACCTTGCCGACCTTAACTTTTCCCGCGTACTCGTTTGCGATCTCCTCGATCACGGGCGCAAGCATCCGGCACGGGCCGCACCACGTCGCCCAGAAATCCACCAGCACCGGCTCTTTGGCCAGCAACACTTCCTGTTCAAAATTTTGCTGTGTAATGGTCAGTTCTGCCATTGCGATCATCCTTTCTTCTCGCGTGATTTATAGTACAGCATGCAGTGGCAGAAGCCCTCAAAGTCGGGATCATCGATCTGCTCGCGGAACTCCCTGCACATGCACCTGTTGTCCTCCGTCCGTTCGAGTCTGCACGGACAGTAGCCTCCGGTCTTTTTGAGACCTTCCCGCACCGCCCGCACGACCTCCTTGTCCGGATTGAGCGTCACCGCCATCTCGCCGCCTCCTTTGTATTTCATCTTATAGTTGTATTATACCATACTCCGCAAAAAATAGCCACCCCCGACAAAAACGCACCCGACAGCCCGTCAGGTGCGTTTTTTCTTATTTTCAATTCGTTTTCAAGCAGAAAATTCGTTATTTCAGCAAAATATCCCTGACAATTTGCAGCACGTGCTCAGACTGCTCCGGGCTCAGGCGTTCCAATTCTCGGAGAAGCTCTCTGGATTTCTGCGGCGCGCTTGCGTCAACATTAAAAAACTCCTGCGGTGTGATGTCCAGATACTCACAGATATAGAAAAAGCCCGTCATGGACGGCAGTGTTCTCTTGTTCTCAATCTTGTTGATGTAGCTCTCACTCTGGCCGAGCGAAAGGCTCATATCGCGTGCGGATACACCCTTCTGTATCCGAAGCTCCGCAACACGCTGATAAAACCATTCCAGATAATCCACACAATCACCTCGTTGTTTATATAGTATAATTCCAGATATCTCGATTTATGTGGATTATATGGATATATTTTGATTGACGTATAGATTTTAAAGATATATAATGAAGATTATCAGAGAATTACAAGACAGATTCAGAAGGAGGGCACCCCATGAAAGCACTGATTTGTGAAATGTGCGGCAGTCAGGATCTCGTCAAAACAGACGGCATGTTTGTCTGTCAGAACTGCGGTACAAAATACACCGTCGAAGAGGCCAAACGGATGATGGTGGAGGGTACAGTTCAGATCGATAACTCCGCGTTTGTCGAAAAGTATCTCGCAAACGCCCGTCGAGCAAGAACCAAGGGTGACTGGGCAGAGGTCGAAAAGTACTATAATTTGGTTGAGCAGAACGCTCCGGAGAATATTGAGGCGATATTCTATAGCGCTTACGGAAAGCTTCGAACAACGCTCCTGGACGATTTTTCGGCAAAATGGGATAACGACATCGAGGTCGTTAAAAAGTCCATTTCCGTTCTGGATGATTACTTCGATATGGAGCATGAGCCTGAGCAGCGGCAAGTTATCATCGATGCGATGCATGATATCCTGATCCTGACAGATGTTCGTGAGAACCATATTATCGTCGGGAAAGCAAATACCAATTGGGGTGATGTAGCCAAGACCGGAATTAAAAATCGCATTGTCCAGCTATACCCTCAGATGAATGAAACCATCGATCATATTATTCTAAAATACAAGGAACTTGGAATCGATTACACTTACTTGAATGAGATCAAAGATAAAATTGATCGCGCGCCGCAGGGTTGCTACGTCGCGACCTGCGTCTATGGCTCCTATGACTGCCCGCAGGTCTGGACGCTGCGCCGCTTCCGCGACTACACCTTGGCTGAAACGTGGTATGGCCGCACCTTTATCCACGCCTATTACGCCATCAGTCCTACGCTTGTCCAATGGTTTGGCGATACCACGTGGTTCAAAAAGCTCTGGAAAGGCAAGCTAGACCATATGGTGAAGCGCCTCAACGAGCAAGGCTTTGAAAACACGCCCTACAACGATAAACCGTGGTAATTCATACTGTTCCCAGCAAAAACGCACCTGACATCCCAGTCAGGTGCGTTTTCTATCCTCATTCACTCCTCGTATCCCTGGCTCACGCCGCCGCCTCCGACGTCGCTCCCCAGATCGCAGGTGTACATCCACTCGATCACGTCGCCTGCCTGCACAGCGTACCGGCTGCACCCGTAGTTCGGGAACCACCCGTTCACCCGATACATCCAGCCCGAGAGCGCGCCGCAGTCAAACTCATAGAGGTTGCCGATGCCCTCGATATAAGCCGTCTCATACATCGGCGTGTTCTGGTACTCCATGTGGATAGCGTTGGCCTTCACCGTCGCCAGCAAAACGTCAAACACGTTCTGTCCTGCCGTAAACTCGACCGTCACCGGCGCAAGGATCCACCCATCCTCCGGCACAAGCTCGACCTTCTCCGGGTCCAGCTCGTCCAGATGATCAAGAATCGTCGCGCAGCTGATGCTGATCGTGCACGTAAGCGGCGCATCCGTCACCGCAGGCGCTTCCTGCTCCGGCAGCTCGTCGATCGGCGCGCGCACTTCTGGTTCCTGCGCAGTCTCTTCGTTCTCTTCGGGTTCAACCGTCTCCGGCTTCTTTTCTTCAATGGCCGCGTCAGGTTCTTCTTCCTTCGAGGGCTTCTCCGCAACCGGCGCTTCCTCCGGCTTCACAGCGTCCTGTGCAGGCTCAGCCGCAATTTCCGATGCAGCCGTCTCTTCCTGCACCATTTCCGTTTTCGCGCTGCAAGCGCACAGTCCCAGCAGCAGCACCGCAAGGACCAGCGCCAGCGCGCGCCGTCCAAATTTCTTCATTTATACCTCCCCGGCTGCCGCCAGCAGATTCCAGACCATCTGCGCCACCTCGCAGCGGCAGATCGCCTCACTGGGTTTGAGGTCCGTTCGATCAGCCTCCAAAATCGCATGCTCTGCGCAGAATGCCAGCGCATCTTTTGCGTAGCTTGATGCCGCCTGTGCATCCGGATACGCTTTCAGCGCCGAATCCGCATCCTTGGCCGCGCCGGAAAGCCCCAGCGTTTTAGAAGCTCTCGCCAGCATCGTCGCCGCCTGCTCTCTCGTAATTGCACCCTGCGGATTGAATTTTCCATTTCCAACGCCGTTGACGATCCCGGCCTTGCTTGCCGCGCCGACAAAGCCGCAGAACCAGTCCGTCTGCAAAACGTCCGTAAACTCCGCCGTTTTCTCCTGCGAAAGCCCCAGCGCCCGCACGACAATCGCGCAGAACTGCGCCCGCGTAAGCCCGGCGTCCGGCGCGAACGTATCTGCCGTCATGCCGTTGATCACGCCCTTCTCGGCCAAAGCCTCAATCGCCTTTTGGTTCTTGTGCCCGACCACATCGCGGAACGTCCCGCTCTGTGTGTCCGCCTTGGGCGCGTCCATCTTGTAAAGCGACTTCCCGCTCTCGGCGAGCTTCGCGGCCGCCAGGGCATAGAGCGCCTGCTCAGTCGCCATCTCGTTTGCATCGCCGTCCATGGTGTGCCGGAAGCTGCCGTCTGCGTTCGCATAGGTCAAAAGCGCGTCCAGCGCCGTGTTTCCGTTCTTCACGAACCGGCTGTCATCCAGCGAAATTCCAAGCTCCGCCAGCGCCACGAGCACCTGCGCGTTCGATTCGCACGTCTCTGCTCCGCCGGTCGAAAATCCACCGTCCGCTCCCTGGATTTTAGAGAGTGCCGCAACGCCCTTGTCAATCGCCGTCTTCACGGAAGCCTGCGCCGTATACCCGGCCAGCGCCTGCAAAGCCATCGCCGTCAGATCTGCATCCGCCGCCGTGCCCGCAATGTTCCAGCCGCCGTCTGAAAGCTGGGAATCCAGAATCTTCTGCACATAGAGTTCTCTCGTTGCCTGCGTCTTCGCGTCGGTATTCACAGGCACTTCATACTGCCCCGCGTCCAGCGCCAGCAACGCAAAAATCGCGCCGTTCACGCCCTGATAGACCGTCTTTTCATAGTCTCCCAGCGGCAGAAGCAGGTTATACCCCGCGACATCGCGCGCGTCCTTCCCGATCGCCGTCACCGCAAGGGCGACTCTCGAGTACTCCGTGTATTTGCGCTTGTGCAGCACGCCCTCGCAGGATTTTACGTAGCTCTCCAGTCTCTCGTAATATCCCTCAAAATATCCGCTCTTGACGTCTGCTCCGCCTCTGGCAAGACCGAGCACCGCCCAGTCCCCGCCAATCGAGCCAAACCCGGGGCTTGCGACCGTCTTCGCCACATACCCCGCTGTCTTTTCATACTGCGTGCCCGCATCCGCCGCCATCGCTGGCACTGTCAAGCCTACGCAAAGCGCCAGTGCCAGCACAAACGCCACTAACCGTCTCGTCCGCGTCATTGCCGCATCCTCCTTTTGTCCACAAATCTGCCAAGGCCGGGCCCTGCATCCCAGAGCCCGGTCTTCGCGTCAGGGCATTCTATCGCCCATGTTACCTGTTTTTCAATTATTTTGCAACATTTTCCGCAAACCGGTGCAAAATCGCCGCAACCTCCGCGCGCGTGGCCTGCCCCTGCGGAGAAAGCGCCGTTTTGCTTCTGCCGCTGACAAGCCCTTCCGCGTTCGCCCAGCTGAGCGCCTCGGCGGCGTAGCCATAGATTTGCTCGTAGTCGGCAAAGTCCGTCAGATCAGCCGTCTTGTCCGTGTCATAGCGCTTGTCTCTTGCGTACCGGTAGAGAATCGCCGCCAGCTGCTCGCGCGTCACCTGACTGTCTGGTGCAAAGCATCCATCACTCACACCGCTCACGATGCCGCTCTCCGCTGCCCACGCGACTGCGTCCGCATAATACTTACCCGCCGCCACATCGGCAAAGCCGCTATTCTCTGCGGCCTTCGGACTTTCCGCCAGCCGGTACAGAACCGTCACCAGCATCCCGCGCGTCATCGGCGCGTTTGGGGAGAACAGATCCTGCGTCGTTCCGTGGAACAGCCCATGCTCGACCACATAGCGCACATCGCTGTAGAACCAGTCCTCGCGCCGCACATCCAAGAAGAGCATCGCGCCCGTAAACGTCGCCACGATCCGGCTGTTTAACGTCAGGTTCTTGTACGTATAGCTCTCCGGCGTCCCGATGGACTTGCCGTCCACTGTCACCTCCAGCAGCTGCTGGTTCGTATCCGGCTCGAAGGTAAACGTCACATCCGCGCCGAGCTGCGAAAAGCCAAGAGTCGGCTCCACCGTGCCGCCGCCGATCACCTGCACGATCCGCGCCAGCTTCTGCTTCGCATACTCCTCCGGCGAAATATCCGCCGCTTTGAGCCACGTCTCCGCGTCGGCCTCGGTCGTATAGTCGTCGACATAGTGCCAGATGACCTTGTCGCCCGCCTCGAGCGTGAAGTCATTCAGCGCCTGATCGGGATGCTCGCCGTTCACCGTGTACATCCAGCCGGAGTTCGCGCCGTTGTCCATCTCGCTCAGCCAGTAGCCGCCCAGCGCCTCGGGCGCCAGAATCGAGCTCACATAGCCGTCGTCCGCACCGGTTTCCTGAAGTCCTGTCTCGTCCAGCGCCTTTTCCAGAAGGTCCTTCACTGTCGCCCCCGCGCTGAGCGTATACGTCTTCGTTTCGATCCACGTCACATAGTCCTTGTGCTCGTCTCCCTGGTCCTCGTGCAAAAAGTCTCCGATCAGCCGGAACGAGACCTTCATCGAATGCAGCGCATTTTCCATATCGGTCTTCGCTTTGGCGAGAATGTCTCCGATCTCTCCCGTGTGCGCCGCGTCCCGGATATCCTTCTCCGCCTGCGCCATCACCTTGCGAACCTCTTCGAGCGCCGCGTCGGTCAGAAGCGAGGGGTCCTCCTTCTTTGCCGCGTCAATGACCGCGTCATAGACCTTGGAAAGTGAAACCGTCCGTGCCGTCTGCTTCTTCTCCGCGAGAATCTCATCGAACGTGCTCTGCTTTTCTTCAAGCGCGTCCTGCGCGGTCTTCTTGTCTTCGTCCTTCAGATAGCGGATCTTCTGCCGGATGGTCTCGAGCTTGACATAGGTCTCCCGGCTCGCGTCGGTGATCTCGCCCAGCGCTTCGATCTCGCGCAGAACGTCCTCCAGCGCCGCGTCGTCGAGCTTCTTCGCATCGTCCATGTCATAAAGCCCGTGCGCATTGCCGCTTGCGAGCCTCGCGTAAGCTGCCAGCGCATAATACGCCTGCTCGCTTGCCATCTGGTTGTAGCCCGAGGCGCTCGCCGCGTGATAGAACCCGCCGCCATCCAAATAATATTGCAGCAGTCCGTCAAGTACGTTCTTTCCGTCCTTGCTGAATTGCGCATCCGTCGCCGCGTCAATCCCCAGCGTGCTCAGCGCAACGAGCGCCTGCGCCGTCGTCTCCGCCGTGGTTCCGATCGCGCCGCTCGGAAGCTGCTGGCCTTTCAAATAGGAAAGACCCAGCGTGATCGCGTCCGCAGCATCCCGGTTGTCCTGCCGATAGGCTGCCAGCGCCGTGAGGGCCATCGCCGTGGTGTCAAGGTCGCTGTTTCCCGTCGTATTTGCCCAGCCGCCGTCCGGATTCTGCTTGTCAACAAGGCTCTTGACCAGCGTTTCCGCCGCGCGCTGCAGCGCTTCATCGCCCGCAAGATACGCCGTCTTCGCATTCATCGCCAGAAGCGCAAACGCGGACGCGTTATTGCCCTGTTTCGTGACCCACGCGGTATTTTTCAGCGCCGCGAGCAGATCATAGCCCGCAAAGCTCCTTGCGTCATAGCCGAGCGCCGACGCTGCCAGCGCCACACGCGCATTTTCTGTGGGTCTCGCATCACCGTTTCGTTTGATCTGGCCATTAGAGTTGATATTGCCTTTGACAAACGACTCGAGCGCCTTGATATAGTCCTCCACGTCGCCGCCATAGAGCCGCTCGCTTCTGGCAAGGCCGAGCATCATCCACTCTCCGCCGACCGAGCCCGTCGTCCACTTGCCCTGCAGCACCAAGTCGAGCAGCTTTGTTCCCGTCTCGCGGTAGGCTGTTTTCCAGTCGACGCTGGAAGAAAGGTTCCGGAACGCCTCTTCCGCGCGCTCGAGCGTCTCGTAGTTCGTGACCTGCGCCTTTTCTTCATCGGTCAAGCTGTCATACGCGCTTCTCGCCGCGTCGATGGCGGGCCCGCTCAGCCTTGTCACCTCGCCGATCGCATCGATCAGTTCGACCACATCCGCCGGCGTGTAGACCATGCCGTCTTCTTGCACGTAGTCGTCCGTATAGTGGAGCACGATTTTGTCTCCGTCCCCAACGACCTGCTCGTTTACCGCCTTGTTGGTATGAACGCCATTGAACGTGTACATCCAACCGGAGTTTGTGCCGTTGCTTCCCTCGGCAAGCGTCGTCGTGGTGCCGCCCTTGACCGATCTCGTCACCGAGCGGATATACCCCGGGTCGCCCTTCCAGCTATACGTCGGGTCCTCCTGCGCAACGAACGCTGTTTCGATCACATCCAGCACCGTCGCGCCCGCCGGAACCGTCACGCTGGCCTTTTCGATCCACGTCGTTAAGTTGCCGCCCTTGAGCGTGTGCGCCGTTTCGCCTGCGCCGTGCGCTTCATCGCCCAGCAGCGAGAATGTCACGGTGACCTCTTCGCCCGGCGCCTGTCCGTCCGAAACGCTGATGGTGCAGACCGCCGGGACGATCGTTCCCTCTTCATTCGCGGCAACCAGATAATACTCTCCCGCCTGCGAGAACGTCACGGTATAATATCCGTTTCCCGTTTCCGCGACCGTATAGAGATTCTTTTCCAATGCCTCGCCCGTCGCGCCGTCCGTGGCGCGATAGGCCGTGATCTGTGCGCCCTCGCAGCCGCCGAAGACCGGGTTATATGAGGCGTCATAGCCGGTCACTGTTTCCAGCGAGATTGAAACCGCCGCGTTTGCGGACGCAGTGTAAGAAAATTTCCCGAACTTCGCGTAGCTTTCCGTCTCCGGATAAGACTTGACATACGCCATCGCGACAAAGTGGTCGCCGTCCGAGACCTCCTCGTCAAGTCCCATGCACATCCGGCCGCCATTCCAGTAGCCGGTGTTGCTGGTATCCTTACCCCAGAACCTCGTGATATATGCGCCGTATTCGCTATCCGCCGCTTGATAGCCGCTCACACCGTCCGGGCAGTATTTCGCATGCACCGCGCGGAGCACGTCGTCGTTCGTAATTTTGCCGTCCCCGTTCCGGTCGTCCACAGAAAGCTTCTTCTGCGCCACAGCGACGCTTCCCTGATCCGTGATCGTCACATAGACGCTCCGCAGGCCGTCATAGTTTCCGTCCGGTGTCAAAACGAAGGTATACGTCGTCTGCGTCACGCCATCTTCCGCCGTCGCGGTGGCACGGATGATATTCGTGCCCGTTATACCACTTCGGAAGTAGACGCGGTCGGTATAATCACCCGAACCGTCATAGCGCGCCGCCGGGTCGTCGCACGTACCAAGCGTTACGCGCAGCGTGCCGCCTTGCGGCGGCTGGAACCAGACGCGCGGTTTCTTCGCCCCCAGCTCCGCATAGTTGAGCACAACTGTTGTTTCACTGACCGAAGCCGCCGTCGGTGCGCCTGTCGGTTCCTCGTTGCCGTCGGTCACAATATAGGAAATCGTCGTGTCCGCGCTGAGCGCCTTGACCGTAATGGCCGCCGTGTGCGACACATCCCACGCCGTCTTCCCGTTCAGGGTAGACGTCACCTTGCAGCGGTAATAGGTTACCTGCTCGCCCTCGATTTTCGCCGGAATTTCCGGGACATAGCTGCTCGTCGTCGCACGGTCGATGGCCGTCCAGCTTTTTTCATCTGAAGACTTCTCCCACTGATGGCTGAGCGCCGCATTGTCTGCCGCCACTGCCGTCACCGTAAGGGCCTGTGCCGTCTTTCCGGGCGCATATGCCGCGCTCTGCGGATGCCGGGTAAACTTGACCGCCGGAGCCTGCGTTTTCGCGACCGCGAACAGATAGCCGGAGTCGTTTTTGTAATAAATGGTGCCGTCGTCTCCGCAGACCGGGCTTGCCGCGCAGTACTCCGGATAATCCGCCGCGTCAAAGATCGTAAAGACGTCCGACGCGGTCGTGCTCTCCGGGCGATTCGCGTTCACGCGGATGCAGATAAGCCCGCCCGGCTTATAGTTTGCGCATTCATAGAAATAGAGGGATCCCTCCGCTTCCCGCGCTGTGCTCAGAAGGGGCGAGCCCTGCGTGCTGCCGGGCATCGTGAGCTCCCTTTGGAGCGTCAGATCACCCGTCTGCGCGTTCTCCTTCACAATGGCAAACCCACCGCTCGGCCCCGGACCCGTTCCGGTTCCGACGTAGGCATAGCCCTTATAATAGACCGGCGTGCTCGTGCTTCCCATGCTGAGGGAGCACGTCTTGAGCTCCGTGAGCGTACCAGTCTTGCCGTCCACCTTCGCCGAGCAGAGATATCCGCCCTTCGTCGTAAAATAAACCCGCCCGGTCTGCTTGGAATACGCGAGCGAGCTTCTCTGGTCGCCGAGCTCTTGCAGCTCGAGCGCCTGCGGAACGGGATTTTCGCGCGTCTCGTCCTTGCGGAAGCTCAAAATGCGCGAGGTTCCGTTCACACCGCTCTCCGCGCCATCGTCCGTGCCGACAAAAATATAGTCCCCGACCGCGACCGCGCCGGCCCAGTAAAAGCCGCCCGCGTTTGCATAGCTCCAGACGCGCTTTCCCGCCGTCGTCAGGCAGACATAGTTCTGTGTGCCGGTCTCCGAATCATAAAATCCCGTGTAGACCCGGCCTTCGGACACCAGAACCGGGCAGCTGTTCTGCCCTCCGGCGGAAAGCCCGCCAAGCGTCCATTTCTTCGCGAGCGTATCCTTGTTGAATGCCTCGACCATGCCGCCGTCCAGCGCCACATAGATCGTGTCCCCGGCGATCGTCGGCGGGATCGTGCCGAAACGGTCCTTCCCGTCCATCACCTGCTGCACGGCCACGTTTCCGTCCAGCGCCTTGATCTTATAAAGCGTCCGCCCCGCCGTCGCATAGACAAACTCACCCTCCACGACCGGCTGCCCGGCATAGACGGTGCTTGTCGTCATGCTCTCCGCCGACGTGCCGATTTTAGCCGCCCATTGGAGCTTTGCATAGTCAGGCGCGGGCGTCTGCACGTCTGTAATGCCCATGTTGCTTCCGTTTCCCCGGAAGCTGGGCCACGCAGCCATCACCGATCCCGGCAGCAGCCCGAGCACCAGAACCAGCGCCAGCACCAGCGAGACAATTCTCTTCTTCATACCTTCCTCCATGTTCCCGGCGTATTTCGCCTGTCTTCCCGGAGACCAAGCCCCTGCCTTCGAAGCCTTCCGCAAACAAAAAAGCTGCCGCACCCGATCGGTGCAGCAGCCGTTTTTCTGCGCAAACTGTATGCCCGCCGCCTTTTCCCGCAGCGCTGCACACAACCACCTTGCAGGTCTCCTGACTCACACGTCCGGGGCTTCCCCCGCGTCCTTGCGCAGCCTTCTCGGTTTCCCAATGACCGGCTTTCGCCTATGCGTTCAGACTCGTGCATACAGTGCCGGGCGGCGTCTTTCTTACTTCCCGTTTCCTCTGTCCGCGTACCCGAAGGCCCCCGCGTCCAGACACAAGATGGCGGTATCCTATTATCAGATCCATTATACCGTCCGCCCGGATATTTGTAAAGTATTATCTTGCGGTCAGGCTTGCATTTTCTTACAACATCTTGCGTCCCTCGCGCGTGACAAGGCAGTATCCGCCCTCTCCGAGGCGCACCTTCCCGGGCAGCAGGGAGGCAATGCCGCCGCCCATCAGGACCTCGCCCGGAGCGTTCAGCTCCCATATCTTGCGCGATTTGTTGCAGCACACGCAGAGCGTCTGCTCCTTCGTCCTCCGCAAAAACATCAGCCGCCCGTTTCCGGCCTCCACAACCGTCACATCGCCGGTTTTAAGCGCCGGGAGCGTCCTTTTAAGCTTCGAAAGCGTCCGGTAAAACGCGACGAGGCTCTCGTCCTCCTCGCCCCACGGATAAAACCGCCGGTTGAAGGGGTCGCGGTAGCCGGTCATTCCGGCCTCGTCTCCGTAATAAATGCAGGCAATGCCCGGGAGCGTAAACTGCAAGAACGCCGCCATGCGTAAAAGCTCTTTCCCGCGTGCGAGGTCTTCCTGCGAAAACTGCCGCTTGGCAAGCTCCGCCCGGTCGCCGTCTCTCGGGTCGAGAAGGGCGTTGATGGCCCGCGGCGTATCGTGCGTCGATAAAATGTTCATCACGCAGGCGAGCACATCCGCCGGATAATTTTCCGCCAGCGTCATGATCCGCTCGCCCAAATCGCTTCCGTCTGCTTCCCCGCGCACAAACCGGAGAATCTCCTTCTGCCACGGGTAGTTCATCACGGAGTCTAGCTCCCGGTCGACAAAATACCGCCGCCGAACACCGTAGGCAATCTTGTTGGACGCATCCTCCCAGACTTCTCCGATGAGCAGCGCGTCCGGCTTTTCCGCCCGGATCCGATCGCGCAGCCGCATCACAAAGCTATCCGGCAGCTCGTCGACCACGTCAAGCCGCCAACCATCTGCGCCCGCGCGCAGCCAGTGGACCGCGATAGCGTCCTCGCCGTCAATGAGGTACCGCAAAAAGTCCTCGTTGTCTTTTTTCACGCACGGAAGATCCGTGATCCCCCACCAGCTGGTGTAGCTATCCGGATAGTGCTTGAAGTCGAACCAATCGCGGTATTTGGAATTCGGGTCCGAGATGGCCTCCTGAAAATACCGGCTCCTGCTTCCCACGTGGGAAAACACGCCGTCCAAAATCACCCGTATCCCCCGTGCGTGCGCCTCCGCGCACAGCGCCCGGAAATCGTTCTCCGTTCCCAGCATCGGGTCAATGCGCCCATAGTCGCACGTGTCGTACCGGTGCGTCGAAAACGCGAAGAAGATCGGGTTCAGATACAAAAGCTCCACGCCAAGCTCCTGCAAATAGGAAAGCTTTTCGCGTATGCCGTTCAGATTGCCGCCGTAAAAGTCGTTGTTCCAGACCTTGCCGTTCGCATCCGGCAGATACACGGGCATATCATGCTTGTCTTCATGCACCCAATAGGGCTGGAGCTTCTCCGCGCAGTCGCAGCTCCCCGCCTGATAAAACCGGTCGGGAAAAATCTGATACATGACCGCGCCCTTTGCATACTCCGGCGCGGGGTACCGTTCCTCCACGCAGCTGACCTGCCACAGATCGCCCGCCTCGATGTTTGTGTCGTTTCCCTGCTTCATGAGCCGGAAGGCCTCGTTCTGCGTTGTGATGAAAAAATAGTAGAAATAAAGGCCCGCAGTTTCAAACGAAAATCCCCCGCTCCACGCCTCGTAGAGCGCATTTCCCTCCGTCTTTCGAAGCGGCGCGCAAAATGCCTCCGTCACGCCGTCGTCCTGCAAAAACCGCACCTCGGCTCTCACCGTCCGGCAAGAGACCGGAATATCCACCCGCAGGCGGCATTGTTCTCCCGGCCGCAGCGTCCCGAATGGGGTCTTGAATTGGGATAGCTTGCTGTCAAATAAAATTCGCATCGATTCTCAGTCCAGATTCCAGATTTCTTCCGCGTACTGCTCCACCGCGCGGTCCGACGAGAAAATGCCCGCCTTCGCGATGTTCGTAAGCGACATGTTGCCAAATTTCCGCTGGTCCTTCCACACCGCGCCGGCCCGCTGCTGCGCCTGGCAGTAGCTCTCAAAGTCCGCCACCGTCATATACCCGTCCGCCGTGCCGAAGTGGTTGGAGGTCAGGCTCTGGACGATGTCCTCAAACTTTTTCCCGCCGAGCGCGCCGGATGTCAGCATGCCCAGCACCCGGTTCAGCGGCTCCGTCAGATACGCTCTCGGGTCATATCCGCTTCTCCACAGCGCCTCGACCTGCTCGGCATGCAGACCGAAGAGGAACATGTTCTCCTCTCCCACCTGCTGGCAGATTTCGACATTCGCGCCGTCAAGCGTCCCAAGCGTCACCGCGCCGTTGATCATCAGCTTCATGTTGCCCGTGCCGGACGCTTCCTTGCCCGCAACGGAAATCTGCTCGGAGATATCCGCCGCCGGAATGATGATCTCAGCAAGAGACACCTTGTAGTCCTCAATGAACACGACCTTGAGCTTTCCGTGCATCGCAGGGTCCGCGTTCACCATGTCGGCGACCGCCACAATTAAGGATATGATCCGCTTTGCCATCTGATAGCCGGCCGAGGCCTTGGCCGCAAAGATAAACGTGCGCGGCGTCACCTCCATCTGCGGGTCGTCCTTGATCTCCAGGTACAGCCTTAAAATATGCAGCACGTTCAGAAGCTGCCGCTTATACTCATGCAGCCGCTTGACCTGCACGTCAAAAAGGCTCTCCGGGTCAAGGTTCACGCCGTTGGCGCGGCTCACATACGCCGCCAACCGCTTCTTGTTCTCCAATTTGATCGCGCGAAGCTTCGCGAGAACCTCTTCGTTATCGTAGAAGCTCATCAGCTTCTCGAGCTCCCGCGCGTCCTTCGTAAATCCGCTTCCGATGAGCTCCGTGAGATACCGGGTCAAAGCCGGGTTCGCCTGACAAAGCCAACGTCTGTAGGCAATGCCGTTTGTGACGTTGATAAACCGGCTCTCGTCTAACCGCGCGTAGTCCCGGAAAATGCCGTCTCTCAAAATCTGCGTATGCAGCTGCGACACGCCGTTTACCTTGTGGCACGCCGCAAGGCACAGATTCGCCATCCGCACCTCTCCGCCGGAGATGGGCGCCATGTAGTCGATCTTTGCCCAGTCGCCCGGATACGCCAGCTGCAATTGGTTGCGCGTCCGCCGGTCGATCTCGCGCACAATGCCGTATACCCGCGGCAGCTGCTCGCGGAACAGATCGATCTGCCAGTGCTCAAGCGCCTCAGCCATAACGGTGTGGTTCGTGTAGGAAAGGCACTTGCACGTGATGTCCCAGGCCTTGTCCCAGCCCATTTCGTACTGATCGACGAGCAGCCGCATCAGCTCCGGCACACAGAGCGCCGGGTGCGTGTCGTTGATATGCACAGCCACTTTATCAGCAAGATTTGTAAGCGTGCCGTACTGCTTGCAGTGCTCCTTTAAAATCGTCTGCAGCGACGCGGACACCAGCAGATACTGCTGCTTGAGCCGGAGCCGCTTTCCCTCGATATGATCGTCCGCCGGATACAGAACCTTCGAGATGGTCTCCGCCATCGTGTTCTGCTCGAGCGCCCGCGCATAATCGCCGCGCGAGAACGCCGCCATGTCAAACCCGTGCGGCACCGTTGCCGACCAGAGCGTCAGCTTGTTTGCTGCGTCTGCGTGATAGCCCGAAATATAGAAATCGTGCGGCACGGCCATCACCGACTGATAGCCTACCTGCGCAGCCTTGAACTTGCCGTGGTCCATCCACTCATGCACCGTTCCGCCGAAGCGCACCTCGACCGCGTCGTCTTCTCTCGTGCGCAGCCAGACGTCGCCCAGCCCCAGCCAGTCGTCCGGGAACTCGATCTGCCAGCCGTCGACGATCTTCTGCTTGAAAATGCCGAACTCGTAGCGAATCGAAAAGCCCGTCACCAGGTACTCGAGCCCCGTCGCCGCGTCCATGTAGCACGAGGCAAGCCGCCCCAGGCCGCCATTTCCAAGTCCCGCGTCCGGCTCCATCTCACAGAGCTTCGGAAGCGAGAACCCGAGCTCTTTCAAGACCGCGTCCGCCTCGCTGTAAAGCCCTAAATTAAACAGATTGTTCCGAAGCGACGTGCCGACAAGAAATTCCATCGACATATAGTAGACCTGCTTGCGCTCTTTTTCCTTGGTTTCCGCCTGAAACGCGCGCTGCTTGTCCTCCAGCATCATCCGCACCGTCACGCAGAGCGCGCGATAGGCCTGCTTTTCTGTCGCCTCGCGCAGCTCGCAGCCAAACATGCGAAGACACGTCTCTTCTACCAGCTGATGCAGCATTTCCTTTGTCATGCCTTGTCCCCCAATGCTTTGTGATAGAGCGCCATGTAGCTTTCCGCGCCCTTGTCCCAGCCAAAGTCCTGCGACATATCGTGCCGCACGAGCTCCTGCCACTGCTCCGGCGCGTCATAGTAAAGCGCCAGCGCCCGGTCGATGGCCGCAAGGAAATCGTCCGCGTTATAGCTCTGGAACGTAAAGCCGCGTCCCTCGCTCTCGGGCCCTTCATAGGGAGGAACCGTATCCTTGAGTCCTCCCGTCGCGTTTACAACCGGCACCGCGCCGAAGCGCATCGCCATCAGCTGCGAGAGCCCGCAGGGCTCAGACTTCGACGGCATCAGATAGAGGTCTGCCCCCGCGTACACGACGTTTGCAAGGTCCGCGCTGAAACACAGATTCACGCTCACCTGCCGCCCGAACCGCTCCTGAAGTCCCCGCAGGAACCACTCGTATTTCTCCTCGCCCGTGCCGATGACCACGAGCTGCACCCGCCGGGACATGAGCCGCTCGGCAATATAGCAAAGAAGATCAATGCCCTTGTGCCCCGCAAGACGCGTCACCATCGCAAGCATCGCCGTATCGCGGTCCTCAGGAAGTCCCAGCGTTTTTTGAAGCGCCAGCTTGTTCTGGAGTTTGCCCTCCTTGAACGTCTTTTCATTATAATGCGCGGCCAACCCCTCCGTCGTCATTGGGTCAAAAAGCTTCGTGTCAATGCCGTTCGTAATGCCGGTAAAATCGCCGCCCCGGCTCGAGAGCACCTGCGACATGCCATGCGCATAGTAAGGGTATCGCAGTTCCTGACAGTACGTCTGCGACACCGTCGACACCTGATCGGCCGTTACGATCGCGGCCTTCATGAAGTTCGTGCAGTCGTCGAAGCGCAGAACCTCGTCGCACGCTCTGGGCAGGCCGATCACGTCATAGTTAAAGCTCAGGTTCGCCTTCCCCTGATACTCGATGTTGTGAATCGTGAAGACGCTCTTCGCGTTCGGAAAGCTCTCGTGGTACTCGGTCTTGAGAAGCAGCGGAATCAGCGCCGCCTGCCAGTCATGGCAATGAATGATATCCGGCTGCAGGCCGATGAACGCCATGGATGCAAGCGCCGCCTTTGCAAAATACGCGTACCGCTCTCCATCGTCCGCGCACCCATACACGCAGCCGCGGCAGAAATAGTGCTCGTTGTCAATAAAATAGATCCTGAGCTTTTTTCTCCGGCTCTTGAGCCGCAAGAGTCCCACGTACTCCCGCCGCCAGGCCAGCGGCACGTCAAAATAACCCAGAAATTCCACGTCGTATTTCCCGGAATATTTGATCCGGTCATAGAACGGGATAAACACGCTCACTTCGTTATTCTTGATTTCCGATAATGCCTGCGGCAGCGCCTGCAAGACATCGCCAAGGCCGCCCGTCTTGACAAACGGGGCGGCCTCGGAAGCGACCATTGCAATTTTCATACGGTAACTCCTTTGCTGATATAAAGCGGATGTTCCGGCGTACCCTGGAGTCTGGTATCCGGTTTGACGGTAACGTTCTTATCCAAAATCACATAGCGCAGCTGCGATCTTGCGCCGACCTTGCTTCCCTGCATCAGAACCGAGCTCTCCACCTGCGTATCCTCGTCCAGATCGACCTCGCGGAAAATGACCGAATGGTTCGCGTTTCCGAAGATATGGCAGCCGTCGGCCACAAGGCAGTCGGAGGCCTGTCCATGCTCGCCAAACAGTGTCGGCACCGAGTCGCGGACCTTCGTATAGATCGGAAGATTCGTCCGGAACAGGCTGTGCCGCACGTCCTGATCGAGAAGCTTCAGATTGTTCTTATAGAATTCCTGTAAGCTCTCGTTAAAGAGCGCAATATTCTGGAACGAATAGACGTTCACGGAGAGCTTTCCCTCGTTGTACTGCGGCAGCACGAAATCCCGCTCAAAATAGCACTTTCCGTGCGGCACCAGCTCCTGAATGACGTTCAGCAGCTTTTTTCGCTCGATGACGAACATGCTCATACCGGAAAGATAATCCTTCGGCGCGCAGTAGTCAACCGCCAGATCGACGACCTTTCCGCTCTCGTCTACCTTCAATGCCAGCGTCTGCGTGCGCCGTCCGTCGGCTCTTCCTGCCTTTGCTACCACTGTCAGATCACACCCGGAAGCCACATGCGCGTCAACGACCTCCGCGAAGTCGATCGCACACAGAACCGTCGTATCCGACAAAATGACATATTCCGCGTCGCTTCGCTCTAAAACCGGCAGCGCCGTTTGCAGCGCCTCGAGCTTTCCGCGGTACGCGCCCGTGTGCCCCGTTGCGTACGGCGGCAAAAATCGCACGTTTTCGCCCAGATGCAGGTCCCAGTCCTCGCAATTCGCCAGATGGTCCATCAGCGACTGGTAATTATATTTTGTGATGATGCCGATGTTCCGGATACCGGAGTTGCTCATGTTCGAGAGTACAAAGTCAATCTGCCGGTAGCGCCCGCCGAACGGAATCGAGCCCGAGGTGCGCTCCCAGGTGAGGTTTCCCATCTTGCTGTCATAGATGTTCGAGAAAATAATGCCCATTGCTTCCATGTTCGCGTCCCCCCTTCATCAGACGATTGCGCCCGGCTCAATGACCGTGCCCTCGGAAATTTCCTTCTCCTTGCCGATGACGCTGATGCGCCGCTCGCCGTTTTCGACGTCTCCGCCGATCTTCGCCCCCGCACGGATAACGCAGCCCTCGGCAATGATCGCGTTGCGGATGGATGCGCCGTTTTCAATCACCACGTCCGGCATAATCACGCTGTCGATGACCTCCGCGCCCTTGCCGACCGTGCAGCCGGTCGAGATGACCGAGTGCTCGATCATGCCATAAATTTCGCAGCCGTCGGCTACAAAGCTCTCATGCAGCTCCGCCGATTTTGCAATGTAGCTTGCGGGCTTCGTCGCATTTCTGGCGTAGATCTTGTGACCTTCCGGACCGTAGATATCGAATGCCGGGTGCTTGCCGAGCAGGTCCATGTTCGCCTCCCAGAGGCTCGAGATCGTGCCCACGTCCTTCCAGTATCCATCAAACTGATAGGCAAACAGCCGATGGCCGGAAGAAAGCAGCGCCGGGATAATGTTCTTGCCAAAGTCGTTTTCGCTCGTGGGGTCGGCTTCATCCGCCTCGAGGAACTCTTTCAGAACGCTCCACTTGAAGATATAAATGCCCATCGACGCGTTCGTCGATTTCGGAACCTTGGGCTTCTCCTCAAACTCGTAGATCGAGCCATCCTCGCGCGTGTTCATAATGCCGAAGCGGGACGCTTCCTTTAAGGGCACGTCGCGCACGGCAATCGTGCAGTCCGAGTCCATGCTCTCATGGAACTTCAGCATCGCCGCGTAGTCCATCTTGTAGATATGGTCGCCCGAGAGGATGAGGACGTTATCCGGGTTGTAGCGCTGGATAAAGCCAATGTTCTGGTAGATGGCGTTCGCCGTGCCCTTGTACCATTCGGAGTTCTTGCTCTTGGCGTAGGGCGGCAGCACCTGCACGCCGCCGTGTGAGGAGTTGAGGCCCCACGGCTGGCCGTTTCCGATATATTCGTTCAGCTCCAGCGGCTGATACTGCGTCAGAATGCCGACGGTATCGATCTTGGAGTTGACGCAGTTGGACAGCGGGAAATCAATGATCCGGTATTTGCCGCCGAAGGGAACCGCGGGCTTTGCCGTATTCTCCGTCAGAACCATCAGGCGGCTTCCCTGCCCGCCTGCCAGCAGCATCGCGACACAACGCTTTTTCTGAAATTGCATTTCTGTTTCCTCCTCTTGCGTTACGGTTTCGTTTGGGGTCTGGCGCGCGTGTATCGGTAGAAGCAGACGCTCATCGGCGGGATGCGGAACAGGCCGCTCTGCTTCTGATTGTGCGAAGGCGTTTTCTCTGTGCGGACGATCTCTGGTTTAAACCCGTATCCGCCGAATGCCTCGTCGTCGGTATTGAGAACCGGAACATACCAGCCCTGCTTCGGAAGACCCAGCCGGTAGTTTTCCCGCAGCACGGGGCAGAAATTGCAGACGACGACAAGTTCCCGCCCCTTCCGGTCCTTCCGGCGGAAGGCGATGACGGAGTTGTCCCGGTCGTCCGGCTCGATCCATTCATACCCGCCCCAGTCGGAGTCGTTCTCCCACAGCTCGCGGTGCTCCAGATAAAACTGGTTGAGTGTCCTGACAAAATGCTGCATCTTCTCGTGCTTCTCATAGCCGAGCAGCAGCCAGTCGAGTCCCTGCTTGAAGTTCCATTCGATGAACTGCGCAAATTCGCTTCCCATGAAGTTGAGCTTCTTCCCCGGGTGTGCCATCTGATAGGCATAGAGTACACGAAGGTTGTTGAATTTATCGTCGTAATTGCCGGGCATTTTCCCGATCAGCGAACATTTTCCGTGCACCACCTCGTCGTGGCTCAAGGGCAAAATAAAATTCTCGGAAAACGCGTAGGTCATGGAGAACGTGAGCGCGTTGTGGTCTCCCTTACGGTACAGCGGATCGAGCGACATATACCGCAGCATATCGTTCATCCAGCCCATGTTCCACTTGAACAGGAACCCCAGTCCCCCGTCGTAGTCGGGCTTTGTGATGAGCGGAAACGCAGTCGACTCCTCGGCGATCATCATGACCGACGGCTCCGCCTGAAACGCCGCCGCGTTCAGCTGCCGCAGAAAGTCGATGGCCTCCAGGTTTTCGCGCCCGCCGAACCGGTTCGGCTTGTAGTTTGGCCGGTTATAGTCGAGATACAGCATCGAGGCCACCGCGTCGACCCGGATACCGTCGGCATGGAACTGCGTGAGCCAGTAGCAGGCATTCGAGATCAAAAACGACCGCACCTCAGGCTTGCCGTAATCATAGATCCGCGTCGTCCAGTCGGGGTGCTCGTTCATCATGGGGTCGGAGAGCTCATAGCAGCACGTGCCGTCAAATTCATACAGTCCGTTTTCATCCTTCGGAAAATGCGCCGGCACCCAGTCGAGAATCACGCCGATCCCCTTCTTATGCGCCTCGTCGATGAAATATTTGAGATCCTGCGGCGTACCGTACCGGTGCGTCGGGGCATAGTAACACGTGATCTGATAGCCCCACGACGGGTCATAGGGATACTCCATGATCGGCAGCAGCTCAATGTGCGTGTAGCCCATATCCTTGACGTAGGGCAGCAGCTCGCCGGCCAGCTCCCGGAAGCTCAGAACACTCCCGTCCTCGTGCCGCTTCCACGAGCCCGCGTGCACCTCATAAATGTTGACCGGCCTGCGCAAAACGTTTTCCTTTCTGCGCCGCGCTCGATATAAGCTGTCGTGCCACACAAAGCCATCTTCCGCCTCAATGATACTCGCCGTATCCGGCAGCACCCCGCAGCGGTTTCCGTAGGGGTCCGTCTTATAGATCGTCCGGCCGTCTTTCGTCTTGACGCAGAGCTTATAGCGCTGACCTGCCTTCGCGAATTTCGAAAACGCCTCCCACACGCCGCAGCCGACCGGCTGCATCGGAAGGTCCTCCTCATTCCAGAAGTTGAAATCTCCCGTCACGCGAACCGACTGCGCCTGCGGCGCCCAGGTCCGGAAAACAAAGCCCTCTGTTCCTTCGCGCACCTCCGGGTGGCACCCGAGATACCTGTACGCATCCGCCGCACCGCTCGTGTGAAATTGCTCCAAAAACGCCTGAAACTGCTCCATAGACTGACCTCTTTCTCTTGTTTAGGGGGCATAGCCAAGCCCTGCCGACGCGCCCCTAGAAACGCAAACAGCCAACTCCCGCCTACGGGAATCGGCTGCATCAAAAGCACATAAAAAGACCCATTTGTCCAAGGCCGAACGAGCCCCGGACGCACGCCGCGCACGCGCCCTTCGATGCTCCGGTATTCCATCTCGGAAACAAAAACCGCTGCATCCGTCGTCCTCCTTGCTGCCATTGGTCTATGGTAAGATTTTACCACGTTTCAGCTCGCTTCGCAAGCAGAAAATCCGCCCAAAGCTTTGTCGCTATTGCCAGTTGACGTCCCTTTTTCGTGTCCGCCTCGCAGAGTTTCGCCCCGCAGGGCGAAATAAAATGGAAATCCATGTTATCCGGCGGCTCTGCCGACCGGAAACATACCTATCACTTCGCAAGTGTGAGCTTTTCACGCAGCACGTGAAAAGCTTGCGCGCAGTCGAAGTGCATTTCCCAATAAAAAACGGCAGCACGCTGTGCTGCCGTTTTTTATTGCGTTAGCCGAGCTCGGAGAAGTACTTGATCGTACGGACCATCTGGCTGGTGTAGGAGTTCTCGTTGTCGTACCAGGAGACGACCTGAACCTGCGTGTCGCCGTTCGGCAGCGGCAGAACCATGGTCTGCGTTGCATCGAACAGGGAGCCGAAGCGCATGCCGATGATGTCGGAGGAGACGATCTCGTCGGTGTTGTAGCCGAAGGACTCGGTAGCCTCAGCCTTCATCTGTGCGTTGACCTGCTCAACGGTGACAGTGCCCTTGACGACGGCGTTCAGGATCGTGGTGGAGCCGGTGGGGGTAGGAACACGCTGGGCAGCGCCGATCAGCTTGCCGTTCAGCTCCGGGATGACCAGGCCGATGGCCTTTGCAGCGCCGGTGGAGTTCGGAACGATGTTGACAGCGCAGGCGCGGGAGCGGCGAAGGTCGCCCTTCTTCTGCGGGCCGTCGAGCGGCATCTGGTCGCCGGTGTAAGCGTGAATGGTGCACATAATGCCGGACTCGATCGGAGCCAGATCGTTCAGAGCCTTCGCCATCGGAGCCAGGCAGTTGGTGGTGCAGGAAGCAGCGGAGATGATCTTGTCTTCCTTGGTCAGGGTGTTGTGGTTGACGTTATAGACGATGGTGGGCAGATCGTTGCCAGCCGGAGCGGAGATAACGACCTTGCGGGCGCCTGCGTCGATATGAGCCTGTGCCTTTGCCTTGCTGGTGTAGAAGCCGGTGCACTCGAGCACAACGTCAACGCCCAGCTTGCCCCAGGGCAGTTCCGCAGCATTCGGCACCTTGTAGATGACGATCTTCTTGCCGTCGACAACGATGTAGTTGTCTTCGCCTTCGCCCTCGTGGAAATCAACGGTATGGCCCTGCGCAACATAGTTGCCCTGCGTGGAGTCGTACTTCAGCAGATGCGCCAGCATCTTGGCGGAAGTCAGGTCGTTGATGGCGACAACCTCGTAGCCTTCCGCGCCGAACATCTGACGGAATGCCAGACGGCCGATACGTCCAAAACCATTGATCGCAACTTTAACAGACATGAATAATTTCCTCCTTATTTTATCGCCGGCGCGCCAAGCGGCAAACCGGACACGAAACTACACATTCATTCATCATTCTTTCAAATTATAGTCCATTTGAAAGCAGGTGTCCAGTATTATTTTTGCCAAAAAGAGCTGCTCTATGCACTGTTATATTTACATTTTTCATAGTTTCGAACATTTTAGCGGTTGGACTTCCAAATTTCAGGCTTGCGCCTTCCAATGTCAGAATTTCACCCGTTCCAACACCTTCCCACAAAAGGAGGGCCTGCGCTTCCCATCCAGAATTGCAGGTTCTCCTGCAACAAATACATGCTCCATTCCCTGCGCGAGCTGCCGCGGCTGCTGATACGTTCCCGCCTCATGAAGTCCCTCCAGCGTGAACACATCGATATCCGCGTCCATTTCCGGCTGCACTCTGCCCTTGCCGGAAAGATGCAGCCGCGCAGCTGGAAGGCTAGTTACCTTCTGCACTGCCTTATGTACCGGCAGCACCCCCGCGCGCACGTACCGCTCAAACAGCCGCACGAACGTTCCGTACACCCGCGGATGCACCAGTCCTTCGGTGGGGTACGTGCTGTCGGAAATGACGCAGGTGGTCTCATCGTGCAAAATCGCTTCGATGTCCTCCTCGGCGGTAATAAAATCGATCATGCTCACCGCGCACCGCTCGTCGGCAAGCAAATCAAACGCGCAGTCAAAGGGGTCTTTCCCCTGCACGGCGGCAATTTCCGCAATCGACTTTCCTTCAAAAATCTTGTTTTCCGGCCTCGTGACGCTCGACGCGACAATGTTCTCCCAGCCGACCAGCAGCGAGATATTTTCAAAGTCGCTTCCCGTCTCCATGCGCCTTCTGATCTGCGCCCGGAATGCCGACTTTCTGAGATTTTCACTCAGCGCCTCGAGCCCGCCCTCCTGGCATTCCGGGGGCAGGATGTGAATGAGCTGTGTCGAGCCCGCCGTATACGGGTACGCGTCGCAGAAAATCTCCACGCCGTTCTCCCGCGCCCGCGCCATCCGGCGCAGCATATTGGGCGTCGACCGGTGCCAGTTTTCTTTTCCGATCGATTTCAAGTGGCTGATTTCAACCGGCGTGCGCAGCGCTTTTCCGACCGCGATCATCTCCTCCAGCGCCGCCTCCACGCCGCTTCCCTCCTGCCGCATGTGGACGGTGATGGGAATCCCGGAATTTTGCAGCGGTGCGAGCGCCCGGATGAGTTCTTCCGTCGTATAAAAGCACTCCGGCGCGTACCCGAGCCCCAGTGACACGCCGAGCGCGCCGTCCGCCAAAGCCTGTTCGATGGCCGCGTGAATTCTCCGGTAATGCACGTCGTCTAATCGCTGCACGCCGAAGCCAGCCGCCTGCGCGCGCATCGTCCCGCCGCCTGTCAGCATGCCGATGTTGACCGCGAGCCTCTGCTCTTTTACCGCCTGCAAGTACGAGCCCATCGACTCCGTCCGCATCTGCTCCTCCGGCCTTCCCGTCACGGGGATGAGATAGTCGAAAATCTCCTTTTGAAACGCGCCGCCGCTCGGGGCAATCGAGAGCCCGCAGTTGCCGTTGACGATCGTCGTCAGTCCCTGAAAGAGCTCCGCGTTGCCGAAGCCTTCCCGGAAAAGCGCCGCGTCCGCGTGCCTGTGGATGTCGATAAAGCCCGGCGTAACAAGCTTTCCCGTCACATCGAGCGTGCTTTTTGCCTGCGCGCCCGATAGGTCCCCGACCGCCGCGATTTCGCCGTCCAGAATGCCAACGTCCGCCAAAAAGCCTTCCTTCCCGCTCCCGTCGATCACCGTTCCGCCGCGCAGAATCCAATCAAAAATCATATTGCACTCCCTTCTTCCAAATCCCACAAAAGCCCCGGGCGCTGCCCGGGGCTCAGTCTGTCAAGCTTCTTTCCACCGCTCAAAACACATTGCTCTTCGTAGGGGGCGGACGACTCTGTCCGCCCTTTCAAAGGTTCCGTGCACTTCCGGAATGTCCGTAGGGGGCGATGCCCACATCGCCCCATTGGGTACCAACGAATTCGCCGGAGATTCCCGAAAAAAACGGTGCATTTTGCCGGGTCGATGTAGGAGGCATCGACCCCTACGCAATTTTTTGCGGCTCTAATCCCTTCCTCTTACGGTCAGAGCTTCCAGATCTCCTTCGCGTACTGCCGGATGGTACGGTCGGAGGAGAAGTAGCCCGCCGACGCAACGTTCATCAGGCACTTGCGGCCAAACTCCACGCGGTCGCGGTAGTCGCGGTTTGCCTGCAGTCTCGCCTGCTGGTAAGAGGGCAGGTCCTTGAGGAGGAAGTAGTGATCGGGCCGGTGCCAGCTTGCGCCGTCCAGCAGCGACGTATAGAGCTCACGCAGCTCGGAATCCGTCGGAACCGTGCCGTTCACAAGCGTATCGACCGCACGGCGGATGCGCGGATTGCTGTTATACACATCGCGCGCGCAGTAGCTCTCGCGGATGTCGTTCAGCTCTTCGACGCTCGCGCCGAAGATATAGTTGTTTTCCAGTCCCGCGCGCTCAACGATTTCGACGTTCGCGCCGTCCATCGTCCCGAGCGTGACCGCGCCATTGAGCATCAGCTTCATGTTGCCCGTGCCGGACGCTTCCGTGCCGGCGGGCGAAATCTGCTCGGAGATATCCGCCGCGGGGATGATATGCTCGGCATACGAGCAGTTGTAGTTCTGCACGAACACAACCTTCATCTTATCCGCAACCGCCGGGTCGTTGTTCACAAGCTCTGCCACACGGTTAATATACCGGATGATAGCCTTCGCGCGCACATAGCCGGGCGCGGCCTTCGCGCCGAAAATGAACGCGGTCGGCGTAAAGTCCTGAATTGAGCCGTCTTTGAGGCCGAAGTAAATGTCCATGACCGAAAGCGCGTTCATGAGCTGCCGCTTATACTCGTGAAGCCGCTTGACTTGCACGTCAAAGACGAAGCTCGGGTCAAGCTTCACGCCCTCGTGCTCCTCAATGACCGCGCAGAGCTGCCGCTTCTTCTCGAGCTTAATGGCGTTAAACTGCTTGACGGTCATCTCGTCGAGCCCGTTCTTGAGCCCCTCGAGCTTATCAAGATCGGTCAAAAATCCGGTGCCAACCTTGCTCTCGATGAGCCCGCAGAGCTCCGGGTTGCAGAGGCCCAGCCAGCGCCGGGGCGTAATGCCGTTGGTCTTGTTCTGGAAGCGGTCGGGATAGACCCGGTACCAGTCCTTGAACAGGTCGTTCTTGAGGATCTCGGAGTGGATCCGCGCCACACCGTTGACCGCCGTCGACACGTAGACCGACAGGTTCGCCATATGCGCCTGATGATCTTTGATGATGAAAAGGCCGCTGTTCGGGTGCTCCTGCTTGAGCTGAGTGTCAATTTTCTCGATGATATCGCAGATCTCCGGCACAACGGAGCGCAGAAGCTCCAGATCCCACTTCTCGAGCGCTTCGCCCATGACAGTGTGGTTCGTGTAGGAGAACACGCGCGCGGCGATCTGGAACGCGGACGCAAAGTCCATGCCCTCGAGCTGCAGCAGTCGGATGAGCTCGGGAATCGCCATCGCCGGATGCGTGTCGTTGAGCTGCACCGCGTCAAACTCCGGGAGCCTGTAATAATCGCAGCCGTGGTTCTCGCGGAAGCTTCTCAAAATATCCTGCAGCGACGCGCTGGAGAGCACATACTGCTGCTTGATGCGCAGCTGCTTTCCTTCCAACGTCGAGTCGTTCGGATACAAAACGCGCGTAATGTCCTCGGCCTTGTTCTTCGTTTCGAGTGCCTTGACATAATTCTGCGCGTTGAACGCGTCAAAGTCGAGCTCCTTCTCCGCCTCGCACTGCCAGAGCCGGAGCGTGCCGATCGTCCCGTTTTCATAGCCGATGACCGGCATATCATACGGAACCGCGATGACCGACTGGTTCGCAAAGTCGACCTTTACGGCCAGCTTGTCGCGCCTGTGGCTCCAGGGGTCTCCGAACTTCGTCCAGTCGTCGGCGTTCTCGCGCTGGCTGCCGTTTTCAAAGCTCTGCTTGAAAAGACCGAACCGGTAGCGAAGGCCGTAGCCCGTCAGAGGCACGTCGCAGGTCGCCGCACTGTCCAAAAAGCATGCCGCGAGCCTTCCAAGGCCGCCGTTGCCGAGCGCCGCGTCCTCGATCTCCTCGAGGCACGCAAGGTCCACGCCCTTTTCCTGAAACGCCTTTCTGACCTCGTCCAGAATGCCGAGGTTAAAGAGGTTGCTGTAGACAAGTCTTCCGACCAGATACTCCGCCGAAAAATAAAATGCGCGGCGGCCTGCGGTCTGACGCTTCTTCGTCTTGACCCAGCTGTCGTTGATCTGCATCATCACGACCTCGCCCAGGCATTCATGCAGCCGCTGCGGCGTGGTCTCCTGTAACGTTTCCTCATGGCGCAGGCGCAGAAGCGCTTCGGTCTGCTGTACAATTCGTTCTACTTCGTTATTCATACACACTCTCCAAACTTTGACCCTTCGGTCCAGATTCAAAACAAGCGGCCCGCGCTGCGATTTATGTTACGTATTATACGCGTTTTGTATCCCGTGTCAAACGGTAAATTTCCTGTGCCAGTTCTTCGCTCGCCTGCCCCGGGAGCATCCGCCAGCGCCAGTTTTCCGGCTTGAGCGTGCCGGGCTCGTTCATGCGGGCTTCTCCGCCGAGGCCGAGATAGTCCTGCATCTGCGCGACAAAGAGCTTCGCCTTCGAGCCGGCGCCCGCCTCAATAATGGCCTTCGCCAGATCGTCCGCCTTGGAAATTCCAAGATAGTCTCTCGCGTAAGCGTCGGATTCCGGCGAGATGCCCGCGCACCACTGCCGGAGCGTCTCGTTGTCGTGCGTCCCCGTGTAGCAGATGCAGTTTTCCCCGTATTTATGCGGCAGATAATTGCTCGGCTCGCGCGGGTCGAACGCAAATTCCAGAACCTTCATTCCCGGCCAGCCGGAGTCCTCCACCAGCTGCAAGACCTCCGGCGTAAGGAACCCCAGATCCTCCGCGATAAACGCAATGTCGGGGTATGCGCTTTGGATCGCGCCAACGAGCTTCATGCCCGGACCCTTGACCCAGTGTCCCTTGCGCGCGGTCTTGTTGACGGCGGGAATGCTCCAATAGCTCTCGATGCCGCGGAAATGGTCGATGCGCACCACATCGTAATTTCGTCCCGCCGCGCCGATTCGCTGGAGCCACCACGAAAAACCGCTTTGCTCCATGCGCTCCCAATCGTAAATGGGATTGCCCCAGTACTGCCCGTTTTTGCTGAACCCGTCGGGCGGACAGCCGGCCACGCATTTGGGCCGCCTCGTTCTTCCCAGCTGAAAATTCTCCGGGTGCGCCCACACGTCCGCCGAATCGAGCGGCACGTAGATCGGCACGTCGCCAATGATCTTCACGCCGTTTTCATGCGCGTAAGCACGCAGCTTCTGCCACTGCTCATGGAACGCATACTGCAAAAAGCAGTGGAACTGCACATCGAGCGAGAGCAGCTCCCGGTAGTGCGCCAGTGCCTGCGGCTGATGCAGCCGGATATCCGCCGGCCACTCGAGCCACGGCCGGTCGTCAAAGTGCGCCTTGATCGCCATAAACAGCGCATACTCCGGAAGCCAGCTTGCCTCCTGCTCTGTGAATGCGGCAAAGTCGGCGGGCATATCCTCCCGGAAGCCGTGAAACGCCGCTTGGAGCATGTGAAGCCGCTCGTCATACATCTTCCGGAAATCGACCTGATCGTCCCGCCGCGACCACTCTACGCTGTCCAGCACCTCCTGCCGCAGCCAGCCGCGCTCGACCAGCTGCTCCGGGTCAATCAGATACGGATTGCCCGCAAACGTCGAGAAGCCCTGATACGGCGAGTCTCCGTACCCCGGCGGGCAAAGCGGCAGGATCTGCCAGTATTTCTGCCCCGCCTGTTTGAGAAAGTCCACAAACGCGTAAGCCTCTTTGCCGAGGTTTCCAATGCCGTATTTCGACGGCAAGGACGTGATATGCAGCAGGATTCCGCTGCTTCGTTCCATAATCATCCCTCTATTTCTGTGATTTGCCGGACGCTCTGCCGCGTCAGTAAGCGGAACGGCACCGTCAGGTGCTGCGCCTGCGCGCCCTGCATGCAAGAAAGCAGCAGATCAAACGAGCGCTCCGCCAGTAAGTCCACCGACTGCGCGATGGTCGTCAGCTTCGGCACAAAGTAGCCGCCAATGCGAAGCCCATCGTAGCCCGCGACAGAAATGTCCTCCGGCACGCGAAGCCCCTCGTCAAACAGCGCCCGGATCGCGCCGATCGCAATCACGTCCGCCATCGCGAACACCGCTGTGAGCTTCTTCCGCTCGCGCAGTGCCTGCTTCATGCCGTTGTAGCCGAATTCATACGAATACCGGCCGGTATAATACATCGTTTCATCGTCAAATGTCAAGCCGTTTTTCCGGAACGCTTCGACACAGCCCTCATAGCGCTTGGCGCTGGTGTCGGAAATCGCGCGGTCGCCGCCGAGAACGATAATATCCCGGTGTCCGCAGGCAAGCAAATGCTCCACCGCGCAGGCCGCGCCCTTGCAGTCGTCGGTCGAGACGCTCGAGAGGTTCAAAAACCCCAGCTCATGCGCGTCATTTGTCACAACCACACTCGGCACGTCGATCCTGCCGAAATCGCCCCGGAAGTTTTCGTTGTTGCCGCCGAGAAACAGAACGCCGCTCGGCTTTCTCTCCCGGCACAGCTGCGCCGCCCGCCGGACCTCGTTGTCGTCTTCATCGATGAAGTCGGCAATGACGGGGTGGTCGGTGTCCGCAAACAGCGACTGGAGCTTTTCCACCATCGCCGCGAACATCTCGTTGGATGTGCCCTTGACAACGATGAGAACGCTCTTTGTCCGCTGCTGCTTGAGTAACTGCGCGCTCGCGTTTCGCTCAAAGCCGTGCTCCTCGACGAGCGCCAGAATGGTTTTCCGCGCCTGCTCGGAGACGTTCGGCTGATTGTTGAGCACACGCGATACGGTTCCCAGCGAGTACCCGCTGAGCTTTGCCAGGTCCTTGATGGTCAACCGGGTCACTCCCCTTCCGTTTTTCTGCCTTATCCTTTGACTGCGCCCGCGGCCACGCCCTTGATGATGTGCTTCTGGCACGTCAGATAGAACACAATGACCGGGATAATCGACAGCAGAATGAGCGCCATCGTCGCGCCGAGGTCGACCGTGCCGTAGCTTCCCTTGAGGTACTGGATGTGAATCGGAATCGTGAGGTAATTCGTCCGGTCGAGCACCAGATACGGAAGCAGATAGTCGTTCCAGATCCACATAATCTCCAGAATGCCGACGGAGATCATCGTGGGTCTCAGCATCGGCAGAACCACCGAGAAATACGTCCGCAGCGGGCCGCAGCCGTCGATGGCCGCCGCCTCTTCAATGTCCAGCGGAATGGCCTTCACAAAGCCTGTGAACATGAACACGGCAAGTCCCGCGCCAAAGCCCAGATAAATGACCGGAATCGTCCACGGCGTATTTAATTTCAGCGTATCGGCCGTTTTCGACAGCGTAAACATCACCATCTGGAACGGCACGACCATCGAGAACACGCAAAGATAGTAGATCACGCGGCAAAGAACGGAGTTCACGCGCGAAATATACCACGCCGCCATCGACGTAAACAGCAGAATCAGCGCCGTCGACAGAACCGTAATGATCACGCTGTAAAGCGCCGACTTCCAGAACGGATAGTTGCCGAACGTCATGCCCTTTACAAAGTTGCTCCAGCCCGCAAAGCTCTCGCCGTGCGGCCAGCCGAAGGTATCGGTCTTGACAAACGTATTGACCTTGAAGGAGTTGAGCAGCACCAGCAGAACCGGCATCACGTAGAACACGCAGAGCACCGAGAAGAAGATCGTCAGCGCCCGCTTGGCCTGCTTTTCCTTGGATAACGCGCTGTTTTTCATCACTGCTGGACCTCCTTTTTCCGTGTTGCGCTCAGCTGGATGAGGCCGATGGCCGCAACCAGAATGAAGAACAGAACCGCCTTGGCCTGCGCCGTGCCTCTGGCGTTGGCGTTCTGGCCGTAGAAGGTGTTGTAAATGTTGAGCGCCAGCATCTCCGTCGTGTGGACCGTCGTGCCGTCGGGATTGATGATATACGGCTGGCCGCCCGTGAGCGCGAGGTTCTGGTCGAAGAGCTTAAAGCCGTTGGTAAGCGTCAGGAACATGCAGATCGTAATGGACGGCATCACGTTCGGGATCGTGACCTTCCAGAGCGTCTGCCACTTGTTCGCGCCGTCGATCTTCGCGGCCTCCAGCATATCCTCCGGCACAGCCTGAAGTCCTGCAATGTAAATGATCATCATATAGCCGATCTGCTGCCAGCACATGAGGATGATAAGCCCCCAGAAGCCGATCTTTGTGTTGAGCAGAATCGACGTTCCGTAATGGCTCAGAATGCCGTCGAAGATCATGCTCCAGATGTAGCCCAGCACGATGCCGCCAATGAGGTTCGGCATGAAGAAGACCGTCCGGAACACGTTCGTCCCCTTGATGCCCTGCGTCAGCGCGTAGGCTACCGCGAAGGCAAGGACGTTGATGATGATCAGCGACACAATGGCGAAGATCGCCGTGTAGCCGAACGAATACCGGAAGCTCTCGTCGGCAAAGGCCTTTCCGTAGTTTGCAAGACCCACCCATGTCCACTTGCTCGTCGTCTTGAACTTGCAGAAGGACAAAAACAGGCCCTTCAAAAACGGATACACGAACCCGATGCAGAACGCTCCCGTCATCGGAAGCAAAAACAGCCAGAACATCCGCTGAATCGGTCTTCGAATCAGGCGGCTGTTGACCGCTGCTGGATCTCTTCTACGCTTCAACATCCTCACTCCTCATCTTTTTATCGAAAGCACCGCATCCGTTTCGTGGAATTGCAGCCTCCCGCGTGATTTCATCGCACGCCGGACGCCTCATGCAGCGCCCGGCATGGTATCGGGAGAAAGCTCCCTGTTTTGGAAAACGGGGCGAGCGGCATGCTCGCCCCGTCCAAAGTTCATTCAGTTATGCGTGTCAATGCACAATTGGCAAAAGACTCGTCAATCGTTAACCGTTGGCGGCCTGATACTGCACTGCCCAACCGTCGACAAACGCGGTCTTCACGAGCTCCCAGTTGGCGTCAGTCTGGTCGGCGTCATACTGGTTCATCGCGGCGACGAGCGCTTCGCGGTAAGCGTCAACGTTCGGCTGGAAGTTGGTGACCCAAGGCATGACGTAGTTGCCTTCTTCGGTGTACTCGTTGGCAATCTTCAGGAACGGGTTGGTGGACTCGACAGCCTGCTTGTAAGGCATAACACCGAAGGAGTCGACGAGAAGACGCGAAGCGTCAGCGTCCGTGACCATCCAGTACATGAAGTCGAGGGTCGCCTGGATGTCTTCCTCGGAAGCCTCTGCGTTGACAGCCCAGCAGTTCTCGGTGCCGCAGTTGAGGCCGGCCTTTTCTTCGCCGTCCACGCCGCAGTAGTACGGGATCATGGTCAGATCGTCAGCGTTCATGCCCTTCTCCTGGAGAGCGGACCATTCCCAGTTACCCTGCGAATAGAACACAGCCTTGCCCTCTGCGAACTCAGCCTGTGCGTCAAAGCCGCCGGCAGCCAGATCGGCAGGATTCGTTGCAGAGTTGTTGATGTACAGATCCCACAGGTTCTTGTAGTTCTGCATGTACTTGCCGGTGATGGTAGCCGGGCAAGATTCCCAAGCAGCGGGATCGTCCACGGACTCATAGTAGTACTCGAGGTTTGCCAGGTGGCCGGTGAAGCGCCAGCTGGAGTCCGAGCTCATGGAAGAAGACGTGAAAGCGTCGAAACCGAGCTCGGCAGCGCGGGCGTGGATGTCTTCGGCAGCGGTCTTCAGAGCCTCGAAGTTCTTGATGTCGGCGATATCATAGCCGGCCTCGGAGAGCAGTTTCTTGTTGACGATGATGCCGTAGCACTCGTAGCAGTAGCCGATGGAGCAGAGCTTACCATCCTCGTCATAGAGGTTGTAAGCGTCGGTGGTCAGCTCGTTGGCGATGGGCGTGCCGGTCAGATCGTAGCAGTAGTCGCCCCAGGTGGAGATAGCAGCCTGGTTGCCGACGACGAACAGCGTCGGCATCTTGCTCTTGTCCATCTCAGCGGTCAGCGTCTCGTTGTACGTGCCGGAAGCGGCGGTCACGACCGTGACGGGAACACCGGTCTTCTCGGTGTACATGGCAGCGACCTTCTGGAGCGTTTCGTCAGACTCCGGCTTGAAGTTCAGCCAGTAGACGGAACCGGCAGCTGCGGGAGCAGCCTCTTCGGTGGCTTCCTCGGCGGGAGCCGCTTCTTCGGTCTTGGTCTCCTCGGCGGGAGCGGTCGTCTCGGCCGGCTGCGTGGTCGTCTCGGTGTTGGCGGACGATGCGCAAGCCATCAGACCAAGCGCCAGAACCAGCGCCAGGAACAATGCGATAAGCTTTTTCATTGGTAATTCCTCCTGTTAATTTTCACATGATTGCTATCATGTTGGAAACGTTTCCATCTCCATTGCCCATATTATACTACATTTTTTGTCTTTGGGAAGATAAAATTTTGCGTTTTCTGATAATTCAGCATTTTGATGTAAATTGGAAACGTTTTTTGTTCAAAATTACAAGAGCATCTCTGCTCGCTCCGCCATCATCAGTCTTCCCCCGCCGCCGTGCCTTTATTCCCGGCAAAGCCCGCAAAAAAACGGGGCGGATCGCTCCGTCCCGTTTGTTCCTTATCTCGCGTAGACCACGCCGACGAGCCAGTTGAGCGTCTTCGCTGGCAGAAGCTTCTGCAAAACGCAGAAGAATTTATAGGAAAGCCCGATCGTGTTGACAGGCCTTACGCCCTTTCTTGTTGCCACATGGCAGACGAACGCGCCCGCCTGTTCCGGCTTCATACCGGTTGTCTCGTCTTTTTCCATGCCCGCGACCGAGCGTGAGATCCGGCCGTTATAGATATCGTCGCCGATGACGAACTTCTGCCGCGCCGCCGTGAACCCGGTCTGGATATCGCCCGGCTGGACGCAGCAGACCGTAACTCCGAAGGGCTTTATTTCATTTGCCAGCGCCATCGTGTACGAGTTGATGGCCGCCTTGCTCGCCGAGTAAAACGCCTGAAACGGGATCGCAATTGCGCCCGCGACCGAGCTTAGATTCACGATCCGCCCAACCCCCTGCCTGCGCATGACGGGAATGACCGCGTGGTTCATGTTCACCATGCCGAAAAAGTTCACGTCCAGCTGACGCTTCGCCTGCTCGATGGGCGTAAACTCGATTGCGCCCGAAATGCCGAAGCCGGCATTGTTGATCATCACGTCGATTCTCCCCGCCTGCGAATAAACCGCGTCGATTGCCCGCTGGCAGGCCTCCGGGTCCGTCACATCCGTCGGAATGTGGTACATGCCGGGGTTCCCGGCCTCCCGGCGGCTGAGCTCATAGACCGTGTAGCCCTTTTTCACCATCGCCTCCGCCGTGCATTTTCCGATGCCCGAGGTTCCCCCCGTGATGACGCAAATCTTTTCCATTATAAATCATGCCTCCTGAGTACATCCTTCATGATTCCGACCGCCTCATCGATGAGTGCGTGCGTATGCGTCGCCATCAGGCTCGTGCGCAGCAAGCACTCGTGCGGCGCAGCCGCGGGCGGAAGCGACGAATTGACATACACGCCCGCGTCATAGAGCTCCTTCGCAATCGTGAGCGTCTCGATGGGCTCATACGTATAGATTGGAATGATCGGCACAATGTCGCCGTTCGACGGGCGCATTTTAATTTCGTTCTCCTCCAGCCGGCGTCTTAAATACAGCGCGTTCTCCTGCAATGTTGTGACCAGCTCCGGGTGCTGCTCCAGCTCCCGCAGCGCCGTCAAGGCTGCCGCGCAGTTTGCGGGCGGGATGGACGCGGAGAAGATGAAGGGCCGCGAATTGTGCCGCACGTAGTCTGCCACGCGGCTGGACGCCGCCATATAGCCGCCGAGGCTTGCAAGCGATTTGGAGAACGTACCCATATACACGTCCACCTGATCCTCTAAGCCATAGTAGCTCGCCGTTCCGCGTCCTCCTTCGCCGATGACGCCAAGGCCGTGGGCATCGTCAACCATCACGCGCGCGCCATACTGCTTGGCGAGCCGGCAGATCTCCGGCAGGTTCGCAATATCGCCGCCCATGGAGAATACGCCGTCCGTTACGATGAGGCATCCCGCGCCCTCCGGTACTTTTTGCAGTTTCTTTTCCAGATCCTGCATATCGCTGTGCCGGTAACGGAGCATTGTGCCGTAAGAAAGTCTGCATCCGTCATATAAGCTCGCGTGGTTCTCTCTGTCCATGATGACATAGTCACGAAGCCCTACGAGCGCGCTGATGATGCCGAGGTTCGACTGAAAGCCGGTTGAAAACGTCACGACCTCGTCCTTGCGCAAAAATGCCGCCAGCTCCTGCTCCAGCTCCAGATGCAGCTTCAAAGTCCCGTTCAGAAACCGCGAACCCGAGCAGCCGGAGCCGAACGCCTCATAGGCTTCCACACCCGCGCGGATGACATTTTCGTTCGTCGTCAGCCCCAGATAGTTGTTCGAGCCCAGCATGATCCGCCGCTTGCCCTCCATGATGACCGTCACATCCTGCTTGGACTCGAGCGCATGGAAATACGGATAAATGCCGCGCGCTTTTGCCTCGTCCGCAATGCCCGGCTTATAGCACTTTTCAAATAAATCGATCATAATTTCTGTTCCTTCCTTCGCGTGTCAAAAAGGCGTCACCTTTTTTGACTGGTTCCATCCTGCATGGCCTCCAGCAGTGCGTCCAGCACCCGCCGCGCCGCGTCAATTTCTTCTTCTGAAAACTGCGTGCGCACCTTCTCCGCCGCCGCGCAGATGGCCGGGCGGTCCTCGTCAAAATACTGCGCAAACTTTTTCCCCGTTCTCAGGCGAATTTCCCGCCGGTCTGGGGCGGATACGACCTTTTCAACATATCCCTTGCTCGCCAGCGCGTTGACTTTATACGTCGCATTCGGCTGGGAAATGCCGCTGTATTCGGCAAACTCCTTGAGCGTCGGCTCTCCGAGCAGATTGATAAGATCCGCCGAAAACGCCTCCATCGCGCTGAGGCTTCCCTCCCGCTCCTGCACCGCGCCAAAGAGCTTGCGGTAGCCGTCGAGGCGAAGTCTGCGGTACAGCTTCAAAACGCTCTCATGCAGCATGGCTGTACTTCCTTTCCGATCCAGATTCAAAATTTTATATAAAATATTTTATGTTTTCATAGTATACGGACTCTCCCGCCGCTTGTCAAGTAAAATAACGGTTGTTTTTTTCGCGAAACGTGCTATGCTTTTCTCAAACAACCTTACAGGAGGCATCGATCATGGACATTCTTGTCGTTGTGGACATGCAGAAGGACTTTATTTCCGGCGCGCTTGGCACCAAAGAAGCGCTTGCCATCGTCCCGCGCGTGGCCGAAAAAATCGTGCAGGCCAAAAAAGCGGGCAAGACCATCGTCTTCACCCGCGATACCCATCACGAAAATTATCTGGACACACAGGAGGGCAAAAACCTTCCCGTACCCCACTGCATTGAAAACACCGATGGCTGGCAGATCGACGCCTCGCTCGATACCGCAGGCGCAATGATCTTCGACAAGCCCTCGTTCGGCTCGGAGGCGCTCGTGCGGTACCTCAAGAGCCTCAACGATTTGCGCTCTGCCGAGTTCGTCGGCCTGTGCACTGACATCTGCGTCATCACGAATGTGCTCTCCACGAAATGTGCCCTCCCTGAGCTTCCCATTTCGGTCGACAGCACCTGCTGCGCCGGCGTCACACCCGAAAGTCACGCGAACGCTCTTTCTGCCATGCGCATGTGCCAGATCAAAATTGACTGAAACCGCAAAATCCCGGACCGTCCGATATGAAGTGACCCCAAAAAGTTAGACAATATTCTGAAGTAAAAATTGTTCAAGCAGCCGAAAGGGCTTGCTGTCTGTGAATTGCAGGCGGCAAG
>ERZ1106963.756-NODE-756-length-44248-cov-13.902994_pt1 | contig 44248 bp, 38 predicted proteins | sample MGYA00403681_ERZ1106963 | MGnify/ENA primary metagenome ERZ1106963 (study PRJEB35170, sample SAMEA104062407) | human gut metagenome | biome: human gut; feature: human-associated habitat; material: faeces | place: Denmark | collected 2012-05-03 ...
GGAAGTCGATGATCTCCTCCAGGGACTCCTTGGCCTCGTCCTGACCGGCTACGTCCTTGAAGGTGACGCCGGTGGATTTCTCCATATACACCTTGGCATTGGACTTGCCCACATTGCCGATGCCGCCGATGCCGCCGCTGCTCTTGGAGAGGAGGCGCATCACCAGCATGAACGCGCCCAGCATCAGGATGGTGGGCAGGATGTAGGAGATCATGAACTGCAGGATGGGACTCATCTGCTCCTGGACAGGGGCGGTATAGGTCACATGGTGCTCGTCCAGCAGGTCGTAGAAATTGTTGCTGTTGATCTGGGTGGTGTAGAGAATGAGCTTGTCTTTCTCGGAATTGGTATAGGTCTTGGGCTCCTTGCCGCTCTCATCGGTATAGACATAGCCGTCGATGGGGGTGGCAAAGATCTTGCCGTCCTCCAGCTCCACCCGCTGGATCTTATCCTCCCGGATCAGATCGGTCAGGGTGCTGAAATCCACCTCGAAGCTGGTGGATTTATTGGCGGCGTTACCGGTGTAGGCAGCAAAATAGTTGAAGGCGATGGTCAGCACCACGGCCCAGGCCAGCAGCACCAGCACCTGGCGCAGATAGCGCCCGCCCTTGCCATTTTTATTGTTTTTGTTATTCTTAGGATCCATAAGGGGTCTCCTTCCGCTGCAAGAAGTCTATGAAGAGACTGGTAAGATTACATGAAAGTATACCATAGAAAATCAAGCCCGACAAGGGCACAGAAACTGCAGATCGTGTAAAATTTCTATGAATTGGCCTTTCTATTGCGCCCGGCGTGTGCTATACTATTGTGTGCTATACTATCTTATATATGAGGACGGGCCATGAGAGAAAACGACAGAAAAAAGCCGCTGCCCCAGGCGGAGGCGGACGGCATCATTGAAGGCCGCAACGCCGTCATCGAGGCGCTGCGCTCCGGAGAAAGCATCGACAAAATTTACCTGGCCAAGGGGGAGACGGACAAGACCCTGGGCCACATCGCCTCCCGGGCCCGGGAAAAGGGTATCGTGGTGGTGGAGGCTGACCGGCGCAAGCTGGACGGCATGAGCCGCACCCACGCCCACCAGGGGGTCATCGCCCTGGCAGCCATGCGGGAGTATGTGTCCGTGCAGTCCCTGCTGGATGCCGCTGCGGAAAAGGGGGAGACACCGCTGCTGGTGGTGTGCGACGAAATTTCCGACCCGCACAACCTGGGCGCCATCCTCCGCACCGCCGAGTGCGCCGGGGCCCACGGGGTCATCATTCCCAAGCGCCGCTCGGCGGGGCTCACGGCCATTGTGGGCAAAACATCGGCGGGAGCGGTGAGCTATATGCCCGTGGCAAGAGTGGCCAATCTCCCGGCCACGCTGGAGGAGCTGAAAAAGAAGGGTGTATGGGTTTACGGCACCGCCGCCGAGGGGACGACATCCCTCTATGACGCCGATCTCAAGGGCCCGGCGGCCATCGTCATCGGCTCGGAGGGCAGCGGCATGGGCCGCTTGGTGCGGGAAAAATGCGACTTTCTGGTGAGCATTCCCATGAAGGGGCACATCTCCTCCCTGAACGCCAGCGCCGCTGCAGCTATCTTACTGTATGAGGCGGTACGCCGCCGGATGTAAAGCGAGGAATATGAGCAAATACACGGATGAAGAAGTAAATCGGATCCTGTCGGACACCGGGGAGCTGGCCGCGGACGTGTCCGGGGCGGAGAAATTCGACCTGGAGGACATCCTGGCGGAATTCGGCCCGGGCAGCGCCGCGCCCAAGGCTCCATCGGAGACGCAGGCGGCGGAAAGCCCGGAGCCGAAAGCGGAAGAAGCATCCATATCCCCGGCGGAGCCGGAAGCGGCAGCGGAACCGGCGCCGGAGGAGCCTGCGCCGGAGGAGCCGGAGCCTGCGGCGGAAGCGGTGGAAGCGTCAGAAGAGCCGGAAGAGCCGGGGGGACAGGCGGAGCCTGTGCCCCAGGAGCGGCTGGTATCCATCGAGGACGTGATGGACCGGACGGTCTCCGCCGTGATGGAGGAGGAATCCGCCCAGCGGCAGCTGGAGCTGGCGCAGGAGGAGGCAGCCGCCCGGAAGGCGAAAAGAGCCGCCCTGCGCCGGGCAAGGCTGGCGGCGGCCAGAGACTTTTTCCGAGCCTTGACGGCTCCCAGGAAAAAATCCGCCCCGGAGACAGAGCCGGAAGAGGATATCCCGCCGGAACCCGGCATGGACGAGGCGGAATTTGAGCAGAAGCGCCTGTGCCGCCGACACCGGGGCGCAGTGCTGCGCTGCCTGCTGCCGGCAATCCTGCTGGTGGGCATCACGGCAGCGGAGGCCCTGGTGACGGTGCCGCAGGTGTGGCTGAACACGCCGCAGCTGCGCTTCGGCGCGGTGGGCGGTCTGCTGCTTCTGCAGGCCCTGCTGGCCATGCCGCTGTGGCAGGATATGGCCCAGGGTCTGAGGGAAAAGCGCTTTTCCTGCGCCGTGGGGGCGCTGCTGCTGGTGGTGGCCTGTCTGGGCGACTGCGTGTGGTGCCTGGTGAAAAACGGGGAACATCTGCCCTTGGCCGGGGCGGCGGCCCTGGTGGTGCTGTGCTGCCAGTGGGGTGTATATCTGCGGTGTGCCGGGCGACGGGAGAGCTTCCGCCTGGCAGATCTGGGGGGCAATCCCCCCTGGGGCGTGCAGCGCGCCGAAACGGGGGCCGTGAAGCAGCAGGGCCGGATGGAGGGATTCTATACCCGCGCTATGGCCCCGGATCTGCCTCAGAAATGGCAGAACACAGTGCTGCCGCTGCTGCTGGCCACAGCCTGCGTGTTGGCGGGGGTGGTGTGCCTGTCGGAGGTAAAGCCGGCGCAGCCCTTCTGGGTGCTGTCAGCCCTGCTGACGGCGGCCATGCCCCTGGCCTGGCCTCTGGCGGGGACACTGCCCATGCGGCAGCTGAGCCGCCGGCTGAGCCACAGCGGCTGCGCCGTGGCAGGCTACGCCGGAGCCCGGGCCATCAGCGGCGCCCGGCGCATAGTCATTACGGACGAGGATCTGTTCCCCGCCGGGACGCTGACCCTCAACGGGATGAAAATATACGGCGAGGAGCTGGGCCGGGTTCTGTCCTACGCGGTGGCCGTGGCCCGGGCCGCAGACAGTCAGGCCCTGCCCATGCTGGAGCAGATGCTCTCGGATAACGGCGGACAGGCGGAAAAGCTGGACGACTTCCACTGGTACGAGGAGGGCGGCGCCGGAGGCACCATCCACGGGGAGACAGTGCTGCTGGGCAGTGCCTACTTCATGCGCAAGCAGAAGGTGCGCCTGCCCAGAGATCTGAAGGTGCCGTCGGGCCTGTTTTTGGCGGTGGACGGCCAGCTGACGGCCATTTTTGCCCTGCGGTACCAGTCCTCCCGGAATGTGGATTGGGCCCTGCGGGCCCTGCGGCGCAACCGGGTCACGCCGGTGCTGGCAGTGCGGGGGTGCAACATGACCCCGGAGTTCCTGCGCCGCTGCTTCAAGGTAGATGCCAAGCCCGTCTACCCGGATGTGAGGACGCGGCTGGCACTGCTGGAGCAGTCCCGGGAGACCGCCCCCGCCTGCGCCCTGATATATCGGGACGGGCTGATGCCCTACGCCGAGACGGTGCTGGGCTGCCGCAAGCTGCTGCTGGCGGTGCGGTGGACCACGGTGCTGGCGCTTCTCGCGGCAGCGGCGGGCCTGCTGCTGTGCTACTACCTCACCGGGGTAGGCGGATACGCCTCTCTGACACCGCTGCGGCTGGTGCTGTTCCAGCTGCTGTGGCTGGTGCCGGGGCTGCTGCTGTCCGGCCAGGTGAAGCATTTTTAATGCATTTGGAAAGACCGTCCGTGCGTTTCGGTGCGCGGGCGGCCTTTTTCCGAGGATTTGGCCGATCCCGCCCGCAGAATCCGTCCGTTTATGCCGACAGATGGGATTGTGTAACTTTTTGGGCCGATTCTTGTTTACATAACGATGTGGATAACTCTGTGGATAATGTGCAAAACCCTATATGCAAGGCTAATTTTCTCCGGTTGCTGTTTTGTTATGAGCGAAGGAAATGCCTAACATTTTCGCAGCTTATTTCGTTTTTTGTCCCGGAAGACCGCAGCTATTGCCAGACGGCGCAAAATGCGCTAAAATAGAAAGGTATGGCCGGAATCACCGGCAGGAGGACTATATGGCAACAAAGAAAACCTACAGCAACGAAAGCATTTCCAGCCTCAAGGGCGCGGACCGGGTGCGTAAGCGCCCCGGGGTCATTTTCGGCTCCGACGGTCTGGAGGGCTGTGAGCACGCCGTATTTGAGATATTATCCAACGCCATCGACGAAGCCCGGGAGGGTCACGGGCGGCTCATCACCGTCACCCGGTTTTCCGACCTCTCCATCCAGGTGGAGGACATGGGCCGGGGCTGCCCGGTGGATTGGAACGAGAAGGAAGGCCGCTACAACTGGGAGCTGGTGTTCTGCGAGCTCTACGCCGGCGGCAAATATGACAACGAAAACAGCGAAAACTATGAGTTTTCCCTGGGCCTCAACGGCCTGGGCTCCTGCGCCACCCAGTACGCCAGCCGGTACATGGACGTGACCGTGTGGCGGGAGGGGAAGGAGTACACCCTGCACTTTGAAAAGGGTGAGATCGTGGGTCAGCTTCAGTCCCGTCCCCTGCCCGAGAGCCAAAAGCGCAAGACCGGCACCCGCATCCACTGGCTACCGGACCTGGATGTGTTCACGGACATTCAGATCCCCCTGGACTACTACCGGGATGTGATGAAGCGCCAGGCCGTGGTAAACGCCGGGGTGACCTTCCGGCTGCGCAACCAGAACGGCGCGGCCTTTGACACGGAGGATTTTCTCTATGAAAACGGCATTGCTGACTACATCCGGGAGCTGGCGGGGCTGGACGCTTTCACTGAACCCGTGTGCTGGGAGTGCGAGCGCCGGGGCCGGGACCGGGCGGACAAGCCCGAGTATAAGGTGAAGCTGAACATCGCCTGCTGCTTTTCCAACAAGCGCTCCTTGGTGGAGCACTACCACAACTCCAGCTTCTTAGAGCATGGCGGCTCCCCGGAAAAGGCCACCCGCCTGGCCTTTGTGTATGCCATTGACAAGTACCTCCGAGATCACGGTAAGTACACCAAGGAGGAGAGTAAGATCACCTATCCCGATGTGCAAGACTGTCTGATTCTGGTCAGCAACAACTTCTCCACCCAGACCAGCTACGAAAACCAGACCAAAAAGTCCATTACCAATAAGTTCATCCAAGACGCTATGAACGACTTCCTGCGGGAGCAGCTGCAGGTATACTTCATTGAAAATCCCGACGCGGCGGAGAAGATCGCCAGCCAAGTGCTTATCAACAAGCGCAGCCGGGAGACAGCGGAAAAGACCCGCATCAATCAGAAAAAGAAGCTGACGGAGAAGATCGACATTGCCAACCGGGTGCAGAAGTTCGTGGACTGCCGCACCAAGGATGTGAGCAAGCGGGAGATTTATATTGTTGAGGGCGACTCCGCCCTGGGCGCCTGCAAGCAGAGCCGGGACGCGGAGTTTCAGGGCCTCATGCCCGTGCGGGGCAAGATACTCAACTGCCTGAAGGCCGACTATCCGCGCATTTTTAAGAGCGACATTATCACGGACCTCATGAAGGTCCTGGGCTGCGGCGTGGAGGTAAGCGGCCGGGCGGTGAAGGACCTGAATCAGTTTGACCTGAACAACCTCCGCTGGAGCAAGGTCATCCTCTGCACCGATGGCGATGTGGATGGATTCCAGATTCGCACCCTGATCCTCACCATGCTCTACCGTCTGTGCCCCACCCTCATCCGGGAGGGCTATGTGTATATCGCGGAGACACCGCTGTTTGAGATCACCTGCAAGGAAAAGACCTGGTTTGCCTACTCGGAGAAGGAAAAGGCGGACATTCTCAAGTCCCTGGAGGGGAAAAAGGTGAAGGTGGACCGCAGCAAGGGTCTGGGCGAGAACGACCCGGAGATGATGTGGCTGACCACCATGAACCCGGAGACAAGGCGGCTGGTAAAGGTCCTGCCGGACGAGGCCGCGGAGACCGAGCGCATTTTTGACCTCCTGCTGGGGGATAACCTGGCCGGGCGGAAGGAGTATATCGCCGAGAACGGGTATAAGTATCTGGATATGATCGATGTGAGCTGAAGATGGACCGATTCGATAAGGATATTTCATTTTTGGAAAGTGTTGACCGCGACCCGATACTAAAAGAGCTGTGCCGCCAGTATTCCGTATACAGCTTTGATGAAAAGTTTCGGGTAATAACCTTCCCAATAAGCGATTTAATTAAAAGGAACTATGAGGCAGGTTACTTTCTAAGCAATTACCCGTATGTGTTGTCACTGTATGGCGTGCGCGACGAGCAGATGGATGATTTGAGTACGGAAGAACTCCCATATTTAGCGACCCTTGCCTGTCTGACATGGCATTTTCGGCGCGACTACTTTTGCCAGGGAGAGCTTACTTACCGCAGCATTGCGGAGGGGACCTTACTTCGACTGTTTTGCCATTTAAGGGAACTGTATAAAAAGAACCCAACGGTCTCCACTTTGGAAGAACTCCATCGGACAAAGTGCAGTTCGCTTCCATGTCAACCAGGCGTTTATCGCGTGACGGTTCCGGAAAAGCTGCCCATTTCCTTTATTGAGGGCTCCGACAATTTGCGTGCAAAAGGTTATCCGGCGGCAATTTTGGAACAAAAATACGGCCAATGCACAGACAAAACCGTTTTGTACATCGGCAAGGCTAACGGACGCGGCGGCCTGCGGCAGCGGGTGCTGCAATATGTAAAATACGGCTGGGGCACCGCCGCCAATCACAAGGGCGGGCGCGCCATTTGGCAGGTGAAGAACTACCCTCTCCTGTTGTTAGAGTACGAAGTCTGCGAAAATTGCGAGCAGCGGGAGCACGAGCTGCTGGCCGCTTACAAGAAGGAAAACGGCACCTATCCCTTGGCAAATTGGCGGGGGTAGGCGGAGCAAGGGAATAAAAAGCCTCCCCTGTGTAAGGGGAGATGTGCGAAGCGTCGGAGGGGTTGATGGTCCCCTTGCCTAAAGGGGACTGGCACGGCGAAGCCGTGACTGGGGGATTCTTCCCCGCACAAATCCCTCCACCAGCCTGCGGCTGGTCCCCCTCCCTTTAGGCAAGGGAGGCTTTGGGGACGGATTGCCACGGGCGCAGAGCGCCCTCGCAATGACATTGCTTTTGCAAGAGGTGCGGTACAAGCCCGGCGGGCAGACAGAGGCGTTCGCCCCTACGGATAACATGAGAATCTGTACAAGCCCGGGACGGGTCGTCCAGGAGGCCGACCCCTACGCACTGCTATCGGTAGACACTCCGTAGGGGACGATGCCCATATCGTCCCGGCCGCACCGGCTTCCCTGTTATGCGTAGGGCGGGGTGGCGGTTATCGCGCCCAGCACACATACAACCAGAGCGTTTTTTGGTGGGGGAAGCCCGTGCATTCCCCGCCAGTTTGAATACGAAAGGAATTATCTTTCATGGCAAAGAAGAAAACAGAACCGAAAACCGTCCACCCCGCCGCGGACCCCAATGTCATGGGCCTGCGGGGCACGGTGGTGGAGCAGCCTATCACGGCGACTTTGGACGAGAACTACATGCCCTACGCCATGAGCGTGATCGTCTCCCGGGCCATCCCGGAGATCGACGGCTTCAAGCCCTCCCACCGCAAGCTCCTGTACACCATGTACAAGATGGGCCTGCTGACGGGGAACCGCACCAAGTCCGCCAACATCGTGGGCCAGACCATGCGCCTGAATCCCCACGGCGACCAGGCCATTTACGAGACCATGGTGCGCCTGGCCAAGGGCAACGAGTCATTGCTCCACCCCTTTGTGGACAGCAAGGGCAACTTCGGCAAGGTCTACTCCCGGGACATGGCCTACGCCGCCAGCCGCTACACCGAGGCAAAGCTGGCTCCCATCTGCGCGGAGCTTTTCCGGGATCTGGACTGCGACGCCGTGGACTTTGTGGATAACTATGACAACACCACCAAGGAGCCGGCCCTGCTGCCCACCACCTATCCCAATGTGCTGGTGTCGGCCAACCAGGGCATCGCCGTGGGCATGGCGTCCCAAATCTGCGGATTTAACCTGGGGGAGGTCTGCGACACCACCATCCAGCTGCTGAAAAATCCCGACCACGACATTGCCACCACCCTGCTGGCCCCGGATTTTTCCACCGGCGGGCAGATTCTCTGTGACCCGGAGGAGCTGGGACGCATTTATGAGACCGGCCGGGGCGGTGTGAAGGTCCGGGCCAAGTACCGTTATATCAAGAGCGAAAACATTATCGAGATTTTCGAGATCCCCTATTCCACCTCCCTGGAGGCCATTTTGGACAAGGTGTCCGAGCTGATGAAGGCCGGGAAGATCAAGGAGATCAGCGACATGCGGGACGAGACGGACCTCTCGGGCCTGAAGCTGGCCATTGACTTAAAGCGGGGTATAGACCCGGACAAGCTCATGCAGAAGCTCTTCCGCCTGACCCCCCTGCAGGACACGGTAAGCTGCAACTTTAACATCCTCATCGCCGGAATGCCCCGGGTGCTGGGGGTGAAGGCGCTGCTGGAGGAGTGGCTGGCCTGGCGCACGGAATGCGTGCGGCGGCGGGTGTACTTCGTGCTGCACAAAAAGCAGGAGAAGCTGCACCTTTTGCAGGGCCTCAAGCGCATTTTGCTGGACATTGACAAGGCCATTGAGATCATCCGCCAGACCGAGGAGGAGGCGGAGGTGGTGCCCAACCTGATGATCGGCTTCGGTATCGACCAGGTTCAGGCGGAGTATGTAGCGGAGATCAAGCTGCGCAACATCAACAAGGAGTACATCCTCAAGCGGGTGCAGGAGACCGCCGCCCTGGAGGAGGAAATTGAGGATCTGGAGGACACCCTGCAAAAGCCCGCCCGCATCCGCAAGATCATCGTGGGCGAGCTGGAGGACGTGCGGAAAAAGTACGCCCAGCCCCGGAAAACGGAAATTATCTTCAGCCATGAGGCGGAGTATGAGGAGGAGCCGGAGGAGACCCCGGACTATCCCGTGACGCTGTTTTTGTCCCGGGAGGGGTATTTCAAGAAGATCACCGCCCAATCTCTGCGCATGAGCGGCGAGCAGAAGTTCAAGGAGGGCGACGAGCTCTTCCGCCGGGTGGAGGCCACCAACAACACCGAGCTGATGTTCTTCACGGACCATCAGCAGGTGTATAAGGTCCGGGCCGCCGACTTTGCCGACGGCAAAGCGTCGCTGCTGGGGGACTATCTGCCCACCAAGCTGGGGATGGACGAGGAGGAGAAGGTCATCGACCTGGTGCTGCCGGGGGATTACAGCGGTCATGTGCTGTTCTTCTTTGAAAACGGCAAGTGCGCAAGGGTGGCCCTCTCGGCCTACGCCACCACCTCCAACCGCCGCAAGCTCACCGGGGCCTACTCCGACAAGAGTCCCCTGGCGGCCCTGCTGACCCTAACGGAGGACAAGGAGCTGGCCCTCATCAGCACGGAGCCTCGGGCCCTGCTGCTGCACACGGCGCTGCTTGCACCCAAGACCACCCGCTCCACCCAGGGCGTGGCGGTGATGAACATGAAGCCCCGGTACCACCTGGAGCGGGTCTGCACCCTGGAGGAGAGCGGCATCACGAATCTGGCACGCTACCGGGTGCGCAGCATCCCCGCTGCCGGCGCCCTGCTCCGGGAGGAGGATCAGGGCCGGGAGCAGATGACTCTGCTGTAAAACAACTGGCGAAAAATCTTTGATTTTCTTCCAAAAGGATTGGACTGCTTTGCCGTCTGCGGACGCGAACTCTGCGAGGCATGTTATTGAACTGATTATAATCGGTATATTCATTCTGACAGCAGAAGGAAAGGAGCGCTCCCATGAAAAAAATGCTGATCCCCCTGTTTTTGTGCGGGGCGCTGCTTCTGTCCGGATGCAGTCTGCTGCAGCGGGAATACAGCCGCACGGAGCCCCACAGCGCCACCTATTACGAGGGAAACCGCCGGGACGTGCTCCGGGCGGAGGATCACCAGGATCTGGTAAACGATCTGCTGCTGCTGGTGGGCAGCCGGGAGGAGAGCGGCATCGTCTGGCTCTACGACAGCGCCGCCCTGCCCGACCCGTCCCAGGCGGCCCAGGCAGCCTGCAACGAGGTGCTGCAGGATACGCCCCTGGGGGCCTACGCTCTGGAATACCTGACCTATACCGTGGACGAGGGGGGGCGCGGGTACACCCAGCTGCGCTTCACCGCCGGGTATCGCCGCACGGCGGGGCAGCTCCGGGCCATCGTGCACGCCACCAACACGGCGGCGCTGGCCGACCTGCTGCGGTCGGTGGCAGAAAAGGACGAGGCCGAGCTGGCCGTTCAGGTAAGCAGCTTTGACGGCAGCCGCCAGTCGGTGCTGGACTCCGTGGCGGCGGTGCAGAAGGAAACGGGCCGGGACGGGGAGCCTTGGCAGGTGCACTTCTACCCTGATACGGACACCTGGGGCATTGTGGAAATAATTTTGGCCAAGACGCCGCCGGCGGTCTGACCGGGTGCGGCCCGCCGCCGGATGGGCAGTTTTTATAGCGGGGAAGCCGCCGTTTCGGTGCGGCGGCTCCTGGGTTTTCCACCGGGCACGGCACATACCCTTTGAACCGTGCGGGAAAAACACGCCAAAAGTGTAAAAAAAGGCTTGACAATCCGACGGTCATGCCTTATAATAACTATTGCTGTGCGGGCGTAGCTCATCTGGTAGAGCGCGACCTTGCCAAGGTCGAGGTAGCGAGTTCGAGCCTCGTCGCCCGCTCCAAAAAGAAACACCATCCGTCAGGATGGTGTTTCTTTTTGGTCAAGTCGGGCAGAGGCTCGAAAGGGCACGAGCGCAGCGAGAAAAACATGCCGGGGGCATGTTTCAGCGCCCGTATGCGTATAGCGGCACGGCAGTGCCTCCAGCGATGTGCTCACCGTCATGCCAACCGACTGGCACGACGGCGAGCAGAAGCGAGTGGCCGCGGTCAAAATTGGGAGGCGCCCGCCGTGAGACAGCGCAGAAATTTTGTCCGCCGCAACAGGGACATCCGCTCCCCATGCACCGCACTTGCGGTTTTATTTCCACAGGGCGGGATATAAAAACAGGTGAGCAATAGACTCACCTGTTTTTATATCCTTTTTTATTTTTTAATAATCCACCTTCATCAGGCACAGGCCCTCCGGGGGTGCGGTGGGCCCCGCCTGTTTGCGGTCTTTGCTGTCTAATATCTCCTGCACGTACTCCGGCTCCCAGCGGCCACGGCCCACCTCCAGCAGGGTGCCTACCAGGATGCGAACCATGTTCTGCAAAAAGCCGGTGCCGTGGAAGGTGAAAAGGATGCGGTCCTTGCGCTCCTCGATCTGGATGGTGTCCACCAGGCGGACGGTGGATTTTTTCATCCGGGGATTGCCGCAAAAGGCCCGGAAATCGTGCTCACCCTGGAGTATTTCCGCCGCAAGGCGCATCTTTTCCATATCCGGGGAAAAGTCCAGCAGGGTGACATATTTGCGGTCGAACACGGGCTTTACGGGGCCGATGAAGCAGGTGTAGCGGTAGGTCTTGCCCAGGGCGTTATAGCGGGCGTGGAAGCGGTCAGACGCCTCCTTCACCTCCCGGACGGCGATGGCGTCGGGAAGGTAGCGATTCATATAATCCCGAATCTCCTCCGGGGACCGGCGCACATCCAGGCGGACGCTGGCCACCATGGCCCGGGCGTGGACCCCGGCATCGGTGCGGCCCGCGCCGATGATGTCCACAGGGCAGCCCTGGAGCCGCTCCAGGACGGCTTCCAATTTTCCCTGTATCGTCTCCTTGTCCGGCTGATGCTCCCAGCCGAAAAAGCGGGTGCCGTCATAGGCGATGGTCAGCTTGTAATTTTTCTCCATAAAATACCCCCCTGTTCCTGCTATAATCATAGCAGAAACAGAGGGGTTTGAACAGACTTAATTTACAGCCAGCCCATGAGCTTCACAAAGCTCCACAGGAGCTTGCAGCCGTAGAAGATGATCACCGCGCCGCAGACCTTATTGATGATATTGAGAATTTTCTCATTGAACTTGCTGCCCAGCAGCGACACCACCGTGGACAGGGTCAAAAACCACAGGATCGAGGCGCTGCCGAAGCCGAAGATAAAGGGCAGGTCGCCGCCGGCGGGGAGGGTGGCCCGGAAGGCACCCAGCATCATGGTGCCGTCAATGAGGGCCTGGGGGTTCATCCAGGTGACCACGAAGGCGGTGGTGAACAGCTTCCAAATGGGAATATTTACATCCTTGCCGCCCTCTAAGCTGGCCTTGGCACGCAGGAGCCCAACGCCGATATAGATGACGATGAGGCTGCCGATGCCCAAAATGACCTTCTGCAGCCACGGCACCGCCTGCATCAGCGCCCCGGCGCCCAAGAAGCACGCAACGCCCAGGGACACATCCCACAAAATGACGATGAGGGCCGTGATATACACCCGGCTGCGCTTTTGGGTCAGGGCGGAGTTGATGACAAACAGGTTTTGCAGGCCGATGGGGGCCACATACGCAAGGCCCATGGTGAGGCCCTGGAGATAGATGTTCATAATTTCCTATTTACTCCTCTTTTCTTACTTGGTATAATCAGTATAGAGCATTTCGGGAAAAATGCAAGAACGCAGATTATCCTGTGTAGGTAAGGAGGAGCTTACTTATGGGTCACTACGAATGCCCTTGCATGGAAAAATGCCCTCTGCAGCACGCCATGCTGCTCATTGGCGGCAAGTGGAAGGTGCAGATCCTCTGCGCGGTGTGCAATGCCGGGTCTATCCGCTACAACGCCCTGCGGGGAAAGCTGGACGGGGTGAGCAACACGGTGCTGTCCTCGGCTCTCAAGGAGCTGGAGCGGGACGGGCTTATTGAGCGGCAGGAGTTTCTGGAGGTGCCGGTGCGGGTGGAATACCGCCCCACGGAGCGGTGCCGGACGCTGCTGCCCATCCTGGAGGCCCTGTCGGATTGGGCGGAGCAGGACATGAAATGAGGTGGCGAAATGGCTGATCTGCAGACGGATGTGCGCTATATAAAGGGTATCGGCGAGGCCCGGGCCAAGGCCCTGTCTAAGCTGGGCATTGGAACGCTCCAGGACCTGATCGGCTATTTCCCCCGGCGGTACGAGGACCGAACCATGACCCGGAGCATCCGGGAGCTGGAGATCGGGGAGACGGTGTGCGTCCGGGCCATGATCGCCCAGGACCCCACTGCCAACCGCATTTCCGGCGGACGCACGGTGGTGAAGGCCCGGGCCGTGGATGACAGCGGCACCCTGGACCTGACCTTTTTTAACCAGGAGTACCGAAAAAACAGCCTGCACCGGGGCGAGACCTATATTTTCTGCGGCAAGGTGGAGGGGAATCTGCTGGCCCGGCGGATGATTAACCCCATTGTGGAGCGGGAGGGGGAGCAGGTGCTTACGGGGCATATTGTGCCCATTTATCCCCTCACCGCCGGGGTGAGCCAAAATCTGCTGTATAAGGCCGTGGGCCAGGGTCTCACGGCCTGCCGCCACCTGCTGACGGACTGCCTGCCGGATGCGGTGCGGCAGGCACACCGGCTCTGCCACAGCGGATACGCCTACGAGAACATCCACTTTCCGGCGGACGCGGAGGCGCTGAACCTGGCCCGGCGGCGGATGGTGTTTGAGGAGCTGTTTATCCTCTCCTGCGGGCTGCAGATGCTCCGCTCCCGGCGCACGGATGTGTCGGGGCCTGCCTGCGCTGCGGCGGATATGGAGGAATTTTACCGGGCTCTCCCCTTCCCCCTTACGAAGGCCCAGCGCAGGGCCATTACGGAGGCGGTGTCGGACATGCAATCCGGGCGGCCCATGAACCGGCTGTGCCAGGGGGATGTGGGCAGCGGCAAGACCATGGTGGCGGCGGGGTGCGTGTGGTTCGCCGCCCAAAGCGGGTGGCAGTCGGCTTTGATGGCCCCTACGGAAATTCTGGCCCGGCAGCACTACGAAAATCTCGCGCCGCTGTTTGAAAAGTTCGGGCTGCGGTGCGCCCTGCTCACCGGGTCTACCAAGGCCAAGGAGCGGCGGGAAATTTTGGAAAATCTGGCCCTGGGGAGCATTGATCTGTGCATCGGTACCCACGCCCTGCTGACGGAGGATGTGTCTTACGCCCGGCTGGGGCTGGTGATTACCGACGAGCAGCACCGCTTCGGGGTGAACCAGCGGGCAGCCCTGGGGCAGAAGGCGGAAAATCCCCACATGCTGGTGCTGTCGGCCACGCCCATTCCCCGGACGCTGGCGCTGATCATTTACGGCGATCTGGATGTGTCGGTGATGAACGAGCTGCCCCCGGGGCGGCAGAAGGTGGACACCTTCGCCGTGGACGAGCGCTACCGCCAGCGCATCAACAAATTCATCCGCAAGCAGGTGGAGCAGGGGCATCAGGTATTCATCGTGTGCCCGCTGGTGGGCCAGGAGGACCAGCTCCCGGACGAGCACAAGGCCGCCGCGGCCTACGCCAAGACCCTGCGGGAGACGGTGTTCCCGGATTTGCGGGTGTGCCTGCTCCACGGGAAGATGAAGCCCAAGGAAAAGGAAAAGGTCATGGAGGACTTTGCCGCCGGGAACGGGGACATTTTGGTGGCCACCACGGTGGTGGAGGTGGGCGTGGATGTGCCCAACGCCACCTGCATGGTGGTGGAGAACGCCGAGCGCTTCGGCCTTTCGCAGCTGCACCAGCTCCGGGGCCGGGTGGGCCGGGGGCAGGCAAAGAGCTACTGCATTCTGCTCTCGGAGCACCCGTCGGAGGAGACGAAGCGGCGGCTGAAGGTGATGACCAAGACCAACGACGGATTTGAAATCTCCCGGGAGGATCTGGCCCTGCGGGGGCCCGGCGACTTCTTCGGCCAGCGCCAGCACGGGCTGCCGGCGCTGAAAATTGCCGACCTCAGCTGCGACATGGCGCTATTGGACGAGGCCCAGCAGGCGGCGAAGGGCTGGATGGCCCAGGACCCTGAGCTGGAAAAGCCCGAGAGCGGAGCGCTGCGGGCAAGGATCGAGACGCTGTTCGCGGTGAAGGCGGAGGGGCTAAACTAAAATCCACACGGAGACGACAACAGGTATTATCGGGAAGCTGTATATGGCCTCGGCTTATCCGTAAGCCCAATTAAATAATCTGCAGAAAGACCGTAGAATTTACACAGGCGAATCAAATCTTCAATCTTTAACTCCGCTCGACCAGTTTCTATGTGGTTATATCCCTGTTGAGACTTATTTAACAGTCTTCCGATTTGTGCCTGTGTTAAATCTCGGTCTTCCCGCACGCTTTTGATTCTTTCACGATAATTCATAAAATCATCCTCACAGCAAGTTAGTAATTTTAATTATAAAAACTCAATAATTGAGTGTTGACTTTTACTCAATTATTGAGTATACTTTGTGTGAGAGGAGGAGAAAGGCGTGTCGACAATTGATTTTTCCGCACTTGAGAGTATCATTAATTCTTCTATATACTTTTCGCTGACTGAAAAACAGTATGAAAAGCTGACCGGTAGGGCAATGCCAAAAGACACCGGATATTTAATTCGGCAATCTGCTTTGGCAAGATTCGCAAAAAGTAGAGGATTAAGCATTCAGGTAAGAGAGAAAACAATCACATTCGTAAAGAATATTTAATCCGGATTACTACCTAATCTTCCTTTTCAAATTCACTTTTATTACAGGGGGTTTAGAGGTTATGACAAAAAGAATTAAGTCCATATTCCTGCTTACAGTTCTGTGCCTTTCTATGGTTATTTCACTTGCGGGATGTGGCACCAGCGATCATACATGTCTCAAATGCGGCGGGTCCGGGCGGGTTCGGGACGAATATGGGTATTATGCTTATGTTCCTTGTCCCCGATGCGGAGGATCCGGAAAGTTGAACTATTAAAGTCGTTAAAAAACACACCATTTCAGAATGGTGTGTTTTTTATCCTATATAAGGGATCGGGCCGCTCTTGCCCCGGGGGGCGTGGCGTGGTATACTAAGGGGCGCAATGTGATTTTTGTCGGGAAGGAGGGGCCTGTGTGACCAAGGACGAATTGCGGGAGAAAGCCAATGACTTGCCGCTGGCGCCGGGGGTCTATCTGATGATGGACAACGGCGGGCAGGTGATTTATGTGGGCAAGGCCAAGAAGCTTAAAAACCGGGTGAGCCAGTATTTTCAGGATACCGCCTCCCACAACAGCAAGACAAAAATGATGGTGTCCCAGGTGGACCGGTTCGACACCATTTTGGTGCGGTCGGAGTTTGAGGCCCTGGTGCTGGAAAACTCGCTGATTAAGCGCCATATGCCCCGGTATAACATTCTGTTAAAAGACGACAAGGGCTACCCCTTTGTTCGGCTGGAAAAGGGGGCGGACTACCCCCGGTTTTCCCTGGTGAGCCGGGCGGAGGAGGACGGGGCCCGGTACTTCGGGCCCTTTGGCGGGCGGCGGGAGACCAGGCTCGCCATTGAGGCGGTGTGCGGGGCGCTGAAGCTCCCCACCTGCAGCCGGAAATTTCCCCGGGACATCGGAAAAGAGCGGCCCTGCCTCAACGAGCACATCGGAAAATGCGATGGGTTTTGCCGCCCGGATGGGCCGGGACAGGCGGAGTATCAGCGGCGCATCGAGCAGGCGGCGCGTATTTTCAGCGGGCATTACCGGGCCCTGACCCGGGAGATGCAGCAGGAGATGGAACAGGCGGCGGAGGAGCTGGACTTTGAGCGGGCCGCCGCCCTGCGAGACCGCATTCGGGCGGTGAGCGTGCTGGGCAAGACCCAGGGGGTCATTGCCGGGGTGTGCGCCGACACGGATGTATGGGGCCTGTACCGGGGCCAGGTGCGCTGGGGCTTCGGCGTGCTGCACCTGGAGGAGGGCAACCTCCTGAGCCGGGAGGTGAAGGTCCTCGCCGCCGGGGCCGAGGAGGACGAGGGGGAGACCCTCTCCGCTGTGCTGCGGCAATACTACGCAGGCCGGGGCGCGGCGCCGAGGGAGATCTGCGTGGCGGCGCTGCCGGAGGACGCGGAGGCCCTGGAGGAGCTGCTGAGCCGGGACTGCGGCCACCGGGTGAGCCTGCGGGTGCCCCAGCGGGGCCAGCGGGCGGAGCTGCTGCGCATGGCCCAAAGCAACGCCCGGGAGGAGACGGAGCGGGTCACCTCCGAGGCGGAGCGCACAAGTAAGACCCTGGAGCAGTTGGGCACGCTGGCGGGGCTTTCCGCCGGGCCCCACCGCATTGAATCCTACGACATTTCCAATACCGGCAGCGCCGACATGGTGGCCTCCATGGTGGTTTTCCAGGACGGGAAGCCTCTGAAGCGGGACTATCGGAAATTCCAGGTGAAAACCCTGGACCACCCGGACGACTACGCCGCCATGCGGGAAATTTTGGGGCGGCGGCTCCAGCGGTATTTGGACGGGGATGAGAAATTCAGCCCGCTGCCGGACCTAATTTTGATGGACGGCGGCCAGCAGCACGCCGCCGTGGCGGAGCAAGCCCTGGCGGAAAAGGGACTTTCTGTGCCGGTTTTGGGCATGGTAAAGGACGACAAGCACCGCACCCGTGCGCTGATGACGGCTCAGGGGCAGGAGCTGGGCATCCAGCAGAGCCCGCCGCTGTTCGCCCTGGTGGGGCAGATACAGGAGGAGGTCCACCGCTTCGCCATCACCTACCACCGCAAGAAGCACAGCCGCAGCGCCGTGCGGTCCCGGCTGGAGGGCATCCCCGGGCTGGGCGAGGTGCGGCGGAAGAAGCTGTTGCAGCAGTTCGGCACGGTGAAGGCCGTGACCCAGGCGGAGCTGCCGGAGCTGGAGGCGGCGCTGCCCAAAGCAGTGGCCCGGGCGGTGTACGAGAGGTTTCACGGGGTGGATTCCCGATAAATGCACAAAAAAATGACCGCCGTGGGCGGTCATTTTTTTGTGATGGGCCGGAGGAGGGTAGGGAGGCGGTGCGGGGTATTTTCTTGCGATGCGTAGGGGCGGGCTCTGCCCCGCCCGCTGGTATGATGTGCCCCGCCGGAGGCAATAACAGGGGGATGAGGATTGCCACAGCCAGTGTGCGCACCGGCTTCGCAATGACACCTTTTGCAAGAAGTACGGTGCAAGTCCGGGACCGCGGGGTGTGGACACCCCGCCCTACGGGTGCGTGGCAAGGAGTGCGGTGAAACGGGGCGTCGGGGACGCCGCCCCCTACGCACCGTTTATCGATAGAATTCCGTAGGGCGCGATGCCCACATCGCGCCGCACGGTAGACGCAGGGAGGTATCCCCGCCGCGCCAGGGCAGCGCGGGCCCGCGTGAGCGGCCAGCGGATGGTGGCGCAGAGACGACGCGAAAGCACGGCGGTAAACCTGCGCGTTCGGTGCGCGTGGTAGGAGGTTTTCCACACGGAATGCATCCCAGGCGCGCAAAGGATTCCAAAACCATTGGTTTTGGCGGCGTTCTTTGGGTACTTTCTGCCGCTGTTGGCAGAAAGTGCCCCGCCGGAGGCAATAACAGAGGGATGCGGATTGCCACAGCCAGTGTGCACACTGGCTTCGCAATGACACCTTTTGCAAGAAGTACGGTGCAAGTCCGGGACGGCGGGGTGTGGGCACCCCGCCCTACGGGTGCGTGGCAAGGAGTGCGGCGCAAAACCGGGCGGGCAGGGAAATCGGCGAAGCGCCTCCGGTGGCGGATGAAGCGAGCCGGTTTCGAGGAAGTGCCCCGATTGGCGGCCACGACAGTGGCCGCCAATCGGGGCACGACGGTGGGCAAGAGAACCCCGCCCATTCGCACAATATAGGCGCTTTTGCAACGGGCGACCGCAAGGGTCGCCCCTACGGGTGCATGTCCCCCAAAATTTTTGTAGGGGCCGGCTACTCCTCCGGGTGATCCCGCAGGTATTGCAGGCGCTTCCACGCCCGGCGGGCCAGCAGGAAGCCGCCGATGGCCAGAGCGGCGCAAAGAGCGCCCAGCAGCACCATCCACCACTGAAAAGCCGTCACCTCACACAGGTAGGCGAAGATGCGGTAGGCCAGCAGTACGGCCACCACTCCGCCGAACAGCAGCCCCACCAGCAGGTCGGTTTTCTTGCAGCTATCTATGCGTTTCATGGCGTATTTTCCTCCCCGTGTCCGGTAAAATTTCACAGGATCATTATACCCAGAGGAAAAAAGCCTGTCAATAGGGAAGGGAGGCCCGGATGCGGAAGGTGCGGGGGCCGTCCGATATCGCCCGGATGCTGCCGCCGTGGGCGGTGACGATGGCCTTGGCCACCGACAGGCCGATGCCGTGGCCACCGGTCTCGGAATTGCGGGAGGCATCGGCCCGGTAGAAGCGGTCGAACAGCCGGGGCAGCTGGTCGGGGTCGATGTCCGTCCCGGTGGCGTTGGTGACGGTCAGGATCGCGGTGCGGCCCTGCCGGGAAAGGGTGAGGTCGATGGTCCCGCCGGGGGGCGAGTATTTCAGGGCATTGTCCAGCAGCAGCTCCGTCAGCTGGCGGATGGCCTTGGCATCGCCCCGGAGGGTAAGCAGGGGCTGGATGGACAGGGTGAAGAGCTTCTCCTGCTGCCGGGCCAGGGTGCGGAAGGGGGCCGCCGCCTCGGACACCGTGTCCGAAAGGGGGAAATCCACCTTTTGCAGGGTGTCCTCCGCCTCCTCCATCCGGGAGAGCAGGGTCAGATCCTCCGTCAGGGTGCGCAGACGGCGGGTCTGGCGGATGATATCGCCGAGGCTCTCGTTTTCCCCCAGATCCATCTCCAGCAGGTCGGCGTTAGCGGCAATGATGGTCAGGCCCACCAGTGTCACGCCGAAGCTGGCGGAGTACATGACCCCGGCATAGGTCTTGCGATAGATGAGGAAGATGAACAGGCCGATGGCGAAGGACAATCCCAGAGCCAGAGCCATATCCAGAATGGATACGCTGGTCACATTTTCCAGGAAGCTGGATTTGAAAATATCCGAAAAGGTCATGGTTTGATTTCTCCTTTTTTTGTTTTTTTGGGGGGAGGCGAGAGGGGTGCGGAGGGGGTGTTTTCTTGTGGTGCGTAGGGGCGGGGCTCTGCCCCGCCCGCGGGCGACCGCGAGGGTCGCCCCTACGGAGAACAGGGGAAACTATTGCAACCGGGCCGATGTAGGCATCGGCCCCTATGGGATGATGACAGGGAATGTTACGCGCCGCGCGGTAGACGCATCAGCCATCCCTGCCGCGCCGGAGGCAAAAGCACAAGTGCCATGCGAGGGAAACGGGCTGCCACGGCCAGTTTGGGAACTGGCCTCGCAATGACAGATTTAACAAGGGGTGCGGTGGGAATCCGGATTGGGTCGTCCGGGAGGCCGACCCCTACACACCATTCACCGATAGAACTTCGTAGGGGGCGGCGTCCCCCGACGCCCCGCTTGTACCGCACTATCATGTTATCCATACACCCGGCAGGCGGCGTACTTGGAAAAGGCCGCGCTGCGGGTGGAGGGGGTCTGCACCAGATCCCGGATCACATCGGGCAGATATTCGTCCCACTTTACCTCCAGCACAGCTCCGGCGTCGCCCGCCGGAATGGTAGGGCAGGCAAAGTCGAAAAAGTCCGTGCAGCCAAGGCCCGTGCGGATGTCATAGTCCAGTGTCACCCGGACGTTGCCGGGGGCAAATATGAAAGGCTCCCGGGTGTAATCCACAATGGTCTTGGGCCTCAGGCCCTCTGTCTGCATCCGGCGGTGCAGCTCCCGCAGCAAGGCCGCGTCAGCCTCGCCGGACTGGGTATCCCCGGCCAGAAGAGCTTCCGTCTGGGGCCGGGTGAGGCAGCACTGCTCCTTGGCACACAGGCCCCCTATCTTGCTCTTTTTCTCCAGCACCAGATAGGACACATCGCCGTTATAGCAGCGCAGACGAAACTTTTCCCGGCGGCTGACACCGTTTATCTTATCCCGCAGGGCCTTGTCCCGGGGATCGTCAAAATACAGGCTGCGGACAAAGTAGCACCCGCCGGAGGCGTGGGGATCCGGGGCCATGACCGCCGAAAGCCGCCGGCGCAGGCAAAGCACATCGAAGGCGCTGATTTCGTGCTTCCACTCATGGCGATATTGCATGGGGCCTCACTCCTTTCCTTGTATTGGGTGCAGTATAGACGGCCAACCTTAGACCAAGTTAAAACCGGAAAAAAATCCGCCCCGGCGGGGCGGAAGGAATTGGGTGCGCTGTTAAAAAATTGATGCAATTTGTTACTCTTCTGATGTTGATTATTTGTCCCGGGCTTCCTATAATCAAACTTGTAAGGAGCCGGGCCGCATCTTCCCGCGGAGCCGGCGCGTTTTCTGCACCATGACGGGGCAGAGGGCACAAAAACTATGCCTGATAGGCGATCGTTGACAGGAGTTTCCCGTGAGTTTTTCTGATCTGAAGTTTATTTTTTATTTTCTGCCGCTGTTTTTTGCGGTTTATTATCTGGTGCCCGTATGGTGTAAAAATCTTCTCCTGGTTCTGGGCAGCATTGGTTTTTATTTTTTGGGTGCAGGGCTGCGGGATACGCTGCTGCTGGCGGCGGTGGTGGCGCTGCACTACGGGATCGCCCGGGCCATGGATGTCGCCTGTCACCGTCTGCGCAAGGCGCTGCTGATTCTTGCTCTGGCCGCGGATCTGTTGTGCCTGACGTATTTTAAGTATACGCCCTTTCTTCTGGAAAACTGGAGCGGCCTCACCGGCCAGGTGATCGCCGTGCCTAAGATCATTCTTCCCCTGGGGGTGAGCTTCTATCTCTTCCAGAGCATGGGCTACCTCATCGACGTATACCGGGGCGAACCGGCGGAGAAAAATCCCGTTCTCTACGCCGCCTTCACTCTGGCATTTCCCCAACTGACCATGGGCCCCATCCTCCGTTGGCACGACTGGCGCGACGCGCTCCGGCAGCGACATGTCCGCCGGGTGGATGTGGCAGACGGGTTTTCGCTTTTCATCGTGGGGCTTTGCTGCAAGGTGCTGCTGGCCGACCAGCTGGCACCCATGTGGGCTCTGCTGGACCGCATCGGCTATGCATATCTGTCCACGCCCCTGGCCTGGCTGGGCGCCGTCAGCTACAGCCTGCAGCTGTATTTCGACTTCTCCGGCTACTCTATCATGGCCATGGGCCTGGGACAGATGCTGGGTCTGTACATTCCCCGCAACTTCGACGCGCCCTATGCCTCCCGGTCAGTGAGCGAATTTTATCGCCGCTGGCATATGACTCTGGGTGCCTGGTTCCGGGATTATCTCTACATTCCTCTGGGCGGCAGCCGTCACGGCAAGGCCCGCACAGCCCTGGCGCTGTCAGTGGTATGGTTCTTCACGGGCCTGTGGCACGGAGCCAGCTGGAACTTTGTGCTGTGGGGCGTGGTGCTGCTGGCCTTTATCCTGCTGGAGAAATTCTGCATCGGCGGCTTTCTGGAACGGCACCGGGTGCTCTCCCACGTCTACCTGCTCTTTGTGATTCCCCAGACCTGGGTCATCTTCCGCATTACGAATCTGCGGGAGCTGGGGGCGTACTTCGGCCGTCTGTTCCCCTTCTTCGGTTCCAGCTCCGTCGTCTCCGCCCAGGACGTGGTAGGGCCCCTGCGCTCTTACTGGTGGCTGCTGCTGCTCTGCATTTTCTTCTCTCTGCCCCAGCCCCGCCGCTTCTATGAAAAATACGGCCGGACTCTGTTGATACAGCTGCCGCTGCTTCTGCTGTTCTGGGTGTGCGTGTACTTCATCGCCACCTCCTCCGGAAACGGCTTCCTCTATTCTCGTTTTTAAGGTGATTGCCCATGTCCTCCCACAAAAAAATTTTTCTGCTCCTGCCCCTGTGCCTCCTGACCGCGGTGGTGCTGAATGTGTATGCCCTGGTTGATCCCACGGGGGTCTATCAGGACTACCGCAAAAAGCTGGAGCCTATGACTCCGCCAGTGGCCGCCATGGCTCTGGCCGCGGCCGACGGGGTGTATCCCTGGAGCCGTGTGCCGGACGACACACCCACGCCCGCGCCGGAACCGACACCTGACCCCGAACCGGAGCCGACACCCACACCGGAGCCGCAGCCTGAACCGCAGCCTGAACCGCAGCCCGAGCCTGAACCGCAGCCCGAGCCTGAACCCGAGCCGGAGCCTGACCCGAAGCCCACGCCCAAACCGGAACCAGGTGCCGGATTCACCCAGGTGGACGAGAGCTATTTTGACGACGCCGTGTTCATCGGCGACTCCTTCACCGACGGATTCCGCTCCTACGCGGGGCTGCCCAACGCCCATTACCTCTGCCACAACGGACTGACGGTCTGGTCGGCGGTGGAAAAGGCGGATTTTCCCGGGGGAGAGACCCTGGCCCAGGCCCTGAGCGGCAAGCGCTACGGCAAGGTATACATTCTGCTGGGCATCAACGAGCTGGGCACAGGCTCGGCCACCAGCTGGGCCAAGCAGTACAAGGTGCTGGTGGATGAGGTGCGCAGATTGCAGCCGGATGCCATCATATTTTTGCAGGCCATTTTCCACACCACCAAGGAAAAGTCCGACTCCACCTATTTCAAAAACAGCGTCATCGACTCCCGGAACGGGGAGCTGAAAAAGCTGGCCGACGGCGAGAACATCTTCTTTATAGACAGCAACCCGGTCTTTGACAACGGGTCCGGCGCGCTGCGGGCGGATTATTCCGGCGACGGCGTGCATGTGAAGGCGGCCTACTACTCCCTCTGGCGGGACTATCTGTACCACTTCGGCGTGGTGCGGTAAAAAAGCAAGCAAAAAAACAGACCGACATAAAAGTCGGTCTGTTTTTTCTGTTTCTATCGGTTTTTATCGATTGCCCCGCTCGTAGGCTACCACCACCCGGCGGTTGGGCTCCGTGCCCACGGAATAGGTGGTAACACCGGCCTTATCCTGCAGGGCGGCGTGGATCACATGGCGCTCGTAGGCGTTCATGGGCTCCAGGGTCACGCTGCGGCGGTACTTGAGCACCTTACCGGCCACCTTATTGGCCAGACTCTCCAGACTCTGCTCCCGCTTGGCCCGGTAGTTCTCCGCATCCACATGGACCCGCACCCGCTTATCCCGGCCGCTGTTGACGACGTAGTTGGTCAGCTGCTGGATGGCGTCCAGGGTCTCGCCCCGGCGGCCGATGAGAGCGCCCAGCTTCTGGCCCTCCAGCACGACCTTGTACCGGTTCTTCTCCTCCTCGTACACCTTCACCTGCGCGTTGCTTTCCATATGATCGAGCAGGCCCTCCAGGAACTCCCGGATGCGGCGGGCATCGTCATTGTCGCAGACGCTCTGCTCCGACACTTGGCTCTGGGGCTGCCTCTCTGGTTTATTTTCGGGCTGCTTTTCCGGCTGGGCCTTGGGCTCGGCCGGCTTGGCTGCCGGCTTCTTCTCAACAGGCTTTTTCTCGGCGGGCTTCGTCTCCGCGGGCTTGGCCTTAGGCGGCTGGGCCTTGGCCTCCGGCTCGTCGACCACATGCAGCTCATAGCTCACCCGCACCTTGGCAGGGCTGCTGCCGATGCCCAGAAAGCCGCTCTTGGCCCGCTCCAGGATCTCCAGGGATACGTCATCCCGTTCCAGACCCAGCTGCTGCAGCGCCTTGCGGACGGCCTCCTCCTCGGTCTTGCCTGTTACATCAATATAACGCATGACAAAACTCCTTATTTTTCGTAGTGGTGTTCACTGTAAGCGCGGCCGCGGGCATAGGGACGCTGGCCCACCCGGCCGTTTTCATTGGTACTGGCCTTTTTCTCCGCCTTCTTGGCGGGCTGGCCCTTCTTGTTGTGATTGCCGGACTTGGATTTGTCCTTCTCCATCTGCTGTTGCTGCTGCAGCATGCGCTCCCGGGAGGCCATCATCTTGGCGGCCCGGGCCTCGCGCTTGGCCTTTTCCTTGTCGGTCTCCTCCCGGTCCAGGATCTTGTTGAAGTACTTATTGAGCACCTGCTCCTGAATGGTGGCAAAGGCGGTGTTGGCAATCCAGTACACGCACAGAGCGGCAGGGAGAATGTAGCCCATCCACAGGGTCATCAGGGGCATGAGGTACATCATCATCTTGCCCTGGGCGCCGGCGGTATTGCCGCTGGACTTCATGCTGATAAGGGTCATGAGGAACTGCAGGGCTGTGGCAATGACGGGCAGCAGCAGCACACCGATGACGGGCCAGCCGCCGGTAGTGATCTGCTTAAAGAGCTGGGAGCCCTGGCTGGCCAGGTCCATGCCCAGGAAGTTATAATCCAGATTGATGAGTCCGTCGAACTGGCCGTTGAAGCTCTCCCAATTCTGGTGGACGAACTTGGCCAGGTAGATCTGCTCATAGGCCGCAGCCTGGCCCCCCTCTGCCACGGTGTAGCCCAGCTTGGTGGCCGCGTCGGTGACGGCGGTGATGGTGTCCATGCTGAGGCCCATGAGATAGCGCAGGGGCTGGCGGATGATGGCATACAGAGCGATGAGAATGGGGAAGGGCAGGAAGGACCACAGGCAGCCGGACATGGGGTTCACGCCCTCCTGGGCATACAGGTTGGCCATTTCCTCCTGCTGACGCTGCCGGTTATTGGCATAGCGGGTCTGGATATCCTTGATCTTGCCCTGCATACGGCTCATGCGCAGCATGCTCTTCTTACCCTTCAGCTGGAAGGGCAGAATCACCAGCTTCACCACCAGGGTGAAGAGGATCAGCGCCAGGCCGTAGGACCCGGTGAGGGAATAGAACACCCGGGTCAGCCAGGCAAAAGGCACACAGATATAATATCCGAGTTGTGCGAACATATTTTTTTCCTCCGTTAATTGCTTGGGAAAAACAATGCTTACGGGACGGGGTCATACCCGCCCTTGTGGAAGGGATTGCACCGCAGGATGCGCTTGGTGGCCAGAAAAGTCCCCTTGACGGCGCCGTATTTCTCCACCGCCTCCAGAGCGTACTCCGAGCAGGTGGGGATATAGCGGCAGCGGGGCGGGCACAGGGGAGATATTTCCCGCTGGTAGAATCGGATGGCGGCCATACATGCTTTTTTCACGGCCTGTCCTCCCGGAGAAGGGAAAGCTGCCGCAGGCAGCCCAGGTACGCCTCCGTCATTTTCTGGAAGGAGCCGCTGATACTGCGGCCCCGGCCCACCACGATCACGTCCCACCCCGGCAGCATTTTCTCCCGGTTCAGGCGGTAAACCTCCCGGATCCGGCGGCGCACCCGGTTGCGCACCACCGCGTGACCCAGCTTCTTGCTCACCGTGACTCCCAGGCGGCTGCCGCCGGAGCGGTTTTTCAGGCAGTATACCACCAAATAGGGGGACACAGCGGAGCGCCCCCGGCGGTATATGCGGCGAAACTCGTAATTTTCCTTGACCGTTACGGATGCTTTCATGATCTTTCCTCGGCTTTTCAAGCACATTTGCCAATCGGCATTTGCATAGACAAATAGGGACGGCAGTTTTCCCTTCCACCGTCCCTTGTTTCATGAGCTATGCCGGATGCACCTTCCGTGACCTCAGAGGGTCAGACGAGCACGACCCTTGGCACGGCGACGGGCCAGAACCTTGCGGCCGTTGGCAGTAGCCATTCTCTTGCGGAAGCCGTGCACCTTGGAGCGCTGGCGCTTCTTGGGCTGATAGGTACGGAACATTGCAGGACACCTCCATTACATAGAAAATCCGGCGGCGGCAACCGGGCCGCCACACTTACTCGACGGCGGGCAAGGTCACCCTCGCCCCGCAGTTGATGAAGTCAGATGCCGACAAAGCGGCACTTTGATTATTATACATAATGCGAAACGGCCTGTCAACACAAATATTACAAAGGGAAACAAGGTTTTTCCCCGGCGGCGAAAAAAATGACACCTATTCTAATATATAAGGGTAGACTTTTCGAATAAAATCTGGTAGACTTGAGACTGCCGATAAAGTGGTAAGATTGCCGCAACGGTAAGGAAGGGCATGTGAGGGAAACCCAAGAGGGGTGTCCCTCGCCATTGAATCAGTAGTTTTTGAAACTTTGAAAAAATTTCAAAAACTTAGGCAGCGGGGCGAAAATACTTTTTTGACACGCTGACTTATGGTGCGGCTTTATCGCCCTTGAGGAGAGGGGCGTGCAGTCCGCGTTTTCTTCCCGCGACAGATAAATTTTTCGGGCCGTTGCCCCACCTTGTGCAACGGAGCCGTACCGCGCGCTTATAGATAGAATCATTTGCTTGGGAAAGGGGAGCTATCACTTTGAATTCACTGACCGATGTATGGGGCAACGTGCTGCAGCAGATGTCGCAGCAGCTGGCGCCCACCACCATCAACACCTGGTTTGACGAGGTGGAGGTGGTGACTATGGAGGATTCCGCCTTCGTGCTGCACTGCGGCAACGAATTTAAGAAGAAAACCATCGAAGCCCGGTTCCTGCCTTACATCCGGGACGCTCTGCGGGAGCTGTTCTCGGCGGATTTCGAGATCAAAATTTTAAACGACGACCAGCTGTCGGCCTATCACGGCGTGGGGCCCGACTATCCGGGGGATCTGGAGGACTCGGGCACGTTCACCTTCGAGACCTATGTGGTGGGCCCCAGCAACAAGCTGGCCTACGCCGCCGCCCACGCCGTGTCCGAGCGGCCCGGCGCCAACTATAACCCCCTGTTCATCTATGGTGACTCGGGTCTGGGCAAGACTCACCTGCTCTACGCCATCGCTCACGGGCTGAAGCAGAACCGGCCGGACGCGAAGATCGTCTACATCAAAGGCGACGACTTCACCAACGAGCTGGTGGCCTCCATCCGGGAGGGCAAGAACGCCGAGTTCCGGGAGAAATATCGCCAGGCGACGCTGCTGCTGGTGGACGACGTGCAGTTTATCGCCGGCAAGGAGCAGACCCAGGAGGAGTTTTTCCATACCTTCAACTCCCTGTATGAGTCCGGAAAGCAGATCGTCCTCACCTCCGACCGGCCGCCCCGGGAGATGACCAAGCTGGAGGACCGGCTGCGCACCCGGTTTGAGTGGGGCCTGATGGTGGACGTGACACCCCCGGACTACGAGACGCGCCTGGCCATCGTGAAAAACAAGTCCGCCATGCTGGGCGTAAAACTGTCTGACCCGGTGTCCGACCTCATCGCGGAGAATGTCACCGCCAACGTCCGGCAAATCGAGGGCACGCTGAATAAAATTCTGGCCTACTACGACCTCATGGGCAGCACCATGGCTCAGGAGGACATTCTCAAGGCCATCCGGGATATGATCAAGAAAAACAACGAGTATATTCCCACGGCTCAGGCAGTGGTGAACTATATCTGCTCCACCTACCACATCGACGAGGATGTGCTCCGGGGCCAGAGCCGGGGCAGGGAGGTGGTCACCGCCCGACAGATCGCCATGTACCTCATGCGGCGGATGATCTGCATGAACCTGGTGGACATCGGCAAGGAATTCGGCGACAGGGATCACACCACGGTGCTCCACTCCCTGGACAAGGTGGAAAAGCAGATGCGCTCCGACCCCACCTTCGCCGAAATGGTCAAGCAGATCACCACCAATATAAATACCAATCCCACGGCCTATAACAAGTAATTTTTCCACATCACATGTGAACTCCCTGTGGAAAGGGTGTGGATATTTTATTCTCCCGGTTTTTTCGTGGATATCTGTGGAATTTCTCTTCTGAGACTGTGGATAAAAAATCCAGGTATTCCGCGTCTTCGATGGATTTTTCCACAATGGTTTTCCCTACGACTACTGTTACTAAAAATACTTAGTTTATGTTCTCCGCGCTGAAAATATGCGCGGGATTTTCCGAAAAGAAAGGAAGAAGTGCCATGCTGAAATTTTCCTGTGAAAAAGCGCTGCTGCAGATGGCTGTGAACACGGCCTCCCGCACCGTCGCCACCAAGAGCTCTATTCCCGCCCTGGAGGGACTGCTGCTGGAGGGGGAGGAGGTGCTGACTCTCTCGGGCTACAACATGCAGACCGGTATCCGCACCCGGCTGGAGGCCGATATCCGGGAGCAGGGCCGCATCGTTCTCAACTCCCGCCTCTTCGGCGACATCATCCGCAAAATGCCCGACGACGTGATTGTCTTCTCCGCAGACGAAAAATTCATGGTCACGCTGACCTGCGGCGACGCAAGGTTTGAAATTCTGGGCCTGTCCGCCGACGATTATCCCGAGATGCCCGAGGTGGACAGCGACTATTCCTTTACCCTGCAGCAGGGTACTCTCAAGGCCATGATCAATCAGACCTCCTTTGCCGTGTCCACCAACGAAAACCGGCCCATCCATACCGGCTCCCTCTTCGAGGTGGAGATGGGCGGGGTAACGGTGGTGTCCGTGGACGGATTCCGCCTGGCCCTGCGCCGGGAGAAGATCGAGAAGCTGGAGGGCGGCGCCTTCCGCTTCGTGTGCCCGGGCAGCGCGCTGAACGAGGTGGAGAAGATCTGCGAGGACAGCGATGAACTCATCACCGTGAGCCTGGGCAAACGCCACCTTCTTTTTGAGACCGGCTCCACGGAGCTGATCTGCCGGAAGCTGGAGGGTGAATTTCTGGACTACAAGAACGCCATCCCCCGGAACAATCCCATCCGCCTGACGGTGGACACCAAGACCATGCTCAACAGCCTGGACCGGGTGAGCGTGGTCATCAGCGAGAAGCTGAAGAGCCCCGTGCGCTGCCTCATGGAGGGCGGCAGCGTCACCATGTCCGCCAAGACCGGCAACGGCGAGGCCAAGGATGTCTGCCCCGTGGACGGGGACGGCCAGGGGCTGGAGATCGGCTTCAACAACCGCTATCTCATGGACGCCCTGCGCTACGCTCCGGCGGAGCAGGTGGTCATGGAGCTGAACACCGGCATCAGCCCCTGCGTGCTGACCCCGGTGGACGGCAGTGAAAGCTTCCTTTACATGGTGCTGCCGGTGCGGCTGAAGGCGTGAGGACGGAACAATGAAGATCATACAAATCACAACGGAATACATTAAATTGCAGGATCTGCTGAAGCTGGCGGACGCGGTAGCCACCGGCGGCGAGGCCAAGATCCGGGTGCAAGAGGGCGAGGTACAGGTAAACGGCCAGCCCTGCACCCAGCGGGGCAAGAAGATCCGGCCCGGCGACAGGGTGGACTACCACGGCCTGACCCTGGGCGTTGCGTATGCGGATCGATAAGCTGACGGTCAGCGGCTTTCGCAATTACCGGGAGCAGACCCTTGCCTTTGACTCCGCCTGCAACGTCATCTACGGGGAAAACGCCCAGGGAAAGACCAACCTGCTGGAGGCCATGGTCTACCTCTCCTGCGGTAAGTCTCCCCGGACCAGGTCGGACAGGGAGCTGATCTCCTTTGACGGCCAGCAGGCCAGGCTCCGGGGCGAGATTTTCTCCCGGGAGCGGGATTTTGTCACGGAGATCACCCTGCAGGCCGGTCGGCGGCGAAAAATGACCGTCAACGGTGTGCCCGCCAAAAACGCGGCGGAGCTGTCCGAGGTGCTGCACACGGTGTTTTTCTGCCCGGAGGATTTGTTCGTCATCCGGGAGGGAGCTGCCGCCCGGCGGAAGTTCATGGATCAGTCCCTGTGCCAGCTGCGGCCCCGGTACGCCGAGGCTTTGGCGGAGTACCACCGGCTATACGAGCACAAGACCCGCATCCTGCGGGACCGGGAGGAGAACCCGGGCCTGCTTTCCATGCTGCCGGACTTTAATGAGCGCATGTGCCGGGTGGGGGCGCTCCTCATCCGCTACCGGGCACAGTATTGTAGGGCTTTGGACGGCTACGCCGCCCCGGCCCACGAGGATTGCAGCGGCGGCCGGGAGAAAATGACGCTCCACTATGAGACGGTGAAAACCGTGTCCGATCCCTTCGCCAAGGCTGAGGACATTGCCCAGAATCTGCGGGAGCACCAGCAGAGCCATTACGCGGCGGAGTTAGCCTCGGGGCTGTGCCTGTCGGGGCCGCATAAAGACGACTTTATCGTGGAGGTCAATGGCCGCAGCGCAAGGCAGTTCTGCTCACAGGGGCAGGTGCGCACGGCGGCGCTGTCTCTTAAATTGGCCGACCGGGAGATACACCGCAGCGCCGTGGGGGAGTACCCGGTGATGCTGCTGGATGATGTGCTGTCGGAGCTGGACCCCAGGCGGCAGGAGTATGTATTAAACCGCATTTCCGGCGGTCAGGTGTTCATCACCTGCTGCGAAAACGACCGGCTGGATCAGCTCCAGGCCGGCAGGCTGTTTCACATTCAGAATGGGGAGGTGCTTGTGTGAGCTATCTGCACATCGGCCAGAACGCCATGATCCCGGAAAAGCGAATCATCGGCATTTTCGACCTGGACATTACCTCCCAGTCCAAACGCACCCGGGAATTTCTGGAGAAAGCGGAGCAGGAGGGGGTAGTGGTGCCGGTGACGGAGGACATCCCCAAGTCGTTTCTGGTCTGCGACCACCCGTATCACAGGCAGATCGTATATATTTCCCAGCTGAATACCCAGACTCTGCAGAAGCGGAGCAGGGGAGAGTAGGAGAGACGGGCTAATATGAAAACCCATGTCATTCCGAGACAGTGACCAACGTCACTGTCGTGTGAATCCGTAATCCCCCTGCGCAAATCCAAAGGGAAACGGATTGCCACGGGCGCGGTGCGCCCTCGCAATGACACCGTTAACAAGAGGTGCTGTATAAGCCCGGGCGGGCCGATGTAGGCATCGGCCCCTACGAAATTCTATCGGTAAACACTTCGTAGGGGCGGGGTTCTACCCCGCCCGCGGGAGGGGCAGAGCCCCGCCCCTACGCACCACAAGATACGCTTTCGTAGGGGGCGATATGAGCATCGCCCCGCCGTAACACAGCTCATTTTGTCCCCTGCGTCTTTGTTTTGTAAATACAGCGGAAGATCATCTTCCCTTGAGAAAGGAATCGGATTTATGTCAGAACTGGAAAAAGTCATCGCCGTGGATACGGAATATGACGCCTCGGAGATCCAAGTGCTGGAGGGCCTGGAGGCCGTGCGTAAGCGGCCCGGTATGTACATCGGCTCTACCTCCTCCTCGGGCCTGCACCATCTGGTGTACGAGATCGTGGACAACGCCATCGACGAGGCCCTGGCCGGCTACTGCACGGACATCACCGTCACCATCAACGATGGCGACACCATCACCGTTACCGACAACGGCCGCGGCATCCCCGTGGACATCCAGCCCCAGACCGGGCGGCCTGCCCTGGAGGTGGTTTACACCGTGCTCCACGCCGGCGGCAAGTTCGGCGGCGGGGGCTACAAGGTCTCCGGAGGCCTCCACGGCGTGGGCGCGTCGGTGGTGAACGCCCTCTCAGAGTGGCTGGAGGTGCAGGTGCACAAAAACGGCCACATTTACGAGATGAAGTTCTCCCGGGGCGACATCACCCAGGAGATGAAGATCATCGGCGACACCGACCACACCGGAACCACCGTCACCTTCAAGCCCGACCCGGAGATGTTCGACACGCTGGTGTACGACTACGAAATTCTTCACACCCGTATGCGGGAGCAGGCGTTTTTGAACGCGGGCCTGCGCATCACCATCACCGACGCCCGGCCCGGAAGCGAGCAGGGGGAGACCATGTGCTACGAGGGCGGCATCCGGGAGTATGTGGCCTACCTCAACCGCAACAAGACCCCGATCCACCAGGAGGTTATTTACCTCTCCGGTGCTAAGGGCGACTCCACGGCGGAAATTGCCCTGCAATATAACGATGGTTATAATGAAACTTTGGTTTCTTTCGCCAACGACATCCACACCCCCGGCGGCGGCATGCACGAGACCGGCTTCAAGGCCGCTCTCACCCGGGTGCTGAACGCCTATGGCACCAAATACGGCATGCTCAAGGACGGGGACGAAAAGGTTTCCGGCGAGGATTGCCGAGAGGGTATTGCGGCGGTGATTTCCGTGAAGCTGACGGAGGCCCAGTTCGAGGGCCAGACCAAGGACAAGCTGGGTAACGCCTACATCCGCACGTTGGTGGACAGCATCGTGTCCGACCAGCTCTCGGTGTATCTGGAGGAGCACCCGGTGGTGGCCCGGACCATTCTGGATAAGGCCCTCACCGCCAACCGCGCCCGGGAGGCCGCCCGGAAGGCCCGGGAATCCATCCGCCGCAAGACCGCCCTGGGCGGCGCGGCCATGCCCGATAAGCTCCGGGACTGCAACGAAAATAACCCCGAGCTGACAGAGCTTTACATCGTGGAGGGTGACTCCGCAGGCGGCTCCGCCACCCAAGGGCGCGACTCCCGATTCCAGGCCATCCTCCCCCTGTGGGGCAAGATGCTCAATGTGGAAAAGGCCCGGGCGGACAAGGTGTACGGCAATGACAAGCTCCAGCCCGTCATTACGGCCCTGGGCGCGGGCATCGGGGAGGAATTTGACCCGGCCAAGCTCCGCTATCATAAGATCATCATCATGGCCGATGCCGATGTGGACGGCGCGCACATCCGCACGCTGCTGCTGACGTTCTTCTTCCGCTTCATGCGGCCCCTGATCGAAAATGGCTATGTGTATTCCGCCGTGCCGCCGCTTTACAAGCTGAGCCGTGGCAAGCAGACGCGGGTCGCCTACTCCGACGAGGAGCGGGATGAGGTTTCGGCCCTGCTCCGGGGGGACAATCCGGACGCCAAGGTAGACATCAGCCGCTTCAAGGGCCTGGGCGAGATGAACCCCCACGAGCTGTGGGAGACCACTATGGACCCGGAGAAGAGGACCCTGCGCCGCATCACCCTGGACGACGCCGTGGCCGCCGACGCCACCTTTACGGTGCTCATGGGCGAGAAGGTGGAGCCCCGGAAGGAGTTCATTGAGCAGAAGGCGAAATATGCGGTGAATTTGGATTACTAAAATAAGGCGGGGGACGCTGCGTAGGGGAGGGGCTCTGCCCCTCCCGCCAGCCCGGTTCGGGCCGTCGAGGACGCCGGCCCCTACACACTGTTTAGCGATAGAAGTCCGTAGGGGGCGGCGTCCCCGACGCCCCGCTTTACCGCACTTTTTGTCACGCATTCGCCCCGCGCAATCCCATAAAATCCGATAAACCAATCCTTTCACAAAGGAGAAACGATATGAGTAAAAAACCCCAATACGCTCCGGAGGAGATCCGGTATCCCCAGCAGCACATTGTGGAGTCGCCCCTGGTGCCGGAGATGGAGAAGTCGTACATCGAGTACGCCATGTCCGTTATCGTGGGCCGGGCGCTGCCCGATGTGCGGGACGGCCTGAAGCCCGTCCACCGGCGTATTCTCTACGCCATGTACGAGGACAACCTCACTTCTGACCGGCCCTTTAAGAAGTCCGCCACCTGCGTGGGCGATGTGCTGGGCCGGTATCACCCCCACGGCGACGCGTCGGTGTACGACGCCCTGGTGCGCCTGGCCCAGGACTTTTCCATGCGCTACATGCTGGTGGACGGCCACGGCAACTTCGGCTCCGTGGATGGCGACCCCGCCGCCGCCTACCGCTACACCGAGGCAAGGCTTTCCAAAATCTCCAACGAGATGCTTCGGGACATCGAAAAGGACACCGTGGACTGGGATCCCAACTTCGACGAGAGCCGCCGGGAGCCCCGGGTGCTTCCGGCCCGATTCCCCAACCTGCTGGTGAACGGCTCCTCCGGCATTGCCGTGGGTATGGCCACCAATATTCCGCCCCACAACCTGCGGGAGGTCATCGGCGCGTGCATCTGCGTGCTGGATGACCCGGAGGCCACCCTGGCAGACCTCATGGAGCATATCAAGGGCCCGGACTTCCCCACCAAGGGCATTATCATGGGCCGCAGCGGCATCCGCGCCGCCTACGCCACGGGCCGGGGCCGTCTGGTGGTCCGGGCAAGGCACGAGTTTGAGGAGTTCGGCAAGGACCGCACCCGCATTGTCATTACAGAGCTGCCCTACCAGGTGAACAAGCGGATGCTCATTAAGAACATCGCCGAGCAGGTGGAGGACAAGCGCCTGGACGGCATTTCCGACATCCGGGACGAGTCCGACCGCAACGGCATGCGCATGGTCATTGAGCTGAAGCGGGACGCCAATCCCCAGGTGGTGCTCAATCGCCTGTTTGCCCAGTCTCAGCTTCAGACCACTTTTGCCATCAACATGCTGGCGCTGGTGGACAATCAGCGGCAGCCGAAGATTCTGTCCCTGCGGCATATTATCGACGAGTATCTGAACTTCCAGGAAGAGATCATCATCCGACGGACAAAATTCGACCTGAACAAGGCCCTGGAGCGGGCCCATCTGCTGGAGGGCCTGCTCATCGCCCAGGACAACATTGATGAGGTTATCAAGATCATCCGGGAGAGCTACGACGATGCCCGGGAAAATCTGATGGCCCGCTTCGGGCTGGACCAGGTTCAGGCCCAGGCCATTCTGGATATGCGCCTGAAGGCCCTCCAAGGCCTCGACCGGGAGAAGCTGCAGAAGGAGTACGACGACCTGGAGGAGAAGATCGCCTATTTCCGCCGGGTGCTGTCCGACGACGCCTTGGTGCGGCAGATTCTCAAGGAGGAGCTGTCCGCCCTGGCCGAGAAATTCGGCGATGAGCGCAAGACAGAGATCCAGGATGTGGAGGACGAGATCGATATCGAGGACCTCATCGAGGAGGAGCAGTGCGTCTTTACCCTCACCAAGGCCGGGTACATTAAGCGCACCCCCGTCAGCGAGTACGCCGCCCAGAGCAAGGGCGGCATGGGAAAGAAGGGTATGTCCACCCGGGAGGAGGACGAGGTGGTGTCGGTGTTCACCGCATCCACCCATGACTATATCCTCTTCTTCACCGACACCGGCAAGGTCTACCGGAAGAAGGGCTATCAGATCCCCGAGAGCGGCAAGACCGCCAAGGGTATCAACATGGTCAATGTCATTCAGGTGGAGACCGGTGAAAAGGTGCAGGCCATGCTCCACTTCCGTGAGACGGAGGATAAGCCCCTGTACCTGTTCATGACCACGAGAAACGGCACCGTGAAGCGCCTGCCCGTGGAGCAGCTGAAGAACATCCGACAGAGCGGTATCCGCGCCCTGACCCTGGACGAGGACGACCAGCTGATCAGCGTGAAGGAGACCGACGGCGAGCAGGATATCCTCATCGCCACCCACGACGGCCAGGCGGTACGCTTCCACGAGAGCGATGTACGTCCCATGGGGCGCACGGCTGTGGGCGTGCGTGGTATCCGGCTCCGGGAGGGCGACTATGTGGTGGGCGCCTCCAAGGCCGAGCCGGACAAGACGGTCCTCACCATCACCGAGCGCGGCTACGGCAAGCGCACCCCTGTGGAGGAGTACCGAATCACCAGCCGCGGCGGCCTGGGCATCCGCAACTATATGGTCACGGAGAAGACCGGTCCCATTGTGGGCATCAAGGTGGTGGACGGTACGGAGGATCTGCTGCTGGTGACAGAGAGCGGCATTTTGATCCGCACCCCGGTGCAGAACATCCGCGTGGCGGGCCGTGCCACTCAGGGCGTTATCGTCATGCGCTTTAAGACCGAAGGCGACCGGGTCATCTCCATGGCCCTGGCTGACGCTCAGGAGCAGAACGAAACGGCGGAGGAATAATGGACATTTCCCTGCATATCATCGCCCATATCCGCACGGATCTGCCGGAGAAATTCGGTGTGCCCCGGCAGAGCGGCCTGGTGCCGGAGTTGGGGGGGACTGTGGTGTTTGAGCCGGCGTACCGCAATCCCGACGCCCTGCGGGGGCTGGAGGGCTTTTCCCACCTGTGGCTGATTTTCCAGTTCCACCGGGCGGTGCGGGAGGAGTGGTCGCCCACGGTGCGGCCGCCCCGGCTGGGGGGCAACCGCCGTATGGGTGTGTTCGCCACCCGGTCGCCCTTTCGGCCCAATGCCATCGGCCTGTCCTGCGTGAAGCTGGAGGGGGTGCGGCAGGAGGAGAAGCTGGGCCCGGTGATCGATGTCAGCGGCGCCGATCTGGTGGACGGCACGCCGATTCTGGACATCAAGCCCTACCTGCCCTATGCCGACTGCCGCGTGGATGCCACCGGGGGCTTTACCGACCCTCTGGGAGGGCAAACCTTGCAGGTAGAATGCGATCCGGCGCTGCTGGCGGGCTTGACCGAAGAACAGAGAGCGGGCCTCCGGGGCGTTCTATCCTGCGATCCCCGACCTCGGTATCAGGAGGACCCGGAAAGAATCTACGGTCTGACCTTCGCCGGGAAAAATGTGAAGTTTACCGTGCAGAACGGGGTACTCACCGTCCTGGCGGTGGAGGATTAATGCCGTGCGGGGAGATATGGGCACTTTTTGTTTTTGCCTGTAGGGGCCGGCGTCCCGACGGCCCGAACCTGGGCTTGCATAAATTTTCCTACTATCCGTAGGGCGGGCTGCCTTCAGCCCGCCGCCTGGGGAACGGATTGCCACAACCAGTGACATCGGTCACTGGTTTCGCAATGACATGGGTGTTTCCAAGGAGCTATTATGAAGACTGTTACCATACATCGGCCCGAATCACGGCACTATTTATAACCTGTCATTCCGAGACCGGTGCGCACACCGGTCGTGGGAATCCGTAATACCCTTGCACAAAGCCAAAGGAGTACGGATTGCCACAACCAGTGACATCGGTCACTGGTTTCGCAATGACATGGGTGTTTCTCAAGGAGCTATTATGAAAACTGTAATCATCTATACCGACGGCGCTTGCTCCGGCAATCCCGGGTCCGGAGGCTGGGGGGCGATCCTGGAGTGGAACGGTGTCGAGAAGGAGATCTCCGGCGGCGCGCCGGACACCACCAACAACCGCATGGAGCTCACCGGCGTCATCGAGGCCCTGTCGCTGCTGAAGGAGCCGTGCATCGTGGAGCTTTACAGCGACAGCAAGTATGTCATCGACGCCCTGGAAAAGGGATGGGTCTACGGCTGGAAGAAAAAAGGCTGGGTCAAAAGCGACAAGAAGCCCGCCCAGAACGTGGATCTCTGGGAGCAGCTGCTGCCCCTCATCGCCCGGCACGATGTCCGCTATCACTGGGTCAAAGGCCACGCCTCCAACGCCAAGAACAACCGCTGCGATGAGATGGCCGTGGCTCAGAGCCGTCGGTTCTGAGATTTGTTCACAAATTGTTCACCGGGAATTTATTGTTTTGCCATATTTACAAAGTATAGTATGAGCATACAAAGAACCTTTCCAAAAGTGATTTTCTCTCTCTCTCCTAACACACAACAGAAAACCCTCCCGTCCTATGGCGGGAGGGTTTTCTGTATATAGAGCAGAATAGAAAACTGATTGCTTGCATTTTGCCGCGCAATGCCGTACAATAGCTGCAAGAAAATCACAGGGAGGCGCAATTTTATGGATTTTAAACCCCAAATGCAGCTGGCGGGCCTGCTGGAATGGATGGCTGACCAGATGAAAAACTGCCACGGGCAGACAGCGGTCATCGGCATCTCCGGCGGCAAGGACAGTTCCACCGTGGCGGCTCTGGCCGTGGCGGCCTATGGACGGGAGAACGTGTACGGTGTGCTGATGCCCGACGGCGTGCAGCCGGATATCGACTATTCTCAGGGCCTGGTGGAGCATCTGAACATCCCCCACTGCACCATCAACATCCATGACGCGGTGCAGGGCGTTCTGAACGAGATGAAGAAGGTAGGGCTGGAGCCCAGCCGCCAGACCACGGTGAATCTCCCCTCCCGCATCCGCATGTCCACCCTCTACGCCGTGGCCCAGTCCCTGCCCGGGGGCACGGTGATCAACACCTCCAACCTCTCCGAGGACTGGGTGGGCTACTGCACCATTTATGGCGACAGCGCCGGGGCCTTCTCGCCCCTGGGCATGTATACCACGGAGGAGGTCATCGCCCTGGGCCGCGCTCTGGGTCTGCCGGAGCATTTCCTGCAAAAGCCCCCCTCCGACGGTCTCACCGGCCTCACGGACGAGGACAACCTGGGCTTTACCTACCACGCCGTCAATGAGTATGTCCGCCGGGGCGTGTGCGACCCGGAGATCAAAGAGCAGATCGACCGGAAGCACCGGGCCAGCCGCTTCAAGTTCGCCACCATTCCCGTGTATCACAACGGCCTGCCTATGGCCCTGGAGGAGGAGACGGACTACTATAAGTAAGGCAAAAAAACGGCCCGCCGTCCCGGGCCGCACTTGATAGAGCGGATATTTCTGTTATAATGAGTATAGAAAGGGTGCTGCCACAAGCGATCAGCCCTAACGAAGTGAACTTAAGTTTTCATAGAAACCGTCACCGGCCAGGGTGACGGTTTCTTCTATATATGCGTCTATGCCGGCACCATATCCACCACCGAGATCATGCCGAAGTCGAGGATTTTCCCCGTTTTGAAGGCGAGGGGCCGGTGGAAGATGGGGCCGTCTGTGACCAGGGTGTGGTATTCGCCGTTTTCGCCGCAGCTGTAGGACATGACAAATTTCATTTTTCCTCCGATTCTCCTCTATCCTCACTTACTGTAATGCGTCCCCACCCAGTGACGGGTGTGCTCTATGAAGCGGCGGGTGGACAGGGACAGGGCGTTTTTGTCCTTCACCGCAATGCCGATGTTGCGGTAAAACGGCTGGGGCAGGGGGCAGGCCACCAGGGGATAGGGGCAGTGCTCCAGCTCCAGCTCCGGCATGATGCTGATGCCCAGGTCGTTGGAGACCATGGCCAGGATGGACAGGTCGTCCCGCAAAATGTACTGGATGTTGGGCCGCACCTGCAAGCGGTCCAGCACCGCCTGGACCTCGTAGTCGTCCCCCTCCTGCAAGAAGATGAACGGCTCCGTGGACAGGGCCTCCAGGGGGAAGGGGTCCCGCCCGGCCAGGGGGTGGCCGTAGGACACGATGACCCGCCACTGATCCCGGTGCAGCAGCCAGGTGTCCAGAGACTGGGCTGTGGGCAGACTCACGAAGCAGCAGTCCGCCTGGCCGCTGAGCACCGCCTCCTCCAGCTCCGCATTTTCCACGAAGGTCAGCAGCTCAAACTCAATGTGCGGGTGCTCCTCCCGGAACGACTTCAGCAAATACGGCAGCCACTGCACCGACACACTGTTGAACGTGGCCACCCGCACCAGACCCGTGTCCAGGCCCCGGAGGTCGGCGGCCTTCTGCTCCAGCCGGTGGGCATCGTCCCACAGGGTCTGGATGTACGGCAGCAGAGCCCGGCCGTCCGCCGTCAGAGTCACGCCGCCCCGGTTACGCACAAACAGCGGCACGCCCAGCTCGTTTTCCAGGGCGGCAATGGTGTGGCTGACGCCGGATTGGGTGAAGTGCAGTTCCTCCGCCGCCCTTGTGAAGCCGCCGTAGGCGGCCACCGTCAGAAAGACCTGATATTTTGTTATGCTCATGCGGACACCCCCTTTTCTGTCAGTGTAGCATAGTTTGCGGCTATGCACAAGAAAATTTCATCAAATGGATGAATAACATTCGTTTTACAAATTGCTAAGTTTCTGCTAATATAAAATCAACCAGTAAGCTTACGAAAAACAAATCGAAATAAGGAGGTCAGATGTATGTTCCTGAATATTATTTTGGCCGCTTTGGCCGGTATGCTGGTGATCGTAGGCATCGTGTCCCTGGCTGCCCGCAATAAGTAATCGTTTATACTTTTCTTTTCCATACATTCTTCCCCTTCCCCTAAAAGGGCAAAACCGCCGCTTCCGCCAGAAGCGGCGGTTTTGCTGTGCCTGACGAAAACCTCTCCTGTCATTCCGAGGAGCGAAGCAACGTGGGAATCCGTTCCCCCGTAGGGGCGGACGCACCTGTCCGCCCTACGCACGATTTGGAAGCGTGGGTAAACCCCGCGATCAACCTCCGTAGGGGCGACCCTTGCGGTCGCCCGCCCCACTGCACTACTTGTAGCGCTTCGTAGGGGGCGGCGACTGCCCACCGTCGTGTCATCCGATTCCCGGCCACTGACGTGGCCGCCAATCGGGGCACTTCCTCGAAATCAGCTCGCTTCTTCTGCCACAGGCAGCGCTTCGCTGATTTCCCCGACGCCCCGCCCGCACCAACCTCCAAGTTATGCGTGGGGCGCGATGCCGACATCGCGCCGCGCGGTAGACGCAAATGCCATCCCTGCCGCGTTGGGCCAGCCCGGGCCCGCGTAAGCGGCCGGCGGCTGTAGACGCAGAGTCGATACGAAAGCACGGCGATAACCTTGCGTGCCCTGCCGTGAGTGCGGTGCGTCCTTCAGACTTATATGATGATCACGGCAGCTTTTTGCAGCGCTCGTCGGTGTTGTGCACCACCTGGGCCACGCTCTGGCCCAAACCGGGATAGGCCGTCAGGGATTCCGCCGTCATCGCCGGGCAGCGGCACTCCTCCGCTTGCAGGGCCTGTTGGTAGCGCATGCGGCTCACGGCCATGTCCGCCTCCACCGCTCCGGCGTCAAAGGACACGGCATCTATGCCGAACAGCTCCTCGTTTCCCTTGCCCTGGCGGTACAGGCGCCGCAGCAGCGTGTACAGCGCCCCACTGAGGTAGTCCCCGGCGGAGGTAATGGCGCTGCGGCTGCCGGTTTTGCCCAGCAGGTCAAAGAGAACGTTGGCGGTGTTTACCACCAGCTTTTTCTGCAGCGTGGCCATAATACTGCCCCGAAGACTGCTTTTCTCATCCGTGGAGTCATACAGGTCGTCGGCCACGATGATGGCGCCGTCCCGGCTCAGGGTGCGGCCCAGCAGATAGTCCGCCGATACATGGTAGTAGTCGCACGCTTTCACCACAAAAGCAAGCCCCGGTTCTCGGATTCCGTTTTCATAATGGCTCAGCAGGGCCTGGGAGATCCCCAGCTGAGCCGCCGCCTTCCGCTGGGATATGCCCCGCTCCTGCCGCAGCAGGCTCAGGGTGCGGGAAAAATCTGTCGCCATAGGGCTCGTTCCTCTCCTTCGTGATCTTATACAGGAAGTAGATTATACCGCACTTTATACATTTTGTAAACGATTATTTTCTGTCAACCGGCAAAAAAACGGATTTTCCAGCAGACTTTTCTTGACGGGGCCAATAAAATGCGGTATGATTACTTTGTAACTATTTTGTAACCATTGGAAATGGAGTCAATATGAAGGAACAGAAACGGCGTCCGATGACGCCGAAAGAGATATGGTGGTATCTGGGGGAGCACCCGGATCTGCTGCAGCGCTGCACGGACCTGCAGGGGCTGGTGCGCCGACTGATGCGGTTTTTCCGGCAGAAGTGGGATCGGATCCGGCAGTCCCTGCGCTACATGGGCCGGGAAAAGCGGGCCCTCCGCTTCCCGGAGTCCGATCACCGGCTGGCGCAGCTGGTGCTGTTTGTTTGGGGGAATATTCCCCGGTTTGCCAGCCGGTTCCGGGAGCGGCTGTACCGCTTGCGCCGCCTGCGCATACGCTCCGGCAGCCGGCGCAGAGCTCTGTTTGAGCGGATCAAGCTGCACCCGGCGCTGTTTTTGGGCTCTGCGGTGGCGGTGGCCGCCATTGCCGTGGTGCTGAGCCTGTATACCATCGGCGTCTCCGTGTCCTATGACGGCATCAGCCTGGGCACCGTGACCTCGGGCCGGGCCGTGCGCCAGGCCACGGAGAATGTGGAGCAGATCACCTGCCAGACCCTGGGGTACGATACCTACTCCGTGGATACCACTCTGCTGAAGAAAAAAACACACATCGTCTTTCGCAGCGAGGTCCAGTCCCAGAAGGAGTTTGAGGAGCGGCTTTCCCGCCAGCTGGGCCAGGTGGCCTACGGCTATGTGCTGTATGTGGACGGCGAGCCGGTGGCGGCCACGGAGTATGAGGGTGCCCTGGAGGAGCTGCTGGAGCAGCTGAAAACCGGCTACATCACCCCCAACACCGTGGAGTGCTACTTTGTGGAGAAAACGGAGATCAAGCAGGAGTATGTCTCCGCCGACCTGATGATGAACCTGGGCTACATCGCCGAGAAGCTCAATGCCACCAAGACGGGTGCCGTCACCTATACGGTGCGCGCCGGGGACACCTTCTATGATATCGCCCAGAACAACGAGATGAGTGTGGACAAGCTCCTGAACCTGAACCCCGGCTACCAGTCGGATTTGATCCATGCCGGGGATACGCTGATCCTCAGCAATGCCGTGCCGTATCTGACGGTGGTGGATGTGGAGCGGCAGAGCTACCTGCGGGATGTGGCCTACAGCGTGGAGTATCAGGATGATTCCTCCATTTATGAGGGCGACTATCAGGTGCTGAAGGCTGGCGTTTACGGCAAGGAGGATGTCACCGCCAACGTCACCTTTGTCAACGGCGCCGAGGTGGACCGGGACGTGGTGGCCGCCGTGACACTGAGCCAGCCTGTGGCTGAGCTTCAGGCCCGGGGCACGAAGGTGCGTCCCTCCTGGGCGCCCACGGGCAGCCTCCGCTGGCCCTGCAGCGGTATCATCACCTCCTACTTCGGCTACCGGGAGACCGGCATTTACGGCGCCACTACCAACCATGGGGCTCTGGACATTGCCGCCGGATACGGCACACCCATCTACGCCGCCGACGGCGGCACCGTGACGGCCGCCGGCTGGAACGGCGGTCTGGGCTATCGTGTGCTCATCAATCACGGCAACGGCATGGAGACCATCTACGGCCATTGCAGCTCTCTGGTGGTCAGCGCCGGTGAGCATGTGTATAAGGGGCAGCTCATCGCCTACATGGGCTCCACGGGCATTAGCTCCGGCAGCCATTGCCACTTTGGCGTGTATGTCAACAACACGCTGGTGGATCCGCTGAACTACCTGCCCTGACCTGAATAAACCAGCTAAAATGAGGCCCGAAGCCATATGGCTTCGGGCCTCATTTTATCATTTTGCATCTGTCATTCAAACAGGCTGGCCTGGTAGGGCAGGTCGCCCCGGCCGATCTGGCGCAGCTGGCGGCTGTTTTCCTCCGTCAGCGCATCCACGATGGCCATCTTGCGGATGATATTCTGCACGGTGCTCTCCAGCGCCGTACCTGCCCGGTAATCCGCCGGGAAAATGAAATCCACCCGGCCCTTGCTCAGCAGATCCTCCACGCCCTGGCGGTTTTCCTCCTGGTACACGGCGATGGCCTCGCCGCCATAGGAGCGCATCATCTTCATGCAGGGCACGTCGGACAGGCCGTCGCCTATGTAGATCATGTTGGTAAAGGGGATACGCTTGCTGTCATCGGGCATGGAGGCGTTGAGCGTCCTGTCATCGGACACGTCCAGCACACCCTTGTTGATCCGGTAGACGAACTGGGTCTTGTTGGTGAAGTTGACGTCCAGCTTGGGCCAGGAGGCCAGCCCCTCCTCGTTGTAGAAGAATTCGCAGGCGTAGATCTCCTTGAATTCATGGCTGATGCCGCTGCCCTCGATGATCTCCCGCAGGCCGGAGGAGATGACATAGTGCTCC